>JAABUN010004944.1_pt1 | contig 17261 bp, 17 predicted proteins | sample 5559311 | NCBI WGS metagenome assembly JAABUN01 (sample SAMN10711877, study PRJNA513370) | rock metagenome | isolation source: Antarctica rocks | place: Antarctica: Victoria Land, Siegfried Peak sud
CTCATGTCAACAGCGCTATTTGTGTGCCCAGCCGCGGGGTACTTGGTACAGGAAAGTATGGTTTCAACAGCTACCAGCATGGCTTTTTTTATGCTCCCGATAGTACTCCAACCTTGATAGAAAGTTTTCAAGAAAAAGGTTATCGGGCAGGTATATTGGGTAAAGTTTCTCACTCTTCCGTTAAGACTTCAACTGTATGGGATTATATTGTTGATTATGAGGATTTAGGATCAGGCAGAAGTCCGTCAAAATACTATGAAAAAACAAAAGCGTTTATAGAAAGCTGCCATAAAGAAAATAAGCCTTTCTATTTTATGATCAATTCACATGATCCTCACCGCCCTTTTCAGGCGCCTGATGGTGAATTGCTGAAGGGTGCGGAGTGGCCATCCAAAATGTATAAACCGGATGAAGTTTTTGTTCCGGGCTTTTTACCCGATCTGCCTGAAGTGCGAAAAGAGATAAGCCATTATTATAACTCCGTTCGGCGCCTTGATGATACGTTCGGAAAAGTAATGCAGGCCATTAAAGATGCTGGCGCTGAAAAGAATACGCTTTTAATATTTTTTTCGGACAATGGAATTTCGATGCCGTTTGCAAAAGCCAATAGTTATTTTAAGTCAACCAGAACACCCCTGTTTATTTATATGCCTACCACATTAAAACCCAGGGAGGACAATGAACATCTTATATCTACCATTGATCTGTTTCCTACAATAATGGAAATGATCGGTGGCGAAAAACCAGCAGGGCTCAACGGAAGTTCGTTCCTGCCTTTGTTGCAAGGCAAAGACCAGAAAGGAAAAGATATGGTGTTTACTGAGATAGATTATTTAAGCAACAACAAAGCTACTCCAATGCGATGCATACAGGATAAAGCATTCGGTTACATCTTCAATCCCTGGAGTGATGGAAAGACGATTTATCGAAATGCAAATGAAGGAGAAACTTTTAAAGCCATGATCGAAAAAGGAAAGACAGACCCCGTAATACAATCACGGATAAACTTGTTCAGGTACAGAACACCGGAAGAATTTTACGACCTGAAGAATGATCCCAATTGTCTTCACAATCTCGCCAATGATGAGGGATACCTAAACAAGTTACAGCAGTACAAAAGCAAAATGAAAGAATGGATGAAAAAGTACAACGACCCTTTGTTGCAGGTTCTAAATTTATCTGACAAGCCTCAGAAAATGAGGCAGTTGATGGATAAAATATATACCAATGAATTAAAACACGGTGTAGGTGTAAAAGGTGATTAAGATTTGTTAGGACAAAGTATTTTTAGGCCTCAAATGGGAAGATAGTAGTGAGGGCTGAGGATACAGATATACTACAAGGATTGTAAACAATTTTTCATAATGCTTCAGTTATCATTTACTGCATTCGCCAAACGAATCCTTATTAAGCAGCTATTTAAAGTGCATAGCGCAGCATACTTACTTGCAGCTTTTTGACTTGTGCTGCTTGCTGAAGCAGAATTGAGAAATATGCAGGCTCTACACTTACCATCAGCAGTTTTCACCCACGTGCCTGCCTCTGCTTTTAAAATAACCATATTGGCTGCCTTCCAAAAATTTGAAGAACCATCTGCACGAAGGTTTGCTTTTAAAAGGTATTTATTGTATGTAGTATAGTTTATACGACCAATATAAGAACGAAGACCTTTGGTGCTAAAGTTTATTGAACATCAACTAACAACCTTTACTTCTTTTTCCCAACCGGTTTCTTTTAAAGCAGGGTCGTTTTCTTTTTTAAGAAAATCAGCATTAGATAAAGAGTCAGCTTTCCATTCTAATATGGCTTCGTCAGGTACAATGTTCACAGGAGTTGTCCATGAAGCAGAAGTTTCGTTGTATGCCAGGTTAGATTGTGAGCAATAGCACGAAATGATTGACCAGCGGGGATAATCAGCTAAATTGGCTTCGGAGCGATGTAAAAGGTTGCTGTGGAAGATGAGTGCATCACCAGCCTCTAATTCGCAATACACAAGCTCCATAGTTTTTAAAGCATTATTTACCATCACGATATCCGCGCCCACTTGTTCACCTGCAAAACCATGATTTACCCTGCCCAGTTTATGCGAACCTTTAATTACCTGCAGGCAGCCATTTTCTTTAGTGGCGGGTGTTAATGCTACCATTATACTTAAGAGTTGGTTAGGAAACATAAACTGGTTCTTATACCAGTAGCCATAGTCCTGGTGCCATTCCCAGGCTCCGCCAACTTTAGGTTCTTTCTGCATCAGCTTCGAGTGAAAGTGACAAACAGGAGCTTCGCTGTCTAATAACGGCGCTACTGCATTTATCATCTTTTTGCTGCGGGTAAGATAGCCAAACACATGGTTGCCTGGCGTGAACCATAAAGACAGCTTAGTTTTTTTACCGGTTTGATCATTCAGATCCAACGCATTTTTTCGCATTGCATCATCTTCTAATGCTACACCATACAACTTATCAATCTCTTGCCGGCTGCAAAAATTTTTAATAACTAAGTAGCCATCTTTATGATAAGACTGGATTTGTTCGGGGGTTAAATTATATGACATATACAATAGTTTGAAGACTTTTTGAAATACCATTACCGGAAGACTGGATAAATTTAGCAACATTTTTTTTGACATAAATAGTTTAACCATTATAAACATAGAAAATGCGAACTGCATTTGAAAGAAAGAGTGGAGAAAAATTGCTTTCCTAGCTGTTCTGACACGTTTGCAATTAATACTGTTTAAGACTGAGCAGAAAGTTGTTGAATAAATATTTTAGCATTTGCAATCTTAGCATTTAGTAGTTTTAAATTAAATTACCCTATTTAACGATCGCTAAAAAATAAAAATATGAATACATCAAGGAGAACTTTCCTTAAAAACGGCGGCATGGCATTGGCAGGATCAATGGCATTTTCTAACCGGCTTTTTGCACAAAAAAGAGCCCGGCAAATAACAGGCATTCAGCTTTACTCAGTTCGGGATGATATGAAAAAAGACCCGCTTGCAACTTTAAAGCAATTAAAAGAAATGGGTTACGTATATATTGAACATGCCAACTATGTTGATGAGAAATTTTATGGTTATCCTGCTGCTGAATTTAAAAAAGTTTTGCATAACCTGGGTTTAAAGATGCTAAGTGGCCATACAGTAATGAATAAACAACATTGGGATGAGGGAAAAAAAGATTTTACAGATGTATGGAGAAAAACTATTGAAGATGCGGCCATTGTTGGACAGGAATATGTAATTAGCCCCTGGCTTGATGAAAGCTACCGTAAAAATTTTAACGACCTGAAACGCTACATGGAAGTATTTAATAAGAGCGGGGCCTTGTGCAAAAAATCGGGGATGAAGTTCGGGTACCATAACCACAATTTTGAGTTTAGCACAAAGCTGAATAACATGACCGTTTACGACATCATTCTTAAATACACCGATCCTAAGTTGGTAGCACAGCAAATGGATATTGGCAATATGTACGAAGCAGGCGGCAGAGCTATGAATTTAATAAAGAAATATCCCGGAAGGTTTGAACTGCTGCATGTAAAAGATGAAATACGAACTGATAAAGGTGAAAATCCCGAGAAATACGAAAGTACAGTTCTTGGAGCGGGTATTATTGGTGTTAAAGATGTAATAGATCTTGCTAAGAGAACTGGAGGAACAACTCAATTTATCATTGAACAGGAATCTTACCAGAATAAAACTCCTCTCGAAGCAGCTAAGGAAGATTTGAACGTTATGAAGAATTGGGGTTATTAATAATCCTTTGCCTTATTATTAACTTTATAATCCCATCTAATGATTTACAGGTATGTATTTAAAAGTGATAACTTCTAATCTCATAAATAGCTTATAGTATTAATAAAATTTAGTACCATCATGAAAGTAAAATGTTTGTTTATAAACGTCATCATGATCATCCTGTTCTTAACCTGCTCTGCTGCTGCGCAGCTTAGCGCAGATGTAAAGCTTCCCGGTCATCCGCGGATATTAATGCTGCAGGGCGAAGAAAATACAGTTAATAAAATGGTGGCTGCTGATAAAACGTGGGGCAAAGTACACGGGTCTATACTGGATGAATGTGATAACTTAATAACCGTTGCTCCCGTAGAAAGAATTAAGATCGGCAGAAGGTTGCTCGATAAATCGAGAGAAGCTTTGCGCCGTATATTCTATTTATCCTATGCCTGGCGAACAACCCAACAGCAGAAATATTTGCAAAGAGCCGAAAAAGAGTTGCTGGCAATTTCCAATTTCAGCGATTGGAACCCAACGCATTTTTTAGACGTTGGCGAAATGACGATGGCAGCAGCTATCGGTTACGACTGGTTGTTTGATAATCTGTCAGAAACTTCGAGATCAACCATAAAAAATGCCATTTTAAAAAAAGGAATTGAACCTTCATTGGACTCTCAATATAACAGTTGGCTAAGGGCTGAACACAACTGGAACCAGGTATGTAATGCAGGAATGACCTACGGTGCTATGGCTATTTATGAAGATCAACCTCAACTTGCCAGGCAAATTATCAACAGAGCCATTGCATCAATTGCTTTACCTATGAAGGATTATGCGCCTGATGGCGCTTATCCTGAAGGTTATGGTTACTGGGGTTATGGAACAAGCTTTAATGTGATGTTTTTGAGTGCAGTTGAAAAAGCCTTCGGAAAAGATTTTGATTTAAGCGCTAAACCTGGGTTTTTAAACACGGCACGTTATTTAGAAAATATGACAGGTACTTCAGGCTCCCCATTTAATTACTCCGATGCAGGATCGGGCGGAAGCCTTCAGCCGGCTATGTTTTGGTTTGCAAATAAATTAAAAGATCCATCAGTACTATGGGTAGAACGCAGCCGGTTAATGAATAACGATCCAAAAAGGCATGTAAGAGACCGTTTGCTTCCGGCGATTCTGCTTTGGAGCGGTGGAATGAGTATAGAAAATATTACAGCGCCTGCATCTAAAATATGGGTAGGTAAAGGCAAAAATCCTGTTGCCCTTATGCGCACCTCTTGGACGGATTCAAATGCAATTTATGTTGGATTGAAAGGAGGTTCCGTTTCGGTAAACCATGCGCACATGGATATTGGTTCATTTGTAATGGAAGCCAATGGAGTAAGATGGGCAATGGATTTTGGAATGCAGGATTACGAGTCTTTAGAATCAAAAGGCATACAATTATTTGGAAGAACACAGGATGCACAACGGTGGACAGTCTTTCGCTTAACCAACTTGGTTCATAATACACTTACCGTAAATAATCAGCATCAGCGGGTAACTGGATACGCTCCCATAATCGCTTCATCAAACAAGCCTTCGCTTATGAATGCTGCTACAGATATGACAGAAGTTTATAAAGGTTCTGTCGCTAAAGCTGTTCGCGGAGTTGGAATTGTTAACCAGCAATATGTAGTGGTGCGGGATGAAATAGAAACGCTTCCCAATGAAACTACCATTCGTTGGACAATGTTAACGCCGGCTGATGTAAAAATAACAGGCAGCAATAAAGCCGAGCTAACAAAGAATGGTAAAAAGCTTATTTTACAAGTGCAGGAGCCGGCAAATGTTACCATGAAAACATGGTCAACCGATCCGCCCCATGATTATGATGCTCCAAACCCCGGAACAACTCTTGTTGGTTTCGAAGTTAAATTGCCAGCAAAAAGTAAGAGTGCAATTACAGTAGCGCTTGTTCCTGAAAACGGTGGAAAGAAGACAATTCAAAAAATACAGCCGCTGCAGAATTGGAACAACTAATTGTAAACGGATAGAGTTTAAGAGAAATGGAACCACAAAGGTGCAGAAACATAGAGATACACCCGGGTACCTCTGTAAAAATTCGTTTTACTGTAACTCTGGTTGTTCAACTTTTAAAAGCGCTTTCTTTAAAGTTGGTTAGATTATTAGGGTTTCTACTTTTTTTATCCAATGTAAATGCTCAAAATATCAGGGCTAACGGTTATAAAGGTATTTGGTTTACATTAGGTCAATTCTCAGAATATGGCGATAAATATTCAGGAGGGTTAGGTACTTATACTTCAAGCCATATTCCAATAGCCATTTATTCAAAACAGGTTAATAAAACTTTTTTTGTTTATGGCGGCACTACTAAAAAGGATGAAAAGCATCTGCTTATTATGTTGTCGTATTACGATCACAAAAAACAGGTGGTGCCAAAACCTGTAATTGTTTACGATAAAGCAGGGGTGGACGACCCGCATGATAATGCTTCTCTTTCCATTGATGAATATGGATACATCTGGGTTTTTGTTAGCGGCAGAAACACTACCCGTCCGGGAATTATTTTTAAAAGCAGTAATCCTTACAGGATAGATAGTTTCGAAAAAATTAAAGATGGCGAAATGACCTATCCGCAACCCTGGTGGATGAAAGGCAAAGGTTTCATTTATTTGTTTACAAAATATACAAAAGGCAGGGAGCTATACTGGACTACAAGTAAAGATGGAAAAACCTGGGAAACTGAACAGAAATTGGCAGGGATGAGCGGGCATTACCAGGTATCGAATGTAAAGGATGGTAAGTTGGTAACAGTATTTAATTATCATCCTGGTGGCGATGTAAACAAGCGTACAAATATCTATCTTCTTCAAACCGCCGATATGGGCAAAACATGGAAGACGATTGAAGGTAAAACTATTCAACCTCCGTTAAGTGATAAACGAAATGAAGCGCTTGTAAAAGATTTTGAAGTTAAGGGAAAGCTGGTATATCTGAACGACCTCAATTTCGACAAGGATGGAAACCCGGTTATCCTTGCGGTTTTAAGCAGACATTTCGAGCCGGGACCAAAAGGCGATCCACGGGAATGGATGATCATTCATTGGAAAAACGGGAAATGGAATTTTACTAAAGTCTGCGAGTCAACCCATAATTATGATATGGGTTCTTTATATATTGATAATAATAATTGTCAAATTATTGGCCCTACTGAACCCGGGCCTCAAAAATTTGGAACAGGCGGAGAGATGGCCTTATGGCAAAGCAGTAACGAGGGCGTTACCTGGAAAAAGATAAAAGACATTACTCATAACAGTTCACGCAATCATTCTTATGCCCGCCGTCCTTTGTTGGCGCACAATGATTTTTACGGGTTTTGGGCTGATGGTAATGCCGATATGTTCTCTGAGTCTAAATTATACTTCTGCAATAAAAAGGGAGAAGTTTGGGCTCTTCCTTATGATATGGAAAAAGATTTTGAAAAACCTGTACGGATAAAAAACTAATCTTAAACCACAACGGTCGCTACAATAGTCCTTTTCACCTCAAGAATTATTATTAAGGGCTGGAGGAGTATTAATTTTAGTTTTTAGAACCGACTTTGCTTATAATTTAAACAGAACAATTGGTATAAGCTTAATACCGTCTGCCCGGTTTGCTTTATCCTCAATAACTAAAGATGGCCCGGTAAAAACTTATGTAAATACTTTTGGATTAGGTTTAGGACTTAATGTTCATTTTTAAGTGACTGAATCTGACAAGCATCTTGAACAATCCTGTTAAGAGTTTCTTCTTTTTCAATATAACACCGCAAAAGCGCTACCTGGTTTTTTGCTCTTATCAAATTGTGCCCCTCATATTTTGATCCATAATAAACATCGTTATTCAAATAATCTGTAAGAAAACGGATTGCCTGCATGTATATCAGAAATTTTCCGGCATATACAAAATGGGTTATTTCAACATCACTCAGTTCATCTTTCATTTCGCTTAAATAGCCATCCGCAATAGCTTTAAAATATTCTTCCCTTACTTTTATTTTATCGTAGTCACTTTCCTCTTCACTTACCGGGGAAAGATAGGTACGCATCATATCGCCAACATCGCTTATAAAACAGCCGGGCATTACAGTGTCGAGGTCAATAACACAAGCGCCTTTATTTTCCTCATTAAAGAGCACATTGCTGATCTTTGTATCGTGGTGCATAACCCTTGTTTTAAAGCCCAGGTTTGATTTTATAGATTCAAATGCTTCTGCAACGGACGCTTGTTCCAATAAATAGTTGATAGTTGTTTGGGCTTCTTCAAAACGTGTTTTATTCACATTTTTTATGGCATTGTTAAACTGCCGGAACCGTAGTGAAAGATCATGAAAACCTGGTAAGGTTATTTTTAAAGAAGCCACATTGAAGTTGGATAATAACCTGGTAAATAAGGCAAACTGGTGCGCAGCTTCAAAAGCCTGTGCTGGTGTATTTACAACATCAATGGAATAAGAATTTTTCAAAAATGGGAAGACGCGGAAATAACCTTCTTCATCTGAATACATCCCTGAATTTGCAGTGGTTTTTAAAGGAGCAATAAAGAGGTAGTTTGGGTAATTCTTCTGCAAATAATCAGCTATGTTATCAATGTTAGAAGCAATGTCTTCAGGCCTTTTAAAAACACCTGTGTTTATCCGTTGAAGTATATAAACTTCATTAGTATGATTAGAAGATACTTTCCATGTGTGATTGATTAGCCCGGTACCGAAAGGTTCTATAATATATTTTTCACGCTTAAAGTTGTATGCCTCTAACACCCGATCGAGCATCATATGAATTAAAGTTATTGCAGGTTCAAAGATGGCTTAATTATAAAGCTATCCTATAAGTTTCCAAATTAAAGATGCAATTGCATATACACAGGTTGCGATAAAGATACCGCGTGCCGTTCTGTCTTTACGATTGTTAATGTAAATAGTAAAAATGATTGCATTGGCAATAAGAGAGATGCTTACAATACCCGTTAGCAATGTTTTTTGCGAAAACATGATCGTAAAGAATTCCCTAAGAGTAAACATGCGAAACTGAATAAAGTAATAAATGAACATGCCTGCTATCGGTGCAATAAACCCTAATATAATTCCCAGCCTTAGCCCGTCTTTTTTTATTAGCATGTTTACAATTTTAGGGTTTTTTCAAGCTTCTCTTTTAGCTTGTAATGCGTAAGATCGAACTGAACAGGTACAACACTTACATAATTGTTGTTCAGCGCCCATACATCTGTATCACGTCCTTTATCAAAGTTCACAAATTCGCCAGTTAGCCAGTAGTATTTTCTGCCATGTGGATCAACACGTTCATCAAAATCTTCCTCGTACTTTGCATAAGCCTGCCTGCAAACTTTTATACCTTTTAATACATTTACATCAACTGCCGGAAAGTTTACATTAAGGCAAAGGTGTTTGTCAATCATTTTTTTTGTAAGGAGTTGCTCAACAATTAAGCGGGCATATTTTATAGCCCCTGTAAAATCTGCATTTAAACTATAATCCAGCAACGAAAAGCCAACACTCGGAATACTTTCTATAGAAGCTTCCAGAGCTGCAGACATAGTACCCGAATAAATAACATTTATAGAATGATTAGCCCCGTGGTTTATGCCGCTTAAGCAAATGTCGGGCTTGCGATGAAGCACTTTATCTACTGCCAGCTTTACACAATCAACAGGTGTTCCGTTACATGCGTAAGCTTCTATGTCTCCAAAAGTATTAACAGGAGACATTCTTAAAGGAGAGCCAATTGTAATAGCATGCCCCATTCCGCTTTGTGCCTTGTCGGGTGCAATCACTACTACCTTACCTAAATCTTTTACTGCATCTACCAGTGCTGCAATACCCGGAGACGTGACACCATCATCATTAGTAATTAAAATAATGCGTTCTTCAGCCGTTTTAATTTTAGAGTCCTTCTTTTTTCCATTTTCTGGTTCGTCTGCTTCCTTAGCCGCTTTTACTTTGGTATTGATGTTGGATGCAACAGGAGGTTGCCCGGGATTGAGTTTGGTTGAAGTATTAGCTGCTGAACTTTTATTTACTGCTTCTTTTTCTTTTCTCGCTTTTGCCATATTAGATAATAACGTGCAAAAATGATTATAAAAAAAATTGTATGCAAAATAATTTGAGAAACTAAAAGTTTTAGTATTTTTGAAGCTAAATAAATTAGTTGCCCATGTCTGAAGCTGGTAAAAATCTAAAATATTTACGCAAGTTAAGAGGCTGGACACAGGAAGAGTTTGCGAACAAGCTTAAAATCAAGCGTTCACTTTTGGGAGCTTATGAGGAAGCAAGGGCAGAGCCAAGAATTGAAGTGCTTGAAACGGTGAGCAAGATATTTAAGATTACCCTGGATGAACTGTTATTAAAAGACGTTAGCAGCGCCAGGGGCAGCACTTATCTTGAAAAGCGCAGGCAGTTAAAAATGTCGTCAACCGTAGCTGAAATACAATACGTGCCTGTAAAAGCAGCAGCAGGATATTTAGCCGGTTATGCTGATCCTGAATTTATTGATGAACTGAACACATTTACTTTGCCTATGCTTGGCGCCGGTAGCTACAGAGCTTTTGAAATTGTAGGGGACAGTATGTTGCCCACACAAAGCGGATCGGTGATTGTTGGAGAGAGAATTGAAGACTTTGACAGTGTAAAAACCAGCAATACTTATATTGTTATTAGCAGGAGCGAAGGGATTGTTTATAAAAGAGTTTTAAAAAACAACCGCAGTAAAAGTAAAGTTACACTGGTTAGCGATAACCCAACTTACCAACCTTACCAGGTAAATGCTGAAGATATTGTGGAACTATGGCAGGCACAAATGATTATAACAAAAGCTAACGTTCAACAACGATGGGATGTAAACCAACTTGCCAGTTTAGTAAATAATTTACAGGAACAGGTAAGTACACTAAAGAAAAAACTACCTAGATAAAATTTAGAAACTTATAAAAGACCTTTTTGGGTGATTAGTTGATGGCGCCGGATGTAAGTCCGGCGTTTTTGTTTGCACTATTAAGCATTAAATGTAAAGTTGAAAAGCAGTTCTGAAAGTATTGCAATGAGCTTCAACTATAGTTTTGATATCCGGCGAATAACCGCCGCCCATTGCAACTACGCAAGGAATTTTGTTTTTTTGTAAGTGGTTAAAAACAAATTCGTCTCTTTGTTTACAACCCTGTAATGTTACCTGCAGTTTTCCAAACTTATCTGTTTGCAAGATGTCAACGCCTGAAAGATAAAGAGCAAAATCAGGTTTAAAGCTTTGAATAAGCTGGGGAAGATTTTCGGAAAGCCGCTTTAGGTAAGTGCTATCATCAGTCCCATCTTTTAAGGCAATATCGAGGTCTGAAGTTTCTTTATGAAAAGGATAATTATGCTTACCATGAATACTAAAAGTAAAAACTAAGGGTTCATTTTCAAATAATTTTGCAGTTCCGTTTCCCTGGTGAACATCAAGATCTATAATAAGTATCTTTTGCACTAATCTGTTATTCAACAAATAATTAGCTGCAACGGCAAAATCATTCAATAAACAAAATCCTTCACCTCTGTTGGCAAAAGCATGATGTGTGCCTCCTGCTACATTGAGCGCAATACCATTTTTAAAAGCAAAGTGGCAACAATCAATAGTTCCCTGTGTAATCATAAGTTCTCTCGTTGTAAGTTCACGCGATTGTGGAAATCCAATCTTTCTTTGCTCTGAAGCCGACAAATTCTGATGCAATAATTTATCTAAATATTCCCTGGTATGTGTCCGAAGAACATCTTCTTCGCTGCACAAAGCAGGTGCAAAAATATTGTCAGCAGTAATTGTTCCTTCATGTAAAAGTTGCTCAGGTATTAACTCATATTTTAACATTGGAAAGCGATGACTTTCAGGCAAAGGATGGGCATAGATGGGATGATAAGCTATTTTAATAGTCATTAGATTAAGTCAATAGGTCAGTGAGTCATTAAGTCAGTAGGTGATTAGGGACGGTCATGGTTGTTGACTCAAAAATGAGAATTGAAACATTCGTACTTCATACTTCCGGTTTCGTACCTCGTGCTTCGTATTTCATATTTCGCACCTTGTATTTCATACTTCATATTTAGTACCTCGTATTTAGTACTTCCTTTTTCGTACTTCGTTCTGTTTACACTTTCACTACTGCACCCGGCTCACCTTTGGCAGGGTTTGAGGGTATGATCGCAAAAACATTGTCTGAAGGTTTTTGTTCAATGGAAGCTGTTCCGGTAAATTTTCCAAAGGCAGGCAAAACAGCAAATGTTTCAGTGAAATAATAGCAGGGAAACGTGAGTGATTGTTTGCCAAGGCCATTAATAGTTACACATGGATGAATGTGGCCGCTGAAATAATAATGGATAGCAGGAGAGGGGAGGCAGGCTTCTTTGATGTCGTGAACAAAACAAAAGTTGCCAAGGTGATAATGTGCCTGTGAAACTGAAATATTATTAGCGCTGTACCACTCTTTCTTCAAAATATCATGATTGCCTCTTACAAGTTCAATATGTAACTGGTTAAAGTCGTTGCGCCATTTTTGAAAAAACTCCAGCTCTTTATTAACCACACTATGAAAAAGATCTCCTACCACTATTAATTGATTCGGCTTAAAATATTGTAACTGATCTATAAGCCTTTGCAGGTCTTCCTTGTAGATATTTTGTGGAACAGCAATGCCCGATTTTCTAAAATGACCTGTTTTGCCGAAATGTGTATCGCTTACAATAAGTGATTTTTGCTCTTCCCAATAAATGCAACGCATAGCAGAAAGCCAGAGGGTTTGACCATAAAGAAAATATTTTTCGGATGCCCGCAATGCTATTATTTTAAGCGCCTGAAGATAAGAAATGGGATAGGTGTATGATAATTACAAATCTTTTTTAAAATGGTTGTACAGCCTTGTGCAGGTTGTGTATCAAAGACTGTTTTCTTAATACCATTGCTTAAGAAAGCGAAGCTTTGCAACAAACACACAGGCAAAAAAAAAGGCTATGGGTAAAGCAGGTATTTTTTTCGCAGTAGTTTAAACTGGCTCAGGCCTGGTTCCCAACTATCATAAATTTCTTTTTCAGTTTTTCCTGCAATTATCTGCTCTTTAAAAAGTGTAGTTCCTGCAAGTTTATCAATGTTTCCCATTTGGTTGCTTTGCTTAAAATCAAAAAACTTTTCTTTATAAGGATAAGCTTTGTACAATTCCATCATCCATTGTATCTTGATGCGTTTGCTCTTTCGTAAAATAGCAACATCGTAATTGCGAAGATCCAATCCATAGCAAATCTGGTCCATATACAAAGGAGTTTCGGCCATGCCTTTAATGCTATGTGGTGTGTACGAGAAAGCGTATTTTCCTTTAAGATCAGGACTGCCTAAAACAGTGAAAGGAAAATAAGTGCCGCGGCCATGATTGAGGGCAACGCCTTCAAACAAACAGGTTGATGGATACAACATTATGCTTTGTTGCGTGTTTAAATTCGGGGAAGGTTTTACCGGTAAAGTGTATGGCATGTTGTGATCGTAATTTGCAACAGGAATAATTTTTATATTACACTTCACTTTGTTGGCCAGCCAGCCTTCGCCGTTTGCCATTTGTGCAAATTCTGCAATCGTTAATCCGTGCGAAATCGGGATGGGAAACATGCCTATACCAGATTTCAGGTTCATGTCTAATACCGGGCCATCTACAAGATAGCCGTTAGGGTTTGGCCTGTCGAGTATCAGCAGTTCTTTTCCGTTTTCGGTACAAGCTTCCATTAAACGAACGAGTGCGTTAATATTTGTATAAAAACGGCAACCTACATCCTGGAGGTCGTATATCATCAGGTCAACATCGGCAAGGTCTTGCTTCGATGGTTTGTTTTTAGGGCCGTACAACGAAATAATTGGTATGCCGGTAGCCTGGTCAATTTCGTCGGCAACTTTTGCCCCTGCACTTGCATTGCCTCGAAATCCATGTTCGGGGCCAAACACTTTTACTATGTTAATGCCCAGTATTTTAAAACTATCTACCAAATGCCTGCTGCCAATAATTGAAGTGGGATTGGCAAGTATTCCTATTCGTTTCCCTTGCAGGTAGGGGAGGTATTTCTCTGTTTGGTCAGCACCCGTTTTAATTGTTTCGTTGGTGGAAGGCGTGGTGTTGCTAACCTGTGCAAAACCCTGGGGTTGCTTTCTATTACACGAGCCAATTATGAAAAACGTTATAACGATATAAACAGCAAGTAGCTTTTTCATTATCAGAAGGATTATAAGTAAGCAATAAAAATAGTATAAAAGTTTGTGTTTTTATTCTTTTTATAAAGTGAACACTACAGTATTATTTGCAGAGTTCATAGGTGTATGTTTACTTTTGAACATTAGAACATTATGGAAAACAAACAAGATATTGATTACATATTGCATGAATATTTACATCAATTTCCTAACGAAGATCAACATCAGTTTATAACCTTTTTGAAAGAGAATGAACTGTTGCTTAACAGGAGTAATTTTAACGGACACATTACTGCAAGCGCTTTTATTGCAGATGCTGCTGCAAAGCAGGTGCTGTTATTAAAACATAAATTATACGACAGGTACCTGCAGCCGGGCGGGCATATTGAAAAAGAAGACGCTTCAATTTTACAGGCAGCTTTAAGAGAAGCAGGTGAAGAAACAGGTATTTCTATAGATAAGCTAATTTATATTCCTCTGAATGCTTTAAATGTTCCATTAGATATAGATAGCCATTTTATACCCGCTAATACAAATAAGAATGAGCCAGAACATGTTCATCACGATTTCAGGTACTTGTTCGTTTATAATGGGAATAAAAATATTATTGTACCGCCATCAGAAGCCAAAGACGCAAAGTGGGTGCCTCTTTCGGTTTTAGCTAATATAAAAATTTTTTTTATTGTAGCAGAAAAAATCGAGAAGCTTTTACAATAGTGAATGCGCCTTTTTATAAATCTTTCCCCTGCCTTTTTTATTTGTTGTAGTTGGAATAGTTATAAACTAAGAAAGTAACAATCAAAACGCCTGCAATAGCGTTTTCTGTAATCCGATTGTTGCCTTAAGGAGCATTACTGTTTTCCCTTCAGGGTTAAGGCATCAAATACTGTTTTCCTGTTTCTTTGTAGTATTATGCTCGGCACCATCAGACTCATCTTTTGTGTGCTTACTTTTATTTTTTTTGCTTACACTCTCTGCTCCCTTTTGATGGCTCTGCTGGCTTTCTCCTTTGTTTTTCGTTTTAGTACCGTCGGTGCCTTTATCAGCGCTATGATCTTTGTTGCTCATAATATTTGGTTTATTAAAATTTAATAATTACAATTTGGGGCATGTTTTACTTTATCTTATTGCTTGGCTCAATTTGCTTCTCTGCGTTCTTAGCCACCGCCTCCTCAGGCAATACAACAGCTATAGCAACCTGTAATTTATTTTTCAGTCCTGAACAGAATCGTCTCCTTTCATCAATGCTTTCAAACCATTTGTAGCACCCTGTAATAGGGCAGATGGTTGATTGTTATCTGCCATAAAGTAATTTTTTGAATAAGGGTAATAAATTAGTCTTTGCCGGATGCTTTTTCAGCTTCCTTTACTTTCTTTTTAATTGGATCAAATGTATTGGGGTCGTCATCATCTGCTTTTGCATTTCCACTCTTACTACCGGGTTTTGATAAGTCTCCTTTGTCCCTATCGTCATCGCTGCTGCTTCCCAAGCCACCTTCCGAAGCGCTTGAACCTCCTGTATTTCGTACCCTTATATCGCCTTTACCGGTTACTTCAAGTGTACCTTTTTCTGCTTCGTTGTTTGTTTTAATGTATGTATTGATAAACATATAACCTCCTGCTATTTTAAATTAATATAATAATACAATTACTAATAGAATTAAAATTATCATGCCGTATCCTTTTGTCGCTGCTACTGCACTTAATGAAGATTTACTTATATAATTACCAATTTAAGCAGCATACATTTTGTATAATATGGGTAACTATTCTTCATGGCATTGTATTTTTGTCTGTTATTGAAACATATTTTAAACCAACCATTTTAATTAGCAAATTATGAACGCAGAATCAGCTATGGAAGGAGGGATTGCCGGGGCAACCACCCTTACTATTTTACACGAAATTGTACGAAAGCTTGATAAGGATGCTCCCCGGATGGATGAGTTAGGGAAGGAGGCATTGGGGAAACTGTTTAAGAAACTGAACCTTGATGTCCCCGACAATGACAAATTGCAGGTGCTATCTACCGGTGTTGAATTAATAAGCAACGGATTATTTTATTCTCTTGCGGGGGCTGCAGGTAAGAACAACGTTTATCTTCGCGGCATATTTTTAGGATTTACCGCTGGTATTGCTGCCGTAGCATTGCCGGGTAAGCTTGGCTTAGATGAAAGAGCAAGCAACCGAACTGACAAGACCAAAATAATGACTATTGCATGGTATATGATCGGAGGTGTAGTGGCTGCTGCAGTTACAGAAAGATTAGAAGAAAGAAGAAGAAAGTATAACAGGTAAGAGCCGGTAATACCAGGAAACTTCAATGAAATTTTTAAACACTGATACTTTTTGTTTAAATAATTAAACAAAAAGTAAGACAAGATGTTTTATTATTTCAAATTATTTCAAATATTTTTACTTATGGAAACGAATAAAACATTTAAACTCGAAACGTCGAAAGAATTTTCTGTTACTGCCAGGCAATTGTTCAAAGCCTGGACTGAGCCTGAGCAGTTGAAACAATGGTGGAAACCTATTGGCAATAAACTGGTTGAAGTAGATAATGATATAAAAGAAGGAGGCAAGGTGACTTATAAATTTGCTGACGATGCCTTGCGTATATCAGGTGAATATCTCGAAGTAAAAGAAGGAGAAAACCTTACATACACCTGGAACTGGGAATTTCCAAATGATGCAGTTAAAAACGGAGCCTTTAAACTTAATGTTAGATTTGAAGATAAAGGCAACGGAAGCAAATTGCATGTGACGCAGGAAAACTTTCAGGATGAAGAAACGTTGCAACCTCATAAGGAAGGCTGGGATAAGGCACTGAATGATTTAAAAAATTATCTTGAAAAAAACAAAGCAGTGGAAAATACCGGTTATAGGGAAGTGCCTGAACAACAAAAGGTTGCAGGGGGATAATTTTTATAAATAGTAGTAAAATAAGTATAAAGCCGGGGTTAGTCCGGCTTTTTTTATTATTAGAGTAATATTATATTAAAATACTTTTGAGTTTGATTGTAATAGGACTTACTTAACATAATATTAATTATAGGAAAAAATGGATAAGAAGTTTATAAAGGCTTCAACAGGCATTAATAGAAAATAGTTGAACTTACTCTTTCTTATAACACCTCCTCATGGCCTCCACAATTTCTTTTAATTTAATCTTCCTTAGAAATCCACCGCCTTTGGCGGTGGTTATGTACTTGGGGCTATGCCGTATGATTAACTTTGATGGACGGTCAAATATAAGAGACAATCTATGTAGT
>JAABUN010004945.1_pt1 | contig 17253 bp, 14 predicted proteins | sample 5559311 | NCBI WGS metagenome assembly JAABUN01 (sample SAMN10711877, study PRJNA513370) | rock metagenome | isolation source: Antarctica rocks | place: Antarctica: Victoria Land, Siegfried Peak sud
GATTGTTCAGTAATCCCGACCAGGAGTCAACAGTGAGGCAGCCGGCAAAGGCACGGACCTACCAGGAGCGCTGGCGGCTAACACCCCGAGTCAGCCGGAGCCGACTCACGACACTTCCCACACTGTCAGGAGCGTCGCCCTCATGAGCTACCGCTGGCTCAACCGGGTCCGGCACCCCGGCCAGGACGCCGAGCACGGTCAGGCCGCCGAGCACGGTCAGGCCGCCGAGCACGGCGCGGTGGCCGTGGTCATCCCGATCCTGACGGTCGGCATGCTGGCGATGGCCGGGCTCGTCGTCGACGGCGGCGCGGCGCTCGCCGCCCGTGGTTACGCCGCCGACGTCGCGCAGCAGGCCGCCCGGGCCGGCGCCGACGCGCTCGCCCCGGACTCGCTGCGCACGAGCGACCCGGCCGGGCTGGCGGTGAACCCGGCCGCCGCCGTCCTCGCGGCCGACCAGGTACTGCAGGTCGGGGCGGTCGGCGGCCAGGTCAGCGTCTCCGGCGACACCGTGACGGTCACCGCCCAGACCACCCGACCAACCTCGATCCTGTCCGCGATCGGCATCGACACGGTCACGGGCCAAGCCTCGGCCACCGCCGCAGCGCTCTACGGCGGCACGACCGACCCCAACACGGCGCAGGGCGGCTGAGATGCGGCGGGTCAAGGCGCTGGCCGCCCTGGCGGTCCTGCTGGTCCTGCTCGTCGGGGTCCCGGTTGCGCTCGCCGGCACCATCGGCAACCCGGCCGCGGCGTTGCCCGACCTGCGGGCCGGGGACATGAGCGACGCGGTCCTGATCGCGCTGCTCGCCAGCGTCGCCTGGGTCGCCTGGGCACAGTTCGCGCTCGCCACCGTCGTAGAGCTGGCCTCGGCGGTGCGCCGCTCCCCGATGCCGCGGCGCATCCCCGGGGTGCTCGCCGGCCAGCAGCAGCTGGCCCGGTCACTGGTCACCGCCGTGTTCCTGCTCGGCCCGGTCGCCGCTACCGCCACCCTCACCGGTCCGATGGCGCCGCACGCGTCCGCGACCCTGCCGAGCCGGCCCGCGCCGGTAAGCATCAGCACGACCCTGACGGCGGTGCACAGCGCCGCGCCGAACGCCCCACCGCCGGCAGCCGAGGTCGGCACGCCAGCCCCGAGCGACGTGCCGGCTGGCCAGCCGGCACAGGCCACGCTCGTGTACACGATCCCAGCGTCCGGCGATGGGCCCGCAACGCTGTGGGACATCGCGAGACCCACCTCAGGGCAGGCGAGCGGTGGCAGGAGATCTGGCAGCTCAACCATGGCCGTGTGCAGCCGGGCGGCGCGACGATGAGCTCGCCACGGCGGCTGCTGCCAGGCTGGACCGTCCTGGTGCCGATGCCAGCCACCCCGACAGGTGCTGCCAGCGGCGCCTCGTCCCCAACGCCGGCCGGCTCCACCCGGTCGCCCAGACGTCAGCGACCGAGGTCACCGTCCAGACGGGCGACACCCTGTCGGAGCTGTCGGCCGAGCACGGTCAGAGCGACTGGCGACAGGCCTGGCGGGTCAACGCCGACCGAGCCGAGCCGGGCGGCGCCCGCTACACCGACCCAGACCTGATCCGTCCCGGCTGGCGGCTCACCATCCCGGCCGCCGCCGATCCCGCGGACGCACCCGCGCCCGCGGCGGACAGCGCCGCCGCACCGGGCACAGCGGTTGGCGCGCCCTCGGCACCAGCCGCAATTACAGTGCCGCCGGCCCCACCAGCGCCCCTCGCGCCCTCATCACCGGTGAGTCAGACGCCGGCCGCCGCCCCCACCGCAGCGGCCTCTGCCGATCCTGCCGTTCCTACCGCTCCTGCCGTTCCTAGCGCTGTCGCGGCTGGTCCGTCCGGTCCGGCGCCGACCGCCACCGCTCGCGCCGACGAGCCGGCTGCCGACCCGACGGGCGACGGCTCGCTGCTCTCGCAGCGCTCTCTGCAGGTCGTGGGCTTCGCTGGCGGCGGGGTGCTTCTGGCGGCGTCGACGCTGGAGGCGCTGCGCCGCCTGCGGCGCCGGCAGTTCCGGGACCGCACGCCGGGTCGGACCATCGGGTCGACGCCGGTTGGGCTCGCGCCGATGGAGAAGGCACTGCTGACCCGCGGCGCCGCCGGCGTCGCGGACGTCGACTGGCTGAACACCGCCCTGGGCGGCCTGGCGCGCAGCATCGCCGCCCGCAGCCACGGCGTGCTGCCCGACGTCGTCGCGGTACGGCTGGCCGAGAGCGAGCTCGAGCTGGTGCTGACGGCGCCCCGGCAGGACCCGCCCGCACCGTGGCGGGCGGACGAGAACGGTCTGCGCTGGTCGCTCGCCCGCAGCGACGCGATGCCGTTCGACGCCGAGGCCGCGCGGGAGCAGAGCGCGCCGTACCCAACGCTGGCGACGGTCGGGTACACCGCGGCCGGCGAGCACTGGCTGGTCGACCTGGAGCGCGTCGGCGCGCTGTCGCTGGTCGGCGACCCGGCGCGGTGCCTGGACCTGGCCCGGTTCCTCGCGGCCGAGCTGGCCCACAACAGCTGGTCCGACCAGCTGCTCGTGACCCTCGTCGGCTTCGGCAACGAACTGGCCGGCCTCAACCCGTCCCGGGTGCAGCACCGCAGCAGCGTCGCGCAGGCGGCCCGGGACGCGCACGCGACGCTGCGCGAGACCGCGCAGGTGCTCGGAGCGTCGGGCACCGACGTACTCGAGGGCCGGCTCCGCGACAGCGTCGTCGGGGACGGCTGGTCACCGCACGTACTGCTCGTCGCGCCCGCAGCCGAGGCCCCTTCCGACCCGGCAGAGCCCGACGCGGACCGGCAGGCCTTGCTGGGCCTGCTCGACGCGATGCGGGCGCAGCGGTCCCGGACGGCGGTGGCGCTGGTGCTGTCCGGCGACACCGAACCTGGTGGCACCGGGCACGAGCGCTCGACCCGCTGGCAGATCCACGTCGACGCCAGCGGCCTGCTGACCATCCCCGAACTGGACGTGCAGTTGATCGCCCAGCAGCTCCCGCGCGAGGAGGCGGCGGACCTGGCCGCGCTGCTGCAGCTCGCCGCGGACGGCCCCGACGCCGCGGTGCCGCCCGCAGCCGGTGACCGGCCGTGGGACGCGTTCGCCGACGAGGCCGGCGCGCCGCTGCCCCAGTTCACCGGCAGCGCGCTCACCGGCAGCCCGCTCACCGGCACATCGTTCGCGCTCGGCGACGCTGCGCCGGACGTCGCCGCCGGGCGCGGCACCGACGACACCTGCGTGCTTCCGCTCGCGCCGTCGGAGTACCTGCCGGTCACCGCAACGACGACCCAGGACGTCGCGGCTCTGGCGCCGCCGGTCAGCCCGGAGGTCCGCCAGCGCGTCGAGGACGCCGACCCGACGCTGGACGAGGACCTGCGGTTGTGGCACGACCCGGACAGCGGGATCGCCAAGCTGACCCTGCTCGGCCCGGTCGCGGTGAGCGACCCTGCCGGCGCCCAGGCCAACGACAAACGACGCGACCGGGTCACCGAGGTCGTCGCCTACCTGGCCTGCCGGCCGCAGGGGGTGACGACCGAGCAGTGGATCGCGCAGATGTGGCCCGGCGAGACGGCGGCCACCGGCCGACCCCGGACGTACGCCAACACCGCCCGGCAGTGGCTCGGCAAGGACCCCCGAACCGGACAGGACTATCTACCGCGAGCCAACGAGGGGTCCGGCAAGGTCGGGGTCTACCAATTGCGGGGAGTGCTCGTCGATGCGGAGCTGTTCCGGCGGCTGCGGCTGCGGGGCGTCGCGCGAGGAGCCAGCGGCGTCGCTGACCTGCAGGCGGCGCTGGACCTGGTTAGCGGAGAGCCGCTGTCCCGGCTCCGCGCAGCCGGCGGCCAGTGGCTGGTGGACACCCCGGTCAACCACCACTACACCTCGATGATCGTCGACGTGGCGCACCTGGTCGCCACGCACCACCTCGCCGCCGGCGACCCTGCTCAGGCAGCCGCCGCGGCGCAGGTGTCCCTGCTGGCCGGGTCCCGCGACGACATCGCGCTGCTCGACCTGGTCGCGGCCAACGACGCTGCCGGGCACCAGGCCGAGGCCGAGCAGTACGTCGCGCGCATCCTCGCCAACCACGACGCCGACGTCGAGGAGGACCTGCCGCCGCGCACCTACGACGTGCTGAGGCGCCGACGGTGGCTGCCGCAGACCGGCGCCCGCGCCAGCTGAGAACACCTCCGCAGCCCGTCCCGGGCGCGGCGTTGCACCCGACCGGGCTCAGGAACAAGCCGCGGCCACCGAGGACGACACAGCAGGGCACGGCCAGGCAAGGATCGACGCGCCGCCGGACGTGCCCGACCGTGCGGGAACGACTGGGAACGCTCACGACAACGAGGAGTAGGACATGGGCAACATCGGACAGCCTTGCCGCCGCATCGAGGTCCTGCCGGAGACGGCCCCGGCGCCGAGCACGACGCCTGCGCCCGAGCGCACCGCGCCAGCCCCGCCCGCGCCGGCCGAACCCGCCCGGGAGCCGGTCCGGCAGTAGCCGCAGCGGCACCAGAGCAGCGCGGGCTCCGGAGGGGGTGACGCTGTCCGGGAGCCCCCGGCGGTCAGGCGAACCGCGGGATGTCGACAGGACCAGGGTGGTGACGATGCGGACGGCAGGCGAGCCGGAGGCGTTCGCGGTCGGCGAGGTCCGGGCGATCCGGACGTTCCGGCTGGGGCGGGACGGCGGGCTGTACCCGCTGTACACCGACCGCGCCTGGCAACCGGGCAGCAACACCGCCGCGTGCAAGCGGGGCCGCGAGCACGTCGCCCCGGACCCCGACTGCCGCTGCGGCTTCTACGCCTACGGCGACCTGACCTGGACGGTGGCGCAGCCCCCGGCGGCGCGAGTCCTGGCGGTCGTCGCGCTGTGGGGCTCGCTCGAGGTCGCGACCCGCGGGGTGCGGGCCGAGCACGGGCGGCTTCAGGCCGTCTGGCTGCACCGCCGCGTCCCCGACCACCTCGTCCGGGCGGTACGGGCCCGCTACCCGGATGTGGAGGTTCTGCGCGACCGGGATGCACTGCTGAGCCGGCATCCCCTCACCGCGCTCGAGGGTTACCGCGGCCCGCGCCTGGCTGGGCATCCCCGCCAGGTGGTCAGCCGGCTGCTGGCTGTCCTCGCTGCCCTTGTAGCGCTGGTCGGCTGCCTGTCCGCCGCCGAGCTCGTCGTCAGCGCCCCCGGCGCGATCGTCTGGACGGCCGCTGTCGCGGTGGTCTGCCTGACCCTGCTCGCCGGTCTCGGGATGCGCTCCCCGGCGGTCGCAGCAGCCGGGATGGTGGGCCTGGGCTGGATGCTCACCACCACCGGCGACGGCGTCGCCACCATCTGGGTGACCCGCCTGCCGCTGCTGGCCGGCGGCCTGCTCAGCGCCGTCCTGTGGCTAGACCTCGCGGCCATCGGACGGCCGATCCCGCGGCGACGCCAGGTCGCGCTGCGCCGTGCCGTCGCCCGGCTCCGGCGACACCTCGCCTGACGGCGCAGTCGCACCTGACGCCAACGCACCGAGGGTGACGTGCCCGCGCTGCCGGGACGTCACCCCGGCTGACCTGCGGCGTTCAGACCCGGACAGGCGGGAGAGCGGCTCGGGACTCGTGCCGGCGGCCGGCTCGGACAGGGGCGCGCCGCGCCGCCGGGCCGGGCGTGCGCGGGCGCCGGGTGACCCCGGCGCGGGTCGACGGCGGCTCCGGCCCAGGGCCGGGCTGTCCGGGCCGCCGAATCGAACTGCCGGGGGGGTGACGCGGTCGCAGGGTGACGCGGCGGTGACGCAAACGGTGATGTCTCTTCGCAGCGTGGGGCTCGACCCCAACCGCGGAGGAGCCCCCCGTGTACCGCGATTCCCGTCTTGCCGGCAGCTGGGACGCCCTGCTCGCACGCCTTGCCCGGGACGCCACGGTGGCGCGCTGGGGCCGGCTGGAGCCGGCGCTGGCCGGGTCCGTCTGCCCGGACCAGCTGGCCGCCGAGCTGCGCTGCGGCAGCAACCCGCAGCGAGCCGACGACGTCCTCGGGGCGCTGGTCCGGCTGGGCGCAGCCGACGGTCACGACGACGACGACGCGGTGCTGCTGCTGCTGCACCTGCTGTCGGACGGGGCGAGCGCGCTGGCCACCCGCCTCCCCGACCTGACAGGCGACGTCCTGGCGCTCGTCGTCGGCGAGCTGACCGTCCAGATCCGGGTGTTTCCGTGGCGCCGGCGGACCCGGGCGTACGCCGCGAGCCTGCTGCTGGACACCAAGGCGGCGCTGCTGCGCGAGCTGCTCCCGCACCGCACCCGCTCCCGGCCGCACGCTCACGAGGTCATGGTCGACCCGACCGACCGGCGGCAGGTCGCCGAGCTGCTGGACGCGCCCGCAGCCGGCCCGGACAGCGCAGAGGAACTGGACCTGACCGACCTGCTGGTCTGGGCCTCCCGGACCGGCGTCGTCGGCAGCGACGACGCCAAGCTGCTGCTCGACGTCGAGCGCAGTCGTGAGTGCGGTGGTGACGCCCAGCTGCGCGTCGCCCGAGCGTGGCGGATCAACGAGCGGACGCTTCGGCGCCGGCGCGAGCGGACCCTGGCAGCGCTGCAGCAGGCCCGCTCGGGCTACCTTGCGGCCGTCGCGTGAGTCGGCACCACCGGCCCTGCAACGGTCACTGCAACTTCTTCGGCGCCGGGTGTCCACTGCCAGCCCCGCTACGACACCTGTGCCGGTTGTGAACAGGATCAGCGCCCCGACCGCGGGCCGCCCCAACAGGCAGTCGAGCCTTCCGCCGCTGAGCAACAGGGCGGCCCGGTGACCCGGGCACTGGCCGAGGTCGGACGTCCCGGCCCGGCCCGCGACGTCTTGGAAGGCGGTGACGTCGACCCGACGACCGGCAGGCTGCTGAGCGTCGGGGAGCTACAGGTCGCTTTGCGGGCAGCTCGACTGGCCTCCACCTCTCAGGCCGGTAGTGACAAGAGCTCGGCGTTGAGCACGTGGACGACGCGGCCGGCCGACGCGACGACGCACCCCGGACCGGCGGATGGCGAGCGCCTTGCGGCGGCCGCATCGAGCCCGATCACGTTCGCGACGTCTGTTCCGGCTGCCGCCCCGCTTGCGGCGCAGACGTCTGGTGCGGGCACCAGTGTCCACGGAACGCCAGCCCCCCTCGGCGTTCTTCGTCCGCCGGCCGGCCGCCACTGGGTCGCGGTCGTCGGCGCACATCGCGGCGCCGGCACGTCAACGGTCGCACTCGCGCTGGCCGACGCGGCCGCTGCCGCCGGGTGGCCGGTGCACCTGGTCAGCTGCAACCCGCCGGCCGAGTGCGGGCTGGTCGGCGCCGCGACCGTCGAGCTGGGCACCGACCCGGCCGGGTCGTGGCGGACCGGCCGGCGCGGCGCTGGTATCACCGTCGACCGGCCGGCGGCTCCCCCAGGCCTCCCCACCAGGGACGCGACCGACTCGGGCTGCAGACCGTCCTGGCCGCCGGTGCCGCTCGGCATCGACGACGGGAACCTGCTGACCATCGTCGACGCCGAGGCGGGCGCGGCCCGAACACCCCACCTGCTGGCGACCGCCGCCGCCGTGCTGCTGGCATGTCGGGTCAGCGTCCCCGGGGTGCAGCAGGCCGAGCAGCTGCTCGGGTCGCTACTGGGCCCCTCTCGCAGTGACGCGGCCCAGGACGCCCTGGCGCCGGTGGTGCTGCTGGCCGCGCTCGGGGACGCCGGCTGGTCGGGCCGCTGGCCGCGCGCGGTGCGCAGCGCCTCCGGGCCCCTGCTGCGCCAGCTCCAGTCCGACAGCCGCGTTCTTCGGGTGCCGCTGGACCGCCACCTATCCACCTACCGGCCGACCGGCAGCGCGCTCCCACGGGCCGTCACCCGCTCCGCCGCGCTGGCCGTCCGCCTGCTGGACAGCACCCGCGCGCTCAGCCGCCCAGGGTCCACCGGCCCTGATCTGCACGCCGGAACTTCCCCACGGACCCCGGCGCCTTCCGCGCCGAACTTCCTGCTCGATGACAAGGACACCGGCTGATGATGAACGCCGCCGACAGGCTGCTGGCCGCTGGCGTGTGCCCGGCAGCCCCTCCCGGCCTGCAGACCTACGCCGACCAGATCCTGGGCTGGGTGAAGTGGGGCGTCCTGGCGATCCTGGCGATCTCGTTCTTCGCCTCCGTCGGAATGCTGATCTGGGGCCGGGTGACCCACCATCCCAAGGGAGCCCGGCTCGGGTTCGACGGCATCATGATCTGCCTTGTCGGGGCGATCATCTACGTCGTCGGCTACGTCATCCTCACCTCGATCACCGGCAACGGCTGCTGATGCTCGGTCGACGGAGGCGCGCCTCGCTTGCGCGCGCGGACAAGCCGGCGACATGGAGCCGGGAGAAGCTGCTGGCGGTGCTGGCCGGTGGCGCGGCTGTTGTTGCTCTGCTCGGCGTGGGCCTGGTCCTCGCCGTCGCCGACACCCTGCGGCCGGCCCAGCAGCACCCGGCCGGCGCTGCCGCAGCCGTCCCGCCACAACCGGGCGCTGTCCTCGCCAATTCCGGCTCCGGTGCCCCGGCGGCCCCCAGCGGCTCCGCCGTCGCGAGCGGCAGTCCCGACGAGCTGGCCGCCCGCCCTATGCCCTTGGTACCGGAGTCGGCGTTCCACCCGATGCGGGTGTCGCTGAGCGATCCGGGCGAACCGATCGTGCTCCCGACTGCGGACAGATCAGGTCCCGCTGGCGTCCCGACCGGCTTCGGCCACACCCCCGAGGGCGCACTCGCGCAGCTGGCCGCGATCGACAGCGCGGCGCTGGGCTCGGCGAGCCTGCCGGGCGTCCGGGCCGTCATCGCCGGCTGGGCGGTGCCGGGCGGACCGACCCCCGCCAGCTGGTCCGGGGTACGGGCCATGGCTGGGCTGCTGGACGCCGCAGGCACCTCCGGCGGCAGCGGCGACCTCGCGGTCGTCGCGACTCCCGCGATGGGCCTGATCAAGGGCACCGTCGGAAGCGACTTCGTGGTGGCGTGCGTCGACTTCGAGGTCGACGTCACGGTCAACTCGACCGCCCGCGGCGCTCTCGCGGACTGCCAACGGATGGTCTGGACCGGCGGCCGGTGGATGATCGGCCCGGGCGCCGAACCCGCCGACGCCCCGTCGGTGTGGCCGAGCACCGACCTCGCCCGCCAAATCGGCTACCGGGACCTGCGACGTGGCTAGCCCCGTGACCGACCTCGGCGTGCTCACGTCCGGCGGCGCCTCGGGCGACCCGACGGTGACGGTGGTGGCGTTCCCGTCGCTGAACCCGCTGACGTGGCTGGGTGGTCAGGCCGCCGGGCTCGCCGCCGACGCCTGGAAGAACGCGATGGTCGGGCTGTGGTCGGCGGGCCTGTGGCTCCTGCAGCTGGCCTTCAAGGTCATCGACGCGTTCACCGTCCCCGACGTCAGCCCCAACGGCCCGCTCGCCGGGGCGCTGCCGACCACCCTGTGGCTCGGCCTCACGGTCGCCGCGCTGGTCATGACGACGCAGCTGATCGTGGCGCTGGTGCGCCGCGACGGGCAGAGCCTGGGCCGGGTCCTGATCGGGATCGGCCAGTTCGGGGCCGTCTGGGTCTGCTACCTCGCGGTCGCCGGCGTGCTGATCGTCGCCGCCGGGGCGCTCACCCGCGGGATCTTGAGTTCGATGCTGCACGTCGGCAGCTGGGCGCAGTACAGCGTCGGTGAGTCCTGGCCGCGCAGCATCGACGACGCCGTCGCGGCATCCGTCCTCGGGTTGTGCTCGCTGTTCCTGCTCATCCCCGCCAGCTTCGGCTACCTGATGGTGATGCTGGTCCGCGAGGCCGCGCTGGTCGTCCTGCTGGCGACCGCGCCGATCTCGGCCGGCGGGCTGCTCAACGACACCACCAAGACCTGGTTCTGGAAGACCCTGCGCTGGTTTATCGCCAGCCTGCTGATCGCACCCGCCGCCGCGCTGATCCTCGGGATCGGGGTGCAGCTGTCCAACGGGGTGGTGCAGGGCGCCGGCACCGACACCGTCGCCGCGTGCGGCGCCGCCGTCGTCGGCTGCGTGCTCGTCCTGATCGGCGCGATCTGCCCGATGACGCTGTTCAAGCTGCTGGCGTTCGTCGAGCCCGGCACCGCCTCCGGCGCCGCATTCCGCCAGTCGATGAGCGACGCCGGCGGCGTGTCCGGGCTGCTGTCCGGCGGCGGCGGCACGAGCGCCGGTGCCGGCGCGTCGACGTCCGCGGCGACCTCCGGTGACGGCGGCGGGCGCTCCCAGGGCGAGGCGGCCGCCGAAACCGCGACCAGGTCGCGGATGGCCAGCATGCTGGGGCCGGTCGGCGCCGGGATCGGCATGGGCATGAAGGTCGCGACCAAGGCCGCCGACCTCGCCTCCGACGTGCTGGGCTCGGCCGGGGTCGGGGACCCCGGCTATAGCGCCGGATGGGCCGACAACGCCGCCCGCCGGTCCTCCGGCGGACAGGGCGGCGGTTGGCAGAGCAGCGGCAGTCACGGCGGCCCCGACACCGGAACCGCGGGCACCGGCAACTCGCAGCCACCGGACAGCGGCGGTACGCCCAGCCCGGGTGGCCCTGCACCCACGCCACCAGGGCCGACGCCAGCTGCGCCGCCGATGCCGACCCCACCGGCCGGCCCAGCGGGTGGCACGCCTAATGGACCGGGCAAGGGCGGCCCCGGGGCACCCGGCGGCGCTGGAGGCGGTGCCGGCGCGGCCGGGGGCGGCGCCGGCCTCGAGGCCGCGGCGGTGGTCGGATGAGCACCAGCGGGGACGCCGACGTGAGGGCGCCGATCCGGTTCGGCGACTGGAGCAAGGACACCCAGGGGTGGCTGTTCGGGCTGTCCGGCGCAGCGTGCGTGACCGTGCTGCTCGGCGGGTTGCCGGCGCTGCTGGCGATCGGCGCCCACCAGTGGCTGCTGGCGTTGGGCTGGCTGCCGGTGTGGGCGGTGCTGACGCTCGGGGTGTGCGTGCCGGTCCGCGGCCGGTCGGCGGCCCGGTGGGTGCTGGACGCGACCTACCGGGCGGTCGGGTCGGTCGCCGGCTGGACCTCCTGGCAGTCCCGGGCCGCCGCCGGGGACCTCGCCGACCCGGCCGAGGCGGACCTGCCCGGCGTCCTGTCCGGGATCCGCACCCACGACGGCCCGCCGTTCGGGGCGCTGCTGGCTCGCCCGGCGATTGTGCAGGACTGCGCCGCGCAGACCTGGGCGGCGGTCGCGCGCATCTCCCACCCGGGGATCGGGCTGGCCGAGCAGCGGACCCGACAGCGGATGGCAGCCGGCATGTCCGAGCTGCTCGAGGGCGCCGCCTCCGGCGAGTTGGTGTCGGTGGTGGCGGTGCAGATCCGCACCGTCCCGGACGACGGCGCCGAACGGGCCGCCTGGCAGGCCCGGCACGTCCGGCCCACCGCCCCAGCTTTGGCGTTGCAGGTCAACGCCGAGCTCGGCAGCGCGATGGTGCAGGCCGGGGTGCGGCACGAGGCGTTCCTGACCGTCGTGGTGCCGGAGTCCCGGATCGCCAAGCAGGCCAAGGAGGCCGGCGGCGGCGTCGACGGCCGCGCCCGCGTGCTATACGGGGTGCTCAGCGAGCTGCAGGTCCGCCTTTCCGGGCCGGTCGGCTGCAGCAGCCTGACCTGGCTGGACACCCCCGCGCTGGCCGCGGCGATCCGCACCGGCTTCGCGCCCGGGGATCGGGCGGCGCTGATCGAGGCGCAGCTCGCCGCCGGCACTGGCCCGCAGGTGGCCGGGCAGCTGCCGATGGCCGCGGCCGGGCCGAGTTCGGCGCCGGCCCCGGACGCCCGGCACTACACCCACGACGCCTGGTCGACCGCGACCTGCACCGTCCTGCTGCCCGAGCAGGGCGCGATCATGGGGGCGCTCGCCCCGGTGTTCGCGCCCAGCGTCGCGGGGGAGCGCCGCTCGGTGACGGAGTTCTACGAGCCGATCAGCTCCCGCCGCGCGGACCGGATGGTCGGCAAGGACTCGATGTCGGCGGGAACGGCCGCGGAGATGCGGGCACGGATGGGCTTCAAGACCCGCGCGGCGCACCGCCGGGACTACCAGCGGGTCGAGACCAACGACACCCGCCTGGCGTCCGGCAAGGCGCTGGTCCGGGTCGCGGTCGCCGCCGCCGTCACCGTCCCGTCGGACTGGTCGATCACCGACTTCGGGCGCCGGCTGGAGGCCTCCATCCGCACCTCCGGGTTCACGCCGCTGCGGCTGGACCTGGCGCAGGACACCGGCTTCGCCGCCGCCTGCATCCCGCTGGGCATCGGCCTGCCCCGCCGCCGGGACACCCGATGACCAGCTACATCAGGTGAGCGGCGCCAGTCGGGCGCTCGCACGAGGTGCCACCGGCCGGGGGATCGCCGAGCTGGTCGGGGACTTCGGGCACCAGCTGCCACCGCGGGTCGCGGAGGCGGTGCGGCAGGCAGCGGCGGACCCGTTCGACGAGCTGGTCGGCAAGCGTGGCCGGCGCGGGCGGGCGTCGGGGTGGGCGGCGGTGCCGGCGCCGCTGGCGGTCTACCGGATGACCTCGGAGCAGGTCGGTGGGGTGTGGCCGCTGATCAGCTCCGACGGGCTGCCGCCGACCGGGGCGCTGATGGGCCTGGACTTCCTGAGCGGCGGGGCGTTCTACGCCGACCCGATCGGCTGGACGGTGAACGGCGTCGCCGGTGTCACCAACCCGAACATCATGATCTTCGGGGCGCCGGGGCAGGGCAAGTCCGGCACCGTCAAGATCTTCTGCCTGCGGAAGGTGACCTACGGCTACCGAACCCTGATCCTGGGCGACGTCAAGGACGAGTACGAGCCGCTGTGCCTCGCCCTCGGCGTGCAGCCGCACGCGGTCGGGCACGGCCTGCCGGCCCGGATCAACCCGCTGGACTTCGGGCCGCTGGGCAACGACTGGACCGCGCTGCCGGCCGCGGAGGCGCAGCGCCGCGCCGCGATGGTCTTCAGCCGCTGGCTGCTGCTGGTCCGCGGCCTGGTCGGCAGCCAGCACGTGCAGTTCACCCCGACCGCGGAGACCGCGCTCGGGCACGTCATCCGCGAGCTCACCGGCTACGCCACCGGCGCCACCGCGTTGCGCGAGATCACCCTGCCGCAGCTGTTCGCGGCCCTCAAGGAACCCAGCCGGCAGCTGGTCGAGGACTGCCGGTACGCAAGCCGGCAGCACCTGCTGGACGACACCCGCGCGGTCCGGGACGCCCTCGGCTCGCTGGTGACCGGGCACCTGGCGGGGCTGTTCGATGACGTCACCACCGTCCAGGTCGACTGGCGCGCCCCGATCCAATCGTTGTCGCTGTCCCGGCTGGACCCGCTCGGCGACCAGGCCGTCGGGGTCGCCCTGACCTGCCTGAACAGCTGGGGCCGGGCGATGACCCAGGTGTCCGAGCCCGGGGACCTGCGGGTCATCGTCCGCGACGAGGCCTGGAAACAGATGAGATTGGGCGTCGACGCGGTGAAGAGCCTGGACGCCGACCTGCGATTGAGTCGCACCGACGGGTGCGTGCAGATCATCGCCGCCCACAAGCCCTCGGACATGCTCACCGTCGGCGACGCCGGGAGCCAGGCCGTGGCGATCGCCAAGGACCTGATGCACATGTGCGGCACCAAGATCCTGCTCGGGCAGGACGAGAAAATCGGCGACGACCTGTCCACGCTGCTCGGGCTCGCGCCGATGGCCGAGCAGATCGTCACCGACTGGGCGACCGCCGCCAAAGGCCGGGCGCTGTGGCTGGTCGGGAACCGCGAGTTCAAGGTCCAGACGATCCGGTCCGCGACCGAGGTCGCCCTGACCGACACCAACGACCAGATCACCGCCCGCGACCAGGGCACAACCGGCCACAGCACCAGCGGCCAGAGCCGCCCGGCCCAGCCAGCCGCCTCCGCTCCTGCAGGCGGCGCAGCCCCCAACCAGACGGCCTAACCCGTGGCCGACAGTGGAACGGTGGCGGTCGTGGCGCCGCTGGTCGTGCTGGCGCTGCTCCTGGTCGTGCTCGTCGGGGGCGGCGCCGGCGCGCAGCCGCTCCCGGCCGGCTGCGGGAGCGGCGGGACCGCCGCCAGCTTCGGGGACGTCACGCTCACCGCCGAGCAGATGGGCAACGCCGACATCATCACCCGCACCACCGCCAGCCGCCGGCTGCCCGCCTACGCGGCGATCGTCGCGGTCGCCGCCTCCTGGACCGAGGCGAAGCTGATCAACGACCTGGTGCAGCACGACGCCGACAGCGAAGGGCTGTTCCAGATCCGGGTCGGCCTGCACGGCCGCGACGTCGCCGAGGACCCGGTCAAGAGCACCACCTGGTTCCTCGACGCGCTCGTCCAGGTCCCGAGCTGGCAGACGATCCCGCTGACCGAGGCGGCCGCCGACGTCGAGCTGCCCGCCGCGACCTACCGCGGCCGGTACGCCGCCGCCCAGCCGCTCGCGACCGCTGTCGTCGGCCTGCTGTGGCCGGCCGCCAGCGCCGCCGCACCACCCACAGGCACCGACCCCGGCGGCACCGACCCCGGCGCTGGCGGGCCGGACGGCACCGACCCGGCCGCCGGCTGCCCGTCCGGCGGGGGCCCGGACGGCGGGACCCCGACCAGCACGATCCCGTGCTCGGCCGGCGGCGCCGGGCAGGTCGAGACCGCCCCCGGAGGCGTCGGAATCCGGGTGTGCGCGGTCGGCCCGTTCGTCGTCGACACCACCATCAGCGCCCAGGTCGCCGCGATGGTCGCGGCCGCCAGCGCCGCCGGCCTCCACCTGGGCGGCGGCGCGTTCCGCAGCAACGCCCAGCAGATCGCGCTGCGCCGGGCGCACTGCGGACCCACCGACTACGACATCTACCAGCGCCCGCCGGGCCAGTGCAGCCCGCCGACCGCGATCCCCGGCCAGTCGATGCACGAGTGGGGCCTGGCCCTGGACATCACCAGCAGCGGACACCTCATCGCCAGCCACAGCGACCCCGCCTGGCAGTGGCTGTCTACCAACGCTGCCCTCTACGGGCTGCGCAACCTCGCCAGCGAACCATGGCATTGGAGTACCAATGGAAAGTAGGATCTTGCAGCTCAACGGGTCGTTTACCGGTGGCCTGCTGGTCGGTCGGCGATGACGAGCCCGCAGCAGCGCCGCGACCCGCAGCCGATGTCCCGCGGCGCCGAAGTCGCCCTCGTCGTGCTCGCCGGTGTGCTGATGCTGTTCGGCCTGGCCGCGCTGGCCGGCCTCGGCGCCGCCGCGGCGCTGGTCGGGGGAGGCTGGGTGTGGCCGCACGGCAGCGACACGATCGGCGCGGTCGTGGGCGGGCTGCTGTCCGGTCACCCAGGGGCGGGCCTGCCGCCCGAGCTGGCCGACCGGGTGCCCAGCCCGGCCGCGGTCTACAGCGGCGTCGCCGTCGCCGAGCTGGTCATGCTCAGCCTGGCGACTGTCGGCGGCGTGCTGTTCTGGCGCTACCACCGCCCCGGCGACGCCCGCCGCGGCATGGCGACCCGCGGCGAGGCAGCGCAGGTCCTGGGCCGGTCCCGGCTGCGAGCAGCCCGCGCCATCATCCGGCCCGACCTGCACGGCCCGGCCGCCAGCGGGAACCGGCGGTGACGACGGCCCGGCACACCCCCGTGCCACGTCGGACACCAGGCGCCCGGGGCCGGCGCCGCTGGTCCTGCAAGACAGCACGCCCACCAACACCGAGCTGGCCGCACTGCTCGACGTCGAGCCACCGATCCGGCTCAGCACCGGCCACACCGGCAACGAGAACCCGGCCCTCGGGTGTCCACTGGCGGGCAGCCAACGACACCTGCCCTGCACGTGACCCCCACCCCGTTGCCCGCCCGAGCCCGCAGAGCCACCGACGGCAGCCCCACAGCGGCTGCCATCGATCTCGGGCGTCGACCGCGCACCCGTGGTCGCAAGCAGGGCGCAGCCCGGTGAGGCGCCGGACGATGCACCCGACGCAGCTCGGCTGGCGTCTCGGCCGCTCCCTCACCCCACGCGGCGTGGAGCTGTGGGTGCGCTACGACCGCACCACCGGCGTCTACGGCGCCCAAGGCAGCGGCAAGACGCTGGACCTGCTCGCGCCGGCGCTGCTCGCGCACCCCGGCGCGGCGATGGCCACCCTCACCAAGCTCGACGACCTGCTGCTCACCCTCACCGACCGGCAGGCCCCCGCCGACGGACCCGACTCGTCCGGTCGTCGGTCGGGTACGGCTGCAGCGTCCGGGCAGCCGCGGCCGGTGGCGGTGCTGGACCCGTTCGGGATGGCCCCAGGCGTACCGGAGCTGGTGTGGGACCCGATCGCCGGGTGCGTCGACCCAATGCTCGCCGAGCGCCGCGCCAAGGCGTTCTCCGCCGGGACCGTCACCGGCGCGGTCGCCGGCGGCCGCAACGACAGCGCCGCCCGGTTCTACGCCGCCGAGACCGCCAAGGTCCTGCAAGGGTTCTTCCACGCCGCTGCACTCACCGGCCGCACGCTCGAGCACGTGCTGGAGTGGGTCGCCAACCCCGTCGCCGCAGAGCAGCCCGCCGAGATCCTGCGGCAGCACCCGCACGCCGCCAGGTTCTGGGACGGGCTGCTGTCCGGGGCGCTGCACGGGTCCGCCGACACCGTCGGCAACACCGTCACCACCGTCCAGCAGGCGATGAGCCTGTTCTTCCAGCCGGCGATCCGCGCGCGCTGCGTACCCGGCCCGGGCCGGCCGGCGACCGACATCGCCGACGTCCTGGCCCGGCACGGCACGGTGTACCTGCTCGGCCGGGAGGACCCGTACGCCAGCGCCAGCCCGTTGATGACCGCGGTCGCCGAGCACGTCCTGGACACGGCGCTGGCGATCGCCAACACCAGCCCGCACGGCCGGGTCACCCCCAGCTTCCTGGCGTGCCTGGACGAGCTGCCCTCCACGACCCCGCTGCCGACCCTGCGGGTGCGGATGGCCAACGAACGGGCGCTCGGGCTGTCGTTCGTGTACGCGGCGCAGACCTGGCGGCAGATGGTCGTCTGCTACGGCGAGGACGAAGCCCGCAGCCTGTTCGGCCTGACCAACAACATCGTCATCTTCGGGGGCGGGAAGGACATCCACTTCTACAAGGAGGTCTCCGACCTGCTCGGCACCACCCGGGTGCCCCGGCAGAGCGTCTCCGACGGTCCCGGCGGCGTCGGCACCAACCGCACCGTCGAAGACGTCCCGGTACTGCGGCCCGAGCAGATCCGGCTCATCCCCGAACGCCAGGCCCTGGTCGTCGCCGAGAACGCCCCACCGCTGATCGCCAAGCTCCGCCGCTGCCTGGACGGCCGAGCCGGCCGGGCGCTACTCACCCGCCAGGCCGCCGCCCGCGACCAGATCGGCC
>JAABUN010004946.1_pt1 | contig 17251 bp, 12 predicted proteins | sample 5559311 | NCBI WGS metagenome assembly JAABUN01 (sample SAMN10711877, study PRJNA513370) | rock metagenome | isolation source: Antarctica rocks | place: Antarctica: Victoria Land, Siegfried Peak sud
CCGCTCGACCGTGCGAGACCGCGCCGGCCAACGTCTCGAACGTCCGCGAGCAGTTGTGGCACCGGCCCGAGCTGGACCGAGACAAGGTGACCCGGCGCAGGCCCTGCCGGTCGGCGGCGTCGTGCTCGGCCTCGACCGTACGCGGCCGGGGAGCGGCGCTCACTCGGACCACCCGTTCGCCATGGCCAGGAGCCCGGCACGCTCTTGCTGCTCGACTAGCCGGGTGCTGCGCAGCCGCTCGGGGTCGATGTGCCGCTCGATCGCGTCGCGGACGATCTGCCGCAGCGTCGGTGCGGGGATCGCGTCGACCTCCACCGACTCGCCAACGAATCCGGCCGCGCGGGTGTCGCTGCGCTTGGTCGGCCGGGTCGGCAGGTCGTACTCGACGATCTGCTCGGGAGTGACGGCGAGTCGCTCGAACTCGACGGCGCAGCCCTCGGCGAACTCCAGCACCTTGCGGGTGAAGTCGCGCCACCCGTCGACGCCGCTGGGGTCGTGGTCCCCGAGCTGGTACAGGTACGTGGTCCGGTAGTCCGCGTCGTTGGCGATCACGTCCGCGGCGACCGAGTGCACGAACGTCTCACTGGTGTACCCGCGGGTGATCCCCAACTCGACGTCGTACTCGGCGGTCACGGGGTAGATCGCGCCCGAGATCGCGTCCTTCTCCGACAGCACGATCACCGCGGCGGATTGGTCCTCCCACATCGCACGTCGGTACGACGCGGCGGCGCTCGCCAGCATGGAGTCGACGTCGGACCACGACGCCGGCTTGCGCATCAACCGAGTCCCGTCGGTGATCCAGGCGTACGGGATCACCCCGGAGCGCCGGAGCTTGACGAGCTGGCGGCCGACGACTCGGTATCCGGCCTCGGTCTTGTCCACCGCCCCAGCCGAGACGGCCCGGTAGTAGACACCTCGAAGGGTCACCGGGTGCTCGGTGCTGACCGCGTCGTAGATCGCGGCGTCGAGGTCGGCCAGCTCGCTGCGGGTCCGACGGTGTCGACGCTGTATGTACCTAGCACCGGAGGCCGGGGCCTCGCTCGAACCGCCGCCGTCGGGCCCGCGTGCGATAATCGGGTCGAGCCTGTCGCCCTCCAGTGCCTCGCTCAGCGCCCCCGCCGGACCCCCCGCCGCGCGGGGGCCATCCTTTGTGCTCACGCGGCCGGGTTTGGGTCGGCGTGCCGTTCGAGCCAGGCCTCAAAGTCGGCTCGCTTCACCCGGACGTGCTTGCCGAGCTTGTATCCGCGTGGGCCGATGCCGCGGGAACGCTGGGCGTAAAGGGTTCGCAGCGGGACGTCGAGCTCGGTGGCGATGTCGTCGAGGCTGAGCCATTCCGTGGTGCCTGTCATGTCTGGTCCCTCCGTAATGGGGTGGTTCTGACTAAACTGTATCAGTTACGGGATGGCGTTGACGAAACCTACTCATCGTGACACGGTGCCCTCATGCCTCGCCTGCGCGTCACCGACTCGAAGGGCTCGACCCTCGTCCCCATCGCGCCGGGCCTGGTGGCGCCGTCACGGCAGGTCGCCACCGTCGAGGACGTGAACGGTTACGACGTCCGCCTCGAAGTTGTGGTCGTCTCGGTGGCGGACGGTCGCGCTGGACGGTTCGAGTGCGACACGGTGAGCGTCATGCGGCGCGAGGGTGGACCCGCGGTCACGACGGAGGCGTTGCGCGGTGTCCCCGTTGCCCATCTGGTGAAGCAGGTCGGCGCGGGGTCGGTGCTCGTCGTGTCGAGCCTCGGTGAGCATGAGCTGGTGGCCGACGACCGGAGCCTGAGTGACGAGATGGTGCAACGCTTCAAGCAGTCCGGCCCGACCGACGACGCGCTCTGGTGGGTCGGCTATGTGTACCGGCTGGCCTGCGCCATCGGGAGCCCACCGACCAAGCTCGTCGAGCAGTGGATGGAACTCCCCCGGTCCACGGCTGGGCGATGGGTTGCGGCGGCGCGCGACAGGGGGTTCCTCGGAGCTGCCGAGGGACCGGGGAAGGCAGGCGGTTGACATGGCGAGCGTTGAGAAGCGGACCCGTGACGGCAAGGTCACCTGGCAGGCGCGGTGGCGCGACCCGGACGGCCGGCAGCGCAAGCGGACGTTCCCGCGCAGGACCGACGCCGAGCGCTTCATGGCGACCGTGCGCGCCGACGTGCTGCGCGGCACGTACATCGCGCCGGACGATGGGCGGGTGACGTTCGGGGAGTACGCCGAGCAGTGGGCGCGCATCCAACAGCACCGTCCGTCGACGACCGACAGCGTGGAGCGGCACCTACGTCGCCATGTCCTGCCGGTGCTCGGTGCTCGGCCGCTGGGTGCGGTGCGCGCCAGTGAGGTGCAGGCGTTCGTCAAGGGCCTGTCGGACCGGCTGGCGCCGACGACGACGGCGGTCGTCTACAGCAGGGTGGCGGCGATCTTCGCAGCGGCGGTGCGGGATCGGCGCATCCCGTCGACGCCGTGCGTGGGGATCACCCTGCCGCGCCGGCATCGGTCGAGGGTGGAGCCGCTTCCCACCGACGGCGTGCAGGCGCTCGCCGAGGCGGTCGCACCGCGCTACCGGGCGCTCGTGGTGCTCGCGGCCGGGACGGGACTACGGCAGGGTGAGGCGTTCGGGCTCGACCGCGCTCACGTCGACTTCCTGCGCCGACAGGTGCGGGTCGAGCAGCAGCTCGTCACCATCGGCGGCCAGGTGCCGCACATCGGCCCGCCGAAGACCGAGGCGAGCATCCGTGTGGTCCCACTGCCCCAGGTGGTGCTCGACGAACTCGCGGCGCACGTCGCGGCGTACGGGCCGGGAGAGCACGGCCTCATGTTCACCACACCGAGCGGTGGCCCGATCTGGCGATCGACGTGGGCGCAGACCTGGGCGACGGCCGTACGGCGGGCGGGTCTGCCGGTCGGGACCCGGTTCCATGATCTGCGGCACTACTACGCCTCGCTGCTGATCCGGCACGGCGAGTCGGTGAAGGTCGTTCAGGCGAGGCTCGGGCACGCGAGCGCGGCGGAGACGTTGGACACCTACTCGCATCTGTGGCCTGACTCCGAGGATCAGACCCGCGAGGCGGTCGACGCCGTGCTCGGCGCCGGCTCTTGTGCCCCCGGTGTGCCCCGAGTTGACTCAGGCTCGGTGTCCTAGCAGGTCAGACGGGGTGTGACGGCACTTCTCAGCGGTAGTTGACGAACTGGACCGGGAAGTCGTAGTCGGCGCCCTTGACCAGCGCGATCACGGCCTGCAGGTCGTCGCGCTTCTTGCTCGAGACCCGCAGCTCCTCGCCCTGGACCTGCACCTTGACGCCCTTGGGGCCCTCGTCGCGGATCAGCTTGCCGACCTTCTTGGCCTGCTCCTGGCTGATGCCCTGGCTCAACGCGGCGGAGATCTTGACCTCCTTGCCCGACTGGCGGGGCTCGCCGGCGTCGAGTGCCTTGAGCGAGATCTGCCGTTTGACGAGCTTCTCCTTGAACACGTCGAGCACGGCCAGCGCCCGTTCGTCGGCGTTGGCGGTGATCTCCACACCCAGCTCGCCCTGCCAGCTGATCGAGGCGCCGGTGTTCTTGAAGTCGAAGCGCTGGGAGATCTCGCGCTGCGTCTGGTTCAGGGCGTTGTCGACCTCCTGGCGGTCGACCTTGCTGACGATGTCGAACGAGGAGTCTGCGGCCATGGCGGTCTCCTGGCGGGTCGGCGGGCGGAGGTGACGGGCGTCCGGTTCAGCGTAGGTGCTGCGCTATCGTGTGCCGTCGTCGTGGCCGGCTCCACCCGGCCACGGCCGCGGCAGGTTGCCCGAGCGGCCAATGGGAGCGGACTGTAAATCCGTCGGCTGATGCCTACGCAGGTTCGAATCCTGCACCTGCCACCGCAGTGACCGGATTGGATCGGCAGTTTCTACTCCGAGCCTCGGACCAGACGCAGAACAGGACCACCTGTACGGCGTGGGTCCGCCGGCAGCTGCAGCCAGGCCTCGTCACTGATGCGCACAGGACGCTCTGCAACGGGGAGACGCTCCGGAAAGATCGCCAGTGTCTCCCCGACACGGGTGGCGGCAGGTGCCACGACGCCATGCATGCCGAGCTGGTGTGCGACTGCCGCCACCTCCTGGCATCGTCGGTAGGCCGCACGATCGCGGGTCTCGGATTGCAAGGAGATCAAATCCAAGCCGGTGGCCAGCCGTGCCGTCGCCGTGCGAAGGTCGAGCACCTCACTGACGTGGACCTCACAGGTGACAAGGACGCGTGGAAGTAGCTGCTGGGCGATGTCGGCCTCATCGGCCAAAGGATCCACAAGGTGTCTGTACGCCTCCACCACGACCGAGTCGCGAGGCCGGCCGAGGTGCAGGACCGGAAACCCAGCCTCCGTCCCCCATCGTGAAACCGCCCTGCGGCCCTGGAGAGCGCTCGCCGCGCGCCGTGCAGCCACGTGGCGCTGCCACACGCCGCTCACGGTCGTGGCGGGTGCATCTCTTACGCGGTTCGCCAGCGACTCCACAGTTACATGCCTCCTGCAACCCAGCGGGCCTCGTCGAGGACCGCTTCGATCCGGCCGGTGGTGAGCAGGTCGACCGGACGCTCCATGTCCAGGTTGCGGTTGCGGGAGTGCAACCAGATGTCGATCCCTTCCTCGCTGTAGGAGTCCTTCAGCAGGTCGATGATGCTGCGGACGTCCAGCAGCTTGGCCGCCGCGCGTCCACGGGGTGGGTTCACCCCGGCAGCCCAGTTCTGCACGGTGCGCACGCTCGCCCCGACGGCCGCTCCCAGCTCCGCCTGGGTGATACCGGACTGCGTCACCTCGTCCACGACGCGGAGGTAGGTCAGTCCTCCGTCTGTGGGCCGGGACGCGTCCTCGGTGGATCGTCCGCGTCGGTGAGTCGTCATGGGTCGATAGTGCAGCGAAAGAAGTTGCGGGTCAAACTTCGCCTGAACCTGCGTGTCCTGCTACGCTCGGTGTGAGGAGGTGGTCCGGTGCCCGATCTCATCATCCGTGCAAGTCGTCAGGATGCAGCGCTGATGCGTCGTGCCTTCGGGCGCGGCCACGGGTCGCCAGCGTGGACTCCTCAGCGGGTGGTGGTTGACGCCCACGTGGCAGTCAAGGCGCCGGAGATCGCCAAGACCGCGCAGCGTGCTGGTGTGCCCTTCCTAGTGGATCCGCAGACCCACTTTTTGCAGGGCAGGCAAGATCCTGGGTTTGCGTGGACGCATCTCCCGTTCGCGAGTGCTGAGCCCCAAGCACCGGCCGACTTGCGCTCCCGTGCGGCACGAGAGCGCTTGGTCGAGGAATGTCTTGACTACCAGCTCGCCACCGGCGCCACGGTGCTCATCCCGCCCTACGTCCACATCGAACGACATGACTCAGCCTGGGTGGACGTCCAAGCCGCACTGTGGCGGGCCACCCGACGCTACCTAGATCGAGAGGGCGTCGCCCTGGACGTTCTCGCAGTCCTGGCAGTCGGTTGGCGACTTCTGCACCCCATCCAGGGGCAAGCAGCGCTGCTGCCGGTCACCGGGGCACTGCGCGACCTGGCCCCGGCCGAGCTCGGTGTGGCTGCCTCTAAGGCCCACATGGGTGCCCGACCCCAGGATCGCTTGGTCGAACTGCTCGCCCTGGTTCGCCGTCTCGGCCAGCAATGGCCCGTCTTGATGTGGCAGCAGGGTCTGCTCGGCGAGGCCTGTGTCGTCGCGGGAGCAGCCGGCTATGAGACCGGCATCGGGTGGCGCGAGAGCTGCGACCTCCAGACCGCCATGGCGTCTCACCGTTACGTGCCAGGACCGGAGTCCCACCCCGGTGCCCGACCCGTCTATGTCGACGCGCTCAAGCGGAGCGTGCCGAAGCGGAGCCTCGTACAGCTGCGAGGTCGACGAGGTCTGTGGTCACGTCTCCTGTGCCCGGACCCTGACTGCTGTCCCCCCGCCGGAGAGGGCCTGCTCGAGGACGCGCGCCGCCACGCCATCACACGACGAGCCCAGTCGCTTGCGGCACTCAGCCAGATCCAAGATGTCCAATGGCAGTGGAGCCACCTGGCCCACCAGACGTCGCACGGCCTCGATATTGCGCGACGCATCAACGCCGCCGCTGCAGACGACCCGCTGATCGCCAGAGTCGACACGAACCCCTTGCAGGCGATTCATGCCGTCGCCGACCACCACCGCACCCAGCGGCGACTGCGCGCGTCGGCCTGACGCGTCCGGCGACTCCAGGCCGCTCGCCCGCGTGATGCAACCGGCTAGCATCGGCCAGGTTCGGATCGAGGCCGTACGACGGGGGGTCGGAGTGTCTGAGTCGATCGCCAACCCCATCCTCAACCCGCCGTACGACTCGCCCGACCGGCACTTCGAGATCGGTCCCTACGGTCCCACCGGTCAGGTCAAGCTCGGCCGGCGCCCCAGCGAGTCGTTCATCCCGATCGCGCCGACGAGGAAGGGACGCAAGGGACCGGCCGGGGACGTCCAGGAGGAGCTCGACCTCGACGTCACCGGCGAGCGCCGGGAGAAGAACACCCTCATCAACGATCTGCGGCGCGAGGTGGAGAGGTGGCGGCACAGTGGCTACGACCGGGTCACGCCGACCAGCCGCAAGCTGCTGCAGCACTGGGCCGACGACACCCGCGAGAACCGGGTCCTGTTCTGCCAGCGGGAGGCCGCGGAGACGGCGATCTTCCTCGCCGAGGTGGCTGGTCGGCACGGGTACGCCGACTGGCGCCGCCGTCTCGACCCCGAGAACGCCGCCCACAACGATGGGCTCCCCCGCGTCGCGTTGAAGATGGCCACCGGCTCCGGCAAGACGGTGGTGATGGCGATGCTCATCGCCTGGCAGACGCTCAACAAGGCACAGAGCCCGCGCGACACCCGCTTCGCCAACCGGTTCCTGGTCGTCACGCCCGGCATCACCATCCGGGACCGGCTGCGCGTGCTGTTCCCCGGCGACCCGGGCAACTACTACGACGAGCGCGGTCTGATCCCGCCCGATCTGCGGGGCGTGATCAGCCAGGCCCAGATCGTCATCACCAACTACCACTCGTTCCTGCTCAAGGACGCCAAGGAGATCAAGGGCGTCTCCACGACCACACGCAAGCTGCTGCTCGCGGGCAAGAAGCGGGACCCGTTCCGGGAGACCCCCGACGCGATGGTCGCCCGGGCGCTGCGTGGCCTCGGCGTGAGCTCCGCGAAGGGCAAGCAGGAGATCGTCGTGCTCAACGACGAGGCCCACCACTGCTACCAGGACAAGCCGGTCGAGTCGGTGTTCGGGCACCAGCTGAGCAAGGACGAGAAGGACGCCAACGAGGAGGCCCGGGTCTGGTTCCGCGGTCTGCAGGCGGTTGCCAAGCGGGTCGGGATCAAGGCGCTCTACGACCTGTCCGCGACCCCGTTCTACCTGGCCGGTTCCGGTTACGACGAGGGCTTCATCTTCCCGTGGACGGTCAGCGACTTCTCCCTGATGGACGCGATCGAGTCCGGGATCGTCAAGATCCCGCGCACCCCCGTCGACGACGACGCGACCGGTGAGCTGGTCACGTACCTGCGGTTGTGGGACTTCATCGGCGACAAGCTGCCCAAGCGCAGGGCCTCGGCCACCGCGGGTACGCAGGGGTGGATCCCCGAGCCGGAGCTCGAGGGCGCGCTCACCAGCCTCTACCGCAGCTACGAGCGCTCGTTCACGCAGTGGCGAGAGCAGCTCGAGGAGCACGGCGAGCCGCCGCCGGTGTTCATCGTGGTCTGCCCCAACACGGTCGTCTCCAAGCTGGTCCACGACTGGATCGCCGGCACCGAGGAGGCGCGTACGGACGGTACGACGCTTCGCCGGCCCGGACACTTCGAGCTGTTCAGCAACATCGCCGACGGCAAGAACCGCACCCGGCCACGCACGATCCTCGTCGACTCCGTCCAGCTGGAGTCTGGGGAGGCGCTCAAGTCGGACTTCAGGCAGGCCGCCGCCACCGAGATCGAGGCGTTCAAGGCGGAGTACCGCCGCCGCAACCCCGGCGCGGACGTCGACAAGATCACCGACGAGGAGATCCTGCGCGAGGTGATGAACACCGTCGGCAAGCAGGGGAGGCTCGGGGAGGGCGTGCGTTGTGTGGTCAGCGTCGCCATGCTCACCGAGGGCTGGGACGCCAACACGGTCACCCACATCCTGGGCCTGCGTGCGTTCCGCAGCCAGCTGCTCTGCGAGCAGGTCGTCGGGCGTGGGCTGCGGAGGCGGTCGTACGCACCCAACGACGACGGTCGCTTCGAGCCGGAGTACGCCAACGTCTACGGCATCCCGTTCGCGTTCATCCCCTCGGACAAGGCGATCACCGAGGTGCGGCCGAGGTGGCCCGCGGTCGAGGTCAGCGCCGTCGTGGGTCGCGAGCACCTGCGGATCAGCTTCCCCAAGCTCGACGGCTACCGCGTGGAGATCCCCGACGAGGAGCTGCACTTCGATACTGAAGATGCCGAACCCTTCGAGATCGGGCCGAGCACCGTGCCCACCTGGGTGGAGTCGGCCGGTGTGGTGGGGGTGTCCGAGCTCGAGACCGACCGCGACCCCGCGGTGTGCCGTCCGCAGCAGGTCGCCTACGCCCTGGCCAAGCGGCTGCTGGACGCACACTTCAGCCACACGGCCGAGGACCGACGGCCCTGGCTGTTCCCCAGACTGGTCGGCATCTGCCGGCAGTGGCTGGACACGTCGGTGCACGTCGCCGAGGGCTTCAGCGCCGGCCACCTACTCATCAGCGCGGAGCGGCAGGCCGAGGCGGTCGAGGCGATCAACCGCGCGATCATCCGCCAGGTCGGCAACCGCCGGGAGCGGTTGCGGCCGATGTTGCGACGCTTCGACGCCGTCGGGTCGACCGGCGACGTGCGGTTCCTGACCCGCAAGGCGGTGGCCAGCACCGAGAAGTCCGAGGTCAGCCACGTCACCCTGGACGGCAGGGACGGCAACACCTGGGAGCAGATCCTGGCCCTGCACTGCGAGCTGCACCGCGATGTCGCCGCGTACGCCAAGAACGACCACCTCGGCTTCACGATCCCCTACGTGCACAAGGGCCGGACCCACTCGTACGTGCCGGACTTCTTGGTCCGGCTCGAGCGGCGGCCGGGTGAGGATGTCGACCGCACGCTGGTGATCGAGGTCTCCGGCAGCCAGAAGAGCCCCGGCCCCACCAAGGCCAAGGCCGACACCGCCCGCGACTCCTGGTGCGTGGCGGTCAACAACGCCGGCGGCTTCGGCCGCTGGGGGTACGTCGAGATCACCTCGATGCACGGCGTGAAGGAGCGGCTCGCCGAAGCCATCGAGAACCTGTACGCCGACGCGCCGATCATCGGCGACCCGGACCTGCTCGACTTCGCAGAGGTGGCACGTGGCGCGTAGGACGACCCCCCAGGGCCCGATCCCGGTCGAGGCGACCAAGCACGCCGACAAGCGCGCCAACCTGCCGACCGCCGACGCGCACGACTTCGTTGACCCCCGGATCGAGGCGGTCCGTCAGGTCCGGTACGAACGCGACGAGACCCTCGACCCGCAGCTGGTGTGGCGGGGCAAGTACGACGGCACGGCCGGCGCCGACGAGCTGGTGACCGATGCCCCGCCGATCTACATCCAGGAAAAGATCGACCCGCGGGTGCTGGTCGAGAACCTGCGGCGCACCGCAGCCAAGCCGCAGGACGAGCCCGAGCTCACGCTCTTCGAGAGCTTCGACGGCCTCGACGAGCTGGACCTCGTCGACTTCTACCAACACGACGCCAACTGGTCGAACCGGATGATCCTCGGCGACTCCCAGCAGGTGATGGCCTCGCTGGCCGAGCGCGAGCAGCTGCGCGGCAAGGTGCAGATGATCTATCTCGACCCGCCGTACGGCATCAAGTTCGGCTCCAACTGGCAGGTGTCCGCGCGCAAGCGAGACGTCAAGGACGGCAAGCTCGAGGACGCCGCCCGCGAGGCCGAACAGATCAAGGCGTTCCGGGACACCTGGGAGCTGGGGATCCACTCCTATCTGTCGTATCTGCGGGACCGGCTGCTGGCGGCGCGGGACCTGCTCACGGAGAGCGGGTCGTGCTTCGTCCAGATCGGTGACGAGAACGTGCACCTCGTGCGGAGCCTGATGGACGAGGTGTTCGGCCGCGAGAACTTCGTGAATCAAGTGGCATTCAAGACCACCAGTGGAGCGACGAGCGAGTTCCTCGGTGGAACGGTTGATTATGTGGTCTGGTTCGCGCGAGACAAGGAGCGTGCTCGTTTTCGACCGGTATACCGGCCGAGGCAGGTCGGGCCTCTAGGGGACCAGACCTACTCCAATATTGATCGCCCAAACGGGATACGGGAGCGCCTCGGCAAGATGGATCTAGCGAATTACAGGCCAGTTGACGGCAGGCTTTACCGTCTTCAAATCCTGACTTCTCAAGCTGCCGGCCGTGACAAGGGTGAGGGAGCCGCATCCTGGTTCCCTGTGACAATCGATGGTCAGACGTACAGACCGAGCATGCAAGCACGCTGGAAGACGAACGAGACCGGGATGCTTCGACTTTTGGCGGCTTTCAGGGTTCAGCGCTCAGGATCCAGTATAAACTATGTCCGGTTCCACGACGATTTCCCTGTCATCCCTGTCAACAACCTTTGGGACGACACTCAGTCAGGCAGCGGCATGGACAAGGTTTACGTGGTTCAGACCAATACCAAGGTGATTGAACGCTGCCTCCTGATGACCACGGATCCGGGTGATCTGGTCATCGACCCGACGTGCGGTAGCGGCACGACGGCGTACGTCGCGGAACAGTGGGGGCGCCGGTGGATCACGATCGACACCTCCCGCGTGGCACTCGCCCTGGCGCGGCAACGGCTGATGGGGGCGCGCTTCCCGTACTACCTGATGGCCGACTCCACGGAAGGCCGCGCGCAGGAGCAGAAGGTCACCGCCAAGCATCTGCCCGCGACCGAGGTGACCAACGACATCCGGCATGGCTTCGTCTACGAGCGGGTCCAGCACATCACCTTGAAGTCGATCGCCAACAACCCTGACATCAAGGAGGGCATGTCGCGGGACGAGATTGACGCGGCGATCAAGCGGCACGCCGACTTCGAGCTGCTCTACGACAAGCCGTGCGAGGACAAGAAGAAGGTCCGCGTCGCCGGACCGCTGACGGTCGAGAGCCTCTCGCCGCACCGCTCGCTCGCCTTTGCCGGGGCCGTCGACGAGGCCAACCGGGAGCCGATCAGCCAGCAGACCGCAGCCGCCGACGCGGAGGGGCCAAACTTCGAGCAGTCCATCCTCGACAACCTCGCCAAGGCCGGCATCCAGAACGGCCGCCGTGCAGAGCGCATCAGCTTCGCCAGCCTCGAGCCGTACGCCGGCTCGTACGTCCAGGCGGTGGGTGAGCGCACCGCTGAGGACGAGAGCGCCGCGCCGACGCGCGTCGGCATCGCGATCGGTCCGCAGTACGGCACCGTGAGTCCCAGCTTCATCAAGGCCGCGGCACGCGAGGCGATCCGCGCGGAGAACGTCGACCTGCTGTGCGTGCTGGGCTTCGCGTTCGACCCGCAGTCCACCGGGGTGACGCAGGACGACGGAGTGACAGTCGACGCCTCGGACGCCGGCTTCGCCAACGTGACGGGCGAGCGCCGACTCGGCAAGATCCCGGTCCTCATGGTCCGGATGAACGCCGATCTGCTCATGGGCGAGGACCTGAAGAAGACCGGCGCCGGCAACCTGTTCACGGTGTTCGGCGAGCCTGACATCGAGATCCGCATCGATGACGAGGGCCGTGTGGTAGTGGACCTGCGCGGTGTCGACGTCTACGACCCGACGACCGGGGAGGTCCGCAGCAACGACACCAGCCGGATCGCGCTGTGGATGATCGACACCGACTACAACGAGGAGTCGTTCTTCGTCCGGCACTGCTACTTCACCGGGGGCAACGACCCGTACAAGCGGCTGAAGACCGCGCTCAAGGCTGACATCGACGCCGAGGCGTGGGAGTCGCTTCACAAGACGCGCTCCCGTCCGTTCGACCAGCCCGGAACCGGCAAGATCGCGGTCAAGGTGATCAACGACTACGGCGACGAGGTCATGAAGGTCTTCGAGCTGTGAAGGACGACGCGTGATCGACCCCACCGACGCTGATCGCTGGCGCGCCAAGTTGGACCTGACTCGGCAGGCCGCAGAAGCCGACACCGAGCTGCAGGCGGAGTGGCGGGAGATCGATGCCCTGCGGCCGGAGCGCGACGCCGAGGCTCGGCAGATGATCGCGCGGCTGCGGGACTCCGGCGACCTTGGCGTATTCCGCCGCGAGGCCGGCGACTGGGTGCAACGGCCAGGTCCGTACACCGCCTTCACCGGCTTCGGACAGATGTGGCTCAACCAGGTTGTCAAGTACATGGCGGGGCACGAGGCCGACGTCGCACCCGTCTTGACCGCGGCGCTGCAGACTCCAGCGGCGGTCGAGGAGGCCGAGAACGCGTTCGCGTCTGTCGAAGAGGCCATCGCGGACATCGGACCCAAGGGACAGCCCGCGCCGGCCCGCATCCCGTACGTGCTCTCCCTCTTCTGGTCCACCGATCCCGACGACCGCACCTGGCCCTGCATGTGGGCGAGCGCGCCGGAGATGATGCACGCACTCGGATGGTTCACGTCGTGGAAGAACAGCGAGCGTTACCTCACCTTCCGCGAGATCTCCCTGGCTCTCGCCCCGGGCGACCCTGGCCGGGTGGAGCGGCTGATGTGGTTCCTCAAGGAGCGGGAGCGCTTCGTTGGCCTCAACCCCTCGCTGACCCGGATGTGCGCCGATGCTGCCGCCGTGTTGCAACGGCACGTCCCTGCGGAGGGCTACCCCGATGAGGACACCGACAAGCAGGCGCACAGCTTGGCGCTCCAGCTTCGAGGTGAGCTGCAGCTGGCCATGACCGGCCTGCTGCCGACGTTGCGCGAGGCGACAGGGCTGCAGCTGGAGGAGTCGAAGCTGCAGCTGCGCACCGCCTTCTCCAAGGACAAGCCCTACCGCGCCGACGCCTACGCCACCTGGTCGCTGCCCGGAGGCATGGGTGCTCCCGGATACCGGCTTTGGGTCACCCGGTCCGGAGTGGCGATGGGTGCCTACGCGGGGTGGTCCGGGGCCAGTGGCCTCGACTACGCCGCCCTCGCCCGATTGGCAGCGGAACAGCTGCCGCAGGGCGCCCAGTTCTTCCGGCTTCGCCCGCACAGCAGTGGCGACAGGTTGGAACCCACCGGCAGGCAGTACCCCGGCGGTGAGGTCTTCGTCGGCTACTGGTGGCCCGGTGAGCAGGCCCTCGATCGGCAGGGTCTGCGCGAGGACGGTGCCCAAGCGGCCCAGGCACTGCAGGGGCTGATCACCACCTTCGCCGATGCGCGGCAGCCGCCAGCGCCACCACTTGAGGACGGCGCTGAGCCGGCGAACGACGAGCTGGCAGGCGAGCTGGCGCAGTTCAAGGCTCAACGGCCCTACCCCAACGAACGAGATGCCTGGCATGAGGAGCAGCGGGGCCGCTTTGCCGAGTGCCTGGCACCGGAGAACCTCGAGGTCTTCGATCTCGAGGTGTTCCGACAGCTCGTGAACGGGCGTGGCTACGGAGCGCCGGGGGCGCAGTCCGTTCTCAACACCAGCATCAACGCCATGGACGCTTCCGAGCTGGATCGGTTTGCGAGCAACGTGCGCGAGATCCTCTGGGGAGACGACCCGGTCGAGCAACGCATCGACAGGGCCCTCGACGCCGACGACCTCGGAATGAAGGGGCTGGGCGAGAGCGTCGTGCTGAAGATGTTCGCCGTGACCCAACCGGAGCGCTTCCTGCCGGTGTTCCCATCGGGTGGGCCCAACGGCAAGCTCGCGATGCTGCGCCGGCTCGGCGAGGCCTTCCCCTTCGTCGTCGCGGGGCGGACGCGGGGTCAGCTCCATGTCGAGGCCAACGACCGGCTCGTCAGCCGTCTCGGACGGCTCCTGCCCGAGGAACCGTGGGGGCAGGCGCAGTTCGGCTACTGGCTGCTCCGGCAGGCCGAGCAGGCCGCCGATCCCGAACGCGACCTCATTGCCGAGGTAGCCGAGGACCTGCTGGTTCCCGAACCGTTCCTGCGCGAGATCGGGGAGCTGCTCGACGACAAGAAGCAGGTGGTCTTCTACGGGCCGCCCGGTACCGGCAAGACCTACCTCGCCCAGCGGCTCGCCGCAGCGCTGCAGCCGGATGCGGCACGGCGTGCCTTGGTCCAGTTCCATCCGTCGACGTCGTACGAGGACTTCTTCGAGGGGTTCCGGCCGCGCACCGACGAGCGGGGCCAACTGACGTACGAGCTGCGCAAGGGGCCGTTGGCCCTGCTGGCGGAGCAGGCCGAGGAAGCCCCGGGCATCCCACACGTGCTGATCATCGACGAGATCAACCGCGCCAACCTGCCGCGGGTCTTCGGAGAGTTGCTGTTCCTCCTGGAGTATCGCTCGCACTCGGTCCGGACGCTGTACCGGCCCGACGACGCTTTCGAACTCCCCCCGAACCTGTTCTTCATCGGCACGATGAACACCGCGGACCGTTCGATCGCGATGGTGGATGCGGCACTGCGCCGCCGGTTCCACTTCGTGCCGTTCATGCCGCACGAGGGGCCGATGCGGGACCTGCTCCGTCGCTGGTTGGCCAAGCACGGGCAGCCGGTGTGGGTCGCCAACCTGGTCGACGGGGTCAACGACGAGCTGCGCACGCTGCTGCAGGGACCGCACCTGCAGATCGGTCACAGCCACTTCATGACCGGGGCGCTCGACGAACAGAGGTTGCGTCGCGTCTGGACGTACAACGTCTACCCGATGATCGAGGACCAGCTCTACGGGCGTCCCGACTCGCTCGGCGACTTCACCTGGGAGTCGGTGCTGAAACGCCACGGTCCACAAGCCCCTGTGGACGGCGAGACGGAGCCACCGGGCGACGAGGAGCTTGATGACTCCGAGTCCCAGCCGCACTGAGCCATCCGTCACCGAGATCAGCCTGCACGAGTACGAGCACTCGCCGCCCGTCATCGTCAGCAGCCGGACCCGGTCCGCGCTGATCGATGCCGCCCACAGCGGCCGGATCGGCGTGCTCGCCACCTCCGACCCTGACGCCGTCAGCGTGCGCGCCTCGTCGTGGGTCGGTGCCCTCGTCCTGCCCGGTCTGACGGTGCGGGTGCGCCCGAAGGTGGGGCTGCAGAACTTGTTCGCGCTGTTCACCGTCGGGCTCCCGGCGTCGGCGTGGCAGCTGCCGGCCGTCGACTGGGCCGAAACCGAGGACCCGGTGGACGGCATCGCGGACCTCGTGGTGCGCGCCATCGAGGCGGTCACCCGCCCTGGACTGCTGTATGGCTACCTCAGCGTGGAGCAGCGGGTGCCCGCGATCAGAGGCCGCCTCCTGGTCGAGCAGCTGGCGAGACGCCCGTGGGTCGTAGTCCCACCACCCTGCCGATTCGACGAGTTCACGGCCGATGTCACGGAGAACCGCATCCTGCGTCTCGCGGTGAGCCTGATCCTCCGCTGGCCCCGACTCCATCCGTCCGTACGCCGCCACGCGTTGCGCCTCCGGCAGCGGTTCGACGACGTCGCCGATGCGACACCCGGGATCGTCGCGGGAGGGCTACCGATCAGCACGCGGCTCAACGAGCACTACCAGCCGGCTCTCCAGCTCGCGCGCCTCGTCATCGAGGGCACCAGCTTCGCCGACCTTCCCGGCGGCCGCTCGACCAGCAGCTTCATGGTCGACATGAACGAGCTGTTCGAGCGATGGGTGGCCGCGGAGCTGCAGCAGCGCCTGTGGCCGGATGTGGAGGTGGTGACGCAGCTGCCGACCACGCTCGCCGAGCGCGGCAGGGTGGGCATCCGACCCGATCTGGTGTTTCGTCGCGGTGGCCGCACCGTGCTGGTCGGCGACACGAAGTACAAGCTCACGGGGGACGGGAAGGCCCGCAGCGGCGACTACTTCCAACTTCTGGCCTACACCGTCGCTTTGGAGGTGGACATCGGCCTGCTCATCTACTGCACAGCGGACGAGTCGCCGCCCCACGAGGTCGTCGTCCGGCACCTCGGCCACCGGCTCCGGTGCTACGCGCTGCGTCTCGACGTGCCGACCGCCGAGCTGGCGGCCGAGCTCGACCGCCTGAGCCAGTACGTCGCCACCAGCACCGTCGCTGCTGACCGTACGGGGTGACTCGAGCAAGGCCGGTCGACGGACACAACCTGACCTCTGCGTTCCGCGAATCGACAGCTCTACCTGACGTTCCCCTTGGCTGTCGGCATCCGGCGCTACGTTCAGCCACCTCATAATGGTTGACAAGCTGCAAGGGTAAGGGGACGAAGAACCGAGGCGTGAAGGACTTGACCGACTGGGCAGCGTCTCAAGGGTGGACCGTCACCACCGACGCTAAGGGCTACACCCGGTTCTACGACCCCGCAGGCAACTACATCAGCTGATACCCGGCGACGCCCAGCAACCCACGTCGTCGGATGGCGGATCTCAAGGTGGCCCTCAGGCGGGCCGGCCTCGAAGTCCCCCCACCCAGCAAGAAGGAACAGCGATCGCGACGTTCGAGAGGAGGATGATCGTGATGTGGGTCGTGACCCTCACCTATGACCTGTCGCCGGGAGAGGATGATCTCGACCGGTGGGCTGATGCCCTGCAGGAGATCGACGCCAGCGTCGCCATGACCCCCGGGCGAGGGGTCGACGTGACGTTGTGGGTGCAGGCCCCCGAGCCGGTCAAGGCGGCAGCGGAAGCACGCGACACCGCCTACACGACCATGCGCGCCGAGCCGGTCGCCGTGGAGGTCGTGACCGAGGCGCGGCATGAGCAGCGCGCGGCTGCCCCGACGCTGCCCGAGCTCGTCGCCAGCTCTGAGGCGGCCGCGATCCTCAAGGTCTCACGTCAGCGCGTCTCGCAGCTTCGCCGTCAGTCGACGTTCCCCAAGCCGCTGGTGGAGCTGCGGACCGGTCCGGTCTGGAGCAGGGCCGCGATCGAGAAGTTCGACCGCACCTGGGAGCGACGGCCGGGGCGGCCACGACTGGCGGTTCGCCATCGATCGTGACGTGCGTACGTCCGGGGCGGCCACGATTGACGATGACTTCAAGGGCTTCCTACGAGCCGCGCCAAACTTCGACGTCCTAGTGGTCGTCCGAGACTTCTCACCCCCACCTGGCGAGTCGACCTCGCCTAGCTGGCTGTAGGTCGTGTCAAGTGGTTCGACGGGCAGGCGGTATCGGCTCCGGTGCTTGGGAGTTGTGGGTGTGACTGTTGGTACGGAGGTTGGAGGCTTGGACCGTGCCGTGCGCCCACGCTG
>JAABUN010004947.1_pt1 | contig 17250 bp, 16 predicted proteins | sample 5559311 | NCBI WGS metagenome assembly JAABUN01 (sample SAMN10711877, study PRJNA513370) | rock metagenome | isolation source: Antarctica rocks | place: Antarctica: Victoria Land, Siegfried Peak sud
GTCTCGGCCACCAAGTGGCTCGAGAGCATCACCCTCACGACCTTGGCCGGCTTCGACGGCTTCTGGATCCCGCGCGGCTGGGGCAAGTTCGGACCGATCAAGATCGCCTCGCGGATCGACGTGCCGCGTAGTTTCTCGTCTGTTGCCGCCGGACCGGTCACCGTCGGCGGCATGGCCTGGGCGCCGGGGCTGGGGCGCGGGATCACGGCCGTCGAGGCACGGGTCGACGGGGGAGCGTGGCAGGAGGCCGAGCTCGGGGGCGAGCTGTCCGAGGACTCCTGGCGGCAGTGGCGCTGGACCTGGGACGCTGCGCCCGGTGAGCACGTGCTCGAGGTGCGGGCGGTCGACAGCACCGGTGAGGTGCAGACCGAGGTGGTGGCGCCGGTGCTGCCGGATGGTGCGAGCGGCTACCACTCGGTCAAGGTGAAGGTCGCGTAGGGCGGACTGGGACTAACGTCGGGCTGGGGCGGTAGCTCAGCCGGTCAGAGCAGGGGACTCATAATCCCTCGGTCGTGGGTTCGAGCCCCACCCGCCCCACCACCTCTGACCTGCGGAAACAGCGTTCCGTGGACATGATCGCGAACGGCCGTGGTGCCATCTTGGTTGCCTTTGGCGCCGAGTGAGGTTGAGTTGCGTGCTGCGGTGGTGAGGGTGGCCGCAGGCCGGGGAGTCAGCCGTGCCCCCCGCGGCGTCGTCATGTCGAAGGAGGGCGGGCAGCGACGCTGGGCTGCCGGGCAGTCCGTCGATGCCTCGTAGCGGGCGCTCTGGACGATCGACGCGTCCCTCGCATGATCGTCGACACCCCACGGGCGGGAGCGACGAGGCTGCGGACCGAACACACGCTCGTGCCGATGAGCGAGTGTTCGCCGGCGCGAACCGGCGGTGCCTGCCATGCCCGACTGAACGGCGGGCGCCGTCACGCCCCCGCGCCAAGCCGGTTCTCTAGGTGGCCTGACCTGTCCGGGCTGTCACCTCGCGCCGAACCTGCTGCCGGTCAGTGGGGGTCCAGATCCTGGCCATCGACCATGACGCCCGCTAGCGGCACTAGGCGGTACTCCGGAACCCACGCCAAGCGAAGTGGCTCAGACACTTCAGCACCCGCAACGCGAATCGAGAAGGCGTCAGTGGCGTCGGCGGACACCTCTTCAGCCATCCGGTCAAGCTGCTCCTGCTGCCCCGGGAGGACGCCGGTGACCTTCCCCGGGTCGAGGACAGCGGCCAAGCCGGCCGCTCGATCGTGGAGGATCCACTTCCGGTGCCCGCTGGGTCGAACCACGAGGTAGATCCATGCGTCGGCCACGGTGGGCTTGACAGCGACCGGGCTGTCCTCACGCTCTCGCTGAAGGGCTTGACGCCAGCGGGCGAACGTCACCGTCCATGGCACTTCAACCGGATCTTCGGCGAGCTCAGCGAGGCGCCGAGTCCACTTCCCGCGCCGTTGCAGGCCGGCCACGCCTGGAAGGGCCACCGCGGTTCGCGGGTAGGGGCCGGTCTTCTCTGCCAGCAGGTCGCACAGGTACGCGTTGAGGGCGTGCGCGGCGTCCACCGCTGTCCGGGCCTCGTCGAGCGACGGGTCGTAGCCGCCGTGAACGACACGGTTTCTCAACCCTGCGACGTCCACGAACCACTCGCGCACAGGCCCCGGCCGCTCGAGCGACCAGATGCCGCCCAGCCGGGCGTGATACTGCGTCTTGACGCGCGTGGTCAGCCACGGCTGGAACACCGCTGCGGCGTCCTCAGGACGGACTCGTTCCTGCCAGAGCATGTGGCCGAGGAGGTCATCGAGGAGGACCTCGCACGCCGTCGCCGTGAATAGGACCGCAGCGCGGTACGCGCCATCTCGTTCAAGCGCGACCTCGGCTTCGCGGACGAAGTCGAGGTAGGACGCGAACAGGCCGTTTGCGCTCTGATGGTGCATGGCCGTGAAGAGGACGTCCTGTTCGTCGTCGTCGAGGTCGTCGTCACGAAAGGTGATGTTCCTGTTCAGGAGGAACATCGACATCGGCGCCCGGAACTCGAGTGGCTGGCCGCGGTCGTCGAAGACTTGGCGGATCCCGCATGGAACCGCGAAAGGCAGCGCTTCCCTTGCTACAAGACGAACCGGTCGGCGAAGCACCGTGTAGTACGCCCGCTGGACGTTACGCACTCGCTCGAGCCCCCGGTCGAACGCATCGGTGACTGCCGTCCAGAACGGGCCGTCCGAGCCATCGTCGGATTCCGATCTTTCATCTGTGTCGGGCGGCATGTCGAACCCGATGGCCATCTCCACCACAGTCATGTCGGTCCTTGGGCCGTCGACCCCACCCTCCGGATCGGACCGCTCGGGCTCCAGCAGTGCACGTGCGGCGACATCGACCAGGACCGACAGGTCGTCGGCGTCTGACGACGGCCGCTCCGCCCGGTGGAACATCAGGGATCCCGCGAGGTGCACCGGCGGCGGCGGGGGGCCTTTGCCAGTGCGGTACCACTCGGCCGGGGCATCCTCTGCTGTGCGGACAATGAACTTGTCAGGCAAGCCCAGCGGGTCAGGGAGCGGAACGAAGAAGTACGCGATGTGCGACAGGACGACCGGCGGGTCGGCGTCCGTGCCGTCCGCAAGCGCGGCGGAGCTTTCCTCGTCCACACAAGCGACCATAGAGCGGCCGCTCTGGCGCGCGTGGTGTCCAGGCCTGTTCGCACGGGCAGGGACTGCGCATGCTGATGCCTCAGCGGCCACGCGAGCACGTGCTTGAGCAGGAGTCCCGAGACGCGTTGCGGGTCGTTCTGCCTGCCGAGTGGCCTCTGACGTGGATCGCGGAGGACTACGGCATCGATGGCAGGGTGGACCTCTTCGCAAACGGTGCGGCCAGTGGCCTCGCCTTCGGTGCGCAGCTCAAGGCAACCGACGAGCCTGACCTCAAGCAAGCCCTCAGGACCAAGATCAGCGTGTCCGCTCTGAACTACATGTCCGCGCAGGCGGACCCGGTTCTTCTCGTTCGCTATCACGCACCGACCGGTGCGCTGTACGCACGTTGGCTGCATCGCAAGGACGTCGTGCTCAAGCGCAAGCAGCAGAAGACCGTGACCGTCAGCTGGGCTGCGTCGGACAGGCTCGACGCGACCGGCGCCGGAAGGCTGATGGAAGAGGTACGACGCTTCAGGCGCTTTCGCAGCGCCGACCTCAGCCCGGTGTCCATCGCAGTGAGCGTCCAACCGCCGTTGGAGGCTCACGCGGCCACGGTCACGATGCTGCTGAACGCGACGACCGCTGGCGCCGGCGGACTTCTGCAGTTCGGAGGTGACGGCCCGCATGACGCTGACGTCCACCTCAGCGCGAAGATGCTGCGCGTCGACATGAGCATCTCGTCGGCCCGGATCGAGTTCCCCAACATCGAGACAGACCCGCAAGACCTCGCTGGCAACATCCTCGTCGCCTGCGCCGTCTGCCTATCGAAAGTCGGCCGGCCCGACGTGGCTGCATCGATCGTTCATGCGGCGCCGTACGCCCCGGTCCTTGCCAGCGAGCAGGTTGCCGACGCCGTCGCCGCCGCGTTCACCGCCGCAGGACGCTGGCGTGAGGCAAGCGACCTCGCCCGTCATCACCGCGCGACCGACCGAGGCACGTCGCCGCTCTCGGTCGCCCTCAGCCTGCAACTGCTCCTGCATGCCGACAAGATCCCCCTACAGGATCGAAGGCACATCGCCGAGAACATGACGGCCGACGCTGCGGACAAGCAGGCTGCGGGCGACACCACAGCAGGCGCCGCCTGGTACTGCGCGGCCAACTTCCTCTTCAACAGCGTCCACGACTACCCGGCCGCTCTCGCCGCATACGAGAACGCCGCAGCCGCCCGATCGGACTACGTCAGCCAGGACTACTACCTCGGGGAGCTGGCCGCCGCCCAGTTCGAGACCGGCGCTTACGACGATGCCGCACTCACCTACAGCAAGGCCATCACCCTGGACCCGGATACTCCCGGACTGATCGCGTGCTATGCCGACGCCCTCGCCCACGCTGGCCGGTATGCCGACGCGATCGCCGAGTTCGATCGCTATCAGAGCGCCGCTGGCGAACTGCCACCGAACATCTGGTTGCTCAAGCGAGCCGCACTTCGGACCGTCTTGAGCCGGACCGGCACGTCACGCCAGGGCCGCATCGCACCGCCAAACGACGCTTCACCTGACGAGACGCTGGACGCCGACGCGTTGTCTCCCTGGGCGTGGATGAACATCGCTGTCGACAGCGCCGCCGCTGGCGACGACGCAGGAGCGCTTGACGCACTTCTTGTCGCCTGTGCGTTCCCCAGCAGCGACAGCCCCGAACCCTGGCCCACCATGCTTCAGGCGGCATACCAACTAGAGCTGGACGACCTGTTCGACGCACTCACCGCGGTTGCCTGGGGCCGTCACGGCGACGGGCTTATCGCCGATGTCATCGCCCACAACGGCGCTCTGGACCCGCAGGACCTTCCCGCCTTCCTTCACCGGTTCGACGCGACAGTCGCCTGGCTACGGGTCAACGCGACCGGTGGCGTCAACATCCGCGTACTGCACCAGGACGGCACCCGCGACGTCGTTGAGATCCGGACCGCTGCCGCTGGCGAGCAGGTCAGTGGCTCCGTTGCCCGCAACCGCTGAATCTGCCGCGGCAGACTGATGCAGGCAGCGCTGGCCCGGCTGACTTGCCGCTAAGTCGCCTGCTCCTCGGCCTCGGCGTTGGAGGCCAGCAGGCGCAGAGGTCACGCCTTGCGAGTGCGCTCAGCAAGGGTGTCGAGCAGAAAGTGGACGTAGGTGGTCGCGCAGCCGACTGCCAAGCGTGCGTGCCGAGGATGCAGGCCCACGGTCGGAGTGGAGCGGCCATGATCCGGACCGTACCTGTTGCGCAACTCAGCCAGGCCAATCGGGATCGCGGCCAGGTTTCCCAAGACACGCGTGACCGTCTCTGCACCAGGCGCGGTCGGTGCAACCCCCTGCGGCTCGAGCGCGAGTGCCTTGTTGGTCTCCTTGACGAGACTTGGCAGCTGGGCCCTTTCATCGACCGGCGAGCCAAGCTCCGCCAGCACCCGCTTGCACGTCGCCTCGACCAGCGCTTTTGCCGCACTGACCGCGAGCGGCGGATCGTCCAGCGCCGCAGCGCGCAACCGATCGAGATGTTCTTCGAGGGCGCCGGAGTCTGAAAGAGCGTGCAACGGCAGATCAGCCGACATCTGCGGTCCCCGCAGCCGTAGACGTCCGCGCTCGGTCACCTCCAGCCCGTGGCGATCCAGCACCGCCTCGACCCTTGCTCGGAAACCGGCGTCCTCGACCGGCTGCAGCAGCGTCTCGAAGACACCCAGCGCTCGCCGGACGTGCTCCGCGTCGGTCCAATCGATGCTTGCGGCGTGCTGGTCGAAGGTGCCGCGGCGCTGGCCTGGGTCGTTCCAACTCTCAGGGTCGCCTGGGCGCGGCGCCCGCTCGTCGCCAGCCGCCGCGAAACCCTCGTCCCGAAACGCCCGTGCGATGGTCGACACCGTCCACCAGCCGCTGGCAACTTCCCGCAACTCGCTTCTCACCCGCCGGTGCACCAACTCCGCCGCCACGTGTCCGACTCTATGCCGCGTCCGTGGCGATCACCGGGCGGAAGTCCGCTTCTGCCGCTGACGGTGCACGGGCTCCCGCCAACAGCGGAGAGCCGCTAGTCGACGGCCTCTGGCGACAGCGGTTGTCCGGCCTCAGAGCTCGCTCCCGACGGGCGTTTGAGCGCGGTCGGATCTCGGAGTCCGAACCACTGTCTGAGGTGGTCATCGAGGTCGTCTTGGTCGTCGCCGACCCATGCCACGTGACCGTCGGGCCGTAGCAGTGCGGCGGGCACGTCGAGCTCCGCGTCCTTTTCGGCGACGTGCCGGACGCGGTCGGCGTAGCCAGGCGCGGACAGCCGCCTCGTGCGGTCGAGCAGAAGACCGCGACCGTCGCGCATCAGCTCGTAGAGCCGTCCCTGCTGCAGCCGCATGTCTCGCGATCGTCGGCCGATCAGGTCATGTCCGTCGCCCAGGTCGTAGCGGATGTCGAGTGCGGAGTTCTTGGCGATCAGGTGGCGCTGCACGTCCTCGAGGTCCATGAGCTCGGACAGCAGTCGGCGCACGGCCTGCGGGCCGGGCGCGGGCGACAGCAGCTCCATCTGTGCCCGCGTGCTGTCCAGCACCGCCGCGGCCACGGGGTGCCGCTCGTCGTGGTAGCTGTCCAGCAGGTCGTCAGGTGCCCACCCCTCTACGTGCCCGGCGAGCTTCCAGCCCAGGTTGAAGGCGTCCTGCAGACCCAGGTTGAGCCCCTGCCCCCCGACCGGCGGGTGGACGTGCGCGGCGTCCCCCGCCAGCAGCACCCGGCCGGAGCGGTACCGCTCCACCAGTCGCGTGCTGTCACCGAAGCGGGACAGCCACCGGGGCGAGTGCACCCCGAAGTCGGTGCCCGCCCACCGACGCAGCTGACGCCTGAAGTCGTCAAGGCTTGGCGGGACCGATCGGTCCTGGGCGACGCCGTCGGCGGGCACGAGGACCCGGTACCAGTCGTCCTCGAGCGGCCCGGCCCCGAACCGCAGCTGGGTGGTGCGGACGTCGGCCACCGTCGCGGCCAGCTGCTCCGGCGCGACGCCCACCTTCAGCTCACCGAGCAGCGTGTCGACCCGGGTCGGCTCGCCAGGGAAGCCGACGCCGAGCAGCCTGCGCACGGTGCTGCGCCCACCGTCGCAACCGACGAGGTACTGCGACCGCAGGCTCGTGCCGTCGGCCAGACCGGCGGTCACCCCGTGGTCGTCCTGGACCAGCCCGACCAGGGCGCATCCTCGCCGGAGCACCGCTCCGAGCTCGGCCGCGCGCTCCTCGAGCAGCCGGTCGGTGACGGTCTGCGGGATGCCGAGGACGTACGGGTGAGTGGTGTTCAGGCTCTCCGGGGGCAGCGGCGGCTTGCCGATCTGCGCGAAGGCCCCGACCAGCGGGTACTGCCGGCCCAGCGCGAGGAACCGGTCCGCCAGGCCCCGCTGGTCGAGCACCTCGACGCTGCGCGGGTGCAGGCCCAGCGACCGGACGTAGCTGACCGGCTCGAGCTCCCTCTCGAGCACCAGCACCTGGACCCCGCGCAGGCGCAGCTCGCTGGCCAGCATCAGGCCTGTCGGACCGCCCCCCACAACGATCACGTCGAACTGCACAGCCGCCCGCCCTCCGTCGGTGGATCAGGTCGGCGACTGTGCAGGATGACCCGGGTCTTGCCGCAAGCCCCCCCTTCCCGTAGAACCTGAAGTGGAAGGACTACGCCACCGCGCAGACGCACGAGATGCGGATGCTTCAGTTTGAGGCCCACCTGCGAAGCACACGCGGCGCATGGCGCCTACACGAGCGAGACACGCGGGTCGCCCGCAATGCCGTGCCTGTATGGGGCCGCAACGCCGGATGGCTACGCCCGTCTCAGGCGCCGGCGGCTGTGAGGAAACGGCCGGTTCGGTGCGCGTCGAAGGAAAGTGCGCAGCCACTTCCGCAGACGGGGCAGGCGCTGCCCCGCCGGGGTGGCGCCGTCAGCGCGGTGTCAGCGGTGGGGGCTGTCAGGCAATAGGGAACGCCTTCTTGGCGGCGCCGCCGACGCTTCGGGTCAATGTCGCGTCAACGCCACCGCCGACGAGCCCGCCAACCCACGGGACGAGCTTGGCCAGAGTGATCGCGGCGCGCTTGGTGCCGTACTTGGCGACGAGCATGATCGGCATCCGCCGGTTGATGGCCCGCAAGTAGCCGATCGGCAGAGCCTTGATCGCGCTAACTGCGGCGCCCTTGCCCAAGCTGCTGCCAACGGCGGCGGCGGCCTTCTGCGCAGAGCTGCCGGCGACCACGAGATTTAGGACGGTTCGCACGTGTGGGTCGTCTAGGTCGTAGCCGCGCAGGTGCGCCACGGCTCCGGCCATTCTGGCGTTGATGACGAGGTTGCCGACGGCGCTAGCCGGGACGGTTACCAGGCTGGTCGTGAAGCCACCGACTCCGCTGACAAACCCGCTTGTCCCTGCGGCGAGTGCGCTTTCGCGCAGGATCCGAGCGATCGCCCGCTCGGCCTCAGGGCTGCCGGGAACGGGGGGCCCAGCGTCGGCGGCCGCGTTGCCGCTGCCGCCCCGAGCGCGGGCGAGGCGGGTGTCGGCGTAGGCGACGGCGCCGGTGAGCGGCCCGATGCCGTCGTCTACGGCGGTCGCAATCAGCTTCTCGAGCCTTGCGCCTGCCTTGGCGAGCGCCTTCGGAACAGCGTCGTTGTCGTCGCCGCCGTCGGAATGTGCTGCTGAGTCCAGGGTCACCCCGGCAGCATGCCGCAAAGGGCACGGCGTGACACAGCGCCAGGCCGGGTGTGCCCAGGTCGGCGTGGGTCAGCCCGCCGCCATGAGGAACATCCGCTCATGCCGCTGACCGGTCGTACCGGCGCGCAGGATCGCTCGTGCGGCACCCGCCGCAACCGAGCAGAAGCGCCGCTCCGGATGGTGCGCCACCGCCGTCGCGACGACCGCGCGGATCGCGGCATGAGCGGACGTTGGCCGGCGCAGCACAGAGGCGCACCTGTGGGTCCGCGCCGTTGTATTGCCAGCATGTTGCCGTCTGTGGCAGTAACGACCCAGCGCGGCCGGGGACCGTCGGGCGGTCACAGACCGGCGAGCAGCCCTTGCGCTGGGCCACTCTGTCGGAGGTGCCGCCTACGGTCCCGGCCATGAGCCTCATCTGGTGGAAGCAGTCGACGATCGGCTGGACCGAGGACGGTTACGTCCTGCACACGAAGCACTCACTGCAGCACCGGGCTGCGCACCGCTTGGAGCGCAAGGTCGAGGCGCTCGCCGAGGCGCAGGAGTGGGACGTGACCGTCCGCGTGCAGCCGATGGTTCAGCGGGACACCCCGAACGGCGACCGCAGCGCTGACCTCGGGACGCTGGAGATGATCGGAGAGACGGTGCTGACGCTCGACGCCGTCCGCCTTCGCGAGCAGCTCGACGCGCTCGCGGACGAAGCCGACCGGGAGATCACAGCCGTTCTGGCGCACGAGGAGCCGCTGGCGGCGGACTTCCTCCGCAAGCTCCGCGGCGAGCCGTAGCCCGCGCTCGCCCCCGCGGCTACGCCTCCCGGGCTGCGCCCAGGCCAGCTCCGCCGCCCACGCCTCCGCGGACCGACCCGTGACCTCGGCCAAGCGCTCCAGCAGCTCGAGAGCGGCCTGCGCCGGCGTCGTCTCGCCCTCCTGCGCGATCGGGTGGCCGAGCTTGACCAGCAGCCGCTCCGCGAGCCGGGCGAGCAGCGTCGTCCCGGGGTCGATGTCGTCGCGCTGCTTCTCGAACAGCAGCAGCGCGCCGACCTCGTCGCGCCGCAAAGCCGCCGCGAGAAACGTCGCCGCGGCCTGCACCGGAGGTCGGGAAGTGGCTCGCCAGGCAGCCCAAGGTCCTCACCGACGACAAAGTTGGACGCCGTCTACGCCGTCGCGCGCAGGGCCGACACATGGCGGTAGCCGCTACGAGCTGCGGACGGCCGGTCAGGGGATCGGGACGAGGAGCAGCCACGCGACGAACGCGAGCCCGGCGACGACGCCGTGCGTCAGGGCGCTGCTAAGGCACCCGTACTTCGCGCGGACGATCTTCGACAGCGTCTGGGCGTGGACCCACGCCTCGGCCCGCACAGCGACGGGGTCGTCGTCGATCAGCCGATCGAGGTCGGCGTCGGCCAGGTAGGGGAACGCGAACCTGCTGTCCTGGGTGTTGGTCAGCCGGGGGCGCAGGGCCCGGAACAGGCACACCCCCGCGAGCGCGAGGAACACCGCGCAGGTGCCCAGCGCGACGAGGGCGACGACACCGCGGCTGCCCGGGCCGGCGTCCAGCAGGACCTCGACCCGGGGCCGCTGCCGGACGGCTCCTCCCGTGAGGACGGTCAGGGCCGCGGCCAGCAATCCGGTCTTGGTGTCGGCGTTGTTGATCCACGCGCCGATCGTGGTGATGGCGTGGAACGCGTCGTGGTGCGGCGGCGGGGCGCTACGCGGCGGCATCGGGCCGGTACCCCTCGGCGGGCCAGGGTCCGCCGAGGCGCCAGTCGGTGTAGACGCCGTACCAGTGGGCCGCCCAGGCGATGGCGGTCACGGTGTTGTGCTCACCGCGGTTCCAGTCGGCGGTGGCGGCGACGCAGAGGTTGCCGTTGGTGTACATGTGCTCAGGGCGGCGGAAGCCGCCGCCCTCGTGCCGTCCGAGGCCGCGGGGCTGGACCGGGACCAGGTGCGGGAGGCCTCCGTCGGGGTTGCCGACGACGGCGACACGGAACCGGCCGCGCCCGGTGTCGATGACCCCCTCGAACCAGTGTCCGCCGCCTGCGCCGTCGTACCGGAAGCCGGGGAACGCGGCGGCGACCGCCGCGACGTCGGCGTCGCGGGCCGCCGGGTAGGTGTTCCACCAGGCGAGGGCGTACGGGCCTTCCGGCGCGCCAGCGTCCGCCAGGTCCGGCTGGTCCCCGCCGTGGAAAGTGTGCGGCACGACGGAGGTAGCGACATGCGCGGCGACGGCGGCGACGGCGGCGTGACCGGTGAGGACCCGGCCATCGACGGTGACGCCGCGCGGGATGTTCGCGCCGACGTGACGCAGCAGGCTGGGCAGGGTCATCTCGGCTCCTAGAGGGGGCGCACGCGACTGATGGGGGCTCCGGCGAGGTCGTCTCGGACGCCGGCGGCGTGCGAGACCAGCGACCGCCAGTGGACGTCGTAGTAGCGGTAGGTCCGGCGCTGGCCGTCGTGCTCGTACGTCTTGGGGCTGTCGGCGTGCTGCTTGGTCAACGCCGGGTTGCCGACGTGCGCCGCGAGTCCCTCCCCGACGACCAGCTCCCAACTGTTGGCCTTCTTCTCGCACTTGGCCGCGAAGTTCGGCGCGAAGCCGATCGGGTTCACCTCGCTGGCGCCGTCGATGCCGGTCTGCACGAAGTCGACCCGGCCGTGGTCCGCCCCGGCCCGCAGGCGCACCGGCGCGATGCCGCTGAGGCGGAGCAGGTTGTTCAGCGAGCTCTCTGTGGCGTCGAGCGCGAACGCGCATGTCCCCAGGGCCGCGGCGACGTCGAACTCGGGGACGCTGCCCGGGCCGCCGAAGCAGGCGAACAGCCCGTCGCCGCGCAGGCCGAGCGGGTGCCCGCCCATGTCGACGACGACCTCGACCAGCTGGGTCAGCACGGCCTGCGCGAGCCGCACCACGGTCTCCGGGGACTCCCAGAAGGTGCGGGCGGTGAACTCCGCGAGATCGAGGAACACGACGGCGGCGTCGCAGTGGCCGCTCTCCCCGAGTGCCAGTCCGGCGAAGTCCGGGTGCCCCATCGGACGGGCCAGACGGCCGGCCTGGGCGGCGGCGGAGGCCCGGACGCTCTTCGACAGCGCCGTCTCGGCAGCCAGGCCACCGGAGCGGTAGGCGTCGAGGACGCCGCGGGCGAACGCCTCGTTGGTCGCGGGCATGTCAGCCCCGCCCGCTGGGCGGCTGCGCGGCGGGGCCGGACGCGGGCGTCTCGGGCTGCACGGCCTCCAGGATCGAAGCGGTCCGGTGCTGGACGTGGCCCCTGACGGCTGCGGTCGCCCAGTTCGCCTGCGTAAGCAACCCTGCTGCCAGCAGCAGTCCCGCGCATCGCCGCAGCCAGCGCGGGCAGACCTCCAGTACCGCCTCGCCGATCTCGTAGCCCCTCATAGCCCCCGCCGGTTGCCGTAATGCAGCATACTTACAGGATCGCACACAAAATCGCCTTCTGTACGAATGCCCTGGCTCGCGTAGCGCAAACAGCGCGCACCAGTGAGAGTTGGACCGGCCGCGTCGGCGCCGTCCGGACCGCCGCCGGCTCTACGGTGAGCCGGGCGACGCGCCGACAAGACCGTCAGATCGATAGCGACGACAAGGAGGCCGCGTGAGCAACGACGAGGCGAGCCGGGTGGTGGTCGCGCTGGACAGGGCCCGGCTCCAGGCGGGCCGCGAACTCCGCGGCAAGAGCCAGATCGCCCTCGGCAGGGACGCTGGGGTGACCGCGGCCGCAATCAGCCAGTTCGAGAACGGTCATTCCCGTCCCATGCCGGCGACCCTCAACAAGATCGCGTCGGCGCTCGACCTCCCGGTCGGCTACTTCGCCCGCCGGCCCGGCACCGGCGCCCACGCCCCCGCCGCCTTCTTCCGCAGCCTCCGGTCGACCACCGCCGGCGAACGACGCCGAGCCGTCGCCCTCGCCGGCCTCGTCCATGAACTCGTCCACGCCATCGAGGACCACGTCGACCTCCCCCCGGTCGACCTGCCCGAGGCCGCGCCGGCGCACGACGACCGCGCCGTCGACGCCGCCGCGGCAGACGCCCGCGAGCACCTTGGGCTGAATCCCCACGATCCCATCGAGGACGTCGTGCGCGTACTCGAACGGCACGGCGCCGTGACCGCCCGCTTCCGCGTCGACGCCGACAAGATGGACGCCTTCAGCGTGCTCTACCCCGACCGCCCCGTCGTCGTCCTCGGCTCCGACAAGGGCTACCGCGACCGATCCAGGTTCGATGCCGCCCACGAACTCGCCCACCTGCTCCTCCACGGTCCCGACGACGCCGGCACCAAGAAAGCCGAACAGCAGGCCCACCGCTTCGCAGCCGCCTTCCTCATGCCCGAACACGCGATCATCAACGAGCTCCCCCGCAAGGCCAACTGGAACCAGCTAATGGCCCTCAAGCAGAAGTGGCAGGTCTCCCTCGCCGCGCTCCTCAAGCGCGCCCAGACCCTCGGCGTCATGGACGACCACGACTACACCCAGGCCATGAAGACGATGAGCGCCCGCCGCTGGCGCAACCCCGAGCCTGGCGACCTCGGCCAGCCCGAGAGGCCCCTCGTTCTCGCGGCGGCCATCCGCGTCGCCGAAGACAACGGCGTCACGCTCGATAAACTGGCCGAACAGCACGGACTGCCCATCCACGACCTCCGCAGCATCCTGCGGCCCTCGCTCGACCCACGACCCCGGGTCCGCATCTAGCGGAATGAGCGCTGATCTCCCGCAGCCGACGGCAGGTCGACCCACGTCCGTCGGGAAACGATCTTGGCCGCGGCGGGAAGAGATGCCGCCGGCCACCACCAGAACCCCAGGTCACAGACTTCCGTCAGGTGCCCGATCACCGGCATGGGCGGACATCGGGCGCCCGGCGCGTGTAGTCCCGCAGAACCGGTCACCGCACGGGCGTCGCGGTACCTCGTACTGATCGTCGTGCTCAGATGTGCGACCGGTTCGGTGAGCCTCTGCGCAGATCATGACCGGCCTAGTGCTGGCACCGAGACGCTGAACGAGCCGCTCGACGACGACTTGCACGCTCTTGCACGGCGGGGCCCGGGCCTAGGACAATCGGCCGTTACGGAGCCCGCCCAGCGCAGAAGGCGCTGGCCCGTCCGTGTTCCTGCATGACCGGTACCGCCTGAAGAGAAGCGTCTCAAGCCTGTACTAGAAGGAATCGGAAGGTGGTTAAGTAGCGTGCTGGGTGGTGCGGATCTGGTGCCTCCGCTTGCTCGACGGAGAGCTCCAAGCCGAGCGCGTCCGACACCTTCTTCGCGGTCGCGAGACCGACACCCATGCCGCCATCCTCCACCGTGCGAGCGGCACGCGCCCTATGGCCGGGTAGAAAGATTTGGGCCAATTCGTCAGCCTCGATCTTCGGTCCCAGGGACGCGAACGCAAGCGAGACGTGACCGCCCTGTTCACGAAAGCTAACGGACGCTCGCGAATCGGCAGGTGCGTACTTGACCAGATTATCGAGCAGGGCCTGCACCACGGCGCCAACCGCGTCCCCGTTGTACCTTGCCCAGGCGTAGGTCTCACCGTCCAAGCGGATGCTGAGGTCCTTTTGCTTGGCCTGCCAGTTGTAGATGCGTACGTACTTGAGCACGAACGAGTGGATGCGAAAACGCGTCTCGCCTCCGAACGCTCGATTGATTTCGTTCAGGAACACGAGAGCGTCCATCTTGACCAGCATCAGCTCGGTGGAGAAGAAGATGGCCCCCTCGACGGGTAGGTGTTCCGCCGCTTCCGTGCTGTCTAGCCCCGGGAACTTGTCGTGCAGCAGTGCTTCGGCGTGCCCACGAACGAGTTTGACCAACTGCATGAAGTCGTGACTCTGGCTTAGGTTGTCCTGGAAGTCCTTGCGCAATTGGTCGGCCAGGGCCTTGTGCAACTCCGGATCCGATTCAAGTTTCTTCATCATCTCGGCACGCGCGCGAGTGTGATCGTCAACCACGCCAGGTCCGAGTTCAGTCGCACGTGCCACAGCGCTTGCAAGAAGCGCAGGGCTGACACGTCGCTCCGGTTCCAACTTCTGCCGGCGACGCCCGCGTCGAGTGGGATTCGGAAGGTTGGTGACGTGCACCCCGGTAATCAGTCGGGTCTCGTCAACTCGAGCGAAACTTATGCCATACCGACATTCTTGCGCCTGACCTGGGCCGGCGACTCGGGCCTCCGTGCACTCCTTGGTTGGACAGCGTGCGCAATCTGGATGCACGTCGAGCACGGAACCGGGCACAAAGCGGCCGTCATGCAGAGTCGGGTAGGGGAAGAGGCGCCAGATGACCTCGCTCATCCGGCGAACAACCTCACCGTCTTTATGCCCACACCTATAATCGTGACGATCTTATCGATTTTCTTTGGGTCGCTGATGGTGTTTTGCAGGTACTGGGCCAGTGTGTCCGGTCGCCCTTGGCGGAAGGACTTGAGTGCCTTCGACACCGCCTTTGGAGCCAGGACAGCGTCCTCGGCGAGCGCGCGATTCATGGCTGCGACGAAGAAGCCCGGCGTAGCGCGTCGCAGCAGCAGCTCGTCCACCAACTCCTTGTAGCGAACGTAACTCATGCCCTTGTCTAGCACTGCGTCTGCGAGCTTAAGGTACTCGTTGGACGTGATTGCCTGTGGCTTTGATGAATAGACGATCACGGGTTGCGCGGGATTAGTGACCTTGATGTGTTGAAGAATGCCGAGCCCCTGCAAGTCCGGGCTCTCTTTGAGGCCTACTCCATTTATATCCAGCAGGATGAGTTGGTAATGACCATCGGTCAGTTGCGACAGATTTTTGATTGATGGCCACCGCTCGAAGTGGTAGCCATCGCGCTCGAAGGTCGTCAACGCGGGAAACACGTGGTCGTCGATGACCAGAACGCGCGCTTCCTTGCGCACGGTCTCAATGGATGGCACTGGGGGCAGCGGCGGCGACCTGAACATGGGGGACACCGTAGGTCCCCATGTCCCCAGCCAGGGCCCGGCCAGCAGACTGCTGCCGCCGTAATGACTGTCTGCGTGTCGACCAGGAGCTTGCGCTCATCGGCATGAGCGGGTGCTCCTGCCAACATGCGCCATCCTCCGAGCGGGCATAAGACCGGCTCTGCTTGGTCTGGGCTCCTTCGCCTGGCGATCTGCGGACAGCCGGGCGCACCAGCTGTCGCCTGTCAGGGCGCCCACAGGACGCGGTCAATCCGCTCCGCGGCCTCTTGCGCCAGCTCGGGGACGACGTGCGAGTACGTGCCGAGCGTCAGGCTGATCTGCGAGTGCCCGAGGATCTGCATAGCCACCCGGGCCGGCACGCCCTGCTGGAGCAGCAGGGTCGCGGCCGTGTGCCGGGCGTCGTGCAGCCGGGCGTCGCGAACGCCGGCCAGCGCCAACAGCGCCTTCCACGACTTCCAGTCCGAGCCCGGGTCGATGGGGCGTCCGTTGACCTGCGCGAAGAGCAGCCCGTGCTCCTGCCACTCCGAGCCGGCGGCGAGCCGCTCCTCGAGCTGCGCCGCCCGGTGAGCCCGGAGGGCGTCGCGAAGCCCGTTGGGCAGCATGATCGCGCGCCGGCCAGCCCGGCTCTTCGGCTCGTCGAAGACCAGGCCCTGTCCGACCAGGCGCTGCATCGACCGCTTCACCGTGAGCGTGCCGGTGTCGAGGTCGATGTCCTCCCAGCGCAGCGCGAGGGCCTCGCCCTGCCGGAGCCCGAGCGCGAGGGCGACCGACCACCGAACCTCGTTGCGCAGCCCTCGCGCGGCGGCAAGCAGCGCCCGAGCCTCCGTCGCGCTGAACGGCACGACTTCGTCCCGGCGCAGCGACGGTGCGTCGACAAGGGAGCAAACGTTGCGGGCGATCTTGCCGCGTTGCATCGCCACCTTGAGCGCCCGCGACAGGATCCGATGCAGCTGCAGGATCGTGGACGATGCGAGCCCCTCTTCCGCGAGCTCGATGTACCAGGCCTCCAAGTGCTCCGGCTGCAGCCGGTCGAGGCGGTGGTGCCCGAGGGCCGGCACGATCCGCGTGCTCACCCTGCCGCGGTAGCCCTGCAGCGTCGAGGCTCGGACCTTGCGGATGGCGATCGTGTCGAGCCAGTGCCCGAGCCACTCGGCGACCGTGGGGGCGCGGCCGGCGGCCTGGACGACGCCGCTGTCACGCTGTTGCTCGAGCGCCCGCACCTTGCGGACGACCTCAGCTCGCTTCGCCGCGGAAACGTGTCTCCTGTCGCGCTGCCCCTCGCGCTTCAGGCCCATCGAGACGTAGCCGTGCCATCGTCCCGCAGCGTCCTGGTGGATGGAGCTCTCGCCGTACGCAGATCTGCTCATCGAGATCCTCTTCCAGAGTCGGGCTGATGCGCGCTGTTACGCCACAATGCTCGTCCGGTCCGACTGTCCGCCCGCGCTCGTCGTCTGCCGGAGGGACGCGGCAAAACTGTGGACGGCGTCGGCGGGCACGCGGCGGCAGCGGCCGATGTGGACCGACTGCAGCACACCGCTCTGCAGGAGCTCGTAGACCTTCGAGCGGCCGATCCCCAGGGCGGCGGCCGCCTCGATCGGGGTGAGCAAGACCTTGTCCACGAGGAGCTCCTTCAGGCTATGACTGGTTGAACCGGATAGCGCCGGGGACCGGAAGCGGCGAGGTGCCGCTACCTAATGAAGGTGCGGTGGAGGCCCCTGCTGTGACAGAGGAGCATGAAACTTCTGCGGGCGCACAGCTCGCTCGTCTCGTCGGGGAGAGTCACGACTATCCCGGCGCCTGCCCGGACCCGCAAGGTCCTGGAGCGTGCGGGCAAGGGTTGGCGGGGTCGCGGGCAAGACTCCGACAAGGCTGCTGCCGCCGCGGGCAAGACTCCGGGCAAGACTTCCGACGCCGCGGGCAAGACGTTGAGCAAGGTTGCCGACGTCGTCGAGAAGGACTCGGCGCCCAAGCTCGCCCTCGGACGCTTTGCTGGCACGGAGGTCGCACGAGCGGCGGCACCGCGCACCGATGCCTCGAGCCGTGCGGCCGCCCGTGTCCG
>JAABUN010004948.1_pt1 | contig 17247 bp, 15 predicted proteins | sample 5559311 | NCBI WGS metagenome assembly JAABUN01 (sample SAMN10711877, study PRJNA513370) | rock metagenome | isolation source: Antarctica rocks | place: Antarctica: Victoria Land, Siegfried Peak sud
TGATTCGTCTCGCAGGAAGGAATCACGGACTGAAGCCCGCGCCACAAAACTACCCGATCCAGTTGTTAACCTTCATAAACCCACCCTCCACGGCTTCCGGCACATGCCGCAACACCACCGAGCTGATACCAAACGCACGAACGGAACGGCCCGGAGGAATAGTCTCTCCGGGCCGTTCCGTTCCTACAGGACTCCCGCCGTCACTACCCCACAAAGGTGCGCGACAGCAGCGTTTGCAGCAAGTAGATGATGAGCAGGGCAACGAGTGGCGAGATGTCTATCATGCCAGTGTTCGGCAGTACCCGCCGGATCGGCGCAATCACCGGATCGGTCACGGTAGCGAGCAGCGAACCGATAGGCGTGCGCCCGGTGGGATCGAACCACGAAAAGAGCGAACGGGCAATGATGGCAATCTGGAGCACCGTGAGCACCAGACTGAGGATGTTGACGATCAGAACCATGGCGTGCCGAACCTCGTGCGAAGGGGGAGCGGGGTGCGAATGCCCCGCGAACGGAAGCGTGTCATCGCATACATACGGGGTTAATTTCGCTCGGTTGCACGGCGGCGGGGTGTACTATGGGCTTGTAGATGTATCCCAAGCCTTATACGTTCTCACGAAACTCGCCCACCCCGGTCCCCACCCATGAGGAAGGGGGTGCCGTGTCGCAGCATCAAGGCGTATGGGGGGAAGCCTCGATCTCGCCGTGCGTCACCCCCGCCCGCGCAGGGGAGGGGGCCGGGGTGGGCGCATTTCCGTTTCGGCGTACTCCCCACGACAATGAAATAAACCCTGAGATGCAACCCCGTTCGCATGGCGGTGTGCAGGTTGTGCTGGTATCATCCGTGCGTGGATGATTTTGAACCACGATGCAACGGCGGTCGAAATGACGGATGCCCTTACGCCCCCTCTGTTCGCAGATTCCCCCGCGCTCTCCTCCTCGCGTGAAGTCGCGGCGATGCGGGCGGTGCTCGATGTGAGCAAGAGCGTAGCGGCGTCGCTCGACCTCGACGCGCTGCTCGATTGTGCGCTCGACGCGATTGCGCGGCTCGTGCCGACCTCGCGGGCAAGCATCACGCTCGATGTGCCGGGGCGCGACGTGCTGCGCGTCGTCAAGGTACACGGCACGCCGGAGTACGTCGCGGAAGTCACGGGGGCGGAACGCCCGATCTCCGGCAGCATCACGGGCCGCTCCTACGCCCGCCGCGAGCCGTATATCGTGGACGACATGCTCTCCCCGGAGTGGCGGAGGCAGATGTTCCTGCCGAAAAACGACCCGAACCGCCACGCCGAGGAGCGCAGCGGCCTCTTCATGCCGCTCGTGGCAGATCATTGCGTGGGCGTGGTCTTTCTGGCGCGGCGGGGGATGGGGCAGTTCACGGGGGAGGATTCGCGCATCCTCGCGCTGTTCGCGCCGCTCGTCGCCATCGCGGTCACGAACGCCCGACGCTACGCGGCGGCGCAGGAGCAGGCACGCGGGCTGCGTGCGCTGTTCGCCGCCAGCGAGCGGTTCGCCACCGAACGTGTGGCGGCGGACGAGCCGCTCGTCCGTTTTGCGCGGGTAATCGCGGAGGAGGCGGGGCGCATTGTGTCGCATGACCGCACCGCCGTGTCGCGCTGCCACCCCGACGAGGCGACGTACCGCACGCTCGTCTACGTGCGCGACGGCGTGCCGCAGGAGCCGAAAGGGTCGCTGCCACGCGGATCGGGGATCACGGGTGCCGCCATCGAGCGGGGCGAAGCGGCACTCGTGAACGACTCCCAGAACGATCCCCGTTCGCAGTATTTCTACGGCGAGGACCGGGCCGCGATCCGCGAACACCTGATCGTCACGCCGTTCATCATCGCGGGGGAAGTGACGGGGGCACTCACGGTCATCCGGCGGGACCGCGCCCCCTTCACCGAGGAGGAGTTCTCGCGCCTGCTCATCTTCGCCCGCATCGCGGCGGCAAGCATGGAGCGCGTGGAGTTCCTCGCCCGGTTGCGGGAGCAGAACGCCGCCCTGATCGCCGCAGGCAAGCACAAGGACGCCTTCTTCGCGCACATGAACCACGAGTTGCGCACGCCCCTCAATGCCATCATCGGCTTCGCGGACCTGCTCGCGAACGGCGTGATCGTGGGCGACACGAACCGTCGGGAGGCATACAGCGACATCCTGACGAGCGGCAATCACCTGCTCACGGTGGTGAACGACGTGCTCGACGTGGCCCGCATCGAGAGCGGACAGGAGCGCGTCCCGTGCGTACCGACGCCCCTCGCCCCGGTTCTCGCGGCGACCGAGCGCATCACCGCCCCCCTGTTCGCGGCGAAGGGGCAACGGTTCGCGCTCCATGTCCCCGATCCCGCCCCGGTCGTGCTCGCGGACGCCGACCGCCTGCGGCAAGTGTTGCTCAACCTGCTGGCCAATGCGCAGAAGTTCACGCCGTCCGGCGGCGCGGTCTCGGTGTCGGTGTCGCCCATCAGAGACGGCTGCGTCTACATCGCCGTGGCGGACACGGGCATCGGCATCGCGCCCGAACACCAGACCCTCGTGTTCGAGGCGTTCCGGCAGGTGGAGTCGGATTACGTGCGCACGCAGAGCGGCACGGGACTCGGACTCGCGCTCACGAAGCGGCTCGTGGAACTGATGGGCGGCACGATCACGCTCGAAAGCAGCCCCGGCGCGGGCAGCACGTTCGCGGTCTCCCTCCGCGCCGCCGTTTGACGCTCGCGGATCGGTGGGGTAGGCTTCATCCTACGCGGTGCGTATCGAGGGAAATCGTCGCATCGCGGCGTCGGTGGAGGGTTAGCTTCCGCCCGCCGTATTGATGGCTCGAAACTTGATGACTCGAAACGCGGCGGGCCGAGAGTATCACCCTCCACCGCACCGAACGCGACGCACACCGCCCCTACCCCGCTGATACACGAGGAGATGAGGATGCAAACGGTCGCTCCCACCACGATTGACGCCCTCGACACGCCGCTGCGCGAGAAGCACGCCCGCCTCGCCGCCGCCCTACGCGAGATGGGCGATGTGCTGATCGGTTTCAGCGGCGGCGTGGACAGCACGCTCCTCGCCCACGTCGCTTATGATACCCTCGGCGACCGCGCCCTCGCCGTGACGGGCCTCTCGCCCTCGCTGATGGCGGAGGAGGCGAATGAGTGTCCGCGCATCGCGGCGCACATCGGCATCCCCTACCGCGAACTGCGCACCGACGAGATGGAAGACCCGAACTACACGAGCAACCCCACGAACCGCTGCTACTTCTGCAAGAGCGAACTCTGGGGCAAGCTCGTGCCGCTCGCGGCGGAACTCGGCTACACACACGTCGTGGACGGCACGAACGCCGACGATCTGGGCGACTTCCGCCCCGGCATGGCGGCAGGCGCGGAGCAGGGCGTGCAGTCGCCGCTCGCGGACGCGGGGTTGACGAAGGCGGACATTCGCGCCCTCTCCGCCGCCTTCGGCCTGCCGACGTGGGACAAGCCCTCGCACCCCTGCCTGTCGTCGCGCATCCCGCACGGGACGTTCATCACGATAGAGAAGCTCGATCAGGTGGGGCAGGCGGAGGCGTACCTGCGCGTGCTCGGCTTTCGCGGTTTCCGGGTGCGGCACCACGGCGAGATCGCCCGGTTGGAACTGCCCGCCGCCGACCTGCCCCGCGCCCTCGAACAGCGCGACGCCATCGTGGACGCCCTGACCGACATCGGCTTTCGCTTCGTCGCGCTCGATCTCGCGGGCTTCCGCAGCGGCAGCATGAACGGCGCGGCCTCCGGTGTGGCCTCAGGGGCGCGGACGACGCATGAAGCTCACGAGTAAGACGCGCTACGGCCTGCGTGCCTTGCTCGATCTGGCTCTGCACCGGGGCGGCCCCCCGGTGCAGAGCCACGACATCGCGGCGCGGCAGGGCATCCCGGAGTCGTATCTCAACCAGTTGCTCATCCAGTTGCGGCGGGCCGGCCTCGTGCGCTCCACCCGTGGGCCGCAGGGGGGCCACACCCTCGCCCGCCTGCCCGCCGCCCTCACCCTCGCGGATGTGATCGCCGCCCTCGATGGCCCCACCGTTGCCGACCCCGCCTCCGGCCCCGACGGGCGCGGCCCCGGCAGCGACACCACCACCGACGCCGTGATCCACATCGCGTGGGAGCGCGTGGACGCCGCCATCGCCGCCGCCCTCACGCGCATTACCCTCGACGACCTCCTGAACGACCGCCAGCAGCGCGAGGCCGCATACCTGTTCGAGATTTAGCGCGATGCGCGATGCGCGATGGCGTTGCAACGCTTTTTGCGTCTACGAATCCTCGTCGGGGAAGGGCGGGGCGTCACGCGGGTCGAGGATTTGCGCATCGAACAGGTTGCTCATGCGTTGCAGTTGCACCTGCACCGCCTCCGACGCGGCGGGTACCGCGAGCGATTGCGGCGCGGGTGGTTGCGGCGCGGGTGTGGGGAACGCGACAGGCTCCGGGGTGGGGGCGGCATTCCGCGTCGCAGTTGCCGATAACGATAGTGACGGTGACGGCGACGGTGGCAGCGACGATATGAGGCGCGGGGCGCGTTCTATGGCAGACACCGCCACGGGGGGGGCAGCGGACACGATGGGCGCGGACGCGACCGGGGTAGACGCGCCTCCCCCACGCGGGCTGCGGGAAGGGCGGGGCGTGTTCCCGTTTGTGCCGCTGCCCTCGTCGTCGCCGGGGCTGCGGGGGCTGTGCAGTTCGCATATCACCCGCAGGGGTTGCTCCATCGCCTCCCCGATGACCTTCTCCAGCAACGCCCGCACGTCATCCTCGTTCAGGTACTTGCAGTGATGCGGGCCGATAGTGGTGAGCACCACGACATCGCCGCGCACCTCTTGGGGGGTGGTGTCGAGGAGCATCGCATACGCCTTCGACTTGCCTTCCATCTTCACCATCTGCTTGATGTGGCCCCAGCGGTCGTTCAACTGCTCCAGGAGATGTGCCGCCTGCCCATCGTCGGGGGCCGCGACGGGTTCCGCATCTGCGGGCGCGGGCGGCAACGGAGCAACGGACGGAGCGACGGATGCGACGGCGGGCGGCGCGTTGCGGTCGCGCCGCAGTTGATCGGGGCGTAGCGCGGGGCCGTCGTCCGGCGCGACGGACACGGGTAGTGCGAGCGCGGCGGCGGCGGGGCGCGTTGGTCGGCTTGTGCTCGCGGGGCGGGCGGCGGGAATCGCGGCGACCGGAGCGACGAGTATCGTAGCGGTCGGAGCAACGGACGTGGGCGGCGGCATAGCAGGCGGTGACGCAGACAGTGGCGTAGTAGACAGTGGCGCGGCGGGCGTTGGTGCAATGGCGGGCATGGCGGGCAACGTCGCCGCGACGGTCGGGGAGTGCGCTTGCCCGGTGCGCAGCAGCACCGCGTCCACCACCGCGAGTTCGAGCGGCAGATGCCCGTACGCGGTGTGCTTCAGGCGGAACTCGGTCTGGCTGAACAACTTCGTGAGGTGCGCGAGATCGGCGGGCGCGAACTGCGGCAAGCGGGCGGCGAGGGCGGCATCGGTCATCGCGGCCTGTCCCGGCACGGCATACGCGGCATAGAGCAGGCCGCGCAGGGCCGCGACGACCTGCCCTGCCAGCACCCCCGGCTCCACGCCCGCCTCGGCGGCGGCGTTCACGGCGGCGATGCCCGCCCCGATGTCATTCGCGGCAATCGCGTCCACAATGTCGAGCACGCGCTCGTCCGACCCGGCACCGAGGACATCGCGCACCGTGTCGAGCGTGATGCCGTCGCCGCCCGTGCCGTACGACGCGAGGGTATCCAGAAGGGTGATGGCGTCGCGCATCGAGCCGGTTGCCTGCCGCCCGATGGCGGTCAACGCCTCGTCGGTGGCGGCGAGGCCTTCGCGCTCGCAGATCGTGCGCAGGTGCGCGGCGGTCTCCGGCACCCCGTAGCGGCGGAAGTCGAACCGCTGACAGCGCGAGGCCACGGTGTCGAGCAATTTCTCCGGCTCGGTGGTGCAGAGCACGAATTTCGCGTGCGGCGGCGGTTCCTCCAGCGTCTTGAGGAAGGCATTCCACGCGGCGGTGGTCAGTTGGTGGCACTCGTCAATGATGTAGAAGCGGTACGTCAGTTGCGCGGGGGGGATGTTCACCTTGTCGCGCAGGTCGCGTATCTCGTCAATGCCCCGGTTGCTGGCGGCGTCTATCTCGATCAGGTCGAGTGCTCGCCCCTCGACGATGGCAAGGCAGGCGTTGCACCGATTGCAGGGGCGGCGGTCGGGGTCGGGGTGGAGGCAGTTCGCGGCCTTCGCAAGGAGGCGGGCGGTGCTCGTCTTGCCCGTGCCGCGTGGCCCCGTGAACAGGTAGGCGTGCGCCAGCCGCCCCTGCCGGATCGCGCTCCGCAGGGTGCGGATGATGTGTTCCTGCCCCACGAACTCGCCCGCGTCGAACGTCGTCGGGCGGTACACGCGGTAGAGCGTCTGGATAGCGGGCGTGACGTATGGCGCGGGTGCGGCGGCTTCGGCGTTCATAGGCTCCCTTGCGCGGGTACCGACAATGCGAAGAACACGGGTGTCTGTACACCTGTAGTATCCCGCAGCGAGGGGGGCGCGGCAAGGGCGTCGGGAGACCTCATCCCAAGGGTTTATGCATTTTCCTGTCGGCGGTCGTTGCAGGGCCAGATGCACCTAACCCCCCTGCCCCCTTCTCCACAGGGAAGGGGGTGACGCACGGCGAGATCGAGACGGAGAGGGGGATTCGCGGCGTCTGTCTCTCTTGCTCCCCCTTCCTTGTGGGGAAGAGGGTTGGGGGGTTAGGTGCATTTCGTGAAAACGCATAAACCCTGACCTCACCCCTCCCGCCCCCTCTCCGCTTGACGGACAGGGGGCGGGGGGTGAGGTCTTCCCTACCTACGCACGGGGGCCGGGAGGGGCGTCGCGGCGTTCGGGACGGAGATGGGGCGGGGGGCGGCAGGCACGGGAGCGGGTGGCCCCGGTTCGGGATTGGCGGTGCGCGGCGGCGGCGCGGAGTTCGGCGCGAGGTAGAGATAGGCACCCGCGAGCGTGGCGGTCTGCCCGCCGAGCGACACCGTCACGTCCACAGGGCCACCGGGCGGCGGGTACGCGGGAACCACCACCGAGAGCGCGGTGTCGGAAACTACCGTGGCGATTGCCGGGATGCTGCCGAAGCGCACCACGGGCGTCCCGGTGGTGAAGCCGGTACCGGTAAGCGTCAGTGTCTGCCCGCCGCTACTCAGGCCACCGGGAGCACTGAGGGTGTTCGCGGCGAGGGCGGCGAGGCGGTAGATCGTGCCGCCGCCGTGGAGGAGGTACAACTCGCCGTCCTCCCCCTGCCCGAACGATGTCACCTGATACGGCGTGTCGAGGAGCAGGGCGTGGCGCGTCGTGCCGCCGGAGCGGTCGAGACCCCAGACGCGCCCGGTACAGTAGTCCGCATATAGGTACAGCCCGACCATCTGCGGGTACTTGGCCCCCCGGTAGACGAAGCCGCCCGTGATCGAGCAGTCGCCCGTGCCGTGCGCGTACTCCCACACGGGATCGGTGAGGCCCGCCGTGCTGCACGTCGGGGCGTTGTAGCAGTGCGCCCCTTCTCGCGTCTTCCAGCCGTAGTTCACCCCCGCCGACGCGGCAGGCACGGCGTTCACCTCCTCGTACAACCCCTGCCCCACATCGCCGATATAGAGCATCGCGGGGGAAGCACCGAAGTCGAAGGCGAACCGCCACGGGTTGCGCAGGCCGTACGCCCAGATTTCGTCCGCCCCGGTATTGCCCACCCCCGCGAACGGGTTGCCGGGGGGGATGGCATATGGGCTGCCGCCGTCCACATCGAGGCGCAGCAGCTTGCCGAGCCGTGCGTCGCGGTTGCGGTCGGCGGGGTCGGAGACGAGCCGTTGCCCGTTGTTGTAGGTGTCGCCGCCGCCGCCGCCGTCGCCCGTGCTCCAGTAGAGGTAGCCGTCCGGCCCGAAGGCGACGGTGCCGCCGTTGTGATTCGTTTGCCCGCTGTGCGGGATCGTGAGGACGATCTGCTCGCTCGCGGGGTCGGCGATGTCGGGGTTCGCGGTCGAGACCCGATAGCGTGCGAGGACGAGATCGCCGAGTTGCCGACCGCCAACGGCCTTGCTCGTGTAGTTCACGTAGAGATAGCCGTTTGCCGCGTACTGCGGGTGGAAGGCGACGCTGAACAGGCCGCGCTCGCCACCCACGGCAACCACGCTCGTGAGGTCGAGGAACGGCGTGTCGAGCCGTGCGCCATTCTTGATGATGCGGAGGCGGGCCGTCTGCTCCACCACGAACAGCCGCCCGCTGCCGTCGCCCGCGTGCGTGGCGTAGACCGGGGCGGAGAAGCCCCCCACGAACGACGATGTGATGAGCTTGACCGCCGCAGGGTCGGCGGCGACGACGCCCCCCGACGCGGGCAGCGACGGCACGACGAGCAGTGCCACGACGACGAGCGCGACGAACCACGGGCGCATAGCGACGCGATACACGAGACCCCTCCCCCGATTAATTCTCGATGGAACCGTGCTTCTATACATTCGACGATTATAACACGGTCAGTCAAATAATCGTGAGGTTCGTGGAAGTTTCGGGCCGCGTAGCATCAGCGTGCCGCATACGCGAAGGGGTAGCGAGGCATCCGTTCAACCGGCCCCCCCTCGCTTGCGAGGCACGTATACTGGGAGGGACGCGGCGACGAATGTAACGGGCGACGAAGGGATTACCATGAACCGATGGGGCAAGTGGTTCGCCGTGACGATGGCGGTCTGGTTCTTCTCGACCGTGGCACTCGTGCTCATCTCGAATGTTACCCCGGACTCGCCGCTCGTGTACGTCTTCGGCACCCTGCTCTCGCTCAGTCTGCCCGCCGCGCTCGTGTTCCTGTTCCTGCTGATGCGCGGCATCCTCAGCGACTAGCGCAGTGGCACCCACACATTTCTTTGCCTCGACAACCCCGCTGTCAGGCACGGGGGCGTATGCGTTCTGGGAGAAATGCGCCCCTCCCCCTGTGGGGGAAGGGGGAGAACCACGGCAAGCACCGGACGTTCCTTGTCGGGCTCGCTATCGCAGCGGTTCCCCCCCCAAGGGAGGGGGGCCGGGGAGGGGGGGCGCATTCGCTCCGCAGCAACCATCGGTGGAAGAACGAATAAGCCCCGCCGTCAGGCACGGGGGTGTTGACGTGCGCGGCTGTATCATCTACGATTCAGTCATGGCTAATTCGCGTGTATGGGGGACACAATGACGGAATACACCGCGTCGCAAGCTGAACAGGACTATCTCAAGGCGATCTACGACCTCGCACGGCGCGGCGGCGGTCGGCTCGTCACGACAACCACGCTCGCGGAGCGGCTCGGCATCTCCCCCGCTTCCGCGACGAACATGATGAAGAAGTTGAGCGAGCGCGGCTTCGCCACGCACAGCCCGTATCACGGCGTCGCCCTCACCCCGGCGGGCGAACGGACGGCGTTGGAGGTGTTGCGGCACCATCGCCTGCTGGAGACGTATCTCAGCACCCGCCTCGGCGTGCCGTGGGATTCGCTGCACAGCGAGGCCGACCGCCTCGAACACGCGCTCTCGGAGGAGTTGGAGGCCCGCATCGCCGCCGATCTGGGCGAACCCGCCACCGACCCGCACGGTGCGCCCATCCCCCGGAAGGACGGCACCATCGCCCCGTCGCCCTCGGAGCGTCTGACCACGGCGATGCCGGGAACCACGATCACGGTGGCGGAGGTGGAGGACGAGGACGGCGACTTGCTGCGCTACCTCGCCGATCTTGGCCTCGTGCCGGGGGCGCGGGTGGAGGTGATGAGCAAGGGGCCATTCGGCGGGCCGCTCACGGTGCGCGTCGGCGGGCGGGAGTACGCCCTCGGCGACGCCGTGACGGAAGCCGTGAGTGTCCGCGACGGCGACGCGACGGGGCAACAGGGGGCGGAGGGGACAGAGGGGACACAGGAACACGCGACATAACGGGGAAACGGGGACGGTGGGCGACATCGGTGTCGCCCGCTTCGATGCAGAAGGCAAGGGGAGGAACAGGCAATGGTGCGAAAGCTGAACATGTTGGCGATGGGGATGTTGCTCGCGGGGCTGCTCGCGGCGTGTAGCCCGACAGCGGGGCAATCCGACCTTTCCGGGCGGAAGATCAACGTCGTGACGACCACGGGGATGATCGGGGATGTCGTGAAGAACGTCGGCGGCGACCGCGTGACGGTGACGAGCCTGATGGGGCCGGGTGTGGACCCGCACCTTTACAAGCCGAGTGCTTCCGACGTGCAGAAGCTCGAACGGGCCGACATCATCTTCTACAACGGGCTGGAACTCGAAGGGCGGATGACCGACACCTTCGTGCGCATCTCCCGCACGGGCAAGTCCACCGTGCCGGTCGCGGCGGGCATCCCCGAAGACCTGCTGCGCGAGCCGCCGGAGTTCGAGGGCAAGTTCGATCCGCACGTCTGGTTCGACGTGACGCTCTGGCAGACCACGGTGAAGACGGTGAGTGCCGAACTGGTCAAGCTCGACTCCGGCAGTAAGGGCGTGTACGACCGCAACGCCGAGGGCTACACGCGGCAACTGAACGACCTGCACATGTACACGAAGGCGCAGATCGCCACCATCCCGCAGGCGTCCCGCGTGCTCATCACGGCGCACGACGCCTTCGGCTACTTCGGGCAGCAGTACGGCATGGAGGTGCGCGGGCTGCAAGGCACGAGCACCGCGACCGAGGCCGGGGCGGGCGATGTGCAGCAACTGGCGCAGTACATCGCCGACCGCAAGATCAAGGCGATCTTCGTGGAGTCGAGCATCCCACGGGCGACGGTGGAGGCGGTGCAGGCGGCGGTGCGGGCGAAGGGCGGCACCGTGACCATCGGTGGCGAATTGTTCTCGGACGCGATGGGCAACGAGGGTACCCCCGAAGGCACATACATCGGCATGGTGCGGCACAATGTGAACACTATCGTCGCCGGGTTGCGCTAGACGGCACCTGTCCCGGCGGGTGGAGGGTGAGCGTATGAACCTTCACAACGGGATCGGGTGGTGCGCGTTTTCGGGGTAGGGTGGTGCGCTCAGCTCGTCGTTCGGGGATGACGGGCTGAGTGCACCATCCTACCAGTACCCGATTGGTCATGGAATCAACGCGGCGGGCTGAAGCCTACCCTCCACGGATTTTGCGGCGGTTGCCCGCACGGTTACATAGATAGGAACGAAGATGCAGACAGAAACAGCGACGGCGGTGCAGGCCGCGACGCAGACCGCGACACTGGCGGCGGGAACACTGCCCCCCCCGGTCGAGATACATGACCTCACGGTGGCATACCGGGACAAGCCGGTGCTCTGGGACATCGAACTGACGGTGCCGGAGCGGCGGCTGGTCGCGGTGATCGGGCCGAATGGGGCGGGGAAATCCACGCTCATCAAGGCGACGCTCGGCCTGCTGCCGCTGGCGGCGGGAACGGTCTCGATCTTCGGCAAGCCGTACGCCGAGCAGCGGCAATTGGTCGGCTACGTGCCGCAACGCAGCAGCGTGGACTGGAACTTCCCCACGAACGCCCTCGACGTGGTGACGATGGGGACGTACGGCAAGGTCGGGTGGGTGCGACGACCGGGCAAGGCCGAGCGCGACTACGCCCTGCACTGCCTCGATCAGGTGGGGATGTCGGACTACGCGAACCGGCAGATCAGCCAGCTCTCCGGCGGGCAGCAGCAGCGCGTCTTCCTCGCCCGCGCCCTCGCGCAGGACGCGCAACTCTACTTCATGGACGAGCCGTTCGTGGGCGTGGACGCGACCACCGAACGCGCCATCGTGCGGCTGCTGCACGAACTGCGGGAGCGCGGCAAGACGGTGATCTGCGTGCATCACGACCTCGACTCCGCCCCGGAATACTTCGACTACGTGGTGCTGCTCAATGTGCGCCTGATCGCGGCGGGGTCGTTCGCGGAAGTCTTCACGCCGGAGAACCTGACGCGCACGTACGGCGGGCGGATGCACAACCTGCAAGCCCGCGCCGAGGCGGCGACGGCGGCGGAGGCCCGCGCATGATGCAGTTGCTTTCCGATCTCATCTTCGACTACACCCTGCGCAATGTCGCGCTCGGTTCGGCGTTGCTCGGCGTGGTGAGCGGCGTGTTGGGCTGCTTCGCGGTGCTGCGGCGGCAGGGGTTACTCGGCGACACGCTCTCGCACGCGGCCCTGCCCGGTATCTGCCTCGCCTTCCTGCTCACCGGGACGCGCACGCCGCTCGTGCTGCTGGCGGGGGCGGCGGTGGCGGGCTGGATCGGCACGCTCATTCTCCTGCGTATCGTGCGGGACACGCGCCTGAGCGAGGACGCCGCCCTCGGCATCGTTCTCAGCACCTTCTTCGGCTTCGGCATCATGCTGCTCACCTTCATCTCGAAGCGCAACAACGCCAATCAGGCGGGGCTGGACAAGTACCTGTTCGGGCAGGCCGCCACGCTCGTCGCGGAGAATGTGCTCACCATCGCGGTGCTCGGCGGCGTGGTGCTGTTCGTTGTCGCCCTGCTGTACAAGGAGTTCAAGCTGCTCGCGTTCGACGCCGAGTTCGCCGCCAGCCTCGGTTTCAGCACGGGTCGGTTGGGCGTGCTGCTCACGTCGCTGATCGTGGTCGCGGTGGTGATCGGGTTGCAAACCGTGGGCGTGGTGCTGATGGCGGCGATGCTGATCGGCCCCGCCGTCGCCGCCCGCCAGTGGACGAACCGCCTCAGTGTGATGATCGCCGTCTCCGCGCTCGTCGGGGCGGCGGCGGGCGTCTCCGGTGCGCTGATCAGTGTCAGCGGGCCGCGCATCCCCACGGGGCCGATGATTATCCTCAGCCTCACCGCCCTCGTGGTCTTCTCGCTCGCCTTCGGGTCGGCGGACGGGCTGTTCTGGTCGTGGCTGCGGCGGCTCAGTCGGGGGCGTGCACTCGTGGCCCCGCCGCTGATGGAAGATCGCGGGGTGACGGGATGAGTTCTGCGGTGACGATCATCCTCACGGGGAGCCTGCTGGCGGCGGCGTGCGCCCTGCTCGGTTGCTTCCTCATCCTGCGCAAGATGGCGATGCTCACGGACGCGATCAGCCACGCCATCCTGCCGGGGATCGTGGCGGGCTACTTCATCGCCAACGGGCCGAACCTGCTGCTCGGTTTCCTCGGCGCGTCGGTGGCGGGGCTGCTCACGGTGCTGCTCGTGGAGGCGTTGCGCAACACCCGCCGCGTCGGGGGCGATTCCGCCATCGGCATCGTCTTCCCCGCGATGTTCGCCCTCGGCACCGTGCTCGTGTCGCGCTTCTTCGCGGATGTGCATCTCGACACGGACGCGATCCTCTACGGCAATATCGAGTTCGCCAACTTCGATATCCTGACGATCAACGGCTACGACCTCGGCCCGCAATCGCTCTGGGTGATGAGTGCGCTGTGCATCATCAACCTCGCGTTCATCGCCTGCTTCTACAAGGAATTGAAACTGGCAACGTTCGACGCGGGGCTGGCGGCGTCGCTCGGCTTCTCGCCCGCCCTGATCCACTACGCGCTGATGACGGTGGTGTCGGTGACGACGGTGGGCGGGTTCACGGCGGTGGGGGCGATCCTCGTCGTGGCACTGGTGATCGTCCCGGCGGCGGCGGCGTACCTGCTCACCGACCGCCTGCCGACGATGATCGCGCTGTCGGTCGGCATCGGTGTCGCCGCCGCGATCAGCGGGTACGTGCTCGCTTCGCTGCTCGACGCCTCCATCGCGGGGGCGATGGCGACGATGACCGGCATGTTCTTCGGGGTGACGCTGCTGTTCTCGCCGCTGCACGGCCTCATCCCACGGACGCGACGCACGCGGGCGCAACGCAAGCAGTTCGCCGCCGAGATGCTGATCGTGCATCTCTCGAACCACGAGGGGCAGGCCAACGCGGAGACGGAGAGTGCCGTGGAGCACCTCGGCAAGGAACTGCGCTGGTCGGACGAATTCGCGGGCAGCACGATTGAACTTGCCAGCCGCGAAGGGCTGATCGTGCGCCAGAACGGACACGTCGCCCTCACGGACGAGGGCCGCACCGCCGCGCAACAGGTGATGACGCGGTAGAGCGGCGAGCAGGGCGTGTATCGGTTCCGGTGGAGGGGCGATTGGCGGGATGGGCTGAAGCCCGCGCTACCCATGCCGCAGTCCCAGTCTCTATTGCCCGCCGCCGTTTCATGTGAAAAGGCAGGTACCCATGCCCGATACCCCCATCTTCGTCCCCGGTCTGCAACTGAACAAGGCGTTCTACACTGAGATCGTCGGGCCGCTGCTCGACGCGCACCTCCCCGGCGTGCGCTATAGTGCGGCCCTGATCGGCTACGGCTCGGACGTGCTCGGCTTCGACGACGAGCGCAGCACCGACCACGGCTGGGGGCCGCGCCTCTGGCTCTTCCTCGCGGACGACGAACACGCGCAATCCCGCGACGACATCCACGAGATGCTACGGCAGCGGTTGCCGCTCACCTTTCGGGGCTACGCGACAGGATATCATCGGCACTACGGGGTGCCGTCGCGTCTGGAAGTGGAGAAGGTCGAGTATCCTATCGCGCATGAGGTCGTCATCGCCTCGTTGCCCGGGTACGTGACGAAGCGCGTCGGTTGCGACCCACTCACTGAGATGACGTCGCGGGACTGGTTGCTCGCGCCGCAACAGGAATTGCTCGAACTGACGGCGGGGGCAGTCTTCCACGACGGGTTGGGCTATCTCGCGCCGTTGCGCGAACGGCTCACGTGGTACCCCGACGACGTATGGCGGGCGATGCTCGCGGCGCAGTGGCGGCGCATCGAGCAGGAAGAAGCGTTCGTCGGGCGCACGGGCGAGGTCGGGGACGAACTCGGCTCGGCGACCGTTGCGGCGCGGCTCGTGCGCGACGTGATGCGCCTCGGCTTCCTGATGGAGCGGCGGTACGCGCCGTACAGCAAGTGGCTCGGCACGGCGTTCGCCCGCCGGTTGCGTTGCGGCCCTGCGCTCGTTCCCGTCCTCCAAGCGGCACTGGCGGCGACCAATTGGCACGAGCGCGAACGACACCTGAGCGCGGCGTACGAAACCGTGGCGATGATGCACAACGCTCTCGGCCTGACGCCGCCCGTGGAGGCCCAAGTTTCGGAGTTCTATGGTCGCTCCTTCGCGGTCATCCACGGCGACCGCTTCCACGCCGCCCTCGTGGCAACGCTGCCGGACGATCCCGTGTTGCGCGAAGCGGCGCAGTTCGGCGCGATAGACCAGTTCGCGGACAGCACCGATTTCCACTACCCGCAGCGCCGGGGGCGCATCCGCGAGGTGTACGGGGAATGAGGGCAGTCGCAGAGACCGCTGTAGGGGCGTGATGCTCGCGCCCTCTCCCCATGTCTCGATCTTCCTTACAGCCACGATGTCACCGAGAGGGGGCGCGAGCATCGCGCCCCTACAACAGCGGTGTACAGGGATTTTCCTCAACGAGCGACAGCCTTTGGCAACAGACTCTTTGCCTGCCTGCTGGTTCTGAGCAGGAAAGGGTAAGCTAAAATTACCCCACCAATGCCCTCCGCTGTGCCATAATCTCAACAACCGGAGTGCTACCGGCGCGGCGGCATCTCCTGCAATGCCCATGTGTTGCCATCGGGGTCGCTCAGGTACATGTAGTTGATACCGCCCTCGTACTCGTCAATCTCACTTTGACGCCCCGACCCGTAAGCACGTCGCGGGCCTCGCGCACATCCGCGACGACGAGGTGCAAGCCTCGGAGCGATCCAACCGCCATTTCGATACTGGGCAAACCGGCCCCGAACACGATGGAACATGCGGAACCGGGCGGCGTCAGTTGCACCACCCGCACCGTGTCGCTCGGTCGAACATCGTGGTCGAGGTGAAAGCCGAGTTTCTCGACACAGAACGCCTTTGCACGGTCAACATCGGAGACCGGCATCGGCACAAGTTCGAGTTTCATCTCCATCGGTGTTGCCCCTCTCGCGTGTCTCGCGGCACGATCTGAGCAAAGAGACGGGGTTTAGTGATGGTATCGCCCGCGATCCGACTCCATGAGAAGTCAGATCGCGGGCGTATCTTCGTCCCGTATTCTCTGCCGACTGCCAACTACCTCTACGCGCACATGGGCGAGTCGGCGTTCCAGCGGTTGTAGCTAGGATTCTCGGCGGTGGCGAGGCGGTCACGCACGGTTGTCCAATTCGCCTGCCACTGTGCCGGGTCGCGCAGTACGCTTTCCGGGTGCGCCTCGGAGCGAGCGACGAAACCCGCGTCGTCGAAGGCGGGGCGACCCGTCGGCAGGCCGGTCGGCTGGTAGCGCAGGTCGAGGCTGACGCGCACCTCGTTCTCGGTGACGTTGTCGAGCGAGGAATGCACGGTGCGGCGCGTCATCAGCAGCACGCTCCCCGGCTCCATCGGCAGCACGACCGGCTCCTGCGGGGGCAAATATTTGTCGGGGATATGCAGGCCACCGTCGCCGGGGCAGTGCGGCTCGATACCCGACTCGTGCGAGTTCGCCATCACCTGCATACAGCCGTTGGCGACCGTGGCGGAGGTGAGCGGCATCCAGACCGTGAGGATGTCGGTCTCGTCCGCGTCCTCCACGACGACGCCGTTGTCCTGATGCCACGGAATCTTGCCGATCAGGCCGTCGCCCTTGTTCGTCACGGCGCGGGCGGGGAGCTTCGTGCGGATATGCTGCACCGGGTTCGAGAAGATTTCCGGCCCGATCAGGTCTTCCATGAGGTCCAGGAGGCGCGGGGCGGTGAGCAGGCGAAACATCGCCGGCCCCGCGTTGATCGGCGTCTCCGGCTTGACATTCTTCTGCGGCAGCGAGATGTCGAAATACTGCGAGAAACTCCCCTTCGCCTCGGCGGTGATCTCGGTCAGCCGCTCGGTGAAGGGGAGTTCGGCGTAATCGCGGCTGATGCGCCCCTCCGCGACGAGCCGCGCCGCGAGGGTATCCAGCGTGCGCTCGAACTCCGCGAACACGGGGGCGATGTCGCGCTCCGGGTCGAGCACGCCGTGTACCACGAGGTAGCCGTCCCGCTCGAACTGCCGCTTCTGCGCCTCGGTCAGTACTCTGGTCGTCGCCATCGTTGCCATCGTCGCGCCTCCTTTGTTCCATGCAATCGCTGTCCTCCCATTGACCCACATCCTCCGTGTTTGGGCAAGATGAACGGGGCGACAAAACGGGACACTGTGAGAGGCAACCGCTATGGTGGCAATCGTACGTCGGTAGTACGCATGTCACCCGATGCAGGGGCGCATGGTGTGCGCCCCCACAGGGGGAACGGTATTCATCGCACATACAAGAAAAGGGGTGG
>JAABUN010004949.1_pt1 | contig 17243 bp, 10 predicted proteins | sample 5559311 | NCBI WGS metagenome assembly JAABUN01 (sample SAMN10711877, study PRJNA513370) | rock metagenome | isolation source: Antarctica rocks | place: Antarctica: Victoria Land, Siegfried Peak sud
CGACATAACCCCCAGCCGGAACGACAGGCAATGGTAGAATAGAGGGTACGGTTGGCAGCAGATGCGGTGAGTCTAGTGACCTATGCACCGCTGAGGGAGGGGACAACGTGGTCAAGTGGTGGGACCGTTTCTGGAGTGTGGCCTGGTTCGTCGGGAGCGGGGCGGTCGCCTATTGGACGGCGCGTTGGTTCGCCGTGAACGCCTCGCCCGCCGATCTGGGCGGCTTGCGGTACGGCCTGATCGCCTTCTCGGGGCTTTTTGGCTTGCTGGTTGGAGCCTTCCTGACGAGCATCGCCGTGATCGGAATCACGAGTGGTGTCGAAGCGCTAGCCGCGCGTGCCGGGCACCCATTCCGGCGTCCGCCGCTCGAAGAACCGGTCTTCGTCGCGCCCGAGGCGCAAGAGCCGCCAGAAAATACGCCCGCCGCCGTGCTGACCCCGTCCGAGGGCGACTGAGCGTACCGATATGTGGGGGGGAATAGGCGACCGCGCTGGCGCATTGCAGCGTAAGTGCAACCGCGCCGCGTGCCGTCCGTTTCGCTGACCAGGAATGGTTTCCCCGGAACGACGCGCTAGCAACCGCTGCGGAGACGCCGGTGCGGGGACGCCGATAGCACGATCACCACGTTTGACCGATGGGACGAAGGGAGCAGGGATGGCGACGACCGAGCGGGCGATCTATGGGGCCACGGCGGAGCGGCTGCGGGAGCGGCTGGCGACGGGGCGGGCGACGGTGGGGATCATCGGGCTGGGGTATGCGGGGCTGCCGATGGCGGTCGCGTTCGCCGAGGCCGGCCTGCCGACGATCGGCGTCGACCTGCGCGCCGACCGCCTCGCGGACCTCGTCGCCGGGCGCTCCTACGTCGGCGACATCGACGACGCGACGATCGCGCGTCTCGTCGCGAACGGCCAACTGTGCGCGACCGCCGACTACGCCGCCCTGGCGGCGGCCGACGCGATCACGATCTGCGTCCCGACCCCGCTTTCCAAGACCAAGACCCCTGATATCGCCGCGATCGTCGGCGCGATCGAGTCCCTGGCACCGCAGCTACGCCCCGGCCAGCTCGTCGTGCTGGAAAGCACCTCGTACCCCGGCACGACCGAAGAGATCCTGCGCCCGGCGATCGAGGCGCGCGGGCTGGTCGTCGGGGAGGATGTCTTCCTGGCCTTTGCCCCGGAGCGGGTCGATCCGGGCAACGCGCGCTTCGGTACGCGCAACACCCCCAAGCTGGTCGGTGGCGTCACCGACGCCTGCCGCGACCTCGCGGTGGCCCTCTACCGGACGATCGTGGACGAGGTGGTGCCGGTGTCGTCGCCGATCGTGGCCGAGACGGCGAAGCTGCTGGAGAATACTTTCCGGGCGGTCAATGTCGCGCTGGTCAACGAGATGGCGCTGATGTGCCAGCGGTTAGGCGTCGATGTCTGGGAGGTGATCGCGGCGGCGGCGACCAAACCGTTCGGCTTCATGCCGTTCTATCCGGGTCCGGGGCTGGGGGGGCACTGTATCCCGATCGTGCCGCATTACCTGGCCTGGAAGCTGAAGACGCTGGGCTACGAGGCACGGTTCATCGCCCTGGCCGACGAGGTCAACGCCGCGATGCCGACCCATGTGGTGTCGCTGGTCGCCGACGCGCTGAACGACGACGCCAGAGCGCTGCGCGGGTCGCGCGTCCTCTTGCTGGGGATCACCTACAAGCCGGACGTGGCCGACCTGCGCGAGTCGCCGCCGCTGGAGGTGCTGCGACTCTTGCTGGCGAAGGGGGCCGACGCGGTCTACCACGACCCGCACGTCTCGACCCTCGAACTCGAAGGCGAACACCTCGCCGGGATCGCGCTGGACGCGGCGGCGCTGCGCGACGCCGACTGCGTGGTGATCGCCACCCACCACGCCGCCTATGATTGGGCCTGGGTTGCCGAACACGCGCGGGTGATCGTCGATACCAGGAACGTCCTCGCGGGTGTGCCGACCGACGCCCGCGTTGTCAAGCTCTGAGCCAGCATAAGAACAACCGCATCATCGCGCGATCTAGGACCGGCGTATGCGCCGGTCCTGACATGTCGTTCCTTGTATAATGACGAATATCCGTTGAACGGAGTTGCCGGGCAGCTATTGACGAGATCAGGTCGCTTGATGCAGTTGGCGCGACCTATCTCGTTCAAGTTTTCTGCCCAATGCGGTATGGCTCGCGGAGAAAACGCCGGCTTTCAACCCCAAGCAGTATTAGTCAGGCAATTGTTGCCTCCCTTTCACGCCGCGCAAGTATCAGGCGCGGCGTGACCACGGTCGCAGCCCCGCAAGCCTATCGGTGGCGAAGAGGATGAGAAGTAAGATCCCGAGACGCACCTGAACGCCCACTTGGAGGGCATGACGGCCGACGTCCATTGTGTCACCGTGCCATGTGATCATGCCGAGCGGCCAGGCGAAGAGGAGCAGTCCTAGCGGCACGTACCACGCCGCCGTCGGCGTACTGTATCCACGCCAAAGCGCGGTGCAGGCGACGCATACGGCGGCTGCTAGCCAGCCCAGGAAAGCCTCCGGCCGATTCGTATAGAGGAGCGCCCCAGCCCACTGTTGTGGCCGCGTTGTCGAGCGCGGAAAGCCATCATCCGCCTGACTCAAGCCAAGGAGCGCATCGCGATCGTGGAACGGGGCGGTGATCGCCCAGCGGGGATGCGTCAGGAGGAAATGGATATAGGCGCGTTTCCCGTCCGCGAACAACCACTCCCGGAAGCCTGCGAGCGCGGGGTTGTTATAGAGACCATATTCTTCGCTGTAGGCCCGTTGTCCGGAGAATCGCAGCAGCGTGGGTGAGATTGGCATCCCCCGAAGGGCCAGCGCCGTCGTGAACTCGGTGTTCGGCAATACCTGCCCCGCAATGACATTGAGGAAGGGGAAGACCCAGCGACCACTAAGATCTGCGGTCATATTAACGGTCATGAAGATTACCAGTAGAAGGGTTGCAAGACCCAGGTAGCGCGGTTGTTGACGGCGCACGAACGTGATCAGTATCAGCAGCGCAGCGCACATCGCTAGGGCGTACGCGTTTGTATCGCGGGTGAAGCCCCAGAAGAACGCGACAAGCAGCAGCGAGAGTACTTTTCTTGGGTGCCACCCGGCCGATAGCCAAAGCCAGCAGGCGACGAAGAGCGCCAACAACGAGAGCGAGATTGACTCACTCATCAGCAGGAAATCCCAGCGCGCGATCGGCTCGCTCAGGCTGAAGGCGAGAATACTCGCGCAAGCGATGACACGCAGCCAAGATCGACGGACTGCACTGGCTGCGGCGGATGCCAGTAGCCCCCAGGACAGCAACCCGAGGATGGACTGCCAGACAACAATCATCGTGTTGGTGCGCGCGAGTTTGTGGAGCAGCGGCACGGTGAACGGGCGGATACCGACGAAGAAATGGATACTACTTAGTGGGCGTTCGGCGATAAGGCGATAACCGGGGGTATCCGGTGTCTCGAATGGCGCGCTAGCAAGGATTGGCTGAAGCCGGAGTGTTACCCAGGTGAGGAACAATACACCGTATAGGAGGGCCATGCTCCAGCGCCGTAGCTCTGACCGTTGCCGCGTAACATTCCCCAACTGGTCGCCACTGCGCGGGACCGGGATGAGGCGCGTTAGGCTAGTAAGGAATAGGTGTTCTTTCTCCATTGCTGCTCATCCATATAGCGCGTTCCGAAATAGCGCGTTCCGAAATGTTGGCTTTGAACCGTTGCCATAGCTAGCCTGAGCAAGCTTCAGCGAGTGGCCCTTGCCATACCATAATATAGGGTGGATTCCCTCTCGCCTATTGGATAGCACTAGGCCATTACTCCCTACTTCGCGTACTCGAAAGTCTCGGTCGCGCTAACGCTACCCTTGTGGCTGAGCTGGGCACCTGCTTATGGGCTGACTGTGGACCATTTACGATAGTGTCTGCGGTATGTATGTACTTCCCTGGTGATGACCATTGGACGATTGTATGCGGCCTCAAGTTCTGACTATAGTAACGTTAGTACCGACATGCGTCATTGAAATGCAGCGCTGTTTGGGAATTGGGAAAAGGAGACGCAGTTGTTCCACGGCGCAGGTCGGCCTGGGTTTGCGAATCATGGTGGCAGGATACTATTCTCTCCCGCTGCGCTCGTTCGCTGTGCAGTCCTCTTCTGGGTTGTCCTCATCGCTATCGTCGCCTCAGTAAGCGCGATAGCGATAACGTCGACAGACAGCATTTGGGCGTTAGTTCCGGGGAACCCCGTGACGCTCCAGGTTGAGCGGTTGGGTTTTGCTATCAATGTTGGGTTGGTCATCCTCGCCTGTGCCATAAGCATCGCGGTGGGCTTTCGGGCTCCGTATTGGTGGCGACGTGTGTTGTTCCTCAGTATGATCATCCCTATGCTCGCCATGTCATTGCTTAGCGGTCGCCTCATTGCCCTGGTCGTTCTTTGCACAATGCTCGGCCCTGCATCTGCGCTGGGACAGGCGGTCGCGACCGCCATTGTCCCGAGGCACGAGCGCTTGGCCTCTTGGGTCATTGGGATCCCGCTGGGCCTTGGCCTAATTGGTTTCGCGGGATTTGTCCTTGGGTCGGTCGGGTTATTACGTGCCTACGTTATCTGGCCGTTGCTGTGCGTACTCATCATCCTCTTGGCCCGCGTACGATATTCACGCCTCTCTTCTGATGCACACGCAATAAGCGAGTGGTTTGCGCGCCCGATCCAGCCTCGAATGGGGCTGCTTGTATTCTCGGGCATCATGCTCAGTTTCACCTGGATCTATTTTATCGGCGCGTTGACACCCGAAACGGCTACCGATGCCACCTGGCAACGTCTCGCCGCTGCCGCTCAGTTCGCGCAGCGTGGCGATTTGGTCCCGGATTATCCAGAGCTTACTGTCTCTCGCCATCCAGCCTTCGGGGAAATGCTCTATGCTGTCGGATTAACTATTGGTCCCCTATCCACTGCAAAATTACTACATTTCAGCATTGGTGTTTGCTGTGCCCTTGCCGTCTATATTATCGGACATCGCTTGGCTAGTCCCGATGCGGCGAAGCTCGGCTCACTAATGTTTTATACGCTACCACTTGTCGGATGGCTTTCACAGATTGCCTTCCTTGATCTTTTTCTGGCCCTGTTCGCGCTTGCTGCGATGGTCAGTATTATCTATCGGCAATCGTTCGGTTTCAGTCACACCATCGCGGTTGGAATCTTTGTTGCCCTCGGAGTCGTGGTGAAGCTGCACTTCGCCTACGTGGGCATTGGCCTGATACTGATGCTCGGCTTGTTCATATTCGTTGAGCGGGGGATACGAGATGCCTTCGTTGCGGTGACCGGTGCCGCTATGGTGGCCCTCCTCGTCTGCTTACCCTTTCTCTTGCGTAGCGCGATACTCCTTGGTGAACTCCCAGGACTGGCCCTGGGTACGCAAGCGTTACAGCGAAGTGGGAGCGAACAGCCAGCGATCATGGGCGACTTGAGTGGTTTTGGCTCCGGGCGCTCGTTCCTCAATCTCGTCTCATTACCGCTCGATGTGACGCTGCGTAGTTATCGCTTCGAGATCAATCCCACTCCTTCAGGGCCATTCGGTGGCATGGTTGCGTATCTCTTGCTCGCATCACTCCCGTTGTTGATATGTATTCGCCCACGCCGAATGCTGGTGGTGTCGCTCAGTGGTATCGGTGTGGCGCTGCTGCTCTGGTTCTTCACGGCCCAGTATTTACGCTATGCGCTCGCGATCATCGCGCTCTTCTGCCCGCTTGGCGGTGCCGCATTTGTTGCTACAAACCAAACTATAACCACGCGCTTCGGGCAAGTCATTTTTCGTGCCGCCTTTGTGGTGCTCGTCTGTGCCGGTTTACTGATCCAGTTGCGCCTCCCCCCCTTGGGGTGGAAATTCGCGCTTGGGCAAGAGAACGAGACGACATACTTGACGAAATATCTCGTTTGTTGCAGCGGCTATACCGTTCTGGATCTGTTAGCACAAGAACCACACGCCACGCGGGTGCTTGCGTCGGCTGGGACCGCGCGTCTGTACGCACATGTACGGATCTCGACCGTGTTGCTCGACGCTGTGGATCTCGATCTGCGTGGAGATGAGGGGACATTGCTGGCGCGGCTTGAAGCGGCGCAATTCTCGCATATCATTGTCGCGCGGCAAGGACAAGGTGCGGTCCAAACCCAGGCGACGGTATTCAATCAGGACTTTCTCCGTCGACACACCCTCCTTGTCGGCGGTGATGCCCGTGGCTACCTGTATCGGATCGTCTACGCTAACCAACAGGAGCGATCCGATTGGACACGGGGCGAGGAACTCCTGGCCTTTCTGTGGTCGGACAATGCGCTCCAAGGGGAAATGCCTCGGAATACGCAATCTCCTGGCCCGAGCAGTCTCCCGCGAGCCGATGTGTTAGGGGTGGATGAACAAGGGAAACGTACCAGCGTTACGGTTACTCCGCGCAATCGCTATCTGTTCAGCTATACCGTTCAAGCTATGGTCGCTGAGGATAGCAAGGTACATGTCACGATCGAGTGGCGCGATGAGCGGGGCGAACTCCTTGATGCTGCTGTGCAAATTGGGCAGACTGACCCCACTAACTTGTATAAAGACGTGATGGTTGTCACCGCACCAGAGCGAGCAATAAGCGCCATGATCACGGTGCAAGCTGAGCATGGTAGTGTTTTGCTCCGTGACTTTTCTTTCCGCTTGATAGCTGGGCCTCCTGCGGGGATCCAAGGGGCTTGTGATGACGTTGCTCACGGGTAAGCGCGTAGCTAGATGGCCATGGGTCGTGCTTCACCGACTCGGATTCCGGGGTTGTGTGATTGCATTAGTGGCGGTATCTTTAGTCCTCTGGCTACCGTACCTGACCTTCCCCCTTGATGCCGACGCTGCTGGCTATGCCGTGGCCGCGCATTGGTGGGCTCGCGGCGATATCTTGTATGAGGATATCACCATTACCCGCCCGCAGGGGATTTTTGTCATTTTTCGTATTCTCGAGGCTCTCCATCTGGATTCGGCGGTTGGTAACCATATTGTTTCGGCGCTGTGGGCCGCTGCTTGTACGCTTGTCCTTTTGGCGCTGGCAAGCCGTATCTGGGGGCGAGCGATTGGTTTCGCGAGCGCCACAGTATTTGCGTTCCTCGTGGCTGCACCTTTTACGGAGGGCTATAGCACTAATGCGGAGCTCTTTATGCTCCTCCCGGTACTTGGTGCCTTGTATTGTCTGTGGTTATCACGCAGTATATCGCTCACTACTTGGCGTGCTATTGGCTGCCTTGTCCTCTGCGGCTATCTAGGGGCAATCGCAGTATTGATCAAGCCTTCCGCCACGCCGATCATGCTCTTCTGTGTCGTGTGGTCGATCCATTGCTGTCGCCCAGAACGGTCTGAGCGGCTGGTATGGTGGCGTGCGCCTTGTGCCCTGGGAATTGGATGCTGCATCGGACTGTTACCAGCGTTGATACATGGACTCGCTACCGTTCCTGACTCCTATTTGGGGGTGGTATTGTTCTATAGGCTTCAGCATGACTCGGCAGCAGCAGGTTCATTGGCCTATCAGTCGAGCGCTTTTCTTCAAAGCTCCGTGCTCCTACTCTTGAGATTACCTGTACTGATACTGTCTTCTGTAGGGTTATGGCCGACTCGTTCTCTCGACGCTATACCAGCGCTTACCTTTCTGCGCGGTTGGACACTGGCCGCTTTTCTCGGTGTCGCGATGGGCGGGAATTGGTTTCCACATTACTATTTGCCGCTTCTTGCCCCGCTTGCGGTCGGGGTGGCGCTCGGGGCGCGCCGCTTGTTGCGCTATTGCGTTGGCCCCGAGGCAGAATATCCTGGAGGGAGGGTTCTTGGTGGGATCTGTACGATAGGGGTCGCCCTGATTGGGATCTCGCTGTTCAATACAACCGCAGCGATGCTATCGCCTGCGAAAACTTATTCGACGACAGTATCGCGCTCGGAGCGTGTCTCATCTTATATCCGCGCGCATTCCGATCCGTCCGAGACGATCTATGTCGTATATCAATGGCCCAGTATCTATCAATTGGCGCAGCGAAAACCTGCGACACGCTGGTTGTACTATCGCGAACTCCAGCGTTTTCCCGACGCCTTTGCTGAGCAGGTTGTTCGGGTCAATGATCCGCAGACCGCCCCTCGCTATATCGTGGCCGCGCAGCCCTTCGCGTCATTTGGCTTCGACGCCGGAGGGGATCTCCAGTCCGCAGTTGAGCAATCATATATTCTCGAGACAACTATTGAGGGTATTCTGATCTATCGGCATCGTTAATCTGTGGTTTCACAGTATTGACGGTGCCACGGGAAAATGTGGTCCTGATGTGGGAGAAAATGATGCCAATGCTGTATCGGCACACCGCTCCTGCCCCAGGCATCCGGTATGGTAGCCTGGTGGGTGGGGTGCTGGGGGTGGCGTTGCTGCTACTCATGTCGTGGCTGGTGAATAGCCAACCGCTCACTGCCGTGAACCCCCTGACTCCGCTGGTACGCGTAGCGGATATTATTCTTCTGGGTTGCCTCATCCTGATAGCACACGCGGTCGGAACCTTCCTGCTCGAGCGAATAGAGATACCCTTATCGGGCGTTGAAGGGGCAGCAATAACATCGACGCTTGGGCTAGGGATCATTGCCTATCTGCTGTTAGGGCTCGGGCTTCTCGGCTTATACCGTGCCCCGATTATTGCGATCGTATTCCTCGTGCTGATTATCACCTTGCGGCGGTACGTGCTGAGCGCATGGAGCGCATCGTTTCGCGTCCTCAGGCAAACGCGGCAGATGGTGAAACGGGGTACTATCGGGAGGTTGGCTATTGCACTGCTCTGTCTTTGCTGTGGGGCATTGTGCTTGTCATTTCTTGGTGCGCTTACCCCACCGCACCACCACGATCCCCTTGCCTACCATCTGCCCCTCCCGCAGCGCTTCTTGCAGACCGGTTTGGTTGAACCCGTCCCGGATATTATAGGGTCCGATTTGCCGCTGACCGTAGAGTTACTCTTTGGCATCGGGTTAATCTGGGGGAGCGCGCCGTTTTCAGCGCTGCTGCACCTCACCTTCGGTGGGTTCACTGCCATCATGGTATGGGGATCTGCACGACGCTGGTTTGATCTTACCACCGCGTGGTTTGCTCTAGCCTTGTTTCTCGGTACGCCGCTCGTGTTCGTTTGGGCGCGCGTTGCCAATAATGATCTTGCTGTGGGTTGCTTCCTATTCGCCGCCCTGATCGTTGCCCTCCATTCCCGTCCGGGCTCTGCTCAGGCGTCCTCATGGCGGTGGGTTGCGCTCTCGGGCGGATTCATCGGCCTCGCATTCAGTACGAAATATCAGGCAGCACCGGCGGCGTTACCCTTAGGGCTTTGGTTCTTTCTTGCCGCGTGGCGTGGCGGGATGGGTCCGGTCTGGTCCCGACAGCGTCTGTGGCAAGGTGTCCGCGCGCTCTTGATCTTTGGCGGTGTCGCTGTTGCCGTGACATTACCCTGGTCCTTACTCAATACCACATATTTGTTCGCTCTTTTGCAACTCCTGCTGAATCTTGCGCTCCCGGCACTTGCTACAGGACAAGAACCGAGTCTCGTTGCCTACCTCGCGCAAGGGCTGACGATTAGCCCACGCACCCCGCTCGGGTATCTGCTCCTCCCGATACGCGCATATATTCGCGGTGATTTTGAACAACGCTTTGTAGTTCTTAACCCGCTGTTCCTCCTGCTTCCCGCACTTGTAGTGTTACCGCGCTGGTGGCGCAATCGGGCTTTGCACTTGTCGTTAGCGATGGTTGGATCATTCAGTCTTGTTTGGGCGCTAGGCGTGCAGGAATTGCGTTACCTTCTTGCTATCTGTCCGATGCTGGCTATTGCTGTGGCGTGTATTCTGCGTTCTGCTTGGGACCGCCGAATTCTTCGCCCATTGATCGGTAGTGGATTAATTCTTTCAGCATTACTGACGTTGATATTGACGTTTCTGCATGTCGGTGCTGATCGCCCCCTTGCCGTAACCCTGGGCCTGGAATCGCGCGATAGTTATCTTCGCCAGAGCGTGACTTTTGGCGCGACATATCGTGCCACAAGCTTTCTGACCGATCAACTTGTTTCGGGTGAGCAAGCAATACTCATCAATGAGGTACAGACCTATTATCTCCCCGAGGGGAAAGTTGTCCGCTCGATAGAGGCACGCAACATCATGTTTACGCTTGTAGAACAATATTCAACGCCGCAGGAAGCGCTTGCTGCCTTACAGGAGCAGCGGGTTGCGTATGTTCTGGTGAATGACGCTGATCTCCGCTGGTGGATGCAAGCAGATACTACCGGGCGTGTCTCGCAAGTGCGAAGTGCCTTCAATCGCATCATCGCACAGATGGTGCAGATTTATCAGGACGGGCCTGTCGACAAGCCGAACATAACGATCTATCGAGTCCCGGACAAGATGATTCCATAGGCGGCAGACTGAGAAGTGTCAACGATCACCTGTATCCTGGGCACCGACCCCGAAGACGCGACGCTGAATCGTCCGGTGGCGATCCTGCACCAACCGGAATATGAGGCGTTGCTGACCGTCGCCGAGGGGGGCGGGCTGCCGACATTCGCGTCTCTGCTCGACGTGGCTGGTGATGAGCGGCGCACCTTTGGGATGAGCGAACTCCCTCGTTTGCGCGCCGAATTGGGCACGGCGCTGACGGCGATCAGCGCGTCGCGCTTGCCCGATGCGCTGATCGTCGCGCTGACTCTGCAACGCCTCGATAGCGCTTGCTGGACCGCGTTGGAACTCGGGTTGAACCTCTACCTGGTTGTGGAGCGAGGGTAAGGCCGAGGCGATCACGCGGCGTGGTGACATTTGGGACTATTGGGTGATTGGCCCCTCTTTATCCCCCTCGTATGCTGCCTCGATACGGAGTAAGGGGCCGAAGCCGATATTGGCGGAGCCTTACACGTTCTGGTCGCTCTAGGTGAGGGTGAGTGAGCGCGTGGTAGATCGGGCAGTGTCGAGTCGGGAGCGCTGGGGCTGGTACGGGTTGACGGCGTTGGTGTTGCTACTCCATCTGGCGGCGCTGACCGTGGTCCCGCTGCTCAGCCCGGTCGAGCCTTCTGGTGATCTCCAACTCTTCTTCGATTACGAACGTAGGATCGCAGCGGGCGAACACCCATATCGCGATTTTACGCTCGAATACCCGCCGCTGGCCGCACTGGCTTTCTGGCTACCGACGTTCTTCGGGGGCACGACCCCCGACACTTATCGCCTTGGCTTTGCTATCGAGATGATCGTTTGTGACCTACTAGCGGTAAGCGCAGCGCTGTGGGCTTGGCGACGGTGCCGATTGTCATTGCCGTTTGGCCTGCTGATCTTGTGGCCGTTCTGGTTACTGATGGCCGGGCAGAGTCTTGCGCTCGAACGGTTCGATCTCTGGCCCGCTGCGCTCGTCGTCGTGGCGTTGGCGTTAGCCTTGGGTGACCGGCCGCGCTTTGCCTGGCTTGTGATCGGCCTCGGTGCGGCGAGCAAGCTCTACCCGCTCCTGCTGGCACCGCTCCTCCTCCTGACATGGAAGCTTCGCTCACGTCGCCAACTCTTCGGCGATCTGCTGGCGTGTGCATTGGCGATTATGGTGTCAACGGCGATTGTGACGCGCGGCGATCCCCTCGCTGTAAGGGGATTTGTCGAATATCATCTGTCGCGTGGTCTGGAGATCGAGTCGTTGCTGTCTTCACTCTTGTTGTTGGGCCGCTTCTTTGGCCATGAGTTTGATTGGGTTTTCCGCTACGGCTCGATTGAACTCCTTGCCCCGTTGGCCGGTCGCGCCGCCGCGCTGACCACTCCTCTCACCCTCCTGGGTCGGTATCTGCTACGCGATTGCGTGGCGTATGCGACCGCAAACGGCGCAGGAGGGACTCCGCTCTGCAGCGATGTTCGACTGGTTGGCCCGGTACAGCCTCGCGACGATTGCCGCCTTCGCCCTCTTCGGCAAGGTTCTCTCTCCACAATATCTGCCTCTGGTTCATCCCGCTTGCGGCGCTCCTCAGTGGACGGCGCGGGCTTTATGGTGGGTTGCTGATGACTCTGGCACTGATGTTGACGCGGGCGGTTAACCCGTTCCTGTAAAGCGAATTGAGCGCCTTCGCCCCCTCTGCGATCGTCGTCTTGCTGGTGCGCAATATCGCGCTGCTCGGCTTTTTCGTCCTCTTGCTGCTCCCTGCCCGCGCCGCGCTGGAGACCGCAACCAGTCCAATCGCCGATACATTACGACCACCTTTACGCCAAGAGGCCGCCGCGCAATAAACGCGGCGGGCTCTTGGCCATCGGCACTTTCTCACTGGCTACTGCCTACTGCCCACTCGCCCCTCACTCCTTCGTTGGCGGCATCACCACGCTGAGGTGTAGGTCGCGCAGTTGGTCGGCGGCGACGGCGGAGGGGGCGTCGGTCATCAGGTCGCGGGCGGCATTGGTCTTCGGGAAGGCCATCACCTCGCGGATATTGTCCGCGCCGGCCAGGATCATCGCGATCCGGTCGATGCCGGGGGCGATACCGCCGTGCGGCGGGACGCCGAACTCGAAGGCGCGCAGGAGGTGGCCGAACCGTGCCCAGGCGGCTTCCTTGCTGTAGCCGAGGAGGGCGAACGCCTTCTCCTGCACAGCGCGGTCGAAGATCCGGATCGAGCCGCCACCGACCTCGTAGCCGTTGAGGACCATGTCGTAGGCGGCGGCGCGGGCGGCACCGGGATCGCTGTCGAGGAGGTGGGCATCCTCGGGGAGCGGCGAGGTGAACGGGTGGTGAACGGCATCCCAGCGGTTCCCGTCGGCGTCCCACTCGAAGAGGGGGAAGTCGAGGACCCAGACGAACGCGAGTTCGTTGTCATCGACCTGGTAAAGGGCCGGGCCGAGCTGCGACCGCAAGCGCCCCAGCACCTCGGACGCCACCGCGCGGCTATCCGCGACGAAGAGAAGGAGATCGCCCGCAACAGCGTCGAAGCGCGCGGCGAGGGTGGCGATCTCCTCCGGCGAGAAGAACTTGGCGATCGGGGAGCGTGCCGTCAGCGTGCCTCCATCGCCCGCGTCGAGCGCCAGCCAGGCGAGGCCCTTCGCGCCGAACTGCCGCGCGACCCCGGTGAGGTCGTCGAGTTGCTTGCGCGTGTAGCTAGCCTGTCCGGGGGCCTTGATCCCGCGCACCACGCCGCCGCCCGCGACCGCGTTCGCGAAGACACCGAAGCCGCCACCGGCGACCTGTGCGCTGACATCCTCGATCGCCATCTCGAAGCGCAGATCCGGCTTGTCTGAGCCGTAGCGGTCGAGCGCCTCGGCGTAGGTCAGCCGTCGCCAGGGGGTGTACTTCTGGCGTAGGTGCGGGGTGACTTCCGCGCAGAGGGCGGTGAAGAGGGTTTCGGTCAGGTTGAGGATATTCTCCTGCTCCACGAACGACATTTCGAGGTCGAGTTGGGTAAACTCCGGCTGGCGGTCGGCGCGCTGGTCCTCGTCGCGGAAGCAGCGCGCGATCTGAAAGTAGCGGTCCATCCCCGAGACCATCAGCAGTTGTTTCAACTGCTGCGGCGACTGCGGCAGGGCGTAGAACTCGCCGGGGTAGAGGCGGCTCGGCACGAGGTAATCGCGCGCCCCTTCCGGGGTGCTCTTGATCATGATCGGCGTCTCGATCTCGACAAAACCGCGCGTCGAGAGGAAATCGCGGATGTACTTGACGATCTGGTGGCGCAGGATCAGGCGCTGCTGCATGATCGGGCGGCGCAGGTCGAGGTAGCGGTAGGTCAGGCGGATCGACTCGTCCACCTCGATCTCGTCGCGGATCGGGAATGGCGGGGTGTCGGCGCGGGTGAGGATCCGCGCCGATTGGGCGTCGACCTCGATCGCGCCGGTAGCTAGGTTCGTGTTGACCGTCCCTTCCGGGCGCGGGCGGACCTTGCCGGTCACTTCCAGCACATATTCGCCGCGTACCTCGGAGGCGATCGCGTGTGCCTCCGGCGACGACTCGGGGTTGAAGACGATCTGGGTGAGACCGTAGCGGTCGCGCAGATCGATGAAGATCAGCCCGCCGTGATCGCGCCGTCGCCCGACCCAGCCTTTGAGGGTGACTTGCCGGTCGGCGTCCTCGGCACGTAGCTCGCCGCAATGGTTGTAGCCACGGAAGGCGCTGGGGCCGTTCGGCAGTGTTGCGATTGCGTTGTCCATCGTGCTCCCTTTAGTAGTCGTGAGTCGTGAGTCGTGAGTCGTGAGTCGGCAGTGGCTGCGCGGTGGCGGTACGACTTCCGTGCTAGCAGCGAACCTCCACTGCCAACTGCTGACTTTTCACTACGATCGGCGCTGCGTGCGCTCTCGTGCGGCACGCGACGGGTATTGTACCGCACCGTTCGGTCGGGGCCGTAACGATGGGCTCACCGCTTGACCGACGTGGGGTGCCGGTGGCCTGAAGGCCCGGCTGGAGGCTCCGCCACGAAGCCCCTCTACAGGGGCTAGATTCGTTAACGGCGCGTCGCCTCACGGTGAAGCAGTACCTCGCCATACTCCCATCCCCTGTAGAGGGGCTTCGTGGCCGCAGCCTTCAGGCCACCGGCACCCCACGTCGGCCATGCGCCTCCCGTCGGTATCCCACGCCGATCATGCCCCCCCGGCTCGGCTCCCCACGCCCAAGAGGCGATCACGTTTGCCATCGCCATCAACCGCCATCAACCGCCCGCCACCCTAACGTATACGGCGCTGTCGGTATGACAATGGGCCTTTCCTCGCCTATAATGGGCCACATAACACAGATGTACAGTGAATGATCTGTCGGTCGCTGTTCATGGCGGGCCACGACCGTGGCGATCAGGACTAGGGGCGATGCTCAGGGCTGGTAACGCGCGGGTCGGCGCGGCGTTGTCGCAGCAGCGCGTGCGCGACTTGCTGCCGCGCGTGGTGACGCTGACTGCGGTGGGCGCGGCGGGTCTGCTGGTTCTGTGGCCGCTCGTCTCGCGGTTGGCCGCCTTCGCCACCCTGAGCGCCAGTATCCTGCGCTACCCCTGGGTCGTCGATGCCGCCGAGTCGGTCAATATCCAGAGCGCGTTCACCCTCAGTCAAGGGCGCGATCCGTACGGCAGCGATCCGCGCGGTTTCGTCGCCGCACCGTACCCGCCGGTCTATCTTGTCCTCTCTGGGCTCTGGCTGCGGATCGGCGGGCTGAGCCTGCTAGGCGGGCGCGTGATCTCGCTCGTTGCCACGCTCGTGGTCGCGGCGCTGGCCGGGTATCTGGTGACGCGGGAAACCGGGGGACGGCTCGCCGGGGTGTTGGCGGGGGTGCTTTTCCTCGTCTGTGGTCCCACGATCGTCTGGGCAACGTTCTACCGGCAAGATCTCCTGGCGCTAGCCTTCGGCCTGGGTGGCCTCGCGTGGCTGGCGCGCTGGCCGGAGGGGCGGCGGGCCTACGGCGCGATCATCCTGTTCGTGCTGGCGGTCTACACGAAGCAAACGGCGCTGGCCGCGCCGGTCGCCGCTTGCCTCTACATGATTTGGCGCGACCGACGCAGCGGCTTGCGGTTCGCGGTGGTGTGCGCGGTGGCGCTCGTGTTGCCGGTGGTGCCGCTCGATCTGCTCACGCGGCACGGTTTCTGGCGGCAGGTGGTCAGCGATCATGCGCTGTGGCAGGTGGCGTCATTCCAGAAGTTCGTGACGCGACTCGGCTCTGCCCATCTGCTGTTGCTCGTGCTGGCCGCGCTCGGCTTGTTGGCGCTGCTGCGCTCGCGCCGACCTTCGCTGCTGGCCGTCTACGCGCCGCTCGGCTTCGCCACCGTGATCGGCAGCGGCGCGGTCGGGGCGAACAACAATCACCTGCTGGAGCCGTTGCTGGCCTGTTCGCTCCTCGCAGGCGTGTTCGTGGGGTACTGCGGGGTCCGCTGGCAGCAGCCGCGTTATGCCGCCGCGCTCGTCGTCGCGCTGTTGCTCGTCGCCGTGCAAGTAGCGCGTATGGGCGCGGTGGCGGCGTGGTACGACGCTACCCTATTGCCGAGCCCGACGCGGGCCGAGCGGCTGGCCCAGGTGACGGAGATGATCCGGCAGGCCGATGGTGAGATCCTCACCGATGACAGCTTTCTCCTCTTGCGTGCCGGGAAACAAGGGGCGTACCAGAATGTGCCGATGCTCGGTGCACTGGCCTCGGCGGGCCGCTGGGATGAAGCCAACCTGATCAATGATCTGGCGACGCGGCGGTTTGTGCTCGTCGTGATCGATACCGACGTGACCCGCGCCGACCTGACCGGTGTCTACTGGTCCCCGGCGGTCCTGGCGGCGTTGCAGCAACATTACCGGCTCCTCTATCGCGATATCCTCTTTACCTACGTCGCCCAACGATGAGTGTCTTTGTCCCGCCGCCTGATACGACGCCACACCCCGCCGACCCTGCGAGTATCCCCTTGCCCCAACCGCTCAAGGTGCCTACGCGCAGTCGTCGCCGCAAAAGGCGGCAGCCGTGGCGGGCGCTGCGACAGAGCGTTTGGGGTGCTTCGCCAGCGCAAGGGCCACCACCATCGCGCCGCGCTCGGCTGGGCGGCGTCGCGCGGCGACACCTGCTGCCGCTCGGGTGTTACGGGCTGATCACCGCCGTGATGACCTGGCCGCTCGTCAGTGGTTTTGGCAACGCGCTCGTCGGCAATGGCTTCGACGCCTGGCAGAATCTCTGGAACTTCTGGTGGACGCGCACGGCGCTGGAACGGCGCGAGAATCCGTTCCAGACGCCATTCCTTTATGCGCCCGACGGTGCGCCCCTCTATCTGCACACCCTCAATCTCTTCAACGGGCTGGTGAGCCTGCCGTTCCAACGCTTCGGCAATCTGATCGCGGCGTACAACGCGGTCGTGATCGTCTCGTTCGTCCTCGCCGCCTATTTCGCCTCCTTGCTGGTCGCGCGGGTCAGCGGGAGCGCCCGCGTCGGCTTTGTGGGCGGATTGATCTACGGTTTCAGCGCCTATCACCTGAACCACCTCTACTATGGGCAGACGAATCTGCTGGCCTCGGAATGGCTGCCCGCCTACGCCCTCTGCCTCCTCTGCGCGACGGAGGCTGTCGGGAGACGCCGGACGCTGCTCGTCGTCGCGGCTGCCCTCTCACTCTTCTTTCTCGTCCTCTCCGATTGGCAGTATGTCGTCTTCGCCCTCCTTTTCACCGGCGTGTGGGTCGTTTATGCCACCATCGCTCGGCGCGACGGTCGGGCGATCGTTGTGGCGGCGGCGATCGGGTTCCTCTGGCTCCTCCTGGCGTTGCCGATCCTCCTGCCGACCGTGACCACG
>JAABUN010004950.1_pt1 | contig 17240 bp, 11 predicted proteins | sample 5559311 | NCBI WGS metagenome assembly JAABUN01 (sample SAMN10711877, study PRJNA513370) | rock metagenome | isolation source: Antarctica rocks | place: Antarctica: Victoria Land, Siegfried Peak sud
ATGGACATGGTTTGACTTTTTGTTTGGAAACTTGAGCATCCCATGCCGTACCCCTCTGTGTCACCTCTGTCTCAGTGATACTCCCGGTATATCTCCTGTTCAAGACTTTTCTGCACCACTAAGCCTTTTAGCTTTAAATTGTTCTTACACACGGTATATAATCCAAAGCCTTCAGGAAGCATTAGACAGTTTTGCAAATGTACTGAAATTGGTTGTCCGCGAAAAGTGAAGTTACCTGCGGCTGACTTTAGGGCTTCTTGAACTTGCAGCCTATCTTTGTATTCGGTGACTGGTAGCATCACAGCTAAATTAGCCGCAAAGCTAGTTGGTAACTGCAATTTCTCCCGCAGTACGCCTAAAATTGCCAGCACTTTATAGGTTGCTCTATGTTGCTTGCGTTCGACTATTCCACTGTCGCCGTTGTAATTAGCTGCAAGAAGTCCCACCGCCATTACTTCATCGTTCAATTGCAGCCAAGCAGAATATTCAGCCCCGGAATTTTTATTAATTGATAATTCGTCCAACTGCTGTGCCTGAATCGATGCCGTCTCAGGAGCCATAACCAATGGTTGTGCTTGCCCTTGCTTTGAGGAATAAAACACTTTAGTTAAAGAACTCCCCAAGTCTACTGACGCAGTAAGACTTTTACTATCCATGTGCATTTTTACTCCTGTGTACTATCTAAAACAGCTATTACTTCATCATTCAATTGCAGCCAAGCAGAATATTCAGCCGCCGTAGTTTTATTGATTGATAATTCATCCAACTGCTGTGACTGAACCCATGCCGTCTCAGGAGGCATAATTAGTGGTTGCGCTTGCCCCTGCTCTGCATAAATCACTTTAGTTAAAGAACTCCCCAAGTCCACTGACGCAGATAGACTTTTACTATCCATGTGCATTTTTACTCCTGTGTACTACCTAAAACTCATAAATTTCGTAGGAGAAATTACGAGCTTGAGATCAATCTACACTAGCTTTGCTAAAAATACTACTTTAATACTATTTTTTTACAATAGTTAATATGAAAATTAGAGTAGTCAAGTTGAATTAGCGTTACACTGGCACTGCAATGAGGTAAAAAAACCTTTTATATTTGGGTTGCGGGCAGCAACTTTATTAAGGGAAATTTATGGAAACTAATACCCAGTCATTTATAGAGGAAGAAAGTTTCGACTACAACGGCGGCAATGATGTAGAGAGCGAAAACCTTGACCTCGATGGCAACGATAATGTGGAGAGTAAAAACTTTGACTACTATGGCAGCGATGATGTCCAGGATGGAACATCAAATAATGATTTCAATTTTTTACCAGGATTTCTCCCAGCCAATGAAGAAATGACTAAGCTTGGAAGCTCAGTTGAAGAATTATTAAAACAATCACAAGAAAATAGCTTAATCCTAAGAGAAGTAGGTGTGGAGTTGTTAGCCCAAAGTATTGTACTAAATGCTTTGTACAAACAGAATGGCAAGCTTGATGTAGGACTAAAACAGGTCGTCGAAACAGCAATTAAAAATCAACCCAATCCTCTAGTCGCTCTAGAAGAACCACTTAAACAAATTCAAGAGCAGGCACGAATTTTAATTAAAGCCCGCAAGCCCCAGTCTTCTGAAACTATAACTAGCTCCAATCCCTTCAGTCAGAGAGCAATCGCGTTAATGCTGATTGCTCAGACCGTGATTGTAGCTACCGCAACTACGTTAACAATTCAATACTTTCCGCCTAAAGCCAACGTTAAAACTGAACAGCAGTGGTATTCTATTTTTCAACGGGTGGACAAACTTTATAAAGCCAGGTTTGGTAACAAACCGCCAAGCAAATAATGTAGGCAAATGAAACCACATCAAACCTTACGAGTATTTTGCTGCTAAAACTTTTCGTTAACTTAGTGCCATTCGTTTGTCCCCAATAGCGTACAAAAAAGAAACCCTCACGCCTTAATAGCTTGAGGGTGAAAGCCCATCAAAGGTTATGTCTCCGCCTACCGATGGTTTACACAATTTATAATGAATGGCAATGGCACATATAGAGTTTCGCGTAAAGTCAATGCTAAGACAGGACTTACGCAAGGGACATCTGAATGGATGAATGCTGGAGTTGCTCAATGAAGTAATCTGAGAACATATCATGCTTAAGCTGATAACTGGTTTTGCCTGTTTGTAAGCGATGGTTTTAAGACGACTCCAAACGAGCAAGGCACAGGCAATGTGATTGCGTTGAATTCGTGCTTTGCGACATTGGCAAGCTTCAACTCCAGTCAACTGCTTTACCTCGCGGTGAGACTCCTCAATCTTCCAACGGATACTACACACATCTTGCACAGCATCGGTGGCAGCTTGAGATAGGTCGTTAGTGACGACAAAATCCGTTCTGTTGGTAGAAACAATAACCCGGAATAGTTTCACCTTTTTATGTGAGGGAAAGCCTCGCATCTTGATCTGCTTGCCTTGCTGCAACTGTGGGACACTCCAGACCAATTCATCCACGCGCTGGTAGGGTGCAGTGCCACCACTGTCATCCATATGCCGATTCGTTTTGAGCGGACAATAGTACACTTTCTGGAGTTGGTCAATCTGTGCCATCAACTTTTGAGTCGCATACCAGCTATCCATCAATACGGTCGTAAATGGCAACTGCTTGTTGTACAGTACACAGTTACAGCAGTTCTCATTCCGATAAAATACAGCTTTAGGCTTTAACTACTGTGAGGTCATGCTCAAGGTCTACTGCACTCAAGTGCGAACCGCTATAAGTAATTTATGTATACTAGAAGTTTTCTATTATTAAGAGTTTTTGCAGCCACAACTATCTTTTGAGATTTAAGGCTTGGTACAGAGATTGAAGATTAAAGTTATTCCAACTTAAAGTAACTGAACTGTTAATAATTAATTCTCCTTGTTTTAGGCTAGTGGTTAAACAAGAATTAGTCTGAAGATTATGAAAAAAAGCATCTAAAAGCTGTAATTGATTTCTTGGGAGAGTGTAATAAATTTTATTGCCTTCAACTCTAACCGCATCTGGTAAAGCTTGGTTGGGAATTTGACCGCCCAAAAATATCTTCCAACCCGCGATTAAAGAGCGGTAAATAAGTGAATCGGTTTCAAACTGAGGCGGAGTCAATAAGTGAAGCTGACCTTCAATACAATCATCCTTTAAAATCATTTTTTCAGGAGTGAAATGTATTTTTATTTGAATCTTATTGTGGTCGATGATGGCAAGCAATCCTTCTTCTGAACCAGGAGTTAAGCTTATTAGTTTATCAACTTTCAATTCTGCTTGTTGACAAAGAAGAATAACTGTTTTGTTTTTTAAAAGTAATTCCTTCTCTTTTAAATTAAAAACAGCATATTCTTCAATAAGTTTTTGTACCAACTTTCCCGACTCTTGAAACTTCGTTTTAGCTTTGTTAAATATATTCATCTTTTATCTATCCAAATTTAATAGTTTTTTGATGTAGTGTAAATTCAATGTTTTTAGTTAGTGCAAAGCGAGTAAGTTACCTATCAGTTAGGTATTATTTTATTAAGCTTCCACTAAGCTTAATTCGTCTTCAGATTCATCTCTGACTTTGAAGTACCAGTAAAGATTTGCAACGGCTAAGTTAGAGGCTTTTTCTAGATTAGATGGTACTAAGCTTTTATGATGAGCGATCGCAGCTTGCTGAGTAATATAATTTTCATATTCCTGACGCAATGGCGATTGAAACGTCATTGATAGCTGGTCAAGCAAGGAATCAAAGTGAGATTTTTGATATAAATTCTCATAAAACACTTGCTCTGGGGGAATTAAATCATTAGCATCTGTATTGCTGATTAGTTCGTCTGCACTAAAATCAGCACTTTCAAGTAGCTTAAGCTCGGATGAGGGCAAACTCTGCATCCAATCAATTTGATTTTGCCAGGATGCTAATGCCGCCAAATCGTGATTATGGATTCGGGTTAATTCAGGAAACAGAAAATCTAGCTCGTCTTCAGTTTCACAATTATTTATCACATTTTGGGCATCGATACGAATTTTAGCTTGAAGATGGGATAAGCGATCGCATACGGCGGCGGGTTCACATTGCAGTTGATAAGTTGAAATAATTGCTTGCTCGATTGCCCATGCACATTCTAAACGGCGCAGTTGTCCGGCGGAACAAGTAACTTCTAACAACTCACGATTGTCATAATCTGCCAAAGCCTGAAACAACATTCCTCTCGCGCCATCAATTTCAGCATTCCTGCGGCTGGTATCTTGAACTTGCATTGCCGAACGCAAACGGTGAAGCGCTTGAGTAAATAAGCCATAAGCTCTGACTAAAATTGTGCGGTGGTTTTTAAAGTCAACATCCATCGCTACAAGCTCAATTAGTTCTCTAATTTCTGCGCCTTGATCTCTTAAAGCTTGTTTGAGGTCAATAAATCCTTCTTTGACTTCTAGTCTGAGTTGTCCTACTTCCTTTCTTAGTTTTAATGTTTGGTGCAAATTAACGGCGGACAACACACCTACAGCGATCGTTCCTACGCCGATAAAGGCGGTTGTCGCTTGCAACACTCCTAAGCTGGACTGGATAGACTGCAAGCCTACCTGAACAGCCGCAAAGCCTTGATGCGTCTGATACATCTGTGCTGTTCCCATCGCCATCTGAACAGGACTAAACAAAGGTGCAAGGGGAGTATTTTGAGCCACCATTCCGACCGCTTGAGCTACAAACGTTCCTGTAGAAGCATCTCTAGCCAAACCTAGCGGTACTCCAGCAGAGGTAAAAACCTGTAAATACTTGCCAGTTGCAATCGCTGCTTGAACTGTGGGAGTAAATTGGAACAGCATAGCTTTATTTGTCTGATGAACTAATTGTTTCGAGCCTAGCTTGAATACCAGATTGAAGATAACCGTATTTCCTCGGTATTTTTTCTATAAATTTGGGAATACTGTGACTTGTAAGGAAAGTTATTAGGCTAACAGGCTTTATGAATACTACACTGATTGGAACTGAAACGATTGATTTGTTGTCGCGTCTTACTGGGCAAAAGCTTAGTCAGAGAGACATTACTCCACAATTAGTTTTTCTGGCTACTCTAGTAACTATTCTGTCAGGCGTAATTTATGTTGACGGTCAAGTCACGGAGTCAGAAAAGCAACGGCTACAGAAGACTCTAAATCAATTTGTTCCTGTTAGTAACGATTTGCATCAATTGACGCGATTGATAATGACCGGAGTAGGACAGCAGGAAATTTACACTAAACCTGAAGAAATAATACCCATGATGGCTTTACTTTCAAAAGCCCAAAGACTATTAATAATAGGTTTTGGCTATGAAATGTCTGCCGCCGACGGTGATCTGGATATTGCAGAGAGAAAGTATTTACAAGTTGCTGCCAATCGTTTGGGTATAAACCCTAAGCACTTAGCAGTTTTAGAAGCTAGTTTTAGCAATCAAGAACATATAAAGCCAGATTTAGCTGAGGTACAATCTTTACTTGATACTGCTCGATTCCATGATTTGGATACTTTATTTATTAAAGCTGCTAGTGAACTGGTTGCAATGTTACCTAGCGAAGTTGAACCTATAGCAAATCAACAATATTTTTCTGCTTATCAGCAATTAAACGATTTTCAAAAACACCAACAGCAACTTAATAATTTATGTTCTCAGGCTTCCAACATAATTAAAGATTGTGTAGATTCAGACTTTTTACCTAATACACGTGTAGAGGAAATAGAAGCAATATCTAAAAAACTACAATCACAAAGGTTTAAAGTAGTGGTTGTCGGCGAATTTAGTCAAGGCAAATCTACATTATTAAATGCTTTACTTGGTCAAGAGATTCAACCTGTAAGAGCAGTTCCTTGTAGCGGTACAGTAACAATTTTTAGATACGGAGAGGAAAAAAGGATAGTTTGCCATTACAAAGATGGACGCAAAGAAGAAATTTTATTTGAGGAATACAAGGAGAAGGCAGCTATTTCTAAGCAAGCAGCACTAGGATATCGTAGTGAGGAGCTTGAACGCTCTGAGGTAGAAGAAATTATCTTTGAAAGCCCCGATTTTGAATTATGTAAAAGTGGTGTGGAACTTCTTGATTCACCAGGATTAAATGAACACCCGCAGAGAACGGCTATTACTCAAAAGCTACTCAAAGAGACAGATGCAGCTATCTTTTTAACAAGTGCTATACGTTTGCTTCCAGAAAAAGAGAGGGAGTTATTGCAAGATATTACAGTTTTACTAAATGGCGGGCAGAAAAATAAATCTGCTGAAAATCTCTTTGTGTTGGTGAATTTTATAGATTTACTAGATAACGAAGAAGATATAAGCGACATAAAACTGAGGCTTGCTAATTTTATTAATGGTGAAAATCAGCTAGTAAAAGGTGAAAATCGCAGTCATTACATATCTGCTAAAACTGCACTCAAGTCTATTTTAAACAATACAGAGAATGAATATTTACAAGCTTTCAAGGACTTTACTAATCATTTAGAACAATTTTTAATTTTTGAGCGAGGAAAGCTAAAAATTAATCAAGCCACCTCTAAAATTAATGAGTTAATAAACTCAAGTTTGGATGGATTAGAGCAATCAGTTAAGATTTTAGATGGCAAAATCGAGTTTTCGGAAACTGAAAGAAACCAGATTATCGAGAAGATTGGCGAGGCAAGTGGGCGAGATATCAAAATTCGTGTATTGGGAGAAGAAATAATTAAGCAAACAATGTATGAAGCTGAGGAATCTTGGAATAAATGGCGAGACAGACTAAAAATTCGTTTAGCTCAAAAATCTAAAAAGTGGAGTTCCCGGCATAGTCCTGTTATTAGTCAAAAAGATTTGATTAAGGATTACATCAACTCCTTTACTAATGATTTAGTAACTGAAATTGATGCTTGGGGAAATCAAGAACTTGGCGATAGTATTTTGAAACGTAATATTAAACTTCTAAATACAAAGATTGAATTGGAACTAGAAGCCGTAAAAGCTTCTTTTCAAACCACAGAGCAAAAAGTAACAACTTATTTACACGATCAGATAAAGTTCTCAATCAATGAGATAAATGATGATTTTGCAGGTGCAGGTGGTTTTTTTGGTGGGCTTGGAATAGGTGGTGGGTTAGCTACCGGATTGCTGGCGCTTACAGGATTGGGATTAGTAGCTATAGTCGTAGCAAGTATAGCCGCAGCAATAGCTGGCTCATTTGGCTTAGGAATGTTAGATTTTGATGGTCTTAGCGATAAAATTAGAATTAAGGTTTTAGAATTAGGCTTTCAAAACTTTGATGCATCAAGAGATAAAATTTCTGAAAAATGGCATGAGATAATCGAATCAGCAATTAATAACAAAGTTCAAGAAGCTAGTCAAGTTATTGAGCAAGTAATCTCACGCTATGAGAATTTGTTACAACAGCAAGATAAAGTGCATCAGGAAACATTAGAACAGCGTAATGCTGAAAAAGCTTGGATTGCCCAAAAGTGTGAAGAACTTAGGCAATTGCAAACAGAAATAGAGAAAAAATATACTTGAGGTTTATTAACAGCTAGAGTCAGCTAGGTTATGAACTACAAAAGTTGTTCAAGTAGAGTTATTGCCAAGCTGACATGATTCGGTGGTAGGTGCGATCACACTTGCATTATTAATTTACTGAGTTTATTAGATGAGGCTAGAATGCGATCGCATTTTCAACGAAGTAGTAGAACGAGCAGCTAAACTTGCAGCAGTTCTCATTCCGATAAAATACAGCTTTAGGATTTAACTACTGTGAGGTCATGCTCAAGGTGTACTGCACTCAAGTGCGAACCGCTATAAGCATCTCTGCCATATGATCAAGCTTGCTCCGCCCATCTCAATCGGGGTCATAAAGACGAGAATCAATGGGGAGTATCTCACTTTTGTAATGAGTACAAATACTCAAACGCAAAATTAAGCTTTTTCATGTATTAGTCAGAAATAAATCTGGCTTCGGAATCTCAATTTGAAGATCCTATTTTTGCTAAAAGCCCTGATATGCAAGATTTTTTGCAATAAGTATAAATACTTATTGCAAAGGTGAGATGCTCCCGAATCAATAACCCAAAACTGTCCGGTTTCTCCATTGACGTACGCGCAGCTAATTAATCAGATGCCTCGAATTACTCGGTAAATGCTCGCCACTGTACTGCCGCCGTGCTAGTTAAATTAGGTGTGGTCAAAAGTAGTTGGATGAATATTGTATTTTGAAGCAACGAAGAGATTTCTAAGTCGTTCTTTTGATTTGTTGTTTGTTACAAGCATTTTGGGGTAGAGATAGAGAAGCTGCTACGAGGGACAACATCGGAAATTTTGTAGCTTTTAATACTTGAGGCTGCCGCACTTGTGGAGCGTTGACTAATCGTGAAAGAACTTAGGGAAACTAGCTTATAACAATTTATTTTCTTAATACGATTACGTCTTATTTTCTTAATACGATTACGTCAATTTTGCTATTTGCACCTAAATCTTACAACGGTTGAGCCTTTGTGAAAGTTTATTTTTCAAGTTTTGTAATCTTTACACAGTCAATGTTTTGAGTTATTTTGCCCCTTACAGCAGCTTCGCTAGGTTTACCCCTATTAGGTGAGGTGATCGATCCCTAACTGCTCACATATCATCACGATTTGACTCCCCTTGTGTCGTCTTCCGTACCAAGCTGAGAAATGCGCTTATGACTGGCGAGGAATCATGCTGCCGCCAAGTCAGATAAAGTCCGGTTTTAGGAATCTGCTCTTGTAGGGGTCTATAAATGACTCCACTTCTGTGGAAGTTTTGCATGGAGGCGGGAACGATCGCAATGCCCAGTCCTGCTGCAACCAAGCCGACGATCGTTTGCATTTGAACTGCCTCTTGAGCCACTTTCGGGCGAAATCCAGCTTGTTGACAACTGTGAATAATCTGCTCGTAAAAGACGGGCCCCATTCTGGCAGGAAATAGGATAAATAATTCATCTGCCAATGTAGAGAGAGACAGTTGAGTCTGAGCAGAGAATGGATGAGTTTCTGGCAACGCTAAGACCAATGATTCTTGCAAAAAGCACTCCACACTCAAACCTGACTCGCTGATGGCAGAACGAACAATGCCGATATCAACCTGTTTGTGATGCAGAGCCTGAATCTGTTGAGCCGTTGTCATTTCATGCAATCGCAGTTTTACAGCCGGAAACTGTTCTCGAAAGACCCTTAAAATCTCTGGGAGTACCGTATACGTTGCAGAGTCAACAAAACCGATCACCAACTGGCCAACCTCACCCCGCCCAATTTGTTGGGTCACTGCGATCGCCTGTTCGAGTTGCGCTAGCACTAGGTAGGAGCGCTCTAAAAACACTTTGCCTGCTTCAGTCAGATGCACTTGCCGCTTCGTTCGTTCAAACAGCTTGACTCCTAGTTCATCTTCCAAACCACGAATCTGCTGACTGAGCGGGGGTTGGGAAATGTGCAACCGCTCTGCTGCTCGACTAAAGTGTAGTTCCTCAGCCACCGTGATGAAGTAGTGCAGGTGTCGTAATTCCATCGTACTTATATGTTTAACCTATTAATCCTAATTAAATATATATTGGACAGTCACAGGGCTGTCTCCTACCGTAAGAGATATGAGAGGTGTCTCATCGCTTTTGTATTGGAGAAAACAAATGAACTCAGACAAAAATCGTGTCGCTCCTAAAGTTTGGTTGATTACAGGATGTTCAACAGGGTTCGGATATGCCTTGGCAGAAGCTGTGTTGAAGAAGGGTGACTACCTACTTGCTACTGCTCGCGAACCAGAGCAACTTCGCGCTTTGGTTGGCCACTATCCAGAAACCGCAAAGGCTGTACGTCTGGATGTAACGTTATCCCAAGACATACAAGCAGCGGTTGATACCGCGATCGCTACATTTGGTCGAATTGATGTGCTGGTCAACAATGCTGGATATGGATTCATTGCAGCACTCGAAGAAGTCAGTGATGATGATATTCACCAATTTTTTGAAACCAACTTCTTTGGGGCGCTCCGTCTGATGCGAACGGTCTTGCCTTTGATGCGTCAGCAAAGCAGCGGTCACATTGTAAATATGTCATCCACAGCGGGATTAGTGGGATTTGGTGGAAGCAGCCTTTACTGTGGCGCTAAATTTGCCCTGGAAGGTACGTCTGAAGCCCTGGCTAAAGAAGTCGAATCCTTTGGAATTAAAGTGACTTTAATTGAACCTGGGGCATTTCGCACGGACTTCAACGGACGCTCTCTGGCAGCAGCCGAACAATCCATTGATGCCTATGCTCCAGTGAGCGGTGCTTTATTGCAGTGGTTCAAAGAGATAGATGGTAAGCAACCTGGCAATCCGTACTTAGCGGCGCAAGCCATTATTCAAGCTGTGGAAAGTCCCCATCCACCGATGCGACTCGCATTAGGCACGGATGCCATGAGCCTGATTCAAGAAAAACTGGAATGGGTCAAAACGAATTTGGATGCTTGGCAGCAGGTTACTGTAAGTACGGATTATATAGATAGGAAAAGTGAGGTAATAGTTGGAACTAAGCTCACTCGCTAGTTATGAGACAGTGCATACGCCCACTAAAGTTCAGAATTTAAGTCAGGAGAAAGTTAAATGATTCGACTTGACGATCAAGTGGCAATTATTACTGGAAGTGGGCGAGGTTTGGGTGAAGCCTATGCCCGCCTGCTTGCGGAAAGAGGAACGCGAGTCGTTATACATGACACAGGCGTTAACAAAGATGGAACCGGATTCGATCCAAACGTGGCGGCTGATGCTGCAAGCAGGATTCGAGAAGCAGGTGGAGTTGCGTTTCCGAGCAATGTCATCCTTGATAGTAGAGATAACTGCCGAAGCCTAGTGGAAACTACGCTCTTGAAGTTTGGTCGCCTCGACATCTTGATCCATAATGCGGGATGGGTTGCCTATCAGTTAGTGCAAGAACTAACGCCTGATTTTCTCCAGCGCGCCATCAGCACTAATTTAGAAGCACCCACATGGCTGGCTCAAGCTGCCTTTCCAATTATGAAACAGCAAAACTACGGACGAATTGTGTTGACAACTTCCGATAGAGCTATTTATCAGCAATATGCACTTACTGGTCTTGCCTCTTATGCGATGGGAAAAATGGCACAGATCGGTTTAATGAATGTGCTTGCAGCTGAAGGCAAAGAGCATGGAATTCTCGTTAATGCGATTTCGCCAGTAGCCAAAACGCGGATGTGGAATGTACAAGATGAGCCAGAGGCTTTGCGACCCGATCAAGTAGCCCCTGGAGTGTTATATCTCGCTTCTCCAGAATGCCAAGAGTCTGGATTTATATTAAGGGCAAGCAATGGTCAATTCACAGCCGCGCGCTGGATCGAGCGAGACAACGTGGACTATCCGTTAAACCTTGCCGCTGTTGAAAGCTCTACTGCGGAGGATTTGGCTACTCGCTGGCAGGAGATTGTTGCGGATGTTGCGTTTTAAGGACTGAGCTTGTACTTTGAGATGGTCTGTAAGGTAAGGAAACAATCGAGATTATTGGTGGGAGCGTAGTTAAAAGGATGTGGGTAAGGGGCGGGGTGTAATCAAGAGTAGTTGGTAAGAACGAGGGAAGCTGTATTGTGGAAAGTTAGTAAGTTGAAAGCGCTGTTTTTTATGGCAGTGTCATTAAAAGAACTAGGAAACGACAACCGACACCGCCATGAAACCTGGATATACAGACCTTATCTTTGAGCGGGAGCAATACTTTATGCCAAGCATTATTGGAAAGAGAACCAGACTTAGCGCAAAGAGTACATGAATTGGATGGTGAAATAAATAAACGTCAGTTCGGGTTAATGTCGGGCGCTTAACCCCCTAGAGTTTTGGGTTTGAGGGGCGCTCCCGAATCTCACAACTCGAACCGGATCGCTACCGTGCCTCAAAAACTGCGAATAGAATTATTTTTATATCACTCATCAATTATTGCCATACCATAATTTGAAAATTCAAACCCTTACGGAGTAAGGGTTTGATGTTCTTAAATACTGAAATTTGAAAATACGATGGCTTAGAGATTCCTCCAATACCTTTTCTTGCTAGTAGCCTCTTAAATAGCTATAACCCATTTCCTACAAAGGTTTGGGGTTTTTTGCAGCGTCAAATACTCCGAATAAATACTTGCCCACTACTTTTGGCATGAGCTTTCAATGAACTTGCAATGAACGCTTAATGAGCCTCAGCTTAGATGAAGGTAAATTGATGAGCTTGTAATGAGTCTGCAATGAGCTTCTTTTGAGCTTCTAAGGAGACTTAAGCTTTATAAAATATGTTAATGAGCCTCAAAAGAACTTTATTGAGCTTCCAATGAGCGCCTAATGAGCTTATTATAAAAACTTAGCTTTTCTAACTAATTTGATGAGCTTTAAAGGCACTTTCAATGAGTCTTTAATGAGACTTTGTTTGCAATTTACAGCTAGAGAAGCTACGTTTAGCTAAAAACCACAGCTTCGGCTACAGGCTAGTTCCATCAATATTTAGCTGCTACGCCACGAAGACGTGGCTTCGCTAATAATTCCCACACCTCACGCTAAGTTTTAGCTAAAAAATAAGGCTCAAATACTTGAATTAACTATATTTTACAGCTATATTAAATGAGTTGCAACTTGCTATTATTTGTCACAATTTAGTAGTAGTTTGACAAGATATTATTGCTGCTAAATTAATTAACCTAGTAGTTAATTTTCCCTTCAACTAACCGTTGGCTTACCAAAATTCTCCATGCTTAGTATTAGCAACGTCACCCCAAGCCAGGGGGCTAACTACTTTAAACAAGAAAACTACTACTCTAAGGAAGAAGCCGAGGAGCAGTCAAACTGGTTTGGGCAGGGTGCGGATGCTTTAGGTTTAAGTGGCAGTGTGGACAGCGAACAGTTCAAGAATTTATTAGAAGGCTATAGTCCTGATGGCAAAAAGACTTTAAGTGGTAAAAAGATTAATCTTACGAACCGCAGGGCTGGATTTGACTTGACGTTTTCCGCACCAAAAAGCTTTAGCCTTGCGGCATTGATGGGTGAAGCAAAGAAACTAGAACAAGCCCATCGCAATGCCGTAGAGCGCACTTTAAAAGTAGTTGAGCAACAACACGCCCAAGCTAGAGTTTGGGATGGCAGAGAACAGCAGAAAGTCAACACGGGAAATTTGGTAGTAGCACAATTTCACCACACTACTAGCCGAGAAAAAGACCCGCAGCTACATACTCATTGCGTCGTATTAAACTGCACCCAATTAGAAAACGGCAAATGGCGAGCGCTGACTAACGAGGAACTTTACAACAACGAAATGCTGTTAGGTGCAATCTACCGTAACGAACTAGCCAGTGAAGCGCGTCAGTTAGGTTACGAGATTGAGTCGCGTCCTGATGGACTATTTGAAATTAAAGGTTACAGCGAGACTCAATTAGAGTGGTTCTCCAAGCGCAGACAACAGATTCTAGAACTGGTGGGGGAACACGCAACGGCGAAGGAAAAACAATGGGCGGCGCTGCAAACCCGCGCTGCTAAAGGTAAGGAATTGCCAAGGGAGGAACAGTTAGGTTGGTGGCAAGCCCAGAATGAAGCCTTTAATTTACAAATCCAGCATCCTATTCCCCAGGTAAATATTCAACCAACTTCAGTTGACGTTGCAATACCAGAGAATAGTGCTGCTGCCGCCGTTACCGCCGCCATTGAGCATTGTTCGGAAAAAACTGTTGCTTTTAAGCGCAAGGCATTAGAGAAATTCATCTTTTCAGAGATTAAGTTTTTTAGCTACGCCGAACTAGAGAAAGCGATCGCCAATGACCCGGAATTAATTGCTACTTTTGATGGGCGATTCACAACCCAGACTGCCATAAACCGAGAACTTGAAACAATTAGGTTGATGCAGGAGGGGAAAAATCGAGTTGATTCTATTGCCGACAAGGAAACTGTAAAACTCTGCCTAGCTGAACTCACCCTAACCCAAGGGCAGGAGGACGCGATCGCCCTTGCCACTACAGCCACCGATAGGTTCATTGCATGGCAAGGAGTGGCTGGGGCGGGTAAGACTTATGCGCTTAACGAGTTTAAAGTCATTGCCGCAGACCAAGGTTACACAATTAGAGGTTTTGCCCCAAGTTCCGAAGCTGCGGCGGTATTAGGTGACGAAGTAGGTATTGAGACAAATACCGTTGCCAGTTTGCTTTTATCTGAACAACCAGAAGACATTGAAGATAAGCAAATCTGGATTGTCGATGAAGCTGGATTGCTCAGTGCCAAAGATGCCCATAACCTATTAAAACTAGCTACCAACCAAAAAGCTAGGGTAATTTTGGTTGGCGATACTAAACAGCTATCGGCAGTAGAAGCGGGAAATCCTTTCAAATCGCTGCAAAGTGCTGGGATTAGTACCGCTTACTTGAATCAATCCTTGCGCCAACGAGTCAAAGATTTACAAGAATCAGTGGACTTGGTGGCGGCGGGAAAGATCGAACAGGGCATGGAAAGGCTAAATGGTGCTAATCGCATTGCTGTTATTCCTGACGCTGAGGAACGGTTAGCCCAATTTGTCAAAGACTATATGGCATTATCTCCTGAAGAACGGGATAAAACCTTAGTCTTAACAGGCACGAATAGCGATCGCCAATTTATTACGAGTAGTATTCGTCAAGAGCTAAAGGCAGAAGGGGTATTAGGCACGGCGCGAAGTCTAACAGGGCTTAAGGCTAAAGATTTGAGTCAAGTACAGACAAGGTACAGCCACTACTATGCTGTAGGCGATGTTGTTGTTCCTACCCGCGAATATAAATGCCTGGGACTGACCAAGTTTCAACCTTATACAGTGGAGGCATTAGACAAAAATAGTCTAACTTTGGTGGCAACGAACGGAACGCGATGTACTGTAGACCCAATGGCTTTTCGCAAAACTGTTTACGAGCAACAGTCTATTGAAATAGCTGTGGGCGATCACATTAAGTGGACGCGCAATGACCGGAAGCTGGGGCGTAGAAATGGGCAGCAGTTTGTTGTTACTGCTATTAGTGGTAATCATGCCCAAATCAAATACGCCAATGGCAAGACAGACGAAGTTGACCTAAAACAATTGCAGCATCTAGACTATGCAATTGTGTCTACTACCTATAGCAGTCAGGGGAAAACGGCTGACCGTGTAATGATTGCGGCGGATAAGACGATGGGCAAAGAAAGCTTTTATGTTGCCGTTAGTCGCGCCAAGTACGACTTGAAGATTTATACCGAAGATAAGAGCGATCTATTGAAGTTAGCCCGGAAATCTAAGGCTAAAGAGATTGCTATAGAACTGATTAGTTCAAAGCCTGTTGGAAAACTTGCAGCAACTACCAAGCAGTCTATTTCTACTACTACCCAATTACCAACTACCAATGAGGAAATAACTCATGAGCGCACCCATGAACCAGCCAGACCAGCCGCAGATACCGAACAGTTTAAACCAGGGGATGGCAACGCTGTTGGCAGAAGCGTTAACGAGCGCCTTAACGCCCATAGTCGAAAGGCTAGACCGGATCGAAGCGTACCAGCAGAATTACATGAAAGTGGACTCCGAGGGATGGCAACAACTGTCCGCCAGCTTACTGGATCTGTCAGGCAGCCTACGTCAAGAAAACCTGGAGTACCAGGGCATAGTAGAAGCACTGAGCGCCCAAGTCGAAGATTTAACTCAAACAACTACAGAGGGGCATCAACAAATAGCAAGCTTGGAGGAGAAATTAGACAGCCTGACCCAAGACTACAACAACTTAGTCACAGCACTGGTTTCCCGGTCGAACATCTGGAGTCAAGCGACCGAGTTGATGCAGCAATTGAAAATGCAGGAACTACAACGCCAAAAGCAGACAACTATGCAAGAAAAGCAAATCGACAACTTGAATCGGAGTTACCAACAATTAGCCAGTCTGAAACAAGACACTCTCAACTTGAGTCAGAGCTACAACAAATTGGTGGCGATATTACAGCCTTGGTCGAGCGCTTGGAATCAGGCAGTAGACTTGATGGAAAATTTGAAACAGGGACAGGAAAGCAGTCAAGTTTTAATGCCACTAATTCATCAACAAATCGACAGCCATCAAGAGAACTTCGACAGTTTGCTGAAAACGTTAACACCTTTGTCCAACACGTTAGTTCAGCTAGTAGAGCGAATGCCGCCGCCAGCCCTTACCAAGCAGAAAGGCTAACAGATTTATCTTCCAGTTCACAGCCCGTTAACGACGACCAAAACTTTAATCAAGAACAGGAACAAATTTCTCATGACATCAAACAACGACAACTTAGCCCAGAACGTACAGCAGATGAACAACATAGCATTGACCAACTCCATAGCCCCATTGACCAAGAAAGTTGGGCAACTAGAGAGCAGCAACAACCAGTTGAGCATGAAAATAGAGCAGTTGGAGAACAGCAACAACCAGTTAAGCGAACAAATTCTCCAGCTAGAAACTACCCAAACCGAGAATTTGAAGGAGCTAACAACAAGTTACCAGAACTTCTTGAAACAATTAGCCGATACCTTGAACTCCAAGGGGTCGAGCAACTTGGAAACCACATTGCAGAGCTTAACCGAAGCCTTAACGATGGTTGGCTTCGAGGTCAGGGAACAACGCTCTTCTCAAACAGAGATGACGGACAAGATGCAACAATTACTGACCGCGCAGCAAGTCATGGTGGTGTTAGAGGGCAAGACGGAAGTAGCCAGCGAACAGACAGACAACTTCTAAATGCGATCGCATCAAGCGTTGTATCAGAGGCGATTGCCCAAGGGGCAGTGCTGGAATCAATCGCAAATTATATTGACCAAACTGCGGTGGAATCAGGAATTAGGCAGACAGTGGCAATCCTCACCGAGCAAATAGCCCAACATCCTACTGGGCTGTCCGAAGTTATGACGCAGCTTGACACAATAATTTCTGACCGCTTGCAAAAACTTGATGCCCTAAAAACTAACCTAGAAAAGGAAAGAAACAATCGCGCTACTGAGGCACTTTCTAATTATGTTGATTCTAGTGTCGTTGAGTCCGCCCTGGGTGAAACGGTGTCATTACTGGTTGGGCAATTCTCTGAATACCGACAGCAATTAGCTAGTGATGAAACCAATTCCAGCATCAACATATTACTCAACCGCTTAGAGTCAGTCAGCCACCCCAGGGATAATTCGTTGCTTAGAGAAATACTAGAATAATTAAAACTAAAGAGTTGGAGAACAGACATGGGGGCGAACTTAATTCAAGCACTTCAAGAAATTAGAGATTTCCGCGCTGCTCAAGGTA
>JAABUN010004951.1_pt1 | contig 17240 bp, 19 predicted proteins | sample 5559311 | NCBI WGS metagenome assembly JAABUN01 (sample SAMN10711877, study PRJNA513370) | rock metagenome | isolation source: Antarctica rocks | place: Antarctica: Victoria Land, Siegfried Peak sud
TGACCAAGGCGGCCATGGCCGATGTGGAGACGCACCTCACCAGGCATCCAACCCTGGGCAAATGGTTCATCGACATCCCCCCACCTCCCATCCACCGGGATAGCTAATTCCGGGAGAGTCCCTTAAATACCCGCCTGCGCGGGTTGGGCACGGACAGGGCCTCCAGGATGCGCGGCGCAGTAATGTGGCAAGGCGCTCACTCGACGCCGCTGGTACTCGGGGTGATCGCGCCGGACGCCGCCGGGGGTGGGGCGGGGACGGGGGCGGTGGCTGGCGGCGTTTCCGTTGCCGCACCGGTCGGTAGCCGCTGGATCGTGACGAAGGTCACGATGTCCCAGGCGTTGTGGATGCCGAGGATGAGGAAGAGGATGATCACCGCGCCGATGTCGAACAGGGCCGGGGTCGGATGGTCGGGGAGGATGAACGCCGCGACGAGCACGGCGGCGTAGCCGACGGGCGGGAGGATGCTGTGGCAGAGCCAGTCCTCCAGGACCGGACGATACTCTTCCCGTCGCGCGGCGACGATTGAGCGCCGCGTCACGACGCCGCTATAGAGGAGCCCCACGAGGCCGACGAGGCCGAGCGCGAGGCCCGCCTGCCGGAGGGCGGGCCAGGGCGCGCTGAGGAGGATGGTGAGCGCGAGCGTCGCCGCGAAGTGGACGACGGTCGGTGTGCTGTAGACGCCGAGTCCCGCGCGCGATCCGCGCCCGACGGTGCCGACGATCAGGGTGAGCACCACGAACATCAGGCCGGTCAGCGTCGCGGCGGCGGTGCCGGCGATGACGTAGAAGTCTGCCCATTCGGTGAGCGGCGCCATCGTAGCCTCCTATGCGCTGATTTTGGCGGTGGTTACAGATTGTTGCTGCGCGGCGGCATTGTGCGCTGCTGTCTGTGAGGTGTCAATCGCTCTCCCGAGGTACGACTTCGTAGCGGGGTATGTGCGCCGCCCTCACACGCCGCAGAGGTCTGCCAGGATGAGCGCGCGCAGCGCGGGCGGTGCGAGCGTGACGAAGGGGGCGTCGTTGCCCCTATACCAGCGGAGCGCGCCGAGTTGCACGTTGTAGCGCGCGGTAATAATGGTGTGCTGCGACTCCGCGAAGGTTTCAAGGGTTATGGTGATCCCATCGTAGGCACTCCAACTATCGGGGTTGCCCTCTGCGAGGTGCGGCAACGGCTGATCGAGGAGCATCACGAGTGCGGCCACACGCGAGGCGTTCCGTCGCGCCGCGCTATTATCCTCGACCGGCGCGTTATAGGTGACGATCGTGCGTGCGGTGAGGCCGTACATGGCGGTGGGATTCGTGGTCTGACCGGCGAGCGGCGACGGGGCGACGGTCAGGGGATCGCCGGGCGCGGCGGGATGCTGGCAGAAGAGTGGGGTGGCCGGGCGGCTGGCGATCGGTGTGCCGGTTCGGCTGGCCGCCTGCCGATCGAGCGCGGTGAAGCGTTCTCGCTGCCGGAGCGCCGGTTCGAGCAGCGCCAGCGCCCGTTGAGGCGTGTCATCAGCGACGACGTACGAGCGCCCGTCGAAGCGCACCTGCCACGGCACGCGCTGCGGCGCGTTGGACGTGGTGTGGAAGGTGAGCGGCCCGGCGGGCGTGTCGAGGATGAGCGTGACCAGCGGATAGTCGTCGCTGTGGCCGGGCGGCACGGTGTACTCCCCGGCCCGCACGGTGACGTTGGCGAGGAGGCTGAGGAGCTGCCGCGCGAGTTCGGCGGGGATGGTGATCTCCTGGGATGAGGCGCGCGGACTGTCCTTATCGCCGGTGATCCTGGCCCCGCCGTTGATGACGAGGCGCGAGGGGCCGTCGAAACCGTCACCCTGGCGCGTCAGGCGGTAGTGCGCTTCGTGTGGCGAGGTTGCGCTGAAGCCGGACCAATCGTCGGTGATGGTCAGCGCACTCGTAGCGGGAAGCGCGGCCAGCGCCGCGCGGATGGATTCCTCCGCCGATGGCGTGGCGCGAGTGGCGCTCGGGCGTGCGGTGGCGCTGCTCCGGACGGTGAACGTTACGCGTGGGATGGCCGCTGTCGTCGTGCCAGTGGTGGTTGCCTGCGATTGGCTGCAACCGATAAGAAGCGATAAGGTGAGCAGGAGCACAATGGGGCGGTGGCGTTGGTGAGCGGGCGGGATCATGTGCTTGCTCCTTCGTTGTGATGGGAGCGTTATTATGCAGGAGCAATGTGCGAGAGGTGAGAAAGTTCCACCGTACCATCAGTAGGGCGCTACTTCGCACCGACAGCGTGCAAGGGGAAGCGCGAGTACTGTGGTTGTATGCGCGGATGGCGGCAAAGTGCGAAAACGGATGTACCTTTCAGTAAGAGGCTCGTGGTGACAGCACGAAAGCGCCTGACACGCACCGCCCGCCTGGGCCGCAACGGTCGGCTTACTATCCCCGCCGACTTCCGGCGCGCGCTCGGCATCGCCGACGATAGCCTCCTCCAGCTGAGCATCGAAGAGAAGGAGTTGCGGATCGGAACGCTGCCCGCCCCGCCGGATGTGGCTGGCTCGCCGTGGCTAGCCGAACTCTAGCGGCGCTTCGCCCCGGTCGGCGAGGAAGCGATCACGGAGGGGTACGCCGAGGAGGAGATCAATGGGGCGATCGACCGGGCGGTTGTGGCCGTGCGCTCGCGGCGTGTTCCACAAGGATAGGACTCCACCGAATGGGGATGGGGGGGGGGGGGGGGGGCCGCCCCCCCCCGCGATAGCGGCCCCCGCCCGCCGTGAGGGTTAGTTGGCGCGGGCGCGGCCTGGGGCGGATGCGGCGGGGACGGCGCAGGAGTCGTCGGTGCAGGCTGCGGCGTCGGTGTCGGCGGGGGTGAGCAGGGTCAGCGGGCTGCGCTCGGACCAGACCGTGGTGAGGACATCGAGGAAGGCCTCGCTCGGCTGCGCGCCGGAGACGCCGTACTTGCGGTCGAAGACGAAGAAGGGGACGCCGGAGATCCCGAGTTCCGCCGCCTCGGCGATGTCGGCGCGGACGGCGTCGGCCCCTTCGTCGCCCGCGAGCATCGCGGCGACCTCCGCCCGGTCGAGGCCGATCTCGCCGCCGAGTTCGATCAGCGAGTCGTGCCGCCCGACGTGTCGCCCCTCGACGAAGTAGGCGGCGAAGAGGCGTTCTTCGGCGGCGTCGCCGAGGCCGTGCGCGGCGGCGAGGTGCGCGAGGCGGTGGGCGTCGAACGAGTTGGTGACAGGGGTGCGGTCGAAGTCGTAGCGCAGGCCGACCTCGGCGGCCATCCGCGTGACGTGGTCATTCATGGCGCGGGCGCGCTCGGCGTTGCCGAACTTCTTGGCGAGGCGCATCTGCGTGGTCTCGGGCGACTCGACCGGGGCACCGGGATCGAGCTGGAAGCTGTGCCAGACGATCTCCACATTGTCGCGCTGGGGGAACTGGGCGAGGGCTTCCTCGAAGCGGCGCTTGCCGATGTAGCAGAAGGGGCAGAAGACGTCGGACCAGATCTCGACTTTCATGGTGGGCTCCTTATTCTTGGTGGTGTATCGGCGGCGGCGTGACGCCGTGTGTCTCTCGAGAGAACGACGGCGGGCGCGCGTTTATGCCTGATACAGCCGACCGGCGGCGCGGCATTTAAGCCCTCACCCCGGCACGCATTCGCGCGCCACCCCTCTCCCCATCCGAGGAGAGGGGCATCGCCGTTGCAGGCGCTTGTAATTGCGGTGCGGTTGGGTGGACATTGTGGTGGAGACGCAGCCCCCAATGGGGAGGTGCTTGTAAGCCCGGTCTCGGAGCTTCACGTCACCCCGGCGATCTGGCCGGTCGGACAGGTGACAGCGGCGCGGCGGATGTGGCAAAATCGGCGACATACCGTACGACAATTGCTGCGAGGTGAGCGATGGGCGAGCGCCCCACGGTCGAGCCCTTGATCGTGGTGGATGATCTCGCCAAGCGCTTCCGGGTGGCCGCGAAGCAGACTGGCCCGTTCGGCGGGCTGCGGACCCTCTTCTCGCGGGACTTCACGGAGGTCCGGGCGGTCGACGGGATCAGCTTCGCGATCGCGCCGGGGGAACTGGTCGGCTATCTTGGCCCCAACGGCTCTGGGAAGAGCACGACGATCAAGATGCTGACCGGCATCCTGCACCCGAGCGGCGGGCGGGTGCAGGTGGGCGGGATCGTGCCCTACCGCGAGCGGATCCGCAACAGTCGGCAGATCGGCGTCGTCTTCGGGCAGCGCAGCCAGCTCATCTACGATCTGCCGCCGCGCGACACCTTCGCCCTGTTGCGGCGGATGTACGCGGTGCCGCGACGGCGCTACGACGATAATCTCGCGGAGTTCACCGAACTGCTCGGCCTCGGGGCGATCCTCGACCGCCCGACCAGGCTGCTGTCGCTGGGGGAGCGGATGCGCTGCGAGATCGTCGCGGCGCTGTTGCACGAGCCGCCGCTCCTCTTCCTCGACGAGCCGACGATCGGCCTCGACGCGGAGGCGCAGGAGCGGGTGCGCGACTTCATCCGCCGGATCAATCGCGAGCGTGGCACGACGATCCTGCTGACGACGCACGACCTGGTCGACATCGAGCGCCTCTGTCGCCGGGTGATCGTCATCGATCGCGGCACCGTCGTCTACGACGGCGCGCTGGCGGCGTTGCGACGGCGCTATGGCCGGGAGCGGACGCTGACCTTCACGCTGACCGACGACGCGGCGGTGCCGACGAGTGAGGCGCTGGCGGGGGAACTGGCGACATTGGGCACGGGGATCGCGGTGGAGGGGCGGGAGGCGCGCGCCTTCGCGATCCGCTTCGACCCGCAACGGGTCGCCGCCGCCACCCTCACGCGCCACCTCGTCAATCGGCACGCGGTGGCCGATCTGGCGGTGGCCGAGGCCGATCTGGCGATGATTATCCGCGAGTTGTACGCGGCGGGGCAGGGCGAATGACGAATGACGGATGGGGAGAAGAGTAAGGGCTGAGGGGTGGGCGATGGCGCGCGCGGTCGCTGAGGGCGGGAGACGTGTCGCTGCGGGCGGAGGGTTGCGGGCCGTGGCGGGGCGCTACTACGGGATCGCGCTGACCTCGACCAAGGAGAAATTCGTCTATCGCTTCGACTTCTTCCTGTCGCTCTTCGTCACCCTGCTCGGGATGGCGCTGATGGTGTATCTCTGGCGGGCGATCTATCGGGAGGCGGGGGCGACGCTTGGGTATGATCTGCGCGACCTGCTGACCTATATCTGCCTCGGGCAGGCGTTCAATTTCGGGCGGATCGCGGCGGCGCAGCGACGGCTCCTCTTCCGGGTGAACGACAGCCTGCGCTCGGGGAACATCATCTTCGATCTGCTGCGCCCGGTCGACTATCAGGCGCTGCAATTCGCGGAAACCGTCGGGCAGTTCGTGACGGAGCTGGTGCTGATTAACGCGCCGGCCTATCTGGCCGCGACCCTGGTCTTCGGGATCGCGCCGCCCGCCTCCGCGAGCGCCGCGCTCGGCTTCGCGCTGAGCCTGCTCGGGGCCTTCCTGATCAGCTTCTCGCTCGACTTCCTGCTGATGATCGTGGCCTTCTGGACCTTCGGGGCGAACGGCCTGATCTACGCGCGCCGCGCGCTGATCGAACTCTTCGCGGGGAGTCTGGTGCCACTGGCGCTCTTCCCGGATGGGTTGCGGGCGGTCGCGCTGGCGCTGCCGTTCCAGGGGCTGGCGTACATCCCGATCTCGATCTATCAGGGACGGATCGCGGGGAGTGCGATCTGGGGGAGTTTTCTTTTCCAGCTCGGCTGGGCGCTCGCGCTGGTGACCCTGACGCGACTCGTCTGGCTGCGAGCGCGGCGACGCCTGACGATCCAGGGGGGCTGACGGGATGGGCGCGCGCTACTATGCGAAGCTCTACGCCGAGTATTTCCGCCTCCACCTGAAAGCGCTGGCGCAATTCCGCGCCGATCTGGCGCTGGTCATCGCCGGAGCGGTCGTGCGCGACGGCGCGGCGCTCCTCTTCCTGGGGATCATCTTCGGGCGGATTCCGGCGCTGGCGGGGTGGTCGCTGAACGAATTGCTGCTGGCCTACGGCCTGCTGGCGGCGGGGGGCTATCTCGGGTCGATCTTCCTCAACTCGGCGCATATTCTGAGCTGGTACGTGCAGACCGGGCGCTACGACGTGCTGCTGATCCGCCCGGTCCCGCCCCTCTTCCAGCTGATCGGTGAGCAGCCGATCAATATCACGTTCATCGGCAACTTCCTGGTCGGCGTGGGGACGGTGGGGGTGGCGCTCGCGCGGCTGGCGTTGCCGTTCCAGGGATGGTGGCTCCTCTATTTCCCGGCGGTGCTCCTCAGCGGGGCCTTAATCGGTTTCGGCATCAACCTGATCGGCGCGTGCCTCACCTTCCGCTTCACCAGCGTCAGTTCGCTGCTGATCGCGCTGGGGTATGCGCCGGAGTTCGCGCGCTTCCCGCTGGCGATCTACGCCGCGCCGCTCGCGTTCGTGCTGACCTGGATCCTGCCGCACGCGATGGCAGGGATCTATCCGGCGGGGTTCCTGCTCGGTAAGGAAGGGTACGTGGCATACGGGCTGCTCGCGCCGCTGATGGGCTGGATTTTCCTGGCGCTGGCGTTAGGGGTCTGGCGGGTCACGTCGCGATCGTATAGCAGCACAGGGACGTGAGGGGGATAGACATCAGCCCGCGCAAGCGGGCTTCGTGGGTGCCACTGATGGGTGCCCGCTTCGGGGGGGTCAACCCCCGGAAGCGGTGGTGTTGCGGACGCCCTCACCCCCTATCCCCTCTCCCCATCCGAGGAGCGGGGGGAGTAACGGTGCGGGCGCGAGGGCTGTTGTGGACGGGGATGGCCCGCACCCCGGCTCGTCCGCCCGGAGGGCACCCGGCTCGCCACCCCTCCCCGAATCGGGAGAAGGGCTTGTTGGGTGACGCTGCGGCGTACGGGATGATCGGTCCAGCCCCCGAAAGCATGGTAGGCGGCGCGGCCACCCTCATCCCGCCACCCGCGGCACCCCGCTCCCCATCCGAGGAGCGGGGAAGGAGGCGCTACACGCGCTTCTGGCTTGCGCGTTAGTGATTGGCCGCGCCATTGCAGCGCCTGGAGCGGGCCTTGGATTGTGGCGTCGCCATAGATATGTGCGAGGCTGTGCAATCACCCGTTCGTCGGGAGAGGCTGTGTTAATTGTGCTTCGCGCGCTTCGCCATCTACATCCTCACCCTGTAGCAGCAGGAGAGTATGAAGCATGGAGCACGCTCCTTTATCGCGTGGTGTGCTGTGCTAGCGACGGGGGCATAACCTCCGGGCTACGCCGTCGTGTTCGCGCCACCACACGATTCTAGGTTTTCCCGGAATGGCGTGGTAGCATAGCTTCGGTGGCGCAGGTCGACGCAGATTGCGCCAAGCCGAGAAGGAAAAGCGATGGCCTTGCCAGCGGAGACGTTCGTAGCGATCGACGATGCCATGCGGCAGACCGGTGTGGAAGGGGGCGCGGATACGGCGCTCCGCTATCTGCTCCGCGAGTTGCGCGCGCTCCCGCAGCACAGCGCCGCGTCGGAGCCGCTCTCCACGCGGGAGCGCGAGCGCCTCGACGCCGAGGGCTTCATCGCAGAGGACGCCGACGAGCGGCGCGTCCGGGAGTCCGATCCGGTCCTGCGCGGCGCGAGTCACCGCGCGGCGCTGGTCGGCACCGCGCTGCCCCCGGAAGAGGTCGCGCGCGGGTTGGGACGCGACGTCACGCGCATCTACCACATGCTCGGCGAGCGGCAACTGTACGGCGTCCGCGATGGGCGACGCTGGCGGCTGCCGCGCTTCCAATTCGTACGCGATGGGGAGCGGTTGGCGCTCGTGCCGGGCGTGACCGCCCTCTTCCCCGCCCTCCCGCGCGATTTCAGCGTGGCGGCGATCGGCAACTGGTTCACCACCGTGCCGCAACCGCAGTTGCTGTCGGAAGAAGGACAGGCGCTCGCGCCGCGCGCCTGGCTCCTGGCCGGTGGCGATCCGCAGCGCGTCACGCTCCCCGACGTGCTCTTCATGTGAGCGGGCTCGTCCTGCCCGAGCCGCCGCCCGCCCTCGCGACGATCCGCCCGGATATCCGCCGCGTGCGGGCCGGGACAAGCCTGTGGCGCATCTACGCGCGGGGCGGCGCGCACCCGCAGCGGTGGCACGACTTCCGCCACTTCGGCCCTTCGGGGAGTCGATTCGACCACCACCTCCCCGGACCGGATGGCGCGGCGGCGCTGCAAGAGCGCGGCATCTACTACGCCATTGTTGGGCGCGCAGGGCCGGGACGCGGGACGCACCCGATCACGGCCAGCATCGGCGAGGTCTACCAGCAGACGCGCGAGGTCGATCGGACGGCGCGGATGCCGTACCTCGCCAGCTTCCGCACGGCGCGGGCGCTCCAACTCCTCGATCTCACCAGTTCGTGGCCGATCCGCGCGAATGTCACCGCGCAGATCGCGGTCGGCCCGCACGAGTGGTCCCGGCGCTGGGCGGTGGCGATCTACGACGCCTACCCGCGACTCGACGGGCTCTTCTATCGGAGCGCGTATGGCAGCGGCGCGCTGGCGGTTGCCCTGTTCGAGCGCGCGCGGGATGCCCTACCGCCCCCAGGCGGCGCGGACTGCTTCGATCAGCCGCTCGCACACCCCGAGTTGCTGTCGCGCCTGCGCCGTGCCTGCCGCGACCTGGGGTATGAACTGCGCTGAGGGATACTCTGCACGGGAGGAACCCTGCGTGTGGCTGATTCGTACCCTGAGTGGCATCAGCGAAGGTGATTTCCCTGTACCGCCGCGCCACCGCCCGGAGCGCTGAGCGCGTCTCGCTCGCGGCGCGGTGGCGCCACATGCGTCAGGGGCGTAGCGGGGTGGGGGGGTGGCCCTCACCCCGTCGCGTCCGCCCGGGGGGCACCCGGCTCGCCACCCACCGCCCAGAGGGCACCCGCCGATTCGGGAGAGGGACTTGCCGGGTGACGCTGCACGCTCGGACGCGACTTCCGATACACATGCGGGCAGCGTCACCGGCCGATCGTGCGCCCCTTGTCATGGACACGGACGCCATCTTGCGATAGGGGACGGCATGCGGCCCGGGCATGAACGACGCGGCGTGAGGAGGGGGCGTTGACCGCGCGCCGCGCGGCACCGGTCAACGGCCTGCGCGTGTTCTGCGGATACGCTCTTGCTGGAGCACGCTGGTGGCGATCACGGTGCTAGCGGGATAAGCGCCTTGGTCACCTCTCCGTAGCCCCACCCATCCAGGTCGGGTGGCGTCACGCCCAGCGCACTCAGCATACTATTGATCTGCTCGCGGTGCTCGGTCGCATGGTTGATGATCTGCACCATAACCACCCACGGCTCCACGAAGTACCCATCGCGCGTTTGCAATTGCCCTCTGCTCGCCAGGCTGGCCTCGTCTCTCGCCAGGGCGAGCAATGCTGCCCCACTACTACTTGCGACCTGCTGCAAGTCAGCAAATGGCCGGGGGGCGACAGGGTTGAGCCGGTCCTCAAACGGCAGCGTCAGCAGTCGCAGGTACGCCTGCTGCGACGTCACGAGATGAACCAGCGTACGGCGAATGCTCCCGTGCGTGGCCGACTGCGGCTCGTCATCGAGTTGCTCGTCACTCAGGGCGGAGCACGCCTGGATAATCCGGCTATTCGCCCAATTGTTGTGCGCAAATACCTTCGCAAGCACCGTCTCGATCATCGGGAGAACCCTTTCCGCACGACTAGGCCCCACCTGTAGTATCGGTAGCCGCCGCGCCGCCGTCAACCGGCGGGACGGCGGCGCGGCGGTGTTGTCAAGGCAGGGCGGCATCGGTCACCGACCCTACCCACATGTGTATCGGAAGCTTTGGCCGGGCGTGTGACGCTGCGGGATGGAAGAGCTGATTCTAGCCCGCGCAGGCGGGCTTCGCCGGTGCCGAGAGGCACCCGCAGACGGGGGTTTCAACCCCCGGAAGCGGTGGCGGCGCAGGCACCCTTACCCCGGCGCTCACGCGCCACCTCCTCTCCCCATTCGAGGAGAGGAGGAAAGAGACAACCCTACAGGTGTTTGCGAAACGCAGCAGTTAGTTCGTCAGAGCGCCACGAGGTCGCGCGCGATCGCCTCGCGCAGCCGCTCACCCATGCGCGGCGAACTGAGCGCGATCTGGACCTCGTGCCCGAGGAGGTCTTCGAGGGCGGCGATGAGGCCACCGGGGAAGAACGGGGGCGTGATCGCGGCGGGGGCGACGAGGAAATCGACATCGCGCGCCTCGTCGGCCTCATCGCGCGCGACGGAGCCGACGAGCTGGATATTCGCCGCACCGTGGGCGCGGGCCAGACGGGTGATCTCCTCGCGCCGCGCCAGGATGTCCTGTTTCGTGCGCTTCGCCATCGCTGCCCCCCGGATGCCTACACTCCTGTAGCGGCAGTATAGCGCGAAGGGCGGGTGCCGTTTCTCGCGCGAGGCGGTTTCGACACGTCTCCTCCCGCTGGCATCGCGATGGTACGCCGGATGCGTCAAAAGGTCGGCATTTAGGCGATGATGCGGCGTGAGGTTCAGGGCTTGTCGAAGGCGAGGACGGTGAAGAAGGGGAAGCGGCTGCCGGGCGGGAGGGGGAGATCGTCGCGCGGGGGGGCGGGGACATCGACCAGCGCGGCGAGTCGCCAGCCTGCGGCGAGGAAGGCGGCGAGGTACTCGCCCATCGTGCGGTGATGGTAGCCGACCTCGCCGCCGAGGGCCGCCGACATGCCGCCGTAGATGGCGCGCGCGCCGTCCGCGAAATAGTCGGTCAGGTGCCCGCGCACCACGGAGGAGTAGGGGTTGTTGAGGGCGAGGACGGCCCGACCGCCGGGGCGGGTTAGCGCGGCGAGGCTCGCGGCGAAGCCCCGGTGATCGGCGACATCATCGAGGGCGAGGTAGCTGCCGACCATGTCGAACGCGCCCGCGAGGTCGGGCAGCGGGCGGGAGAGATCGGCGACGCGGTAGGCGATGGTGTGCTGCGGGTCGCGGTCGCGCGCGATGGCGATCAGGCGCGGGCCGAGGTCGATACCGGTGACGTGTGCGCCGCGCGCGACGAGGATGCGCGCGAGGAAACCGCCGCCGCAGCCCGCGTCGAGGACGGCCCGTCCGCGCACGTCGCCGAGGAGATCGAGGAGGGGGGCGAGGAGCCCGCCGCTGAGATCGAGGCTTTGCTCGCGGTGAGCGACCCAGGCGGCGTAGGCGTCGGCGTGATCATCCCACGGATTACCGTCTGGCATAGGCGCGCCGTTATGGTGCGCTTCTTCGGTGATCCCGCGCCCGGTCGGTGGTTCGTATCCTCGTGCCATCGGCCCCCCTTTCCTTGCGGGAAAGCACTACTGCTGTGTGAACAGTATACGGCGGTGGCGCAAGCCCGCCGCCGATTGGGACGCGCGGCCTCGGCTACGAGGCGGCGTTGGCCTCGCCGCCGAGCGCCGACGGAGCGGGCTGCGGACGCGGCGGGCCTGCGGTGTGCTGGGGCCGATGGCCTGGGGCGGATCGGGGGCGTTCGCGCCCGGGCGGTCGTCGTCCCTACCGCCGGGGGTGGCGTGCGTCGTCGGCTTCAGCTTCATGGTGCGTACGGTCGCGCTCAGAGCAATTCGGCCTCGATGCGGGCGCGGATCGCGTCGCGCACGCGGCGGTAGATGGCGAGTTGTTCCGCCTCGGTGCCGGTCGCGCGGCTCGGGTCGTCGAACGACCAGTGCAGGCGACGGGCCGCGCCGGGGAAGATGGGGCAGGACTCGTTGGCGGCGTCGCAGACGGTGATCACCGCGTCGAACGGCTCGCCAAGGTAGCGAGCGAGCGTCTTGGACTCTTGTCCGGCGATGTCGATGCCGAGGTCTTGCATGGCGCGGATCGCCAGGGGGCGGACGTGGGTCGCCGCGGTCCCGGCGCTGAACGCGGCGAAGCGGTCGCCGCCGAGCGCGCGCAGCAGCCCCTCGGCCATCTGCGAGCGGGCGGAGTTGTGGGTGCAGAGGAAGAGGATCCGTTGCTGATCTTGTGCCGTCATGCGACATACTCCTGCGCTGTTCACGCCGTTCGCTGGCGCTCGGTGCTGTCGGAGGGCGGGTCCGCATCCGTCCCGGGGTGTTCCCCACGGATGAACTGGTAGACGAACGCCCCCAGGAGCGCGCCGACGATCGGCCCGACGATGTAGAGCCACTGCGCCGTCCATGTCCCGCTCACCAGCGCCGGGGCGAGGGAGCGGGCGGGGTTCATGGATGCGCCGCTGATCGGCCCCGCGAACATGGCCTCCAGGCCCACGGTCCCGCCGATCGCCAGCGCCGCCGCCTGTCCGACGGCGCGGGTGTCGGTCGCCACGCTGATGATGACGAACATCAGGAAGAAGGTCAGCAGCGCCTCGAGGGCCAGCGATTGTCCCGCGCCCCCTGTGGGGAGGGTGGTGCCGAGCTGGGCCACATCCCCGAAGAGGAGCCGCAGGGCGACGCTGGCGGCGATCGCCCCGCCGAACTGCGCCGCGAGGTAGGCCGGGACCAGCGCGAGGGGGAAATGGCGGGTCGCCGCGAAGGCCAGGGTCACGGCGGGGTTGAAGTGCGCCCCGGAGATGTGACCGACCGCGTAGATCATCGTCGCGATGATCAGGCCGAAGGTCAGGGCGACCCCGACGTGCGTGACCACCCCATCGGCGATGGTGTTGGTGATGACCGCGCCGCAGCCCGCGAAGACCAGCCCGAAGGTGCCGACGAATTCCGCCGCCGCCCGCCGAACGGGCGTTACTGGTCCCGTCACGCCGCGCTCCCCACACCGCGCCCCGCCGGATTGCGGTGGGCCGACAGTGCGACAGAGGGCTGGACCCGCCGCCTGATCTCGTCCCCGACGCGCCGGAACGCGCGCAGCCGCTCTTCCTCCGTGCCCGTCGCCTTGCTCGGGTCGGGGAAGCCCCGGTGGATTCGCTCGGGGTCATCGGGGAGGGCCGGGCGGGCTTCGTTGGCGTCGTCGCAGGTGGTGATGACGTCGTCCCGGTGCTCCCCGAGAAACCGATCGAGGTGCTTCGGATACTGCCCACCGAGCGCGATCCCGTAGCGCTGCATCATGGTTTCGGCCAGGGGCTGCACAGCGATGGACGGCTCCATGCCCGCACGCTGCACCTCGAAGCGACCCGCGCCGTAGTGGCGCAGGAAGGCTTCGGCCATTTGCGAGCGCGCCGCATTGTGAGTGCAGAGAAACAGGACGCGGATCGGGCCGTTGCTGCGGTCTGTCACGCCGTATACTCCCTTTCTTGCCTGGCAGAGTACATCCACATATATCGATGTATCTGGCCGCATGGGGCTCCCTACCCTCCGGCCAGCTAAGCGCAATTGGCTGGTGTCGGGTCGAAATGGTCCAGCTCCAGCACCGCGCCGAACTGCTCGCGCAGCCCGGTGATCGTTGCGGGGGCGAGGGTGTAATAGGCCCAGCGGGCGTCGTCGCCCCGGCGGTCGCGGACGAGTCCGGCGCGCTTGAGCACGCCCAGGTGGTGCGAGCAGGTGCTTTGCGGCAGCGCGAGCGCGGTCATCAGGTCGCAGACGCAGTATTCCCGGCGGGCCAGCAGCGCGACGATCGCCAGCCGGGTGGGGTCGCCGAGTGCCTTGAGTTGCCCGGCCAGCGCGGTGAACGAGGGGCGCTGCGTCGCCGATTTTGCTTGGAGGACGATTGTCGCCATCGCGCCGCCCCTGATGTATCAACGAATGTCGATATATTGAGTATAGCATGGGAGCGCCGCGCTTCGTCAAGCCGCGTGTGGTCGGCGTCTCTCCCCGGCTCGTGCGCTCGCGCCACCGTGTCGTGCGGCTGCGTGGCACGGTCGGCCAGGACGGCGACGATCACCAGCCGCGTCGGTTCGCCGAGCGCCGTGATCTGCCTGGCGAGCACGGCGGACGAAGGCCGCAACTCCGCACACGCCTTCGGCTGGAAGGGTAGCAGTGGTGCCCCTGATGCGCCGGGCCGGGCATGGTCGGGGCGCCGGGCTACGCGATCTGCGGTTGCTCGACGGGATCTGCGGTGACCGCGCGGAGGGCCCGAAGCGTGTCGCGGACGAGTTCGGAGAGTGGTTGCTCGCCGTTTTGGTCGAGCCAACGGGCGATCGTGACGCTGAAGACGGTCACGGCGAGCTGGGCGGCGAGGATCGCGGTCAGCTCGTCGACGCCGCGCTCCCGGAACCCCCGGCTGATTGCTTCCGACAGTACGGCGAGTTTCCGCAACTCCCGCTCGCGCAGGCCCTCGTCCGCCTGAATGACGGCACGACGGAGCCTTAGGTACTCGAGTCGGCCTTCGAACGTGGTCGCCGCGATCGTCTCGAGTCCGTGGGCGATCACCAGCATCGGGCCGAGCGCAGCCGGGGCGTCGGCCACGAGTCGGGCGACCAGCGCGGGGAGCTCCTCGTCGCCCGCGAAGAGCACCTCGCGCTTGTCGGCGAAGTGCCGGAAGAACGTGCGCGTCGTGAGGCCGGCGCGCGCGGCGATCTGCGGGACGGTCGTCGCCGCGAAGCCCTGTTCGGCGAATAGCTCGACGGCCGCTCGCTCCAACCGGCCACGCGCGTTCGGCTGCCATCTACCCATCGCTCCATGCTACTTGACGACACGTCGTGTCGTCAAGTAGCATGGTGATGACATGCCGTGTCGTCGGGCTGGCGACGCGACAACCGACGACGAAGGGAGCGACGCGATGAAGAACGAGGTCTGGGTGCTGGGCGCGCCAGACCGGACAGGGAGGGTGACCGCCAAGCACTTGGATGAGGTGGGCGTCTCGCTCGTGCTCGCGGGGCGGGACCGCGAACGTCTCGAAGGGGTCGTCGCCGCGCTTGGCGGCGCACCGCAGCCGCTGGCAGGCTCGCCGGGGTCCATACCCTCGCCGAACTCGCTTGGGATGCCCCGACCGTGGTGGTCAACACCGTCGGCCCGTTCACGACCACCGCCCTCGAAGTTGTACGGGCGTGTCCTCATGGAACGCACTCCATCGACAGAGCGAACGAGCTTCCGGCCGTCGAGAGGGCCCTGGATCTCGACCGGCAGGCCACCGCCGCCGACCGAGTGTCCGTCACCGGCACGGGCTTCGGCGTCCTCGCGACCGAGAGCGCGCCGCCGCGCCTGTGCGAAGGGCAACCACCGGCGACGCAACTATGCGTCGATGCGCTCGCAGCTATACGACGGGCCGCATGACAGGCCGCACGACAGGCCGCGAAGCGACTGTGACAGAGAATCGGCACGCGGCTCGCAGCGCCCGAGCGACCGAGCAGGAGGGACGGAGAACCTATGAGCACAATTTTGGTGATCGGCGCGTCGGGTTTCATCGGCGGGCGTCTGACCAACGCCTTGCTCGCCGAGGGCCACGCGGTCCGTTGCCTGGCGCGGGATCCGGCGCGGCTCGGGGCGCTGGCCGCCGCCGGCTGCGCGATCGTCCGGGGGGACATCGCCGATCCCCCGGCGGTGCGGCGGGCTGTGGACGGGGTCGAGGCGGTCTACGTCGCGATCCACACGATCTCGCCCCAGCCGGCCAGTACAGCAGGCCAGCGCTTCATGGCGGTCGAGTTGCAGGGACTGGAGAACGTCGTCGCGGCCTGCCGGGCGCACGGGGTGCGGCGTCTGATCTATGTCACCTCCCTCGGGATCGCGGCCGATGCGGCGAGCGAATGGCTGCGCGAGCGCTGGAGAGCAGAACAGTTGCTGCTCGAGAGCGGCCTCGACGCGACGGTCATCCGGCCGGGGATGATCGTCGGCGCGGGCGGGCGCGGCTTCGAGATGCTGGCGAGCCAGGCCGGGAGGCCGGTCGCCGTCTTCCTGGGCGGCGGGCAGCGGCTGCGCACGATCGCCGTCGATGACCTGATCTACTACCTCGTCGGCGTGCTGGACGACCCGCGCGCGTATCGGCACGCCTTCGACGTGGGCAACGACGACGTCCTGACGAATGGCCAGATGATCGATGTCGGGGCGGCGATCCTCGGGCGACGGCCTCCCATCAAGCTCCCGCTCCCGCCGACGCTCCTGGGCGCGTTCGCCCCGGTCCTCGAGCGGGCGGGCAAGCTGCCGCAGGGGGCACTCACGGGATTGCTGGACAGCCTGGCGACCGACGGGAGCGGCGACCCCGCGCCCATCCGGGCGCTCCTGCCACGCGCGCTGCTGTCGTATCGCCAAGCGGCGGAGCGGGCGTTGGCGGTCAAGTAAAGGAGCGGTGGCGTTGTCGGCTCGATTTGCAGCCCACACCTCCCGCGCGTATCGACGATCGAGACCAGCACCACCACCGCCACAACGAAGAGAGGAGCCCATGGGAACCACAACTGTCGTCGAGGCGGCCCGCCGCGCGCTGGGGCCGGTCGGCGTGCTCCTGCCGGTCTCGACCACCGGCGCACCATCCGTCGACGTGCAGCGCGCGGCGGTCCGCCAGCTGGAACGCGTCGGTTACGGTGCCGCGTGGACCAACGAGGTCGTCGGCGGCAAGGACGCCCTCGTGCAGCTGGCCCTGCTGCTCGCCGCCACGGAGCGGCTGGTGTTCGGCACGGGCATCGCCAACATCTGGGCCAGGCCGCCGCAAACCGCGCACGGCGCGGCGGCGCTGCTGTCCCAAGGCTTTCCCGACCGGTTCGTGCTCGGCTTGGGTGTCGGCTACCCCCACCAGGCGGCCAGCGTCGGCCGGGCATTTGGCAGCCCCGTGGCCACGATGCGCGACTACCTCGCCCGGATGGCCGCCCCGACGCTGCCGCCGGCACCCGCTGTGGCCTATCCGACGATCGTCGGCGCGACCGGCCCGATGATGCTCGCGCTCGCCGGCGAGGCCGCCGACGGGGCGATACCCGTCATGATGCCGCCCGCGTTCACCGCCCACGCCAGGCAGCTGCTCGGCCCGGACAAGCTCCTGGTGATCGGCCTGGCCGTCGTCGTGGACGCCGATCCGGCCCGGGCGATGGCGACCGCGCGGCAGCGGGTGGCCGGCCCGCTCGACCGACCGGGCACGTACGCCGCCGCCATCGCGCGGTTGGGCTACTCCGCGCAGGAGATCGCCGAGGTGGGCGACCGGCTGGTGGACGCGATCGTCGGGCACGGCGACGCGGCGACGATCGCGGCCAGGGTGCGTGCGCACCTCGTTGCCGGGGCGGACCACGTCATGGTCATGTCGACCGGTGCCGATTTCGCCGATGGCGTCGACCAACTGCAACGGCTCGCCCCGACACTGGTCGGGCTCACCAACTAGTGGGTTGTCAGGCGTGATTTGCAAGGTGTGCGGCGGGGTGCTAGCCTCGATAGCCTCGGCGGGCGACGCGAAGCGTGCAGGAGGCGCCATGTCCAAGAAGGCGATCGTGACCCTGACCGAGG
>JAABUN010004952.1_pt1 | contig 17237 bp, 16 predicted proteins | sample 5559311 | NCBI WGS metagenome assembly JAABUN01 (sample SAMN10711877, study PRJNA513370) | rock metagenome | isolation source: Antarctica rocks | place: Antarctica: Victoria Land, Siegfried Peak sud
TATCGGAACAGGTATCGTAGATTTGACAGACAAACAGATAAATTTGAATCAGTTGATTTTCCATAAGCAAGAAAATTCTATCAATTCAACTGTTTGTCTGTCTTTTCAACTACTGATTCGCATATATTTATTTTCTTCTCAGTGTCCTCGTTGCGCTCTGTGACTAATTTTATCTGATAACTTCAATCGTCAAAACCTGTTGCCCGGAAATTACAAATTCCGCGGGCGGAAGTTCCTGTTCGGTCAAAACGGTTAAAACCGTCGGCTTGAAACCGCCGACCGTGCGGTCGTTATTCAAAGTTGCAAGCATCGAAGGCGGCAGATTCGGCATTTCGCTGGCGCCGATGATCGCGCCGTTCGTGACGCGCGAAGTCTGCACGTAAAGTCGGTCGCCTTTTTTGACTTCGTTGATTGTCTTGACGAGTTCGGTCAAATTCTTCGGCACGAATTGTTTGGAAGCCGCCGTCGCCTGAATCGAATTGCCGTCGCCGACCGTGACCATCAAAGTTCCGTTCGGCGTATCGGCGGGAATTTTGATAAGTACTTTTTGCGCGAGAACTTTGCCCGTATCCGTTCGGACAAACGCCTGCACCTCAAAACTTTCGCCCGCTCTGACTTCCCTTTTATCGAGCGCGAGACGTTCTAAAGTCGCGGTTCTGCTTCCGTCCCTCGAAGTTAAATTGAGATTTATTTCACTGATTTCCATGTTGTCGAAGCCACTCTGCAAAAGCGAGTTTATCGGCGCGGCTACCGAATAACCGGCAAGCTGTGAAGCCGTCGATCCGGCAAAACGACGCTGTATTTTTATCGGCTCCTGACCTTTCAATTTAATTTCGCCGCTCACTTCAATCGTCGCTTCGCCCAGCCCGCGCTCGTTGGCGACAATCGAATTATAAACCGCGATATTCAATAAAAGCGGCGTTAAAAAATCGTCTTTGGCTATTTCAAAATTCAAACTTTCTTGATTGTTGCGGCTCGTCTCGAGATTTAGTTTGACCGGAATCATCTTTGGCGATTGTCCGAGTCGTCCGAAAACGCCGGTCGCTCTGTCCTGCGTCATACTGCCGACCATCGCGTCCGGCACGGCGAGCTTAAACGAATTGTTGAGATTTGGGATAACCGTTACGACGTGCGATTCGGACATCGGCAAATCCGACGTGCCGAGGCTCAAGAACGGATGCCCGAAAGCGTAAATTTTATCGCCGTCGCGGTAAGTCACCGTTCCCGACGCCGCCATCGAATAATCGCCGCGCGCGAGCTGCATCGAAACCGAGGCGCCGCCCTGCAAAGTATTCGCTTCGGCTTTTTTGAGCGGTGTAATCCGCGCCGCGCCGCCGACCGAAGCGACGGGGAGCAAACCGAACGAGGCTAATTGAGTGGCAAAAACATTGAGGGTTTCCGGCGCGATTCCGCTAAACGACATCGGCGTCGCAATCGGCTGAAAAGTTTGACCGGCGACCGCGCTCAAAGATAAATTCGCATTTCCGTCCGCAATAATCGAATTTGAGATAGTCGCGCCGCCCGGAGAATTCGGTTTCGAGGCTGAAGCTAATTCGGCAAACGAAAATGGGCGCAGTTCTTTCGGTTTCGATTTGATATTTTGATTGTTTTCAAAAATCGCCAGCATTTGCGCAATCGGCGTAATGCCGCAAATCGGTTCTTTTGAAAAAGGAAAACTATAGGAAATCGCGCCGACGAGTTTGCCGTTGATATAAACCGGCGAGCCGCTCATTCCAGCAAAAACGCTCGTTCTATCCGCGCCGCCGCCTGACAATCGCCCGACAATCATGTCCTGATGCGGACCGATGGCGCCCGGCACGACGCCCAGAATCTCGACCGAAAATTCTTCCGGCTCGCTGCCGCGAAAAACCGTCCGCGCTGTTCCTTTCATTCCTTCTTTGAGTTCGGAAACCGGAAAAAATCGCGCGTCCGACGTTTTGACGACGGAAATTTTCGATTCATTTTTAGCTTGCATCTGCGCTGAAATATGCGTACCAAACGCGTAGACAATCAATAAACAGGCGAAAAAATTTGCTTTCATATTTTTAATAAAATTCTTCCTTTGACAACCGCAGATATGGTAACATTTTGGACGGCTTACCGAAAGTTTTTTTCCAAAGACTGTCCGTTTAAGACTCACGAAAATCATTTCAAGTTGTATTTTCTTTCCTCTTTTTGATTGATAAAATTATGGCAAAAACGAGACGTTTGTTTAAGAGTTTTTACCGGCTACTGCTGCCCGTGATTATTTTGTTGATTTTAGCGACCACCGCCGCTGCCGTCTGGCTCGTCTACACGGTTTCAAATCCGCCGCAGGCAAATTATCTGGTCACGCCGGAAAAATACGGGCAATTCAGCGCGCGCGCCGCGCGGGTCACCGAGGAAAACTGGGGGAACCATGACGGCACGACTTCGCGCGGCTGGCTTCTGCGCGGCGCGGAAAACGCGCCCGCCGTGATTTTGCTGCATCGCTACGGCGCAGACCGTTCGCACGTTCTCGATTTGGGCGTCAAACTTAACGAAGCGACCGATTTCACGGTGCTGATGGCGGACGAACGCGGACATGGCGCGAATCCATCCGTGCAAAATACATCTTTCGGCGGCTGCGAAACTGACGACGCGCTGTCGGAAATCGAATTTTTGCGCGGTCTAAAATCCGAAAATCAAACGGCTCTGGTCGGGAAAAATATCGGTTTATACGGAGTTGAAATGGGCGCGCTCGCCACGCTTTCCGCAGCGAAAGACGAAAGCGTCAAAGCTCTAGTTCTGGATTCGGTTCCCGAGAATTCAGACGATGTTTTAGTCTCGGCAATCGACAATCGCTTTCCTTTCGCGAGTTCCATAACTTCAAAATTGGGTCGTCTCGGAACTTATTTTTATTTTTACAACGGTTGTTACCGGCGAAATTCGGCTTGCGATGCGGCGAAATCAATTCAAAACCGCAAAGTGTTACTGCTTGCCAGTTTGGACGCCCTGAACTTACAATCTTCGACGATAAAACTGAATCGCTGTTTTCCGGGCAATACGAAAGTCGAGGCAAAAACCGATTTAAATCCTTCGGGCTACGGAATAACCACCGCTTCACTCGAACAAGCTGCGGCTTATAACCAAAAGGTGATTGAGTTTTTCAAACAGAATTTATAGTTGAAAGTCGAAAGTGATAAACGGTAAGTGGTAGCTGTAAGAAAGATTTTAGTTACCACTTACCATTTATCACTTTCCACTAATCAAAGATTTATCTTCTTCTTGCTGTGTCCGTTTGTCTTGGCAATTCTGTGAATTTCCGCGCTGTCTTCCATTTTATCAACAGCTTTGAAAAGAATTTCGCGCAGACGTTCGAGTCTTCCAATGGTCGAGCGAGTTTCGAGCATCTGATATTTCAAATCGTTTTCCAAATTAAACGCGGCGGTTACGAGAAAGGATAAGGCTTGCGGTTCGGTGCGCTGGATTTCTGGAAATTTTCCGCGTTCGCCGCTCAACTTGTGCGCGGCTTTGGCAATGCGCCGGAAAAGCACAAATACTTCGTTTGACAATGGATTTAATAGATTTTCATCTTCTTCCAAATCTTCAAAAAACTCCAAATCACCGATTAGATAAGGTTCGCCCGCATCGATGTAGTCAAGAAGACGATAACGAATCACGCCGACGGTTACGATATTTATCCGTCCATCCGGCATCGTCTGCACTTCACGCACTTCCGTGACGCAGCCGATTGTTCCCGCGGCGGGCTTTTCAATAAAAGATTCCTGCGGTTCAAAATACGAAACGCCGAACAAATTTTTATCAAGCGCGACATCTTTGAGCATCTGACGGTAACGCGGCTCAAAAATATGAAGCGGCAAAAGCTCGTTCGGAAGCAAAACAAGCGGCAGCGGAAACAATGGCAAATGTTTGATGCCAGCAACTTTTTCTAAGGCTTCGGACATAATCTTATGAGTCTAAAGTCCAATGTCCAAAGCCCAAAGTCAAGTTTGTTTTCCTAACTTTGGGCTTTGGACTTTGGGCTTTAGACTATTTTGAGAGCTATAAAATCAACAATCTTGTCGGGCGTTTCGTCGCTCAAAGCCAGACGCTTTGCGCCGACGACGGCGTCCGCCATTTCTTCGACGCGCGTTTTGTAGCGATTATCACGAATGATTAAATCTTCGACGACGCGGCGTTCGAGTTTTTCGCGTGAAACGTCTTCGCCGACATCCGCCGCGACCGCGTATTCAATCGGCGCGGAATGATTTTTGATGCGTACGTGCAAAGCGTCGGTCATTCTCTGCGCTTCCTCACGGATTTTTTGCTGTTCGAGATTTGAATTCGGAAAACCGAGATGCCCGCGTAGAGTTATCTCGATAATGGGCTTTGACGAATCGGTATTTTCGTCAAACGCGCGGGCTTGATTTTTGACCATTTCCAAAACGGATTCGGTTATGTCTTTTGCTTCGGCGTAACCGGAAACGTCAAATGACAAACGCTGAAACGGACGCTGCCGGTAATCGGTGATGTGTTTGGCGGTAATTTGATTATTTTCGTCAACTTCAATCAAAAACGCGCCGCGCGTTTCGCGGAATTCGTCAATGCTAGTAACTTCCAGCGAACCCGGATTAAACGCCCAATTATCAATCTCGTAATGCTTGTGCGTGTGTCCGAGCGCGACGTAATTCGTAACGGATTTCAATTCCTTCAAATTCGCCAGCGATAGCGCGGGAATCGGATGCGTTTGATGACCTTCAACGTCCGTATGAAGCAGCAAAATATGAAACGCGCCTTCGCGCTGATTATCCTTCATCGCTTCGGTTAGCATCGGAATCGCCCAATTAGCCGACGCGCCATACCAATTCGAACCGAAAATTCTGGCTTTCCCGATGTCAATAAATCCGCCTTTGCCGTCTCCTTCATCCCAGGCATTATAAATGATTTTGCCGTTGTCATTTTTTGGCTCAAGCAATTTTATCAAGTTCCAGTTCGACAGCGAGCGCAGCCAGCTATAATCGGTATCGTTCGCTTTTTGGTCGTGATTTCCCTCGATTGCGACGCACGGAATTCCGTTATCCTTCAAAAGACTCAAACCCGCAAAAGCATAATTCATCGTCTCGGGCGGCACGTTGCGCTTGTGAAAAAAATCGCCGCAAATGATAACAAAATCAACCTGTTCGCCAATCGCGTATTTTTTCAAAACATCAATCCAGGCATCGAAAAAATCGCGCGGAGATTCGCTCAATTGGTAGCGCGTGCAGCCCAAATGAATATCGGAAATATGCAGGAATTTCATAATTTAATTATAAAGCATTTCATTGCAGAGACACAGACGACACAGAGATTTTTAGCCAAGGACAAACACGAAAGACACGAAAAAATCAATTCATTCTGTTTCTTATTTTCGTGTTCTTTTATGTTTGTTCGTGGCTAATCTTTCTTCTCTGTTTTTGCTTTCGGCTGCAAAACAGTTTCGAGTTTCCAGTTCAAATCGGCAAATTCGTCACGATTTTTGATAATGAGCCATTGACCTTTGCGGTCTTTCATCTGCAAAAGACTAAAACCGCCGCGTAGCTTTTCGCCGTAAAAAGTAAAATTCAATCTTCCCTTTTCGAGTTGTTCGAGCGGATTTGTTTTCGTCAGATATTCTCCGTTGTCCCAGATAACGACTTGCCCCGCGCCGTAACTGCCTTCGGAAATTGTGCCGACAAAATCTATGTAGGAAAGGCTGTGGTCGGGAACTTCGATTGCGAGGCGCTTGTCGTTCGGGTTGAGCGACAGACCTTTCGGGACCGCCCAGGATTTAAGCACGCCACCCATTTCAAGCCGCAAATCGAAATGCAGATTTGTCGCGTGATGTTCGTGAATGACAAAAAGCCTGCGTTTTTCCGTCTCTTTCGATTCTTTAAGAATCATAAGTTAATTCTTTTTAGCTTTTGGCTTTTTTGCTAATTTTATCCCTTCTTCGACAAGGTGTTTTGCTTTCACCGCGCCGAAACGTCCGAGCGGTTCAAATTTTTTTCCTTTCGCTTCGTTGTACGAAACGAAAAAATGCTCGATTTCGTCGACCAGCGTTTCGTTCAGATCGTTGATGGATTTTATATCTTTGTGGGTACGCGAATTCGACGCAACGGCAATCAAGCGGTCGTTGCGCTCGGTTTTTCCTTCTTCGGTTTGCTCGGCTTCGATAACGCCGATGAGCCGCGACGGAATCAAACAGCCGACAAAAGCCGGTTCGTCCATCAAAACCAGCACGTCAATCGGGTCGCCGTCTTCGCCAAGCGTGTTCGGAATATCGCCGAAATCGAACGGAAACGAATGTCCGACCGCCAAAACGCCGCCGAGTTTAAAGATTTGTAATTTTTCGTCGTATTTATATTTGTTGCGGCTTCCCTTCGGCGTGTCAATGATGACGTTGAGTTCGCCCGATTCTTCGTCGAACGGCTTTATTTTTTCAAAAGCTGCGGCTGATGTATTTTGCATAATTCCTTCCCTTGTTTTTTAATTTTTGATATTGAAGAATTTAACAAAAACAGCGCATTATGAAAAGCAAACTGTTAATCTAAAATTTATACGAATGTCTGAAACAAATCTAAAAATACGGCGCGGAACTGCTGCAGATGCCGAAACGCTCGCGCCTCTGGCGGTGAAAATCTTTAACGACACCTTCGCGGCAAACCCGCTGAACAAACCCGAAGATATGCGCGCGTATATTGCGGAATTTATGAGCGTCTCAGCTTTCGAGCTGGAATTAAACGATAAAAACTCCGTGTTTTTTATCGCCGAAGCGGACGACGAAATGATTGGCTACGCGAAATTGCAGGAACATTCAACCGAAAATTGCGTTTCCGACAAAAGCCCGATTGAATTGTGTCGTTTATATGTCGCGCAAGAGTTTCACGGCAAAGGCATCGCGCATAAATTAATGAACGAATGCTTCGATGAAGCAAAACGCAAAAATTTTCAAACAATGTGGCTCGGCGTTTGGGAATTTAATTTTCGGGCGCAGAAATTTTATGAAAAACTCGGCTTTTCAAAAGTCGGCAAACATATTTTCCAGCTCGGTTCAGACCCGCAGACTGATTTAGTGATGGAAAGGAAATTATCAACAGACAGTTTGCCAGCCGATTAGATTTTTTTTTGTTCTTGCTTGTTTCAAAAGGCTGTAAGATAATCGCCTTTGGAGAAATTTATGAAAAACAAACTTCGCGCCGTCAAACAAATTGTCGTTTCTGAAAAACCTGCCAAAGCCGAAGTTTCCGACAAGGAATTTCGACGCAGATTAAAGGAAATCAAGGAATGGAGGAAAGAACGTCTTGCCGAAATTCGCGTCGAAAACTCGCGTTGAAGTTTATATTCCCGTCCGCTATGAAACCGCTTATCGAGAAACATTATCCTGGGTGACAAATGAATTAACGTATTTGCGCGGCGGCTGCACGGTTCTGGAAAATGTCGGCGGTTATTATCTTTCAACTTCCGATGAAATTATTGATGACCGCGTGAACATTGTCTTCTCTGATTTTCCGATGAGTTGGGACGTGGCAAACGAGCGTGAAGAAATCTTGAGTTATTGCTCGGAACTGCAATTTTTCCTGCTGGAAAATCTCTGGGAAGAAGCAATTTTAATTGTCGCTTCGCCTGTATTTCATACCAATTTATAAATTCTTCATAATCTGACGAATCGCGCCGAAATGATAAGCCGTGTGCGCTAAAATTCCCATCGCCATTCCGACTCGTTCTTCGTTCCAATCCGGCACGTCCGCCAAGCATCGCAAAACACTTTCATAGGATTTCCGCACGCCGCCGCGCAGAGCGTTCCATTCCGTTTCGTTGACGGTTTCAATCAGCCAGCTTTGTTCCCAATTGACCTTTTCGGTTCTGCCGCCGATAAATTCGCACAAACGGTCGAGATAAAATTTCGCGTGTTCGGTTTGTGCGGCAATCGTCATCGAATTAACTTCGCGCGAAACTTCCGTCGCCGAAAGTTTTTCGATGGTGCTTAAAACGCCGACGCCTTTGTCAAGATACGCGCTTCCGGTTTCGGGCGAGCCTTCAAAAGTTTCGCGCAGAAGATACAAAATCGCTTTCAGAAAAGCGTCTTTTTCGATTGAATTTTTATCTGTGTTCATCTGTGTTAATCTGTGGTTTCAAACTTCTTATGACCGAAAACATCGAAAAATTCATTGCTGAATTTGCTGCCAGCCTTGGAGAAAAAACCTTTGTAAAAATGACTTTGGGCAATTATCGCGGAAACGACGCGCATTTGCAAAAATTATTGATACGGCTCGTCGAAACGAAAAAAGGCACGCGGCTTTTTTTTCTCTACCGGCAAGACACGCGCGACACGGCAAAGAATTTCGATTTTACCGAAGGTGTTGCGAAAATCCGTGAAGTTTTGGGAACTGAATTTTTCAGCGGTCATCTTTTTACAACCGAGAATGACTTTCAACTCGACATTGGCAAAAAAGGAAAATCGCGCTTAAATGTTGCAAAGCCGACGTTTAATGTAAAACCCGACGTCTCTCATAACCGCGAAAAGCAAATTCTTGTTAATCCGAACAGTTTTTATTTGAAAGCGCTCGGCATCACTACCGACAGAGGCGAAATCCGCGACAAACAACAGGACAAATGGAAGCAGATAAATAAATTTGTCGAAACTCTCGGAAGTTTGATTGATAAATCGCCGCTTGCCGATAAAAAGAATTTGCGAATCGTCGATATGGGTTCGGGCAAAGGTTATCTGACGTTTGCAACTTATGATTATTTCAAAAACACCAGAAACATTGATGTCGAAGTTGTTGGTGTTGATACGAAAGAAGAACTCGTCGGACTTGGCAACGATGTTGCAAAGGCGAGCGAATTTGAAAATTTGAAATTCGTTCACGGTTATATCGGCAACTTTGATTTGAAAAATACGGACGTTTTAATCGCGCTTCACGCCTGCAACACGGCGACCGACGACGCGATTTACAAAGGAATAAAAGCCGAAGCCGATTTGATTGTCTGCGCTCCGTGCTGTCATCAGGAAATTCGCCCGCAAATCAAAGCGCCGGATTTTTTGGGCGGAATTTTCCGGCACGGCGTAATGCTCGAACGCGAAGCCGAAACTTTAACCGACGGACTTCGCGCTCTGCTTTTGGAGAAAAGCGGTTATTCGACAAAACTTTTCGAGTTTATTTCGACCGAACACACACCGAAAAACAATATGATTGTCGGCATGAAACACAACCGAGCGGTTGAAACGGAAAAGTTAGACGGGCAAATTCAATCAATAAAAAACTTTTACGGAATCGAACAACAACGTCTGGAAAACCTTTTGACTTGATTTTTCATCTGAAAGACACTTATTATTACAGTTTGCGCCAAACACGCAATTTTAAACATAGGAGACCATTAAAACAATGAAACCTGAAATACATCCGAATTATGAAGAAGTGAGCGTAACGTGCGCTTGCGGAAATTCTTTTAAAACACGCTCGACCGGCAAGGATTTAAACCTTGAAATCTGTTCGGAATGTCATCCGTTTTTTACCGGAAAACAAAAGTTGATTGACACCGCCGGACGAGTTGACCGCTTTAATAAACGCTACACGCGCGGCGCGGCGAAAACTGCCGACGCCGAAGCAGCGAAATAAATTTTTGCCGCCGATGAATTTATTTTCCGCATTACATTAGCCTGATAAAAACTAACGCCGACGCTTTTCTTGCGCCGTTTGATTCTTAGTGTAAAATCTTTACGCTGGCTCAAACGGTGAAAAAAGGTCGGCGTTAATCTTTTATATAAAGGCAGGTAACGCGGCGTGGAAAAATTATTTAACGTTGATTGGCAGTCGATGTTTGTTCCGACCGAATCTCTGATTGAGATTTTTATTCGCGGAACACTGATGTATCTGGGAATGTTTACGATTCTCAGAGTATTTCGCCGACAGGCAGGCGCGGTCGGAATTGCTGATTTACTGGTTATCGTCGTGATTGCCGACGCCGCTCAAAACGGAATGGCGGGCGATTCAAAATCAATTACCGAAGCCATTTTACTAATCATCACGATTGTTTCGTGGAATTATATTCTTGACCTTCTCAGCGATAAATTCGATTTTTTCAAACGTATTATCGAACCGAAGGAAATATTGCTGATTGACGATGGTAAGTTGATGCGCGGCAATATGCAGAAGGAAATGCTGACTTACGACGAGTTAATCAGCCAGCTTCGTCAGCAAGGCATCGAAAAAGTCAGCGAAGTAAAAAAATGTTATCTCGAAAGCAACGGGCATTTCAGCGTGTTAAAAAAGGACGAAAAAGCGGACGATAAACCGAAAGGCAACACGAGCAGCGCGGTTGGCGTCAATTAAAACCATATGAAAAACAAACAGCGAAAATTAAATTTCTTAAATCTTTTCCTCGGTATGCAGAAGGATTTAATCGTCGGCGGTCAAGCCGTGATGGAAGGCGTGATGATGCGCACGCCGAACGCCTACGCGATTGCGTGCCGCAAAAAAGACGGCTCAATCGTTCACACTTCGGAATTTCTGCCGAAATGGAGCGAGCAATATAAGATTTTAGATTTGCCGATTCTGCGCGGCGGCGCGACTTTGATTCAATCGATGGCTTTGGGAATCAAAGCGCTGAATTTTTCGGCGAGCGTCGCGCACGACGATATGGAAGCGGAAAAAGCAAAAGAATTAACCGCTGAATTTTCCGCTCAAACCGTTTTAGCCGACGGCACGACCGACAAAAATTTCACGAAAGCACCTGTTAAAGTGATTATGCCCGAAAAGGAAACGGCAAAGAAAAATCCGTCGCAAGCGGCGGGCGCGGTCGGTTCGATTGTTTTGGCGCTGTTTTTCAATGTCTTGCTTTTCATCGTCGCGCCGCTTTTGCTGACAAATGTTTTATTTATCGCACTCGGCTGGGCAACGGCACCGGCAGTTGTCGCCGATTTAACTTTGTGGCAAACGGCAAAGGCATATATTTGGGAAATTAAGCCCGATTCGTGGATTGCGTTTAACTTGGTAGACGGTCTTATTAGAATGCTGTTTTTCGTCGTGATGATTTTTACGATGTCTTACCTGCGCGACATTCGGCGCGTTTTCGAGTATCACGGTGCGGAACACAAAACGGTGTTCACCTGGGAAAAAGATATGGATTTAACACCGGAAAACGCCCAATTGCAAAGACGACAACATCCGCGCTGCGGAACTTCGTTTTTGATGATCGTGATGCTGGTCGCCATCGTTTTATTTTCAGTCGTCAAATTCGACGCAATGTGGCTCAATTTATTGGTGCGAATCGTTTTAATGCCGCTTGTTGCCGGACTTTCGTATGAAATTATTCGCTACGCGGCTAAAAAAGAATCGAGCGCGATTTTCAAAGCGATGACTATTCCAGGACTCTGGCTGCAAAATATCACGACCCAAGAGCCTGACGACTCGCAGCTTGAGGTCGCCATCGAAGCCTTGAAGGAATCGTTAAAACTCGAACCGTCTGACACGGAAGAAGTTCCGGCAAATCACAGAGAGTTAGAAGTCGTTGTCTAAATTATTGATTTTTCAACCCTGGAACTTATGAAAAACTGGTAATTATTGATTGATAACTGATAACTGATAAATTTATGTTAGAAAAACTTGCACAAATCGAACAAAATTATGAAGAGCTGAACGATCAGCTTTCTTCGCCGGATGTGATGTCGGATATTTCGGCTTATACGAAGATGATGAAACAGCATCGGAGTTTAGGCGAAGTCGTCGCAAAATATCGTGAAGTCAAAAAGATGAACGAAGAGCTGGAAGGCGCGAAGGAAATTCTCGCCGCTTCGGACGACGCCGACATGCGCGAGTTTGCCGAGATGGAAATTGCCGAAATCGAAGGAAATCTCGTAAAAGCTGACGAACAATTGAAATTTTTGCTGATTCCGAAAGACCCGAACGACGAAAAGAACGTGATTCTGGAAATTCGCGCCGGAACGGGCGGCGACGAAGCGACGCTTTTCGCGGCGGAAATTTTGCGGATGTATGCGCGTTATGCCGAACGCCAAGGCTGGAAAATGGAAGTTCTTGAAATGTCCGATACCGGCGTCGGCGGCATCAAAGACGCTTACGCGATGATTGAAGGCGACAAGGTTTATTCAAAGTTGCGTTACGAATCAGGCGTTCACCGCGTTCAGCGTGTTCCGCAAACTGAGACGAGCGGAAGAATTCATACGTCGGCGATTACGGTTGCAGTTCTTCCCGAAGCCGAGGAAGTTGACGTGCAAATCAATCAAAACGATTTGCGGATTGATACTTTTTGTTCAAGCGGTCCGGGCGGACAATCGGTAAATACGACTTATTCAGCCGTGCGCCTAACGCATCTTCCGACCGGCGTCGTCGTTTCGATGCAGGACGAAAAATCGCAAATCAAAAACCGCGAAAAAGCGATGCGCGTGCTGCGCGCCAGATTGCAGGAAATCGAAGAACAAAAAGTTCACGACGCGCAGGCATCCGAACGCAAATCAATGGTCGGCAGCGGCGACCGTTCCGAGAAAATCCGCACTTATAATTTCAAGGAAAATCGCGTTTCCGACCATCGCATCGGCTTGACGGTTCACCAGCTCGATTTGGTAATGGAAGGCGCGCTCGATGAATTTATCGAATCCTTGACGACACATTATCAAACCGAGAAATTGAAAGCCGACACAGTTGCCGCTTAACATCTTGCGATTCTATTATGCGATGTTTTCTGGCTCTTCTCTGCTGTTTTTTAATGATTCAATGTGCGAGCTTTTAACCTATAAAATTCTCGCGGCGGAAAAGAAACCGCAAATCTACGGAACGCAATTTAAAGCGGAAAACGGAAAAATGTATTTGTTGGAAACGATAGAACCGGAAAAGCAAAATTTGCGAGGCACGGAAATGAATCTTCCGACAATGAAAGAATATCTGAAAATGCTTGAAAAGTTGTATCGACTTCCGGTAGTGCGTTCGTAACTTAAAGCAGTGTTCGTAAATTTTTTTACGAAATTGAATTATTATGCCCCCACCGACTCGTCTATTTCTTGTTCGACACGGACAATCCGCCGGCAATGCCAGCGGGCGTTTCGGCGGACATTCGCCGACGCCGCTTTCCGAACTCGGACACCGGCAGGCGGAATTGACGGCGCAAATCCTTGTCAAAGAAGGAATCGAAGCGATTTATTCGAGCGATTTGTTGCGCGCCGTCCAAACGGCTAAACCGCTGACCGAAATTTTAGATTTGCCGATAATTATGACCTCCGCTTTTCGTGAAAGAAAAGTCGGCGTGCTTGAAGGCTTAACCTTCGACGAATCGAAAGCACAATTTCCCAAAGATTATTACGCGCTCGTCAACCGCAGCATTCACCACGTCATCACCGAAGGCGAAAGCTACAATCAGCTGCTGCGCCGCGCCACCAAAGCACTTCACGAAGTCATTCGCACGCATCACGGGAAAAGCATCGTCATTTTTTCGCACACCGGAACTATCTGCTTTTTAACTCTCCATCTGATCGGCGCAATTAACCGCCACACGAAAACAACGCCCTGGCTCGTTACTTCAAATTGCGGAATTAACCGTTTCGAGATTCGCGGCAGAAACAATGTTCGCGTCAACGCTTTTAACGACACGCGCCATCTCCAACAAGTGACCGGCGACGATTCTTTCGCCGCTCGCGGAATATAAATTGCGGCTGGAACTAATAAGTCCCAGCCGCAATTTAAGCTCAATACAAGCAATTAAAAATCAGAACGAAAACTTCGCCGCAAATTGAATAATGCGCGGCGGAGCGGTCGATATAATTTGTCCAAAATTGCTCGAAGTAATACTCGTCACCGGGTCATTGAACTCCGCGTGATTGAAAAGGTTAAAAAACTCGGCGCGGAGTTCCATTGTAACTCGGTCGCCGATGAGCGGCGTCGTTTTTGCAACGGCAAAATCGACATTTGCGCGACCCGGACCGCGAAAAGCGTTTCGCGGCAGTGAGCCGTAAGTTCGCAGCGCGGGATTAGTTGCCGCAGCGGTAGAAGTCGAGGAAAGCCCGACCCTGGAAAAATTCGCCGGATCGAAATAAAAGTTTCCGGTTCGGTTATTGAAAGTTTGAGGATTTCGCGGGTCGCTGAAAATGCCAACACTGTTGCCGACTAAGTTAGCGCGCACTAAATTACCGTCACCTGCGCCGGAAGGTCCGGGGCGTGAGCCTGAGCGACTCAAACCGGCAAAGACATCGAGCGGAAAGCCCGTGCGGTAAGTGACAATCGGACGCAAGCTAAAGCCCTGCGTCAGACGTTTGGGCAGCGAAGTGAAAGCTCGCTCAAGCGGCAAATCAAAGACACCGCTGAAAGTGAAGCGCTGACGGATGTCATAATCGGAGTCGGCGCGAAACTGTTTCGGATTGTAGATAGGAACTCGACTGTTGCGCTGCCGGAAACCGGACGCGGTGTCTATCGAATGACTGTAGGTATAACCCAATGTAAAGTCACTAGTCGAGAAAAGAGTGTTGTATATTTTTCCAAACAGATTGCTACTGTCCGATGCTCTGCTGGAATACTGTTTGCGCATAACCAATTGCAGACTGTTGTAATTAGCCGAGCCGACATTACGAAATTCGTCGAGATAGCTGAAACTGGAGCTGGTGTTGCCCGGTTGCGAGTTAAATCGTCGAGTGGTAGTTCCCAGAATGAACGGATTGGCATCAACGAGCGAAGTCAGTTTGTGTGACGAACTGCCGACGTAATTCGCTTCGACCGTCAAATCTCTGGCAATCTGGTGCTGAAGGCTGAGATTATACTGGTAGATATAAGGCGTACGGAGATTCGGGTCAACGAAATAGACACCGCCGCCGCCGAACGGCAAGAAGCCGGAAGCGTCAAAGTCAATATTTGGTGAAGGCGGGCGTGAAGGAAACGAGTTCGGCACACCCGCATTAACGAACGGCTGGCTGAAAATATTTGTACCCGGTTCAAAAAAGAGGTCTGCAAATCCGAAGAACGGAGCTTGTCCGTTAAATTGCAGATTGTCCTCGCCTTTCAAAATATCATAGAAGACACCAAACCCGCCGCGAATACTCGTTCTGCCTTTACCAAAAGGATCGTAAGCAAATCCGAAGCGCGGCGCGAAATCGTTTTTGTCCGAGAAATTAGCTCCTTTCGGCGCGCCCGGATCACCCGGAAACTGCACGCCGACAGGAGCGTTTCTGAAAACCTGCGACCTCTGACCAAATTTCAGCGAGAAAGAACGTCCGAGCGTATCAATCTTCGGCTGGCTGTATTCATAGCGTAAGCCAAGAGTCAGAACCAGATTTTTACGAACTCGATACTCGTCCTGAGCAAATCCGTAATAGGAATTGGTGCGAATGTTGGAAGGAGCTTCTCCGAATTGCAGATATTCATCCGGCAGTCCTAACAGAAAATCCGCAAAATCATTGCCCGAACCGATTCCGCCCGCCGCCGCCGAACCGCTAAAGAAAAATTGTCCGTTGACAAAGAAGTCAAACAGCGTGTCGTTCTTGTAGGGCGAGAAGCTGCCTCCGAATTTGAAACTGTGCTTGCCTCTGACCAATGAAAATGTGTCGGTAAAGTTGTAGGTAGTGTCCTTAATATGTGTCGGTCCCTGCGGGCTAAATCCGATGTTCAATCCACTGGCAAATCCGAGACGGGGCGGTCCTGACGGGTTGTCCGGCGTAGTTCCGATACCGAGTTGCGAAGCGGTCGGCAAATTTACGCCGGGCACTGCCTGATTGCTATCGCTGCGCTGCGCCGTGAAACGAAAGTCGTTCAGCACATCCGAGGAAAACACTCGCGTGTAGGAAAAGTTGGAGAAATACCGCTTACCGCTATTCTCAGTGGGAAATCCTCTCACGTTAGAACCGTCAAAGGGGTTAAGAGTCGGATTGCGAACTCCGCCTAATGTTACTGTGAACCTATCTTTTTGAGACGCCGCGTAATCGAGTTTGATTGTCAACTCATTTCTGTTGTCGGTTGCCGTTCCCTGCGACACTAATTGACCGCTCGAAGATGTCGGAATTAAATTGTTTCCGATATATCTTTGGGCTGTCGGGTCAATTCGCGCGATAATGCCTCGCGCGGCAAGCGCCGCGTTCGGCTGATAAATCGGGTTCATTTGAAGAAACGAAACGACATTCGGATCAGGACCGGTTCGATTGCCGTTTGAAAGCGAAAAATCTCCTCTTAACTCGGCGGGCGTAAACGTAGTTGTCGAATTGGTCGTCTGCGTCTGAACCTGTCTCTGTCCCTGATAACTGACGAAAAAGAAAAGTTTTTCTTTGCCGTTATAAATGCTCGGACCGCCCTCGTTGAATCCCAGAAAATAGACCGGACCGCCGATGGTAAAGCCGTATTGATTGCGTTTCAGAATCTCTTTCGGAGTGCCGTTTCTGTTATTAAAGAAAGTGTTGGCGTTAAATGCGTTGTTCCGCACAAAATCGTACGCGCTGCCGTGAAATTGACTCGTTCCCGATTTGGTCACGACGCTGATAATGCCGCCGCCGTTGCGCCCGTATTCAGCCGTGTAATTGTTTTCGAGAATGCGAAATTCAGCGACGGCATCGGGATTGGGATTAAAAACCACCGCGTTGCTCAGCAAATTGTTGTTAAGTCCGCCGTCGAGCAAATACTCGACCGAATCCGAACGCCCGCCGGCAATATTGAATCCACCGGCGCCGCCGTTGCCCGGATTGGTCTCCGTCACGCCGGGCTGTAACAAAGCCAGGTTTAAGACATTGCGTCCGTTCAAAGGCAAATTGACGACCGAACGCTCCGAGACGGTTTGTCCGAGCGTCGGATTGGCTGTCTCGACCAGCGCCGCCGCCGATGTCACATCGACGACTTCGGATTGCGACCCGACTTCGAGTTTGATGTCGAACTTGAGAGTCTGATTGATGTTAAGCGTCTGCTCACCGCTCGCCGCCTTTTTAAATCCGCTGCGTTCGACCGACACTTGATATTTGCCGACCGGCACCGACAAAATCTGAAAACTTCCGTCTTCGTCCGTAATCGTTTCGCGGGTAATCTTAGTTCCCGTATTAGTCACCGTCACTTTAGCGCCCGGAACTACCGCTCCGAGTTCGTCGGCAATCGTTCCGACGATTTTGCCCGACGATTCCTGCGCCCTTGAAACTCCGGTCAGGGTGAAAAATAAAAATATGCGAATCAGTAGTTGAAAACGAGCAAATAGAAAGCCACTGCCAGTTTTCCCCAACAGTGTAGCATCAAGCCATCGGCAGAACGAACTTTACCGGCTTTTTGAATATGAGTTTTCTCATGTAT
>JAABUN010004953.1_pt1 | contig 17234 bp, 13 predicted proteins | sample 5559311 | NCBI WGS metagenome assembly JAABUN01 (sample SAMN10711877, study PRJNA513370) | rock metagenome | isolation source: Antarctica rocks | place: Antarctica: Victoria Land, Siegfried Peak sud
CAACGACCACAACCGTTACCAAAAGCACGACCGACTCGAACAACCGCACGCAAATCTAACGCGCTGTTGCAACCCTTATGGTGAACCATGAATATTCATGGTTCACCATTTTTATTTCCCATGAACATCCCCGACCCGACGCGCGATGAAGCCGCCTTCAAAGCCTGGCGGCGTGACGCGTTTCCGTTTTTCCAAAGCAAGATTTTCCTGACGCACGCTTCGGTTTCGCCCTTGCCTTCGGGCGTCGCGCAAGCGGTTTCCGATTACAGTTTTCGCATCATGCGCCAAGGCCAGTTCGATCCCGCGCAGCAGCCGCAATACCAACGCTGCAAAGAACGCGTGGCGAAACTCATCGGTCATGGCGCCAAAGCCGATGAAGTCGCGTTCACCGGTTCGACTTCGCACGCGCTCGGCATTGTCGCGACTGGAATCGATTGGCGCGCGGGCGATAACTGCGTCGTCGCCGACGGCGATTTTCCCGCCAATGTCGTGACCTGGAAAGCCTTGCAGCGACGCCATGAAATCGACGTGCGAATGATTCCGTTTCGCCCGCAAATGGACTTTTCGCTTGATGACTTAAAGCCGTTGGTCGATGACCGCACGCGCATCGTCAGCCTGTGTTCGGCCAACTTTCTGAGCGGTTATCCGATTGACTTGAAAGCGATTGGCGCGTGGCTCCATGAGCGCAATGTTTTGTTTTGCGTCGATGCGATTCAAACGCTGGGCGCGATCCGGCTGGATGCGAGCGATGTCGATTTCGTTTGCGCCGACGCGCACAAGTGGCTTTTGGGGCCGAACGGCATCGCGATTTTGTGGGCGCGGCGCGCGGCTTTGGAACAATTGAATCCCGCGATTTTCGGCTGGCTCGCGCCGCAAAAGCGCGAGAACTGGTTCGCCTACGACACGACGCCAATAGACAACGCCGAACGATTCGAGCCGGGCGCGCGCAATTATCTGGGCATCATCGCGCTTGAGGCCGCGCTCGCCTTGCACGAACAAGCCGGCGGGCCGTGGGTTGAAGATCGCGTGTCGCATTTGCGCGATTACGCCGCACGCCGCTTGGAAGAAATTGGATGTTCGCTTTTGTGGAAACCCGAATCACATCAGAAGGCCGGCATCGTTTCGTTTCAAGCGCCCGATGGCGACACGGAAAAACTTTACGATCATCTCAGCGCGGATTACGAATTATCGCTGCGCGACGACAAGAAGGGGCAAAAATGGATTCGCGTTTCGCCGCACTGGATGAACCTGGAATCCGATTTGGATGCTCTCGCGCAAAGCATCCGATGCGCGCTGAATACGGAGTTGTTGAAAATCAAATAACCATTTTGCAATTGCCCGAATCGCCTCCGATTGAAACCGGGGCTGGAGGGCTGAAGCCAACACTGCCCAGAGGGCGCCCGGCCTGCGCGGACAAGAAAGAGCGTCCGCGCAGGCGGACTGTCAGCCGTAGGCTCCCCAGCCCCGATTTTAATCGGAGGCGATCCAACGCGCAGTTTCGATCATCACGCATTTCATCTGGCAAACCCGCACCACTGGTTAGATAACCGCAAGGACAAAGCCGGTGCATGAGTACTCATGCACCGGCTTTTTAGTTGCTACTTAATTAGTTACAAGAAGTGTTGGTAACTGCCGGGCGTTGGTCGCTGTAGCATGAGTACTCATGTGGCGCAATAAAGCGTGTTTGTTTAAAGCACCCGAGTACTCATGCACACGCTGTTAACTGCTCGATGGAGGTAATTACGAGAAGTCCTGGTAGATGCCGGGCTCTTGTTGTGTGGCTGCGCGCAGTTTGAATAGATTCGTTAGAATCTTATTTGAAAGGAAACTAAACAAAAATGATTCTTGCATTCTTAGACGATTCTACAGTGACCATCTTTGATAAAGTGGGACAAGCAAATGTTGATTGCGAAGGGATTGATGTCGAAAATGGAGTGTTCACTTTCACGGACGAATGTGGTTATATACTTCGCCCTACTTTTATCGAGCCGAACACAAAAGTCATACTGGGGTGCTGGACTTTAGTCTCCTCAAGTTTCTTCCAGTTGGAACTCACAGAACAGCGCAATATTCAGCTATTGCAGGATGTTCTCCAAAATCGCATTTGGGTGAACAAGGGGCCGACCCCAATTTGCAATGACGAACAATTAAAGGAGATTCTGCGCCGTGCTAATCCTGCACTTGAAACAAGTGATTGAAACGTCTTAACAGCCACACAACAAAGCGTTGCACCCAACCGCCTACATCACCGGTTTTCGCTCGCGCTTTGTTACAGCCTTCGCTTCCGGTGGCGCGTGAGTTTAGTCGTTGCGCTGATGGGTACTCATGTGGCGCAGTAAAAGCGAGTTTATTCACCGGCGCATGAGTACTCATGTACACGCTTTTAACAATCGATTTAAGTTGCCGGCGGCGGTTGGAGAAACGTGTCCAGAGTGCGCAAGAACTGGCTTACATCAAGGGGTTTAGTGAGGTAGCTTCTGGCTCCCGCCGCCAGCAACCGCGCGATTTGGTTGGGCGTGGCATCGGCGCTGACGACAACGATTGGAATGTCCTGAGTCGCGGGCGATTGTTGCAGGCGGGCCAGAACTTCAGCCCCGTGAATGTCGGGCAGGTTCAAGTCGAGAAGAATGAGATCGAGTTCGTGGCGGCGGGCGAGGTCGAGGCCGATGCTGCCTTGCATCGCGGTTAGCAAGCGGATTTCCGGGCGGCGTTCGAGAATCGCTTCCATGAGGCGAAGATTGGAAGGGTTGTCTTCAATGCAAAGCACGGAGTAAAGACGCTCGGCGGGCTTGATTTCCGGCGGAGGCGTGTCCTGCGGCACGTTGGTTACCAGTTCCTGGGGCGAAGCCGTTTGCGGCAAATTGACGGTGAATGTCGTGCCCTGCCCCAGGACGCTTTCTACTTCGATAGTGCCGCCCATCGCCGAGACTAAACGCTGCGACAAAACGAGTCCCAGGCCGGTTCCTTCGACTTCGGTGTCGGAAGCGTTCAATCGCTCGAAAGGCGTGAAAAGCTTGGATATGTCGTGGGGCGAGATGCCGGGGCCGGTGTCGCGAACCGCGATTGAAGTCCATCCATCGGGGTTTTGGAAGCAGGAAACTTCGACCTGCCCGCCCTCGCGATTGTATTTGATGGCGTTGGCGAGAAGATTTATCAACACCTGCTTGAGGCGCTGACGGTCGGCCAGGATGAAGCTGAGGCCGACTTCGGCCAGGTTTTCATGGAGGCGTATCGCGTGTTCCGAAGCGAGTGTTCGCACCAGGGCGCAGGCTTCGGGCACGATGTCGTGGAGGGAAATCGGTTCGAGCGAAAGTTCGATGCGTCCGGCTTCGACGCGCGCAATGTCCAGAACCTCGTTGATGAGGTCGAGCAAATGGCGCCCGCCCTTGAGGATGTAGCCCACGCTTTCGCGGGCCAGAGGAGCAAGTTCCTGCATTTCCAAAACCTGGCCAAAGCCCAGAATCGCGTTGAGCGGCGTGCGCAGTTCGTGGCTCATGCGCGACAAGAATTCGCTTTTGGCCAGGTTGGCCGCTTCGGCTTCTTCGCGAGCCTGATGAATCGCCGTTTCCGCTTCTTTTTGCGGCGTAATATCTTCGTAGCTCACCAGCACGCCGACAACCACGCCTTCCTTGTCGTGCAACGGAACCCTGTTGGTTCGCAGCCAGATTTCGCTGCCATCGCCCCTGATTAAAGGCTCCTCGATATTGAGTTTGGAGGTGTCGGCGTTCATGACTTGAGCATCGTCGGCTCGATAGGCGGCGGCGTGCTCGGCCCACGGCAGCTCGAAGTCGTTCTTGCCCGGAATTTCATGGGGCGAGTCGTAGCCCGCATCCTGGGCCATGCGATTGTTGCAGCCGAGGTAGACCGATTGGCGATCTTTCCAGAAAATCGCCTGGGGGATGTGGTTGATCACGAGCCGAAGCATTTCCTGGGTCGCGCGAAAGGCTTCGGAAGTTTCGCGCAACGATTCCAAAGCCGTTTTGCGCTCGAGGATTTCGCTTTGCAGCGATTCGTTAGCAGTCGCCAGATCGGCGATGCGTTCCCCAGCGCCTGGGCGGACTGCTTCATTCCCGAAACATCATGGGCGACGCAATACCATAAATCCTCGAACGGCGCGCACGTCCAGCGCAGCCACTTATAAGAACCGTCGCGGCACCGATAGCGGTTTTCAAAGTGCGTGACGGCGCGTCCGCTTTCGAGCTGCGCCGCTCCTTCGAGTGTTTTGGCGTGGTCGTCGGGATGCACGAACTCAAGGAATGGCACGGCCATCATTTCGGCGTGCGAAAAGCCAAGTGTCGTTTCAAAAGCCGGATTAAGCCTTTTCATGTAGCCGTCGCTGCCGATAACGGCCAGCATGTCGAGCGAAAGGGTGAAGAATCGGTCGCGCTCTGCCTCGGCTCGCTTGCGTTCTGCCTCGGCCCGCTTGCGCTCGCTGATGTCGCGGATGTTGCATTGAATGACCTTCTTGTCCCCGGACACGTAAACGTTGCTCACAAACTCGACAGGGGCCCTACTCCCGGATTTTGTTTCCAGCGGCAGATCGTCGTAGCGCACGTATTCCTGTTGCTGCAGCGTGCGAAAAGCATCCTGATTGGCGGCGATGTCGCGAAACGCGCCGATTTCCCACAATTGCCTCCCCACGAATTCTTGCGGCGCGTAACCCAGCAATTGGCACAAGTAAGGATTGACATCTTCGATTTGCCCGCTTGCCGCGTCCAAAATCAAAATCCCGTCTTTGGCCGACTCGAAAAGCCGCCGGTAGCGCATTTCCGATTGCAACAATGCGCCCGCGTTTCGCTGCGCCGTCTGCGCCGTCTGCGCCGCCTGCGCCGTCTGCGCCGCCTGCGCCGTCTGCGCCGTCTGCGCCGCCTGCGCCGCCTGCGCCGCCTGCGCCGCCTGCGCCGCCTGCGCCGTCGAAACGCGTTGTTGCTCCTGGAATTCGCGGCGGCCCGACACGCCTGCCCCATTCACGATTGCATCAGGCGCGATTGCATCAGGCGCGATTGCATGGGGCGCGATTGCATGGGGCCGCGTTTCGAGAAGCGTGACGACATGGCGCGCGAGCCTTCGCAGCGCGTCTTGTTGGGCATCGTTGAGCTGGCGCGGCGACGTGTCGAGAACGCACAAAACGCCCATGACACGGCCTTGCGCCGGCTTCAGGGGCATTGCGGCGAAGAAACGGATGCGCGCGCCCTCAACGGAAGCATCGCCCTTCCAGCGCTCGTCGGCGGAAGTGTCGGGGACCATCAAAAGATCGGACTGCGTCGCGGCCAGGGCGCAAAAGGAAAGCGCCGTAGTAATTTCCGTTTCGCCCAGGCCGACACGCGCCTTGAACCATCGCCGCTCGTTTTCGATCAGCATGATGGCGGACATCGGCGCGGCGCAAATTTGCGCCGCTAAATGCGCGGCATCGTCAAACGGTTGTTCGAGCGCGCTGTCGACATCGTCATGCCGAGAAGCTTCCAAACCTTGGGCTTCACCTGGAGAAATTGGATCGTTCATCGAAGGGAACCGACCTTGTCAGAGAAAGGGCCTCGCAAAAAGGCGCTTGTTATAAATTACCTTATAAATTACCGAGTCACGGTTATAAAGCAAATCTCGATTGGCCAGTGCCGCTTTGTCCTTTTGCGAGGAACCCTGTCCCCTTAATCATCGCACATCTTGAGTCTTGAGTTACTTGTCGACTGTCAACGCGACCATTGAATCCTAATTGCCTGCATGAGTACTCATGTAGGCGGGAACTTCGCCCGACACGAGCCACAGCATGGAGGTTGCTATCGCCGCATGAGTACTCATGCCCCGAGTAGAACACGGTTCCGAAATTGAACCCATAAACGATTTAAGCTGCTGCATGAGTACTCATGCACGGACACATCGGGACTCTGCAACCTGACTCCTGGAAGTAGCCTGCAAAATATGGATGCCAGTCTCGCGCCCACTTCCGATCTCGTTCCGCAAGAGCACGGCAAACGCTTTCCTCGCTCCGCATGAGTACTCATGCGGAGCGTGATGTCTTTGCAAGCTGGTTCAAGGCAAGCTGGTTCAAGCTATGGCGTGAATTTCCATTCGCCCCAGTTTTTGGGCTGCATGGTCAGTTCGGCGACGGCGTCGTCCACGATGCCAGTTTGCTGGTTGCTCCGATACGAGCGCAGGCGCGTGCGCTGGCCCGCCTGGTCGCCATGCGTCGCGCCCACGTCGCCACGCAAAACGAGACCGTCCGAAAGTTTCAAGCCGAGCGCGGCAAGAGGAATCGCGGCCTCGACCACGTAACCTTTAGCGCGCCGGGAAACCTTGATTTTCGCGTCCGCAAGCACGCCGACATATTCCATCATGTAGTTCTTGAAAACGCCCGAATTGAAAGCTCTGGGCTTTTTCTGCTGCGATAAGCGGCGATAAAGCACCGCCGTTTCCTTGCCGCTAAAGCTGCCAATCGACAAGCGCAAATCGCCGGTTCCGGCTTCGGTCCGGTTCTGGTCGGCGCCCGCACCGATGCCCAATTGCAAGTCAACGGTGTCGCCCAACGCATACATTTCTTCCGATGCGCGAGCGGCGTTCGTCCACGGCGTGTTGTCGGTGACATCCCAGCCGACATAAAGGTTACGGTCGTCCCACGCCATCGCCGAGCGGACGATCGCATCGTCGCCTTTCTGATAGGTCACGATGTCGCTGCCCTTGAAATCGTTGTCCAGATTGGCAGTCAAGACAGGCGTGTTTCGCTTCGCGGTCGCGGTCTTTCGGCCCATGAGTACTTGCATTTGCGCTTCTCGAATCGCTCGCGCTTGCGGCAGGTCGCGAACTGAAATCGCGACCGTGCCGCCGGGCAATGCGCGCACGGTTTCCAATCCCGTCACTTCCAGGTTCCAGAAACTGGGACGGGAAAACCTTCCGCTTTTAACGTGGCTCGCAGAGCTTTCCCGGCAGCCTTTTCATCGGAGAGAGTTTCGGCTTCCTTCTCCGGCCACGGCCAATGACCCACAACTGCAGTCGCCGCATGGTGCGTGTTTGCGCCGTTGAAGTTTTGCTTGAAGGGTGCAGGAGGAATTGCGAGAACGGCACGAAGAATTTCCACTTCCGCCAGCAATTGGGCCGGACGCAGCTTGATGTCTGCCAGCCGTTGCGTCAGGGTTTCGTCTAAATTGGTGATGTCGCCTTCCAGCCGCGCCTGTCGCTGGGCATCTTCTTCTTTTCGCACGCGGCTGGCATCTTCGTCCCACACCACATCGAGTCCCCAGTGCAGCGAGTTTTCGATGGCCCAGTGCGATCGAATGGCCGCGCCAATTGTCTCGGTGTCCTGTGTGGTTTTGGCGGGCAACGAACATAGGAAAAAGGCGCGCTCGACGCTGTGTGCTTCCTGCTTGCGACACCTGTTGCCACAACTTCTGCCCATCCACAAGAGCGCGCCCGCCTACAGGAAACGCCAGCACCTGCAAGTTGCGCCTCGACAGCGCGATCCACACCCAGACATCGTTGGCCTTGTTCTGCACGAACGTCCGCAACTCGTCCAGAACCACTTCATCCCGGTGCCCCTCCAAAGCCACAACGGTCTCGAACAGAGGCGGCCAAGCGTCTACGTTTTTTTGAGCAGGGCGTCAACCGTGTTGGGGCTGACCCGAAACGTGCGGCAGATGCCAATCAGAGGCGTCTTCCTGCAGGGCGTTCAAGATCATCCTGGCTTTTTCCTGCGTCAAAGCGCGCGACTTGGCAGACAGGGTGAACGCCCGGCGGCATACGTTGCAATACAGGCGCTCGCTGCCGTTGCGGTTACAACCGTAGCGACGAACCCGCTCTTCCTCATCACAATAAGGACATTTGACACAACGCTCACCATACTTCAAGCTCAACAACTGACACGCGCTTAGAAAAGATACCGTCCTAATGGTGGATGCGCGGAATGACCGCGGAACTGTGAAAACCTTCTAGTGCCACGTGTCGTATGCCGAACTTTGCCGTTCGGCCATCTTTCAACTCCAGTGATTACGATCCTACTTTCTCCGCACGAACTCGAAACCCAAACTCTCAGCGACGCGCACTTTCAAGACGCCGTGGCCGTTACGCGCCCTGCTGAGGTCGTAGCTCTTGAAGATGCGGTCGCGCTCGATAATCAAGTGGAAACGCCGCGCGCATCCGAAACCATAAGGAAAGTTCCATGCGACTACGGAGTCCTCGTAAGTTGACGTTGGTTTCCGTTTGCGCGTTAAGTGCTCTGACCTTGGTTGGGCCTTCTGTTTCGCGCCCGGCGAGTTTCCTTCGCGTGCAAGCCGAGAACGCTCCATCTGAGAACGCCGCGCCGGGAGACGACTTGCCAGGGAAGGTCGTGCACTCGTGGCTGGCCAACTCGTTCGCGACCGAAGAAGGACATCAATCGGTGCCGATCAACGTGAGTGGAATCGGCGTGGCACCGGACGGAACCGTATTTTCGGCTGGAGTCGCGGAAGCCTTGGGTGGCGTCGCATCTTACAAAAGCGGGCGATTCGTCACCAAATACGACTACGACAGCGGATGGGGCAGCAGCCTTCTGTCGCCGCAGACGATAATTACGCTTACATCGGGACGGGCGCGGGCTTGTTCCGCACGCGTCGGGGCGATGCAGCTTATAACCGAACGCCTGATTTCAAAGCGGACGTGAACGGCGTGGCTCTGCGCGGCGGCAAGCTGTATCTGAGCGATCTCGGCGCGGGCAAAATTCGCGTTTTAGACACGGCGACGATGAAAGAAGTGCGGGCTTTTTCGGCTTTGCGTCCCGGCGCGCTCGCTGTCGCTGCCGACGGGCGGGTATGGGTTATTCAGGGAAAACAGAGCAAAGAGCCGTTTGGGTCGTTCTACACCGGCGGCGAGAAGGTGGTTTCTTACGCGCCGGACGGCAAAGCTGGCCCGGAAATCTTGTTCGAGAACCCTTGCGCCGTCGCGATAGATCAGAAGAATCGTCTTCTCGTGGGTGGATTGAACCGGCACAGTCAAGTCTGGTTTTATGACGTTTCGAGGCAGCCGAAGAAGGTCGGCAGTTTCGGGGCGCAGGGCGGCATCTTTTCGGGCGAGCCGGGGCGTTACGAGCCGCAAAAGTTCCACTGGATTCGCGGTTTGGGAACCGACAAAGCGGGCAATCTTTATGTCGCCAGCGCTTTAGGCTCCTGGTATAACGTCTTGATCGAAGCCTATAACCCAACAGGCAAGCGACTTTGGGACGTGCAGGGTTTGGGCAACTGGTTGGACACCAGCACCGATCCGGCTGACGAGAACATCGTTTACACCAAAGAAAACGTTTTCCAGATGGACTGGAGCCAGCCCGCCGGTCGCGAGCAGTCGGTGGCCGGATTTTCCGTGGATCGCTTCAAATACCCGACTGACAACCGCGTTCTCGAAGGTCATGGCCCCGGGCATCGTCTCATCAACGGGATTCGGCGCATCGAAGGCAAAAAGTTTCTTTATTGCGGCTATCAAGGCACGCGCAGTTTGGAAATCTACAAGTTTGGTCAGGGCTACGTCGCGTCTCCCAGCGGATATGTGTCGGCCGCGTCTACCTGGCGTCCGCAAGCTGGCAAGCGCTGGCCCGAAGATGCCGAAACTTTCGTCTGGTCGGACAAAAACGGAAACAGTGTCGCGGACGCCGAAGAGTTCGCGTCGGTCGAGCGCAAGCCGCGCTGGGGTTCGATGCATTTGGACGCCAAAGCGGGCATCTGGGATTGCGCGGACGGTAATATTTGGCACCTGCCCTGTGAGGGACTCGATGCGCGCGGCAACCCGATTTATCGCCGGAGTTCCGAAGCTGTCTATTCAAACCCGCCGATGTTTCCCAGCAGCAAACTTCACCGCGTCTTTTATATTCCCGACGGCGATACGCTCATCACCAGTGGCTCGCCCGACAGCGAGGAAAACGCCACCAACTTACTGGTTTGCTTCGACCATTGGTCGGACGCCGCCAAGAGGACTCAGCGCTGGTCAATCAAGATTCCCTTCAACGACAAGTCGTATACCCCGGACACCAATTACGGCGGTGGCTCTCCCCAAGCGCTTTTCGCGTGCGGCAAGTATCTTTTCGTGGGTTACGGTTATGGCTATATTCGCGTTCATAGTCTCAATGACGGCACGTATGTCGGCACACTGCGACCAAATATTAACGGCTTCAAAGGCGGCGGCGGCTGCGTTGATTCCGACAACGCCCTCAACGTGACTTTGCGCCGCAACGGTGAATACGTCATGTTTCTGGAAAACGCGGGTCGCAACCACGTTATGATGTTCCGTTGGACGCCGCCCCAACAAGGCGGCCACGCCGCCTGACTCCCCAAGCAGTCTCATAAATACCCGGCACTCGGTTTTTGCGCCACATGAGTACTCATGTGGCCCGATATCGACGCGATTTTCAATGCCAGGGGCAGCGAGAAAATCTCAGTTCGCGTTTCCAGGCATTTATGAGATGGCTTTTATGCTGACGCAATCGCGCTTTACGCTTCGACAACCACAAATTTCTGCTGACCATTATGAGGATTCTCACCTTGTCCCCTCACGAACTGCAAACCCATACCCTCAGCGACGACCACTTGCAAGACGCCGTGGCCGCGATTCGCACCGATGGATTCGTCGCTTTGAAAAACGCCGTCGCGCTGGAACATCTCGACGTGTTGCACGCCAAAATGGTGGAAGACGCGCACTACATCGCGAATCGGCCTGATGCGCCCTTCAACTGGAACAAAGGCAACATTCAGCAAGACCCGCCGCCGTTCGCGCCGTATTTGTTCGCGGATGTTCTGATGAACCCGTTCGCGATTGCGATTGCGAAAAGCGTGTTCGGCACGCGCATCAAAAACACGGCATATACCGGCAACACGGCTTTAAAAAGCGACGCGCGCCAGACCGCCCACGGCGATTGCGGGCATTTGTGGGACGACTTAGAAGTCGCGCATCCCGCGCATATGCTGGTCGTGAACGTGCCAACCGTCGCGGTGTCGCCGCAAAACGGCGCGACCGAACTTTGGCCGGGAACGCATTTGAACACGACCATCGGCAACGCGGGCAATGTCGAAGTGAGCGATGAAGCTCTCGAAGCGCGTCGCGCCGTTGTGCCGCCGTTGCAGCCGACTTTGCCGCGCAGCGCGATGATTATCCGCGATATGCGAATGTGTCACGCGGGAATGCTGAAGACAACCGAGGAGCCGCGCCCGATGATCGCCTTGATTTGGAGCGCGGCGTGGCTCGAAGTCGGAACGCCGCTGCGTTTTCCCCTGGGCGAACGCGAATTCTTGTCGCATCCCGATTTGGAACAGTGCGCGCAATACGTCGAAGGCGACATCAATTATCTGCACGCCTCGCAAGGCCACAAAGCGCCAACCGCGAATCACGAAAACGCGAATCATGAAAATGTGCATCTCGAAAACGTAAATCACGAAGTCACCGTTTAAACATCATGAAATCTCAATTTTGGTTAGGCTGCGCGCTGTTGGTTTCCAGTTGCGCTCAAGCGCAAACAACGACGATGCCGACAGCGGCCACGTCGCCAGCGTCGGCTTTGGCGCCGCTGCAATATCGCACGAGTTGGGTCGGCAACAGCTTTGGCGGCGGCGAAAAATGGGTGCAGAACTTTACCGAAGCGTTGCTGGTCGCGCCGGACGGCACGCTTTACACCAACTCGACGTGGGACGAAGCGGGTCGCGAAGTGGGCGTTTACCGCGACGGCGATGTCATTGGGCGCGCCGATCACACGCACGGTTGGGGTTATCTGGGTGGGCGCGCGCTCGCGCTCAACTCGAAATACTTGTTTGTCGGGCAAATCATGGGCAACGAAGGCGGCGGTTTGAAAGAGCCGCGCTCGTTTCCGCCCAAAGGCTTTTCGTGGCTGGGGGTTTCGCGCCGCAAACGCGAAAACATCGCGCAAGTCGCGCCCTTTGAAGGCGGCAAAGGCGGCGACGGCGGCACAATCGCGAACTCGCTGCTCGTGGTGTCGGAGAATAAAGAAAAATCTCCCGCCAATATCGCCGGAATGTGCGCCGACGAAACTCGACTCTACGTTTCCGATGGCGCGCAAAACAAAATCGTAACTTACAACGCCGATTCGATGCAGAAACTGGGCGAGTGGCCGCTCGCCAATCCCGGCGCGCTCGCGCTTGACCGCCAAGGCGACATATGGGCCGTTTCGGGCGGCAAAAGCGTGTCGTGCTTTTCGCCGAGCGGACAAAAGCGCAACGTCAAGGTCGCGTTGCCCAAAGACTCTCTCGCGACTTCGCTGTCGTTTGCGCCTGACGGTCGCTTAGTTATCTGCGACAACGGGCCGCGTCAGCAAGTCTTGTTTTTCGATGCGCAAAGCGGCAAATTGGTCGGCACCTTTGGCGAGCGCGGTGGAATGTTCGGCGCCGATCCCGGTCGCGTCGGGCCGATGCGTTTGGCGGGGCCGATGGGCGCGGGTTTCGATGCGCGCGGCAACTTTTACGTCGCCTGCAACGTGCCGCGCGGCGGAACCGTTTTGCGCGCGTATTCGCCCGCGCCCAAACGCGAGATGAAATGGGAGCTACTCAATTTGGAGTTCGTGGACGTGGCCGACGCGGTTCCCGGCAGCAACGGGCGCGAGGTGTATTCCGCCGATGAGCGTTACGCGTTTAACCCCGACGCGCCTGCCGGACAAGGCTGGACGTGGCGCGCACACACGCTCGACCCGTTTCGTTATCCCGACGATTTACGCTTGCATCAAGGCCACTTGCAGTGCGGGACGAGCGTGCGCAAGTTGGGCGGCGAAACCTTTTTGTGCCAGCGCGGAATGTGGCAGGGCATTTTAGGCTTTTACCGCATCGAAGGCGATTTGGCGGTTCCCAGCACGGTTTTGTCTTCGATGCCGATCAAATCCGAAAAAGAAGACGGCTCGATCTGGCGACCGAGCGGACAGCCGGAAGCAGGCCGTTTTTTCTGGCGCGACCTCAACGGCGACGGGCGCTTCAACGCGGGGGAATACACGGCCACGCCGGGGCCGGAAGGCGAATACTGGGCGAGCAACGTGGACGCGCGCGGCGACATCTGGCAAGCCGGGCAAGAATCCGGCATTTGGAAGTGGACGTTTTCCAGTTTGGACGCGCGCAAAAACCCGACTTACGACGCCAAGCCGCAGCATTGGGCGATGCCCGCGCCGTTCAGCAATTTGCTGCGCACGGAGTATCTGCCCGAAACCGATACGATGTATGTGACCGGCCAAGCCCCCGACCACGCCATGAGCGGCGGCGAATGGGGCACGGCTGGCAGCGTTCTGGTGCGCTACGACCATTGGAGCACGACGCCAAAAATTGCCTATCGCGTTGATCTGCCATATGAGGCCGAAAAACTGTTCATGGTTTCGTTTCACGTCGCGGGCGATTTGTGCTTTTTCGTGGATAGTCGGAAAGCCAACGTTTACGTTTACGACAACCGCGACGGGCGTTTTCTGGGCAAGATGAAGCCCGGCCCGGAAGTTTCCGGCGAAAGCGGCTGGGTAGATTTTCGCGACGGCTTGCGCGCCACGCGATTGCAAGACGGCAGTTACCTCGTGTTCGTCGAAGAAGATGCGAAAGGTAAATCCATAGCTTACCGCTTGCAAGACCCGCTGAAAAACGGAGCGTGAACCAACAAAATCATGACGCAGATTTCCTTGTGCGGCTCTGAGTTGGAGCTGCATTTTCAATTTAAAAACGAACGCTTGCATTTCACGCAAATGCGACGCGGCGAGCATTCGCTTTTGCAACCCGGCGCCGTGGGCAACCCGCTCGGCGTGGTGATTTCGAGCGGCGAACACGCAGGACACTACGGCCCGGATTCGTTTCGCGTCACGCATTTGCAGCACGACGAAACCTCGCTGCTCGCGTATTTACAGCACGATACGCTGCCGCTGTTGTTCGGTTTAAGCGTCGGCGTCGAAGGCAACGTGATGTCATGGCGCGGGCAAGTCGGCTGGAACGGCGCGCAAAGCGTGGAAATCGACTTTTATTTTCCGCTCTGGTCGAAAGTTGTGCTCGATTCGCCGGATGCTGACCGCGCCATTTTCGCGACGTTGTCGGGCGACGTTGTCGGGCCACGAAGTCGGGCCGACGGGCGCGATTGACTATGCGCGCACGTATCTGGGCGGCTTGTCATGTCCCGTGTTTTTGCTGCAAGGCGCGAATCGCGGTTTGGCGATTTTGGACGATAATCGCGCCGACTTTGGCGCCGACGAGGGCGCGTGCGTGCGGCGCACTTACGTGCTGGCCAACACTTTTCCGCCGGATTTGAACACCGAACTCGCGCCATCGAGCGGGGGCGACGGGCCGTTTGTCGGCGTGTGCCATTCGCGCGCGTTTCGCGGCCAAAGCGAGGTCGGCCTGAGCGATGCCGATATGAACGCGGAACTGCGCGGGCGGGCGATGCCGATGGAAATGCGCGGCGACGCCGTGGATTTAGGGCCGGTGCGCGCCTTCGCTTACCAAGGCGATTGGAAAAGCGGCGCGGCCTGGCTGCGCGAGCAACGCCAACACGTCAGGATGCGGCGCGTGCCGGATTGGTTCGCGCAAACCACGATTTTATCGGAAGATTTGGGCGATGGCATGGTGAAACGCGGGCAAAGCTTTCACGATTATCCGCAAGTTTTAGCCGACAAAGAGCGTTTGGGTGCCAATGTTTTTCACTTGCCCGGTTTTAGCGAAGCCGAGATCATCGGGCAGTCGAACAACTGGCAGAACCGGGGCGATTATCTCAGCGCGGCGCACAATCTGGGCGGGCCGGAGGCAGCGCGTGCAGGCATTGAAGCCGTCCATCGGCGCGGCGGGCGCGTGTTGTATTATGTCGAAGGCTTGATCATGTGGAAGCGCTCGCGCATCGGCAAAAGCCGGGGCCGCGAATGGGCGCTGATGAAAGCTGACGGCTCTTACGACGAGCACTACGAAGGCTTCTGGCATATGTGCCCCGCCTGCAATGAATGGGGCGATTGGCTGGGCCAAACCTGCGCCGACATCGTGCAAAGCACGGGCGTAGACGGCTTCTTCATTGACTCGACAGCCGCGACGCACTTTCACAGGTGCTTCAATCCCGCGCATAAACATCCGCATCCCGACGTGTGGAACTGGGGCATTCGCAATTTGCTGCGCTGCGTGCGCCAAGCCGTAGATCGCGTCAATCCGCAAACGGTGTTGCTCGTCGAAGGCGCGGCTGATTTGGCGCGCGAGTTCGTGGACGGTTCTTTGGCGCATTCGAGCGATTGGCTTAAAGGCGACTTTAAAGTGCCGCTCGCGCGTTTTGTGCACGCCGACTTGAACGTATTTGAAAGTTGGGGTTACGCGCCCGGCGAAATGGGGCGGCGCGGAGACAACAACGAAGCGCTGCATTTGTTCAACGCCGTCCACGGCCATCGCATCTACGCGCACGATCCACTGCGCGACCGAATGGCGAGCCTCAGTTTGCACACGCGCCGCGTTTACGACGCTTTTCGCGAAGTCTGCGAGCATCCGATTTCGGTGTTGTCGCCGCGCGCTGAAAACTGCATCGCGCAATTATTCGACGGAATGCCGCGCGTTTTGACCGTTGCTAACATCGACGCCTTCGCCGTGGCCGCGCGTTTGGAATTGCCTTTCGACGCGGGCGTGTTGTTCAACCGCATGAACGGGCATCGCGTGCCGGTGCGCGGGCGCCGCGCCGAGTTGCCCTTGCAGCCGTTCGAGTTGTGCGCGTTTGAAGTGCGCGCGTGAGCGGGGCTTGCGCCCGCCCAGCGATTTTAAGAGCACCAGTTTCAGCATTTACAAAGCATGAACCAATTTCATTCCAAGCGTTCGCATTTCAAGTGTTCGCTTCTGTTGACTGGCGCCGTGTTGTTGACGGCCAGTTTCGCGGCCACATCGCACGCGCAGATGGTGACCGGCGCCGATATGGGCGACTACGACGCGACTTTTGGCGTGCAAGCCAAGCGCGCGCTGCCCTTTGACGCGGTTCTCGCTCAAAGCAGCGCGCCCGGCAACGTTTTGTTTCCCGGCGAGCAGCCGCGCTTTGTGCTGCAAATCTCCAACAACGGCAAAACCGCCCTGCAAACGCCCGCCAAAATCGAAGTGCTCGCTTATGGCACGCGCGGTTTGCCCGGCGACATCTGGAAGCCGCAAACCTTTCGCGTGGGCGTCATCGCGAGCGCGCCGTTTACAGCCAACATCGCGCCAGGCGGGTTTCAAAACGTGACGATTGCGCCGCGCATTCCCGCGCGTTTTGGCGCGTATGCGCTGGTCGCCGATATGGGCGAAGGCAGGCGGCAGTTCGTAACGAGCTTTGTGCGCACCTTCAAAGCCGAAACCCGGCGCGTGCAATATCCCAGTTTTTGTCTGGACGAGTTGCCGCCGGATGTGCTGAAGCGTTTGGGCGTGCAAGCGATTCGCTGGGGCTTGAGTTACAAGCCGACGACCGACAAAGATTTCCCGCGCTGGTTCGCCGAGCAGAACGCGCGTTTGCAGGAATACAAAAAGGCCAACGTCGCGGTTTTGGCGATGATCGGCGGCGGCGATTTCATGCACCCGAACCAGCCGCTGGGACGCCCGCGCCCGTGGCTGAGTGACAAAGGAGAAATGCTCGACACCAAGTTCGATTTGGCGTGGCTGCCGTCGTATGACGCCGACTTTCAACACTTCACGCAAATGTTCGCCACGCAGCAAGGTTGGCCGCGTGGCCCGGTCAACGCGTTTTCGCTGTGGAACGAGCCGCGGGAAGGCATTTCGATTTCTGGCTGGGGTGCCGATATGCTGCGTTATCGCGAAATGTATCGCCACATGGCGCGCGGCGTTTTAGACGCGCGCAAAACCGGCGTGCAAGTGCTCGTGGGCGGAACAGATTCCAGCTCGAACGCTTTCGACAAATTGTTCGCCGACGGCACGAAGGAGTTTTTGCCGATTTTCGACTTTTTGTCGGTTCACTATCAAGGTTTAAGCTCGATGGCGAACGTGAAAATGTGGCGCAACCGGAAAGGCTATAACGGGCGTGTGCGCATCTGGGACACGGAATCGTGGGTCGCCAACACCGACGACCGCTTGGCGGCTTTGGTCGCGTCGAACCGCGCGGCGGGCTACGACCGCGCGATGGGCATTTACGGCGGCAACATCGTGGACGAGCGGCGGGTTCGCGTGCGCCAAAACGACGGGACGACGCGCGAAGTTTCCGCCGTCACGACATGGAGTCCGGCGGCGGCGATTGGCGCGAGTCAGCATTTCATCGGCGAGCGCCCGTTCAAGCGAATGTTGTTTGAAAACGGCTTGCCGTGGGTGATGCAATTCGACAGCGCG
>JAABUN010004954.1_pt1 | contig 17231 bp, 15 predicted proteins | sample 5559311 | NCBI WGS metagenome assembly JAABUN01 (sample SAMN10711877, study PRJNA513370) | rock metagenome | isolation source: Antarctica rocks | place: Antarctica: Victoria Land, Siegfried Peak sud
GGGTCGGGTCGGGGGCGAAGCTCGTCGAGTGGGCGCGCTGCGAGGTCGAGCGGCGGCGCTCGCCGCTGGACTACGGGCAGGACGAGGAGGTCGACTCGGAGCTGCTGGCGCAGGAGCAGCAGTACATCCACCCCGGGTGGGCGGCGGCGGCGGTTCGGCGCGGAGGGGGCCGGGGTGGCCAGCCAGGTCGGCGGGGTCAGCGAGGTCGGCGGGCGTCCTGAAGTGGTGCCGGTTCGGGGCTGGTTCGGAGGTCGGTTCGGAGGTCGGTTCGGGGCTGGGCGAGGGGTCTAGCGAGGTCGCGCGAACGCGGCCGAGGGGGAGGGTGGCAGTTTGGAATCGGGAGGTCGATCGGCTACTGTCTGACAAGCGTCGAGCGGGGAAGTTACACCGCTGATGTTCGTGCGGACGTAGCTCAGTTGGTAGAGCGCAACCTTGCCAAGGTTGAGGTCGCCGGTTCGAGCCCGGTCGTCCGCTCGGAGGATGACCGCCTTCACGGTGGAGTGGCCGAGAGGCGAGGCAGCGGCCTGCAAAGCCGCGTACACGGGTTCAAATCCCGTCTCCACCTCGATCCACACCAGCACGATCCCTCGGGCGATTGGCGCAGTGGTAGCGCGCTTCCTTGACACGGAAGAGGTCACTGGTTCAAACCCAGTATCGCCCACCAGCATCACCGCAGGTCAGAGGCATGAGGCCGGTCTCCCGGGCTTAGTGGCTCGACCTGGATCCCACACGAATCCCACATCAACCCTCATGTATGGCTGCTCATGGGCTTGCCGAGCGCGTCCAGCGAAGCCATGTCGCGCTCCTCGACGGAGTCCAGGAGATGGCCGTAGCGGTCCATCGTCACCTTGATGCTGGAGTGGCCGAGCCGAGACTGGATTGCTTTCATGCTCATGTTCACCGCGAGGCATAGCGCGACGTGGGTATGGCGCAAGTCGTGGAACCGGGTTTCGTCGGGGACGGATCCAATGCCATTGACGAGGGGCTTCCAGATTCGCTTCCGCCAGTTGTCGTCCCGCAGGGCGTGGCCCAACTCAGTCGTAAAGACCAGCCCCATTCGGCCGCCGCCCAGGTAGGTGGCCATGTGTTTGGAGAGCACCTCGGCGTTGATCCGGGTGAGCCGGACTGTGCGCTGGGAGGCGGGGGTTTTTGGGGGCGATAGCGACAACGTGCCTGCGTGGTCGACGAGGGCCACGTGGACTTCCAGGGTCGCCTTCTCCAGGTCGACCCTGGATCGCTTCAGCCCGGCTAGTTCGCCCCATCGCAGCCCCGTCCACGCCGCGGTATAGATGAGGGCTTGGTACCGCTCTGGGGCCGCCTCCACGAGGGCATGGACCTGCTCGGGCTTGAGGAAGACCCGGTGGTCGGCCTGCTCGCGCGGCAGGGCCAGTTTTGTGGGCATGAACGACTTGCGGATGCGCTCGTCGTCGACCGCCGCGGCTGAGATTGAGGACAGCAACGCGGAGATGGTGCGCACCGTCGAGGGCTTCTTTTCCGAACGAGCCAGGAACAAGCGGACGTTTTGCGGGGTGACCTGGTCGAGCCGGAGGTGGCCTAGTGCGGGAAGGATCTGCGCGTCGAGGAGGCTACGGTACTTGGCCCGGGTACTTGGTGCGACGGTGTGGTCGGCTAGCCACCGGTTGGCGAAGTCACTGAGCGTGATCTTGGCAGCACCAGGGTCGAGGTACGTGCCCTTCTTGAGGCTGTTGCGGATCTCGGCGTCGTAGTCCTTGGCGTCCCTTGAACGCTTAAACGACTTCGACTTTTCCTTATCACCGTCGCGCCACCGGACGATGTAGGTGCTCTGACCGGCCTTGTTCCGGCGTCGGCTGATGCTCATCGGGAGAACGATAGCGCCCACGTAAGCCGAAGCCGAAGCCTTCAGGACCCGCCTGACCGGGATGCCACTGACTCGGTCACGCAGCGCCAGTTCGGCATCGGTTCCCGTCAGGCGGATGTCCCCGCTGGGCTTGGCGTCATCTTGGCGCCGTTCTTGAAGGTGATCTTGGGTGCCGTCGCGGTGCGCAGGGGGAGCCGCGCCGCACCTATCCCGGCAGGGGCTAGATCCCGAGACGGTCCATCTCGTCGAGTGCGGCCTTGACTTCCGCCCAGGGGATCGGCTTCGATCCGTCGCTGGCTCGCTTGAGCAACTCCGTGGCTACACGGGGGCTGATCCAGTCCCGGTCCGCCTTGGCGACCTTGACCCGGTGCTTCTTGGGCTGCTTCTTCCGCGTCATCTCAAGGACCATCCTCCGTCAAGAGCAGCGGGTGCCGTCGGTCCACTGCTGGGGTTTGTGAGGGGCCGGGAAGATCTGGGGCTTGGCAAGGGCGCAACCCGATGCCCGGCCGTGACGCTGAGGCATCGGCTGCCTGGTCCGGCTGGGACTGGTCATGACCACTAGTCCGATCTGCTTCTCCCAGCGCGGGCGTGCCGCGAGTCTAGGTGGCTCATGCCGGTGCTCCAGCCACTAGCGGCTTATGAGCGCTTCCGTGCGTGGCTCGGCCTGCTCTTGTCGTGCGCAGGCCAGTCGAGTGGGAGTAAGCCACCAACTCTGACCTGCGGTTTTGCGCCCCGCCATCGACGGTTGTGATGGATGTGGTCGTGCTCTACGTCTGAAATGTGCCAGGCGGCTCGCCCGCGGCGGACGAGCAGTTGCCGCCTTCGACCTCGCTGCGCAGAGCGGTCCTTGTGTGCTCTGAGGTGGATCGCTCGCGCCTCAATACGCGCTGGCCATGGCCTGCATCATCTGGTCGGCCAGCGCCACAATGCCCGTCCCCACCGCGGCGCCGGTGCCTTGGACGGCGACCTCCCTAACGGTGACCAAAGCGCGGCGGATTCGGCCACGGTCTGGCTCCGGCTCAGCGGCGAGAACCAGCAGTTCGGTGATGACCTGCTCGGCCTGCGCGGTCTTTTCCTGGTTGAGGCCGAGCACCGGCATAGCCTGCTGGAACGCATCGGCGAGGTTCCGGACCTGCTCGCCTGGGTCTGTAGTCACCTTCACTGACTGCCTGGCGCCGGGCGAGTGAACGGCGACGGTGACACCTGTCGAACCGTCGACCTTGACGGAGACCTCACCGCTGGTCGCGGACTCGTGGCGCCTGCGCCAGGCGTTGACGTCACAACCGAACCGCTCGGCGCAGTCCCTGCCGTCTGGAGTGATGGTGGCTCGCAGATACATGCCAGCGGCTGACGTGCTGAACCCGGTCATCAGCCCCTCTGTGTGGAGCAGTTCCGCCGCGTCGCCAAGGTCGGCCGAGGGGAACGGCGCACCGAAGTAGAAAGATTGAGCCGCGCCCGGAAAATCGGGAGTTGAGACGTTCTCTCCGTCGTGGTCGGCCAGCCACGACAGCATGGCGTTTGCCGCCGCGGTTACTCGCGGCCCGCGCTTGGCCGCTGAGGTTGCCCGTTGCCGCATGGCCTCGCGTCCCGCGCTGGTGACGCGGGCCGACGACGTGTAGGTGTCGCCTAGGGATGCCTCTAAGGGGTGTACCTGGCCAGCACCTTCGAGCCGGTCAAGGACGTCGGCCACCTGATCGGGCGGGACGTCGAGATCCGTGGCCATGTCGTCAGTCTCTTGGAACATATCGTCGTTGTTGGGCCTGTTGCCCAGCCAGTGCAGCACTCGATCGGTCAATACGGTGGTCGGATTGTCCGACCAGCCAACTCCTTCGGTCATGACTCTACGTCCCCTCGCCAGTGGATACCCGCTTCGGCCAGCCTATGGGGACGGCTCGAGACGCGCTCCGGACGCTGAGCGTTCGGGGGAAGTACTCCACCGTTCACATACGGTGCCCGCCGGGACGTGACGAAGCCCCGCGCCTCGACGTCAGAGTCCAGCCACTGATCAAGCCGAGAACCGGGCCGAGGTTTTCGTTCGTGCAGCCTCTCGGCGACTTCTACGTGGACGCCACGGTGGCCCTCGGACTTAGAGACGCCAACACGTCGGCGCGGAGTCGGGCACGAGAGCACGGGGGTCGGTAACGTGCCTACCCATGGAAGGTTTCGCCGACAAGGTCGGGTTCATCTGGTCGGTCGCTGATCTCCTGCGGGGGGACTACAAGGCGCACGAGTACGGACGTGTGATTTTACCGCTCACCGTCCTGCGACGGCTCGACGCCACGCTCGCGCCGACGAAGGCTGCAGTGCTCGTGAAGGACGCCGATCTGGACCGCCAGGGCCTTCACAACCGGGCCAAGGTGCTCGAACGAGTCGCGGGGGTGCCCTTCTACAACACCTCACCGTTGGATTTCCGTCGGCTGCTCGACGACCCCGAGCACATCGCCGCCAACCTCCGGACCTACATCGCGGGCTTCTCTCCCGGCGCCGCTGACGTGCTGGTGAAGTACGGCTTCGAGGAGCACATCAAGAGGCTGAACGAGGCCCGGCTGCTCTACCCCATCGTCGCCAAGTTCGCTGACCTCGACGTCTCCCCGACGTCAATCTCCAACGTCGCTATGGGTTACATCTTCGAGGAACTCATCAGGCGTTTCTCCGAGGCCAGCAACGAGACCGCCGGGGAGCACTTTACCCCACGGGAGGTCATCAGGTTGATGGTCAACCTGCTGCTTCACGAGGACGACGACGTCCTGCGCAAACCCGGCTCCGTCAGGACCCTCTACGACCCCGCGTGCGGCACAGGCGGGATGCTCACAGTTGCCGAGTCCTACATGCGGGACCTCAACCCTCAGTCCAACCTGGAGGTGTTCGGCCAGGAACTCAACCCCGAGACCTGGGCCATCTGCCGCTCGGACATGCTGCTCACTGGCCACGACCCGACGCACATTGTGCTCGGCAACTCCTTCTCCGCCGACGGGCTGCCGGACGAAAGGTTCGACTACATGCTGGCCAACCCGCCTTTCGGGGTGGAGTGGAAGAAGGTCGCGGACGAGGTCGAGGCCGAGCACGAGACCCTCGGCTACAAGGGCCGGTTTGGGGCCGGACTGCCGCGCATCAACGACGGGTCCTTCCTGTTCCTCCAGCACATGATCTCCAAGATGAAACCGGTCGAGCAGGGCGGCTCCCGGCTCGCCATCGTCTTCAACGGCAGCCCGCTGTTCACCGGCGCCGCGGGCTCCGGGGAGAGTGAGATCCGGCGCTGGGTCCTGGAGAACGACTGGCTCGAAGGGATCGTGGCGTTGCCGGAGCAGTTGTTCTACAACACCGGAATCAGCACCTACTTCTGGGTCTTGTCCAACCGCAAGAGACCTGAGCGTCGGGGCAAGGTCGCCCTGGTCGACGCCCGCGAGATGTACGTCAAGATGCGCAAGAGCCATGGCAACAAGCGCCGCGAGATCACTGCCGGACAGATCGAGACCATCACCAACCTCTACGCCGACGCCCTCTCTCTCAGCGGTGACGACCACCCGCGGTTGAAGATCTTCAACACCACCGACTTCGGATACCAGCGCATCACCGTCGAGCGGCCGCTTCGGCTGCGCTTCGAGGTCACCGAGGACACCCTCGCCGTGTTCACGGGGTCGAGGGCGTACCGAGCCCTGGGTGTTCCTGCGAAGGGTGCAGTCAATGCGGGGCGGGCGCTCCACGAGGCGGAGCATCATCAGGCGGCGGTACTCGAGGTGCTGCGCTCCCTTGTCGGCACCCGTGATGCCAGCAGGAAGGATTTCGCGTCGCGGCTCAACCAGGGGTTCGTCGCTGCTGGGCTATCCCGTGACGCCAAGGTGGATAAGGCGATCTGGGACTCGATCTCGATCCCGGACCCCGAGGGTGAGTTGCAGACCGACCGCAAGGGCAACCCCCTGGCCGACCCTGACCTCCGAGACAACGAGAACGTCCCGCTCACCTTGGACATCGACGACTACGTCAAGCGGGAGGTCCGCCCGTACGCCGCCGACGCCTGGGTGGACGAGGCCAAGACGAAGGTGGGCTACGAGATCCCCTTCACACGCCACTTCTACGTCTACAAGCCCCCTCGCCCACTGGCCGAGATTGATGCAGAGATCAAGCAGTTGGAGGCGGAGATTCAGGCGCTCCTTGGTGACGTCGCGACATGACATGGCCTCGGGTGCAGTTGAAACAAGTCGCCTCAGTCTCGGTGAGCACCGTGGACAAGAAGTCCTCGGAGAATGAACGGGCCGTCAGGCTGTGCAACTACGTCGACGTCTACAAGAACGATCTAATCGACGCTTCGCTTGACTTCATGCAGGCCACGGCGAGCCCGAGTCAGATCCGGTCCTTCGGCTTGCGAGCGGGGGACACCGTCATCACGAAGGACTCAGAGACCGCAGACGACATCGCCGTCCCGGCGTACATCGTGGAGACCATCGAAGGTCTTGTCTGTGGTTACCATTTGGCGGTGGTGCGTCCAGGCCCCAGGTTGGATCCGAAGTACCTCTTCTGGTGTCTGACGTCCCAACCGATGCGCGAGCAGGCGGCGGTCGCGGCAACGGGTGTGACGCGATTTGGCCTCAGACAGCAGTCCATTCGCAACACCTTCCTGTCCTTACCCAGTCTCAGCGAACAGCGCCGGATCGCCGACTTTCTCGACTCTGAGACAACGCACATTGAGAGGCTCCAAGTTCTGCTTGGCCGGGTCGGAAAGTTGCTTGAAGAGCGGAGACAGGCCTGCGTTCGACATGCAGTTGCAGATCTCGGCGCCCCTACCCGCAAACCGGTCCACCTAGGTTGGGTGGCAAGCGTGCCCGCCGACTGGCCGGTGATTCCGCTCAAGCACGTCGCCCGGTACGGGAGCGGCCACACCCCGTCGCGCACTCATCCCGAGTACTGGGTCGACTGCAACATTCCTTGGATCTCGCTGTTTGACGTAGGGCGAATGCGAGATCCTCGGATGGAGCGCATCTACGAAACCTCTCAAAGCATCAGCAACCTCGGAATCGCCAACTCGTCAGCCTGCGTTCACCCTGCCGGAACTGTTGTTCTGTCGCGCACGGCGTCGGTGGGTTTCGCCGCGATCATGGGAGTCGAGATGGCCGTAAGCCAACACTTCGCAACATGGACCTGTGGACCCCGATTGCTGCCGGAATACTTGCTGCACCTGCTGCGAGCGATGAAACAGACCTGGCAAAGCCTTCAAGTTGGTACGACCAACGTGACCGTCTTCATGCCCGACCTGATGGCACTGTCCATCCCGCTGCCCCCGTTGGACGAACAGCGGGCCATCGTCAGCCGCATCGCGAGTACGACCGCCCAGATCGACAAGATGGTGGACCACCTCGTGAGGCAGCGGCGGTTGTTGGCCGAACGCCGCCAGGCACTCATCACGGCTGGCATCATGGGCGACCTGGCTACAGCGCGGGGGGCTACCTGATGGCCGGGTCGCACACCGAACTGCGCTTCGAGGAGGCCATCAAGGCTCACCTCCGCGGGCATGGGTGGATCTCGGGGGCGGCGAGCAACTACCGGCCCGCGCTGGGGCTCGACACGGCGGAGTTGTTCACCTTCATTTGGGCAACGCAGCCGAAGGAGTGGGATCGGCTGCTGGGACTGCATGGTGGTGCCGACGTAGCCCAGCGGAAGTTCTCGGAGCGGCTGGCTGCGGAGATCACCCAGCGCGGGACCGTCGATGTCCTGCGTCGGGGGGTCGTGGACCTGGGGGTGCGCATCGACCTGGCGTACTTCCGACCGGCCCACGAGATCACCACCGACCTGCTGACCCTGTACGACGCGAACCGCTGCACCGTGACCAGGCAGGTGCACTTCTCCGAGAAGGACAGCGACAAGAGCCTGGACCTGATGTTGTCGGTCAACGGGCTGCCGGTGGCGACGGCGGAGCTGAAGAACCCCTTGACCGGCCAGGACGTGCACCATGCGATCCGGCAGTACCGGGAGGACCGCAAGCCCACGGAGTTGCTGTTCGCGAAGCGGGCGGTGGTGCACTTCGCCGTCGACCCGGACGAGGTGTACCTGACGACCAGGCTGGAGGGCCGTGGGACCCGCTTCCTGCCCTTCAATCAAGGCTCCGGTGGTCCAGGCCGGTCCGGCGGTGCTGGGAACCCCTCAGACCCCTCGGGCTACGCCAGCGCCTACCTGTGGGAGCAGGTGTGGCAGCGCGACACCTGGCTAGACCTACTCGCCCGGTACGTCCACGTCGAGATCGACGGCAAGGCGAAGAAGATGTCCGGCCAGAGGCCGACGGTCTTTCCGCGCTTTCACCAGTGGCACGCCGTCCGAACCCTGACCGGCCATGCCGCCACCCACGGTGCTGGGATCAACTACCTGATCCAGCACTCAGCCGGGTCAGGTAAGAGCAACACCATCGCCTGGCTGGCCCACCGGCTGTCGAGCCTGCACACCCCCGCCGACCCCACGCTGCTCGGGGCAGGGATGACGGCCAACACGAAGGTGTTCGACAAGGTCATCGTCATCACCGACCGACTCGTGCTCGACCGCCAACTGCAGGACACCATCTTCCAGTTCGACCACACCGTCGGCGTGGTGAAGAAGATCGACGAGTCCTCCGCCCAGTTGGCCGACGCCCTCGCTGGCGAGACTGCCAAGGTCATCATCACGACCTTGCAGAAGTTCCCGGTCATCCTTGACCAAGCCGCACAAGCCTTGGCTGGCCGGACCTTCGCCGTCATCGTCGACGAGGCGCACTCCAGCCAGACGGGCGAGTCCGCCAAAGCCCTCAAGTCCGTCCTCGGCCAAGCGGCCCGCGAGGTCGTCGCCGTCGGGCGGGGCAGCGACGGGATCGAGGCTGCCTACGAGGCCGCTGAGAAGTTGGAGTCCAAGGTTGAGGCCGGTGACGACCCGCAGGACGTCCTCGCCGCCTCCGTTGCAGCCCGAGGACGCCAGCCCAACTTGTCGTTCTTCGCCTTCACCGCTACCCCGAAGGCCAAGACGCTGGAGTTGTTCGGCACCAAGAGTGACCTCGACGGGCTCTACCGGCCCTTCCACCTCTACTCGATGCGGCAGGCCATCGAGGAGGGGTTCATCCACGACGTCCTGCTGAACTACATGACCTACTCGACGTACTTCAAGTTGGCGAACGCGACCAGCGACGACCCGGAGGTCGACCAGCGCAAGGCCAGCGCCGCCCTCGCCCGCTTCGTCTCGCTGCACCCCACCAACCTCGCCCAGAAGGCCGAGGTCATTGTTCAGCACTTCCGCCGGGTGACTGCGAAGAAGATCGGCGGGCAGGGCAAGGCGATGGTCGTCACCCGCTCCCGCCTTCACGCCGTGAAGTACTTCCAGGCCATCAAGGGCTACATCGAGCAGGAGGGCTACGCCGACTGCCACGCCCTCGTCGCGTTCTCCGGCACCGTGCTGGACCCCGACCTCGGCGAGGAGGTCACCTACACCGAGTCCTTCCTTAACGGCTTCCCCGAGTCCGAGACAGCCAAGAGGTTCGCCACCGCCGAGTACCAGATCCTCATCGTCGCTGAGAAGTTCCAGACGGGCTTCGACCAGCCCCTGCTGCACACGATGTACGTCGACAAGAAACTTGAAGGCGTGAAGGCCGTCCAGACCTTGTCCCGCATCAACCGCACGATCCCTGGCGTGAAGACCGACACCTTCGTCCTAGACTTCGCCAACTCCGCCACCGACATCCAAGAGGCGTTCAAGCCGTTCTACGACGCCACCGTCACAGAACCCACCGACCCCAACCTGCTCTACAACGCCTCCGCCCGCATCGACGGCTACCAGGTCATCGCGGAGACCGACGTCGCGGCCCTGGTGGCTGCATACCTGGCGCTGGACCCTGATGCCAAGACCTCCGCCCACGCCGCCCTCTACCGGCACACAGAGCCCGCCAGAGACCGCTACCAAGCCCTGGAGCGTGCCGACCGCGAGGAATTCCGGGCAGCGCTGCGGGACTACCTTCGGGCGTACGCCTTCCTGGCCCAGGTGCTGCCCTTCACCGATACCCAGTTGGAGTCCCTCTACCTCTACGGCAGGTTCCTGCTGCCCCGCCTACCCCGCGAGCACGACGGCGCCGTCGACCTCGGCGACGACGTCGTCCTCGCAGCACTCCGCACCGAGACCACCGGCACCTTCGACGTCGGCCTCGGAGCCGGAGAGGGCGAGCAGATACTTCCGACCGCCTTCTTCGGCGACGGGTCCGGCAGCATGAACGAGGCCAAGAAAGCCGCGCTGTCGACGATCATCGAGACATTGAACGAAAAGTTCGGCACCACCTTCCAACCTGCCGACCAACTTTGGGTTGAGCAACAGTTGGAGGTCACCATCGCCGACCCGGTGATCCGCGCCAGCGCCCTAGCGAACACCGAGGAGAACTTCGGCTACACCTTCGACAAGCGCTTCGAGGGCCTAGTCATCGATCGCCACGACGCCAACGGCGAGATGCTTCGCCGCTTCCTCGACCAGCCCGAGTTCGCCACCATCTTTACCACCTGGGCCAGAGGCGAGATCCTTCCGCAACATCAGAGAGCAAGTCGAAGGCGCCTGAGGTGAACGACTGGGCCTCTCGCGGCGACTCCACGACTCAGACCGCTCGGCGGCTGCTGGCGCGCGTCTCGGCTTTGAGGTTACTGGTGGAGTACCTCCGCTCAAACCTGCGACATCGCAGCGGATGTGTCGCATCCTCGTGGTCAACACGCTCGACCGCGCGGACACGTAAGACAGCAAATTGCACTTGGCCGATCACCCAAGAGGTAGGCCAGGTGAAGGCCATGGCAGTCGCTGAGGGGTGCGGACCCGCACCTATGCGAGCATCACAGCGTGACTCACGAGGTACTCCCGGCGTACTCAGACCTGATCCTGCCGACGATCCGGGTGGTTACCACCCTGGGTGGATCTGCAACCGCCCGGGAGATCACCAGCCAGGTACTTGCGGACCTGGCGCCGACAGAGGAAATGCTGGCAGTCGCCCACGAGCACCGGCCAGATTCCTCGGTCCTTCTGGAGCGAATTCATTGGGCCCGGTCCTACGCGAAGTTGATCGGTGCATTAGAGAGCCCTAAGCGTGGCGTGTTCCTCGTGACGCCCCTCGGCAAAGAGTTGGCAAGCATGTCCCCGGACGAGGGCGCACGCAGGACGTTGGAACTCGACCGGGAGTACCGCCGCAACCGCACCAAACGTGCAAGGCAGCGCACCGCAGTGCCGATTCCAGCGGACCCCGAGGAGGCAGAGGCGCAAGCAGCAGAGGCGGAGGAGGAAGAGTCGCTGTTCCGCGTTGGTTCCTTTGGCACCGAACCCGAGAGGTGGCAGGACGCCTTGCTTGCTCGACTCCACCGGCTCAGCCCGGACGGCTTCGAAGAGTTTGTCCTCTACCTGCTCAGGCTCTACGGCCTGCAACTTGAGAGAGTCGGCGGTTCCGGTGATGAAGGAATCGACGGGATCGGAACTGCCCCGATCAGCCCGGTGCTCTCATCGCGCGTCGCCGTACAGGTCAAGCGGTATGACCCGAACGGCAAGTCCGTGGGCCGCGAGACTGTGGCGCTTTTCCAGCGGGACGCACAGACCAAGGGCGCGGAGCGAGCAATCCTCGTGACACTCGGTCGTTTCTCCGAGCCCGCCCGGCGGGCCGCGACAGTAACCTCTCCCACCGTCGACCTTATCGACGGTGAACGGCTTGCCGACCTTGTGAAGGAGCAGCGGCTCGGCGTGCGCCACGTGGTGAAGGTCGAGCCCGATTGGTTCAACCGCTTTGACTAAGCCCTAGGTCACCGGCGTGAAGCCGCCCAGGTTCCACCAAGTCGAGGTCGATCACCGGTGGGGTAACAGCCTTCTCCGGGAGTGCATTCAGCCGACCGAGCCGTCATGGGTGACCCACCACACCTCGATGGCTGCCGCATTTAGGGAGCCGGTGGTTTCGGTGTAGAGGTCTCGGTAGCGTGGGAAGTCGGGAAGAGCGATGACGCTGCGGTAGTCGGGTTCGCGCGTGCGCAGTCGCATGGCAGCGAGGACAGCCTGGGCGTACCAGTGCGGAGACTGATTGGTCGGGCTGGTTTTCTTGGCCTCGAGGGCGCGCGCCGGGTCGGCGTACCGGGCGCTCGGGTAGCCCTTCACCTCAACTCCCACCGTGGTTCCCTCTCGGGTGGCGACGACGTCGATACCGCGCTGCCGGGTGGCAGTGTCAGCCACCGACAGGATCGACCAACCGGTAGTGGCGAGGTGTCGGACAACACTGGCCTGCACATTGGCCTCGGTGTGCCACTCGTCCTCCGGTTCCTGCCGGGAAGTTGCCGGGTCCCGCACTGAAGTCCCGATTGCTAGGGCCAGCGGTTTCCTATGGGGCCACTCGGCGACCTCGGCGTCGGTTGCCCGACGAAACATGCCACGGTCAAGACGAGTAAGGAACGGTTCCTTGCTGGCGAACTGATGCCGGTCATCGACGTTCCAGCACGCTCCGCGAAGGTGGGTGCGCACCGTCTGAGCGTTCGCCTGAGATGGCACATGCCTCCGGAACCAAGACAGCACCTCCTGCGTGGTGAACGGACCCGTCTGAGTCGCCGCGTAGTCGCGCAGCCGCTCCCACACCGTCGCGTATTCGGACATGGCACCGAGGTTCGCATGTCGCCCGGCCCGACCGCTAGTCACATCCATTGAGTTGCTCAGCCCATGCCTCAGCCTCACGCTGCTCACTTAGACGTACCAGCGCAGGCGGTAGCCAAAGCGCGGCCTTCGATGCTCCTGAGCGCCGTTAGTGGCGTGCTGACGCTACGGTCCATACCTCCATGCGACCAACGCGAGCCAGCAGGACCGCAGGCGCCACCACTGCCGATTTACACCCCCCCTGACGTCACCAAGGAACAGCGGACATGCGGCCCTCCTGCTGTCGGGGGATCACCATTAAGGCCAAGTGGTCCGGTGACTCGATGCTCCGCCCGTGCCGTATGAGTTGTCGCACCGTCCCGCCGAAGCCGCGCCAACAAGACGGACGGATCGGATCAGGCTGCAGGACCGGCCGGACGCACCGCGCGAGCGCAGCAAATGGCCTATGTAGTTGGCGCGTCGCCGACCGGTGACGCGTCGTAGACGCGTTTACCGCGACATCGAGCCAGATGCACCCGCCCGTGCCTTCTGCCGTCCACTGTCCGGCTATCGATACCAGTCCCCCGTGGGAGCAGGCCACCGACGCGTTCCTGTGCCGCGATTCCCCCCCCGTCACGAGGCGGGAGTACCGGCTCCACTCTTGATGCCGACGGCGCTGGAGTTGGACGGACAGAGGCTTTCCTGTGTTACTACCGCCGATCTGGGTCTCGCGCTCGGGCGCCTACCCGACGGTGTCCGCCGCCAGTTGGGCCGCTTGTCATGGCCAAGCAGCCATGCGAGCCTGCGCACCCTCCTGCGGTACGCCGAGCCCAGCGTGGAGGGGGTGGTGCGCTGACCGCTGGGCACGATATGGCAGCCCGCCGCTAGCGCCCCGTGCCTCCGCCGTCGAATTTATCGCGCCCGAGTCCCCCTACAGTGACCAACAGTGCGCTTGAATCAAAGAGAAGCCAGCACAAGGTGTGCAGCGTTGGGTCGGGTTCAGTGAACTACGAGGGGATGACATGAACGCGGAATCCAAGGATGCACTAGCGTCCGAGTTTGCCGAGGCGATGAGAACAGCATTGGAGGAGGCCTTGGCGGGGATGGGTCGCGTCAACGTCGCCATCTTTGGCAGAACCGGGGTGGGGAAGAGCACCCTGATCAACGCGTTCTTCGGAGATAAGGTGGCGCGGACCGGAATCGGCAAGCCCGTCACGGAAAAGATTGACTACTACGAGCACCCGAACGGCATGCTTGGTATCTACGACTCCCAGGGCTTCGAAACTGGCCAGTCAGGGGACGCGCTGCTGAAAGGGATGCGCGTGCTCGTCGAGGAGCGTCGGAATAGTGCCCTCTCCGAGCAGATTCACGTCGTCTGGTACTGCGTCCAAGCCTCAGACCGCCGCTTCGAAGACTCTCAGGCGGAGTTCGTAAGGGCGCTGGCAGCCCTTGGCCTTCCTGTCCTGGCGGTCATGACCCAGGTCGAGCACGACCGTCATGACGTGACCCACCCGGAGAGCGTCGAGTTCGCGCAGTACATCCAGAGCCTCGACCTTCCGCTGAGTCCCAACAACCATGTCATCCATACCAACGCGATGGAAGACAGGCACGCACGAAACCCGACACCGGTGCATGGGCTTGACGACCTGCTCGACGCGACAATCGAGGTCGTCCCGGAAGCCGTGCAGCGGGCCCTTATTGCCGTGCAAGGCCATGACAAAAAGCGCAAGATCGAGGCATCGCGCCAGGTGGTCGTAGGGGCGAGTGTCGCCGCGGGTGCCGCAGCGACGGTGCCGATACCGCTTGCCGACTCGGCGATGATCGTGCCGATCCAAGTTTTGATGATGGCGCGCGTCGCGACTTTCTGGGACATGCCGGTCGGGCCGCGAACCTTGACGGGGTTGGCGACCAGCGCGTTCTTCGGGCAAGGTACGGCGTTCGTTGGCAAGGCGGCGGTTCGAAGCCTCCTCAGACTGATCCCTGGAGCAAACATCGCGGTTGGAGTGATCAGTGCCGGGGTAGCGGCAACGCTCACGCTCGCCGTGGGCGAGGCCTGGATCGCTGTCTGCCTGCGTCTCAATGGCAAGGATCAGTCAGCCATTATCGCCGCCATCGACTCACCCGAACTCAGGAGCATCTTCATCGAAGCCTTCAAGCAACAGGTCCGGCATCCCAGGAACCGTAAGCCGCTGGAGAAGTAGGCGTTCGGAGCGTCCATGGCGACTGCGGAACGTCGGAAGAACGACTCCGGGCCTCCGTCTACCCGTGCCCTCTCGAGCGGCGACGAGAGAGCGCCCAGCAGTTTCTTCCCTTGGCTGGCTGGGGTTGAACTGCATTGCTTGCACGATAGGCGGGCGGCTCTTGCGCGGTCGTGCACACGCCCACGGCCGTTCGAGGTTCACCTGATTGACGAGCAGCGATGGGCCGCCGCGACCGGTCATGACAGGGAAGGGTCCGCCACTGCGCCGTCCCTCGTCAGGCAGGGGGCGTGGCGGCCAAATTGCGGTAGACGGTTGCCCGGGACACGCCAAGCACTTGGGCGATTTCCGTGACGTTGTGATGGCCCTCTCCGAGCAGTCGCTGCGCGACCATCACCTGATCGAGCGACAGTTTTGGCTTCCGGCCGGGTGTCTTGCCTCTCGCCTTGGCAGCCGCCAGACCCGCCTGGGTGCGATCCACGATCAAGTCCCGCTCGAACTCGGCGAGGGCGGCGAAGATGTGGAACACCAGGCGGCCGGTCGACGTCGTCGTGTCGATGGACTCGTGCAAGGATCGGAAGCCGACTCGGCGCTCCTGCAACCCCGCCACCGTATCCACGAGATGCCGAAGGGACCGGCCCAATCTGTCCAGTCGCCAGACGACGATCGTGTCTCCAGTGCGGGCGTAGTCGAGGCAGGACACCAATTGGGGTCGGTCTGCCCGAGTGCCGGAGGCGTGGTCAATGAATACGCGCGCGCACCCGATCTCTTCGAGTGCGTCGACCTGCAGGTCGGGGTTCTGGTCCCAGGTGCTGACCCTGCCATAGCCGATGAGATCGCCGGTGCGGGTGCTCGCTGCTTCCATCTCTGCAGTGTCTCATAATCCGTCGAACTTTCAGTTTATGCGACTCGTATTTCGCCCACGAGTTTCGGACGCCCCCCGGAGGCCGGATCAGGCGGCGCCTCGTGGGTGTGCGATACCGACACGTTCAGCAACACCTTCGTGAGCGACGGCTCCAGGGGACTTACCGCCGGTGCCACCTACACCTTCACCGGCAGCGGCACCGTCACCGGCTTCATCGCCGGCTCCAAGTAGGTCTTCCGTTCAGGCGCAGCTGAGGGACGGTCGCCGGCGGCCGCTGCGTCGTGGCCGAGGAACACCCACGACGCGGCGGCCGCGACTCCCGGCGCGTGGAAGGCGCCACCGCTACCGCCCTCCGGCCACCCGCTGGTCCGGTCGCGACAGGGTCCTTCCGCACGTGACGTTAGCCGTCGGGCTCGACGCCCGTGCCCAGGTCGTAGACCAATGCGCCTCAGAACTGCGTGCTTCGCGGCGTATCCGGACCTCCTGGGAACGCGAACAGGGCCTGGACCGGCCACGCAAGGCCGGCCGGCCTCTCCACGCGGCGCGAACACGAGTTACTGGCTGCCCTGTCCTAAAGCGACTCGGTGACCGAAGCACCCCATCAGGTCGAAGCGATCCGGTCGGCGTGGACCTGCTCCTGGCCGGCGTGCTCCAGGAACTCCGCTGCGATTGGTTCGGCGTTCAGCCCCCTTTCGCCCCGTGGTGGTGGGCTTTGTGCCGGAGCACGCAGACGAGCTCGGTGGCCAGTGAGGTGTTGAGCACCCTCCAGGACCCGGGCGAGGTCCGCACCGTACGTGTCTTGACCGGTCCCTGATCGATCTGCCTGTGCGCCTGGGCGCAACGTCGTCACGTCCGTCAGGAAGGGTGTGTCTGTCGCCTTCGACCTGGCAGGCGAAGTCTTCCGCTTCCGCGGTCACAACCTGTTCCCTGTCTGGCGACGGTGTTGCCGCTACTGGGGTTATTCGGTGCTCTGGGCGAACTGGCTTTTGGCGGCCTGCAGCTGGTCCTTGAACGAAGTGCTGCTCCCGCTGTTGCGCGAGGCGAGCTGCGGGACGCGGGACAACGCTTCCTGCATTCGTCCCAGCTGGTCCTCGGTGGCGATGCCGGCGAGCTTCGGCAGCTCTTGGTGCTCCTCGGCCTCCGCGTGGGCGATGACGGCCTTGCTGAGCTGCTCGAACTTCGCGGCGAACTCGGGCGAGTCGGTGCCCAGGCCCTCCAACTCGGTGATGGCCTTGCCTGCCTCGTCCTCCTCCTCGACACGCTTATCGACGACCTGCGTGTCACCGCCGGACAGGTCCTGCTTCGCCACTGCGTGGACACACTCCTCCTCGGCCGCCTCGTGCGCCGCAAGGAACGAGCACAACTGTGTGAAGGCCGACTTTCGCTGGTCGCCGTCGCTGTCTTGGACGGTGGCCATCATCGTCTTGATCTTCTGGTGCTGTTCAGTAAGAGTCGTCGTGACCTGATCGATCGTCGCGGTAGCCATCGGCAAAGTCCTTTCCAGTCGTGAGTGTTCACGACAATGGGTGCTCTACCCGGGCTGCGGCCCCGACAAACGTGCCCGCCAGGATTCCGACGTGGTCCATCGCGGTACAGCTCGGGCACGCAGGGGTAGTTGGTGGTTGTAGGCGAAGTAGGCGTTCGCGCGAGTCCAGAACTCGGAGGCGGTCTCCTTGCGCTCGTCGGCCAGGATCTCGGAGTAGACGAGTCGGGAGTGGTCGTCCATGGCGTGGTGGATATAGGCGGTGCCCGG
>JAABUN010004955.1_pt1 | contig 17228 bp, 16 predicted proteins | sample 5559311 | NCBI WGS metagenome assembly JAABUN01 (sample SAMN10711877, study PRJNA513370) | rock metagenome | isolation source: Antarctica rocks | place: Antarctica: Victoria Land, Siegfried Peak sud
GGCTGCCGGTCAGGGTCAGCCCGTTCGGTCCGGGGGTGGGGGTGGCGCCGGGGTTGGTGCCGACACTGCCGGCGCACGGCGCCGCAGGAGCGGTCCCGCCGGCGGTGCTTGAGGGGGTGGCGGTGCGGGTCCACAGTTGGGTGGTCAGCTGGGCGGCTAGCGGCTGCCATTGGGCGTACCGGCCGCGGTAGGCGGCCAGGGGTTGCTGGATGTCGGCGGCGACGTCAGTCAGCGGCCGGGTTTGCCAGTTCGGTTGGACTGCCAGCCGATCCAGGAAGGCGTTGGTGGCTTTGACCGGGTCGGCAGCCACCGCGGCGGTGTAGTAGATGACCCGCTGCTGGAACAGGCCGAGGCTGTCGTGGTCGACGGCCGCGGTGATGTTGTGCAGGCTCGACTCCTGGTAGGCGGTGGCCAACGCGATGGTCGCCGCGTACGGCGGCAGGCCCCGGCCTTGGGTGACGGCGGTGATGGTGGCCGCGTTGGCCAGCTGCTCGGTGTCCAGGGTGACGTCGGCGACCGACTGCCCGGTCCCGCCGGGCCCGCAGATGCTGTCGGTGGCGGCGGGTGTGCCGGCGGCGACGGCGGGGACGGCGAGCAGTAACGCGAACGGCAGCAGCAGCAACGCCACCACGACGGCCAGGACCGGCCGGGTCGAGGAGGAGGAGGGGGAGTCCATCGGCCGGGCGCCCGTTCAGATCCCGGCCGCGGCGGCGTTGGTGTACGTCAACGCTTGTTCGAGGGGGTGCTGCACGCCCTGGACTTTGTATTTCCGGTCCCCGACCAGCCACAGCGCCCGGCCTTTGCCGGCCATCGCCCACCCGGTGACCAGGTCCTGGGTCATCGCGGTCAGGCCGAGCAGGTCGCCGAGCTCGTCGGCCACCGACTGGTCCTGGCCGAGCAGGATCTTGGTGTCGGCCAGGTGCAGCAGGTCCCGGGCGATCCGGTCCGCTTCGGAGCCTTGGGCGCCGACCGCGCGGGTGTCGGACGGCTTGTGCGCGACCGCGATCTGGATGTCCCCGTCGGCCCGGGACAGCCGCAGGTCCGAGTCCAGGGATTTGACCGCCTCCGGGCCGAGCCGCATCTGCAGCCACATCTCGTCCCGGACCACGATCCGCCGGTCCCCGGGGGCGGCGACCTCCCGCTGCCCACGCCCCCACGCGCCGAGGCAGGTCAACGCCACCCCGACCGCGTCGTCACCCAGCGGCCGGAGCCGGGCCAGGGACATGGACTGGATCGGCGCGACCCAGTCGATGTCGATGTTGGTGTAGTCGTCGAACATCCCGGCCAGGTGCCCGGTCACCATCTGCGACAGGGAGTCCCGCAGCAGCCGGGTGCCGTCCAGGAAGTCCTGCCGGCCGGCGTACCGGCAGGCGGCTACCAGGTCGGCGGTGGGTTCGTCGATGCCCCGCCACAGCTGCGGCACGGTCACCGGCGCCAGGGTGGAGTTGCCGGTGCCGTAACCGGTCAGCGCCCGTAGCACCGTGTCGACGACCCGCTCGTCGGAGGGCGAGAACGGCACCCGCTGCTCGCCGATGTGCTGGGAGCCGACCAGCCCCCGGATCAACACCAGCCACCGGGAGAAGATGATCGCCGCCCGGCGCTGCGCTTCCTGGCCAGTCAGCTGGTTCCAGCCGTGCCCCAACGGGCCGATGTCCAGCGGGTTGATCCGAGTCGGCTGGCCGGGGCCGATCACGAACGGGGTCACCCCGAACGCCGCGCACAGGTCCTCGTACTCGTCCTTCTTATCGCCCAGGATCAGCGCCCGGTAACCGAACTCGAGCATCCGGATGATGAACTGCTTGACGCACGAGGACTTCCCGGTACCGGGTTTGCCCATGATGAACACGTTGGGGTTGGTCACCGGGATCTCATCATCGAGGACCCACCCGTTCGGGTCGCAGTAGAAGGAGCCGCCGGACCACTCGTCGATGCCCATCTGGGCGCCGGTCGGCGGCAGGGTCGGCGCGGCGATGAACGGCCAGAACACCGGCGCCTGATCGGAGGTCATCCGCCACCGCGACAGCGGCGCGTACCCGCCCGGGCTCCACCCGGCGCCGCGTTCCCGTAGCCCGCGTGGGGACCGCAGCCGCGGGAACAGCCGCGGCTCGCCCGGCTCCGGCGGGCCTGGGACCCGCTGCGGCAGGGCCTGACCGTGGTCGGCGAGCAGCTGCCCCACATCCCGGCCGGCCGGGGTTCGCCGCCGGGTCATCGGGCGCCCCGGGCCATCTTCAGGCCGACACCGAGCGGGATGGCGGAGGCGATGAACGCTGGCGCCGCGGCCACGTCGAGGCGTTGAGGGGTGAACCCGGTGTGCCGGATCGAGGACTCCAGCTGCCGCCCGTACTCGTCGATCGGCCACTGCGCGGGGACGGTGATCGAGGCGACTGCGGCCGGCCGGGTCATCGCCCGGCCCCGGGAGAGCTTGCTGTCCACCGCTTGGGTCTGTCTCTCGCTGCGCCGCTGCCGGGCCTTGGTCTGCTGTCCGAGCCGGCGCCGCAACGCGCCGCCGGTGGCGGCGGACATCTCCGCGCTGGCGCTGGACCGGGCGGCCTTGCGTTCGGAGACCAGCGGGAAGAACACCGTGTAGCAGCGCCGCTCCCCCGGGCTGCCCGGGGTCAGGATCGGCGCCAACGCGCCAAGGATCGCGCCGCGGTCCGGCAGCAGCACGGTAGCGCTGACCGAGCGCCACGCGTCGTGCGCGTACCAGCGGATCGGGTCGACCGCGCCCGAGGGACCGGCGACCGCCCACGGCACGGAGGTGTTGCTGCCGGGGTGGGTGGCCGCGTCCGAAGCGGCCTGGACCAGCCCGGCCCGGTCCCCGGGCGCGAACCCGGTCCGGACCGCCCCGGCGAGGACCTGCGAGTCCAGCCACTCGACACTCGAGCAGCCGGTCCCGCCGAGCAGGTGCGCCTCGACCTCCGCCAACAGCCCGTACAACACCCGAGCCCGGCCTTCCAGGCCACCGCCGGACTGACGGGCCGGCTTGGCCACCACGGACTCGGCAACCACCACGGTCACGAACGCCTCGGTGCGCACCGACGCCGCGGTCAGGCTGACCGCCAAGTCGTCGTTGACCCGACGGGACAACGCCGCCCCGTCCGCGCGGCGGTTCGCCGTCACCCACTGGGCCCGTTCCGCGCCGTCGTCGGGGACGGTGCGCACCTGCACCACCAGCATCCGGGCCAGCTCGGTGCGGGCCAGCACCTCCAGCAGCTGGCTCAGCCCGTCGCCCATCCGGTCCCGGGCCGGCCCATCCGCGGTGCCGATACCGGGGTGGACCACTCTGGCGGTAGCCGCCCAGGTTTGGGCGGCGTGGTCCTGGATCACCGCCACCCGGGTCAGCCGGGCCCCCCGCGGCGGCCCGTCATGGACCTGGATCCCGGACAGGATCCCGGGCAGGTCCGCGTCGTCGGGGTGCACCGCCTCCCCCACCGACGCCCGCCCCCTAAACGTCGACCAGCCCAACACCCGGCCGGCGGTGTGCGCCAGCAGACCACCGAACCATTGGGTCGCCGACCGGCCCCGCACCGGCACAAGCACCAAAGCCAGCAGGACCGCCCACCCGCCGGCGCACGCCAACGCCAGCAGCCACGCCTGCACCCCCACCGCCAACAGCAGCGGCAGACCACTGACCGTCACCACCGCCAGCTGCGGGCCGGTCATCCCGAAGAACCAGCCCACCCGATCCTTGGTGTAGTCCTCGTACACGGTCACGCCCATGAGGTGACGCCTCCCTCTCCGTTGTCGGGTTGCTTGTTTGGTGGTGCGCTGGTATGCGGCTGCGGTTCCTAGAGGGCAGCGACCGCGGCGGCGCCCTCCACGCCGCCGGCAGCTCCGCCGGCCTCACCGGCACCGGCCCCGCCCGCGGGCCCGCCTGGCCCGCCTGGGCCGCCGCCGGGTTTGCCGCCCATCCCGCCGGCACCGGGGCCGGTCGAGGTGCGCGGTGAGGGCACCGCCGGGCTCTGCCGCATTGCCGTCGTCACCGGGTCGACTGAGCCTCCCGGCCCGTCACCGCCGGTGTCGGCTGGGCCAGCGGCATCGGCGCGTCCGTCCGGGCCGTCGTGGCTGGTCGGCTGCCCGTTCTGGCCTCTCTGCTGCGGCTGCGGCTTCGGCTGGTTCGGGCTCTGGCGGTCGGTCGGTGGCGACCCGAAGTACGGCTGCTGATGGCCGGCCCCGGCCGCGCCGAGAATGTCCGCGCCGTACGTCGCAGCGCCCTGCCCTAGCGCCGAGATGCTCTGCCCGGCAGTCCCTAACGCCCCGCCGAGGGCGCCCATCGCGGAGGCGAGCCGGCCCTGGGTGGCGGTGCCGGCGTTGGCCTCGCCTTGGGAGCTGCCGTCGCTGGCCTGGGCGGTCGCCGCTCCGCTGCCATCCGCGGATTGTTGGCCTTGACCGCCGAGCAGGCCGGGCAGGCCGCCGGCGGTGTCCAGGGAGGCCCGGAATGAGGCACCGCTGGAGGTGCCTGGGTCAACGAACGCCAACAGCCGGAACAGGATCAGCGGGCAGAATGCGCTGAGGATCACCAGCACGGTGCCGACCACGGCGGTGCCGACCGCGGCCTGCGTGGACTCCCCCGCCCCGGACAGCACCCCGTCGGTCAGCTTCTTGCCGATGCCGAGGACCAGGGCGGCGAGTGGGCCGATCATCAACGCGGCGATGAACCAGCGCAGCGACTTCCAGAACCAGGACCTGGTGCCCTCGCTGAGCAGCCCGGCCGCGGAGATCGGGGAGGTGGCCTGGATGACCATCAACGCACCGGCCCGGACCAGCATCACCATCAGGTAGCCGATCGAGGCGAAGATCAGGAAGATCCCGAGCACCCCGAGCACGGTCGCGGTGGCCGCGTCGATGGCCAGCCGCGGGTCCCAGGGTTTGAGCAGGTTCGCGGACCCGAACGACGGGGACCCCAGCGCCACCTGCAGCATCCCTTGGGTCAGCCCGGCGGTTCCGACGGTGAGGGCGGCGCCGACCCCGAGCATCCCGCCCCAGGCGAGCATGAACTGAGCCAGCCCGACCATCAGCCGGGCCAGGCCTTTGCCGTCCCGCTGCCAGGCGGCCACCCCGACCTGGATGAACCCGATCACCAGGGCCAGGCCGGCGCCGATGCCGAAGGTGAGGGGGAAGATGTCGCGCATCACCCCGCCTTCGGTCAGGTCCGGGGAGGTGAACGCGTCGACGATCTTGAAGGCGAACCCGGTCAGCCACAGCCCACCGGCCCACACCGACGTCATGAACGCCTGCCAGCCCTCGGTGGCCGCGACCGCAGCGGCGTTGCCGAGGATCTTCAACGGGTTCAGGTCGTCCCAGCCGAACGCCGGCACCAGCTGCGGGACCGCCGTAGGCAGCGGGCCGGACACCAGCGCCACCGCGGCGCTAGCCATGACGCAGGTTCCGGTATCCGGCGTCGATGGCCGCGTCGGTGCCCGGCCAGATCGACGGCGCCAATGCCGGCTCGGCGCCCGGCCCGACGATCCACCGGTCGCCGTCCCAGGCCATCCGCTGGCAGTCCGCGGCCGCGACCCGGGCCGTGCGGGCCAGGGTGGCGTCGACCTCGAAGTCGACACAGACCACTGTCCAGTCCGGGCCGTCGGTGGCCTTGACCAGCCCCATCATCGGGGTGGCCCGCATCGACAGGCCGGGGCTGGGGCCGCCGGACAGGCCGGCGGCGGAGTGGAAGCCGGCCAGCGCCTTGACCGCGGACCAGGACTCGCCGCTCGGCCCGCCCGGCGCGGCCCACCCGGCGATCACCTGCCGGGCGTGGTCCAAGGTGGTCGTGTTCAGCACGTCGTCGTCGATCGCGGCCAGCTGCGCCAACGCCCCTTCCGGGGTGTGCGGGAACCCGGTCGGGATCCCCACCGGCCCAGGCCCGGTCGCGGCGGGCAGGTCGATCGACCCGGGGTCGCGGACCGACAACACCGCCGGCTGCGCCGCCGCCGGGTCCGCGGCGCGCATCGGCGCCGCCGCGGCCGCGTCCCGGCGCGCCGACACCGCCGCCTGCGCCGCGGAGGCCGCCGAGCCGGCATCGGCGGGAGCCGCGGCGGCGGGAACGGGTGCAGCACCGGCCGCCGCGGGGTCTGCGGTGGGGTGCGGGTGCAGCAAAAACCACACCCACAACCCCACGCCGGCTAGGGAGGCTACCGCCAGCACCGCCACAAGAGACAGCGCCACCAGCAGTTTCTGCCGGGACCACTCCGGCGCGGCCGCCGGCTCCAGGCGGGCCCGTCGGCGGGTCAGCATGTCAGCAGCCGCTGCCGACGACGCCGTTGATGACCGCGGTGATGGTCACGAACAGGATCGCCATGATGATTGAGACCGCGACCCCGATGGCGCCGCGGGACGAGGCGTGCGGCATCGCGAAGATCTTCCCGACCCCGATCGCGCCGATCGACACCAGCGCGGTGGCGATGATCAACGCGATCACGCCCCACTTGATCCAGCCGATGACCTGGTCCTGGTAGGTCTGCATTCCCGGCGGGGCCGCCGGGCAGACCGCGGCCAGAGCCTGAAACCCCTGGCTGATCGCTGCTGTCGTTCTGCTCATCGCGGGTCGTCCTTCCGGTCGGTGTCCAACAGGGTTATGGGATGCCGGCCCAGGCGTCTCCTGGGTCGCTTGTCGGCGGCCGGTGCTTGCGGCTGGCCAGGCAGGGTCAGGGCCCACAGCTGTTCCCCAGCCGGCTGCAGCTGCCGTGGTAGCGGCGCCGGGGTCAGACCGTCCCGGTTCAGCGCCGGCCGCTCCGGGACGGTGACCAGCAGCTGGTCCCGTTGCGCGGCCTGGACAGCCGGCCCGGCGGCGGCGGTCAGCGTCCGGGGCAGGGTGCGCGGCCCGAGCAGGGCCAGCACCACCCGGCCGCCGCCAGGCCCGCGCACAGCGCTCAACGCTTCGACGGCGGCCTCGACATGCCGGAAGCCGGGGACCGTCGCTCGGGCGGTCAGCACCAGCGGCGCCGAACAAACCAGCGCGCTCAGCCAAGACCACCCAGCTGGGTCCGCGTCCAGGCGCTCGAGAAGGTCGGGGATCGGCCAGCCGGTGTCTACGACAGTCACGGCCGGGTCCTGCCGGTCCGGCGGTACCGGGACGGCGGCGGGCCGGTTGACCGGGTGCACTAGCCGCTGCACGCTGACCGGACCACGATTGCCCTGACGCCACCGCCCAGTCTCATCCACCCCGTGCTCGGTGGCCGACGCGGCCGCAAACCCGGACCGGGCCGGCGGGGCCGCGTCGACGACCCGGACTGCGGTGCCCCGGCGGGCGGCGGCGTCGGCGATCAGCAGAGCCGTCGTTGAGGTACCGGACCAGCCGTGCGCACCGGCGACGAGAACCACCGGCGCGGGAATCAAGTCTGGCCCACCGCCGCTGGAAGCCCAGCCATCGACGGCGCCCCGTTTAGCTTGGAACTGACCGGCCCTGACCGCACGCCAGGCCCGCTCGAGCTCGTCCACGCCCACGGCGGGTGTGGTCGTGCTCACGAGTGGTTCCTGGAGCGATCGAGCAGGACCTGGCGCAGCACCTCGGTAGGCACCCTGGTGACCAACTCGAACCGGGCCTCCCGAGCGCGGCGCAGATTCGACACGATCGACTCCAGGGCGTCGATGGCGGCGGTGTCAGCGCCAGAGGACACCTCGACGAGCGCAACGGCCTCCTCAAGGGTCGCTGCGCCGGTCCGGTATGAGTGTCGGGTCATCTGTTCCTGCCTTCCGGGAAGATGGGTCGTCCTATCCCGGTAAGCACCGGAACCCCCTCCGGCTCGACACCCCAACCCGAACTATTTTCAAAGTCATCCCGCACCGCCCGCAGCAGACCCACCGCCCGGTCCCGTTGACGCTCCACAGTCCGACAGGTCACCCCCCGGGCCGCGGCGACGCTCAGGTTGGCCTGCACGGAGCTGACCCCCCGGGCCAGGCCGGCCGGCACCATGGCCGCTGCCGGCTCGTCGCCGGCCAGCACCAGCTCCCACAGCAGAATCGCGTCACAGCACTCCAGGACTCCCCGAGCCCGAGCCCAAACCAGCAGCTGCAGCAGCGCCAGATCAGCGACCGGCAAGCCGGTGACGCTGATACGCCGCTGCTCCACGGCCTCAACCAGATCCGACGGGGCCAGCGGAACCAGCGCCGCCCGACGCGCCGTCGTCGCCCCATAGTCCGCCAGGACCGCACGCCTGGTTTCCATCAAGGTGTTCTTCGCCACCGCCCGCGGCCGGGTCCGCCACGGGTAGCCCCGAACCTGCAGCCACAGCTGCCCACCGACGACGTCATCGACATCCGGTCCCAGCGAGGTCAGACTGCGGATAATCCGGTCTCCGCCCGGCACCAGCAGCGCGGCCACGAACGTGGCCGCCGTTTCGTCCACTCCCCCGTCCACCGACCCCACCCGCACCAACGCCAGCAGCAGCTCATTGGCGCGCGCCGGCTGCGCTGGATCGCCGACCACCTCCCCCAGCGCGTACGCCGAGGACACCTGCGCCAGGGCCGGCTGCGCGGTCACCCAACGGCCCCATCGCCCGCAGGCGTCGATCGTGTCGGCCTGCTGCTCCCACCGTCCGAAGATCTGATGCAGTGACATGAGCCTGTTCCCCTTCGTCGTCGAGCTGACGACGAGCACGGTTCACAAGCCGTGTAGATTGCTGCGTTCCCCGCGCAAGGGAACGCAGCCCAAAACGGCCTCCTTAGGTAGGAACGCAGCCAGGCCGGGAGGGAACGTGCAGGTCAGCGCACCGCACCTGCGTTCCCTCACAATTCGGTCACGACCCTGGCAAGGCTTGCGTTCCCCCGGATACAGGCCCGAAAGCGGCGTGCGTTCCCCGGATACAGGTCAGGAACGCACCGCGTTCCCTGCTTGCGTCATGCGGTCTCCCGAACTGTGGTCAACCGGTGCCTGCTGACCGCCACGGTGGGGCGATTCGGTTGACACAGTGCAGCTCGGCGAACGACGGCACGGGCCACCGCAGTAGTGCTAGAGACACGAGTGGCTCCGACCGGAGGGGACCGGGTCGAAGCCACCCGCGGGCTGTCCAGCTGGAGCGCTAGTTCACGACGACGGTCTGCACCTCGGCGACCCCGAATCGGGACGTGGTCTGGGTCTGCATGTTGTTCAACGCACCGCCGGTGCCGTCTGACCCGGTCCAGGTGACGTTCCAGGTGATTGTGTACGTCGCGGTCACCTGGTCGTCTCCGCCGACCCCGAGACTGGACTGGAGGTACCGGTAGGAGCAGCCCTGCGGGTTCACCGGTGCCAGCCAAGTCTGGTCGTTGGCCTTCCACGGCGAGCCTGGGCCAGGACAGGAGACGCTGTGCGACCCGTCCCCTGGCGTGAAGCCAAGACTGACCGGGGTGGCCGTGGCCTCGCCCCACACCGCTCCAGCGGTGACCGTTTTGCTGACCGGCTGCCAGGTGGCCGGGTTGATCCAGAACCAGGTGTTGGCGTTGACGATCGTGTACGGGTGACCGCTCTCCTTCAAAATCCCTGACGGGTATCTCGACGGCACCGGCAACGGCATCACCAGCTCACCGAACGCCGCCTGCGCCAACTGGGCCGACGTCGGAGGTGGCGGAGCAGCCGGAGCCCCCGCCGCAGCCGGGGCCGGGGCCGCGCCCTTCATGCAGTTCGCAATTTGTGCAGGCGAATTGGAGCAATTCTGGTTGCTGAGATTATTGAAAGGCGTGGAGGCGAAGGGGTTACTACCGACGTTGGAGCCGCCCTGGTAGTTGCCGGTGGACCCCACCGGCACAATCGTGCCGCCACTGCCCCCACCGGCCGGTGCCCCGCCGCCGGAGCCCCCGCTGGCCGGTGCTTCGCCGCCCGAGCCGTCGCCGGCCGGCGTCCCGGTGGTGCCGCCCGGCGCGTAGACGCCGATCTGCACTTGTCCTCGCTGAGGGGTGACCACGATGGGCGGCGTGGGCGTCCCATCGGCCCAAGCAGCCCCTGCAATTCCTGAAAAAACACCGGCAACAAGTCCTGCTCGCGCAAAGCGTGTCACTTTCCGGGTGTGCATGTTTCCCCCAAAAGCGCCTCGGAGTTGGCGACTCGCCAGCCGTCGGGGGTCCGTTGCAGGGTGCCTCGGGCCGGAGCGTTGGGAGTGCCGACGGTGAGCTTGTTGCCGGTCTGGGTGTCGAGGAACCCCGACTGCGAGCCGTCCTGGCAGTCGCTGAGGACAGCGGTGTCTTTGCCGTCTATGGGCTGTGGCCACGAGATGTAGGAGATGTCGTGCCCGTAGCCGGCCTGGTGCTGTGCCTTGAGCTTGACGTAGGCGGCACGCAGCCGGCTCAGCTGGGGGTCCACCGCAACCTGCGCGATCGCCTGTTCCACTTGGTCGGCGGGCAATGCAGCAATGGTGGTAGCAAGCTCGTCGAACCTGCGCCAGACCAGCTCGGCGGCTTGCCGGTCTTGGGCCTCTTTGGCGGCCGGGTCGACGGTGGTTGAGGTCGATGCTGTCGGGGTTGCCGGGGCTGTGGTGGAGCTGGTGGGGGTTTTGGTGGCGCTGCTGATGGGCCCGGCGCCGGCGGTGGTGTTGCAGCCGGCGAGGGCCGCAGCGATGGCTGCGGCGGCGGCGATGGTCAGGGTGGTGTGGCGGGTGTTCATGGGTGGGCCTCCTTCCCGCTGTGTCCCAGCATGACGCTCGGGTGCGACGGCCTGAACCTGCTGGTGCTCATCGGTGTCCCCATGGTGGCGGTGGTGGCGGTCAGCTGGCTCGGGAGAGCCAGTCGCGGTGGCGGGCGAGGATCTGTTTGGTTCTCTCGTTCAACTGCATCGGCGGTAGCCCGTCGTCGGAGCGGTTGCAGACCTGGTCGATGACGATCCGGTGCGCGCTGTCTGGGTGGCCTTCGGCGGCGGCGGCGGCGGCGGCATCCAGCCGGGGGATCTCCTCGTGGGGGGCAGCGAGCCGGGCGATGTCCACGACCGCGCGGGCGGTGCTGGTGTCCCCGGCGGCTAGGGCGTTGGTGGTGACGATGTGGGCGACGTCGACGATCGCGGCCGTGTAGTAGTGGTCGAGGCGGTCGCCGCCGATGAGCCAGGCGGCGCCGCTGCGCACGTGGGCGAATGGGGTGCCGGTGACCAGCCGTAGCGCGGTGGCGTAGTCGTCGATCCCGTGTTGTCGGCGGGCTTGGCCGCGTAGCCGCAGCCGCAGGAACAGGTCGGCGTCGACGAGCAGCCCGGTCAGCTGGTAGACCCCGACCCCGCGGGCCTTCCCGGCCTCGGTCTTGTCCGCGTGCGGCACGTACTCCTGCCCGGTGTCGGGGCGGACCCCGAGCAGGTCGCGGACGTTGTGGACGTACTTGCGGGCGGTGCCCGGGGCGATGGTGAACGCGTCAGCGACCTGGTCGACCGTCGCGCCGTGTTCACGGGTAGCCAGGTAGGCGATGTGCTCCAGGTACGGGGCGAGGTGTTTCGCGTTGACGCGGGGGGCTCGGACGGTCAGCGGGCCGAGCAGGGACAGCCTGGGCTGCTGGCAGTTTCGCTGGAACCAGGCGGCCACCTCCGCATCCAGGGTGGGGTCGGCCTCCTCGACCCGGGGCCGGACGTCCGCGGGGACGTTGGGGGCAAGGACGTTCAGGTCGTCGGTGGTGGTAGCGGCCGCCTCGAGGTACACCTCGTCGGCCAGCGGCAACAGGCAGGCCGCTGCGACGCGGGCGCTGTCGTGCACGTCGGGGGCGGCCCGGGGGTGGACGAGCTGACCGCGCAGCGCGCCGGCGGCGTCGCTGTACGCCTTCCACGGCTGCTCCCCGGCCGCGTCGGGGATCTTCTCGTCGCCGGCGGTCCTGGCGTGCGCCAGCAGCATGGCTACCCCGCGGGCGGTGTCCTCATCCCAGCCGCCGGCGGTCACGGTCAACCCGAACGCCGGCAGGGTCAGTGTCCCGGCCGCGTCGACGTGGGCCACGGTGGCCCCGCCCGGTGCTGTGTCAGGGTCGAGGTCGGTGGCCAGGAGTACTAGGGCGGTGCCGGTGGCGCCGGGCCGGGTGGCCAGCAGCTGCAGTAGGCGGGTGACCGGGGACACCTGCGCCGACCCCGCGACCGGGCCGGCGGGTAGGGCTTCCCCGCAGATGAGGAGGGCGTGCGGGAGCCAGGCCTCGTCGGCGACGGCCCGGCGGCGGCCCTGCACGACGGTGACGTCGTTGCTGGCGGCGAAGTCGGCGGTGCTGACCGCCCACGCGGTGGCCTCCGACAGGACAGCGGCCGCGTCGCTGCTTGCGGCGTACCGCAACCGGCTGGGTGCGGCGTCGACGAGCTCCTGGCCGAACCCGACCAGGGTGACATTGACGGAGTCCGCCCACGGGGTCAGGCCGAGCTGGGCGGCCAGCACCCTCGCCAGCTGCAAGCACCGGGTGGGGTCGCCGGTCAGCACCAGCGCACCGACCTGCTCCAGGTCCAGCAGCCAGCAGCTGGTGGCGTCCGAGCCGAGGTGCACCAACGTCGGGTAGGGCGCCACAGGGCTGGTGTCGTCGGGGTCCGGGCCTGCGGTGTGGGTCTCCGCGGCGGCCGGGAACCTCCAGATCAGACCGGCGGTGTCGCCGGGGCGCCACGGGTCGACCAGGACAACGGGTAAGGCCAGGTGCACGATGATGTCGTCGTCAGTCAGCTGCACCGCAGCCACTTGCAACGTTGGGGCGTCGCTGGCGGCGACCCGGCACAGCACCTCGTTCAGCCGCGCGACCTCAGCCGCTGCGGGCCCGCCGACGGTGACCGTGGCCCGCTCAACCGGGACCAGGCCGGCACCTGTCGCGGCGATACTGCGGCCCGGGCGGCGGTCCCGGAACTGCTGACGGCGGACCAACGCCAACGCGCCGAACACGCCCGCGGCCAAAATGCCGCCGCCAGCAGCGAAGCCGGCCACCGTCGCGCTTGATGACTGGCCCACCCGGTCCAGGCCCGGCGGGGCCGGGGTGGCCGACGCGTCGCCGGCAGCGCGCGCCGGCGCGGAGGTGACCGAGGCGGTTGGGACGCTTGCGCCGCCGGGTGCGGGTGGGTCGCTTACGGCGGCTGGCTGGTCAAGGTCCTGCGGGGAGTGCCGGCCGGCTGCTGGTGTGGGAGTGACCGCCTGCGGTCCAGGGGCCAACTCCACTGCTGACGCAGCCGCTTGGGGCGCCGCCGGGGTGGCGGTTGGTGCGGCGGCTGTCGGGGGCGCGGCGCTCGTTGCGGTGGGAGACGCGGCCGGGCCGGCCAGGGTGATGTCCCAGCCAGGTTCGATGTGGTCGGGGTTGTTGAGGTGTTTGCCACCGGGTTCGGCCTTACCGGCGTTGGCCGGCCAGATGGTGCGCCAGTCCGGAACCCCGTGTTCGGCGGCGATCTCGGACAGGGTGTCCCCCTTGACGACCGTCACGTGCCCTCCCGGCGCCTGCGCCGCAGCCTGGGTCACGGCGGGGCCGGTGGCGGCGGCCGCGGCGGGTTGGTGGCGGTGAGCCGCGGGCAGGGTCAGCACTTGGCCGGTGTGGATCTCGAAGTCGGGGCCGAGGTGGGCGTTGAGCGCGGCGATCTCGTGGTAACGCAGTGGGTCCCCGAGCTGACGTTCGGCGATGGACCAGAGGGTGTCGTGGCGGTTGACGGTGTACCGGGTATGTCCTGACGCCGCTGCCGGTGCCGAGGACGCTGCCGGTGACGTTTGGCTGGCGGTGTGGTGACCGGACGAAGCGGCCTGCTGGTGGACGGCGGCGGGGGGGCTGGCGGGCCGGGTGGGCGGCGAGACGGTGTGCCGGGCCGGGCCGGGATATGGACTAGCGGTAGCGGCGGTAGCACTGGCGTGGTGCCCGTCGAGGCTTCCACCATGTGCGGAGCCGCCGGAGGTCCCCGGCAGGCCGGCGGCAGCGGCGTGGGGTGCGCTCGCGGTCAGCAGCGGCGCCGCGACGAACATCGCCACGATGGCGGTGACCAGCAGCGCGGCCGGCCGCGCGGACCAGCCAGGCCCGGGTCCGCTGACCGGGCGCACGGGGCGGTTCCCGCGGGTCCGGATCGCGGCGCCGATCTCGCGCAGGACCGAGATGGTGAAGGCGGCCCACAACAACCACACGATGACGGCGAGGACGGCGAACACGGCCCGCCCGGAGGTGTCCGGTCCGGTCAGCGCCCGCCACACGGCCGGCAGGTCCGGGACCGAGTCGGGGAACGCGCCGATCCGGACCAGCGCCGCAGGTACGCCGGCGACGAACAGAGCCAACAGCAGGGCAGAGCTCAGGCCTTTGACGATGGTGACCAGGCGGGTCATGGGGTGCCTCCAGTACGGACTCCGAGCAGCAGCTGGGCGGTGGCGTTACGCGAGACGGTGTAGGACAGGCCGCTGATCGGGCCGGTCGCCGAGGCCTGAACGGTCACGTCGATACGTCCCGGGGCGGCGACCGCGACCGAGCCGGCCATCCCGGCCCGGGAGATGATGCCGCGGGCCGCCGCTGCGGCCGCGGCGGCGCGGCTGTTGTCGTCCGGGCCGCTGGCGTAGCTGGCCGCCCGGGCGGCCTCACCGGCGACGATGTCGGCGCGTTCCCCGGCCCGAATCCTCGCACCGCCGTCGGCGACCAGGGCGGCCACGGCCAGAATGGCCGCGAAGGTGACCGCCACCCACAAGGTGATCGACCCACGATCCGGCGCCGCCTGACCCTGCGCCCGCTGCCACCGGCGCACCAGCCAGCCTCTTGAACCCGCCCAGCGGCTCATGGGCCGACTCCCGTGTTGGCGACCCCACGGTTGAGGTCGAGGGGACTGAACCCTTGGTCTGAGACGGTCCGGCTGCCGGGCACCCCGGGGATCGCCAAATTCGAGAGGTTGACCAGACAGCTGACCGTGACGACCACGGACTGGCCCGGGATACCGGCGGCGGCGGCGGCGAAACCGCTGGGGTCCACGCTGACCTGACCCCCGCCGACGCAGTGCAGGTCCTGGGCAGCCAGCGCGGCCCGCGCCGAACCGGATGCGGCCGCCGACGCGGCCGAGGCGTTCCGGGCCAGAGAGGCTTCCCGGGCGGCGTTGCCGGCGATCGAGGTGACCGTGTTGTTCGCGACCGCGACCCGGCCGGCGAGCACCATGAACCCGATCAGCAGCAACATCACCGGGACCAGGATGGCCAGCTCCAGCGACGCCGACCCGCGGTCCCGGCGGCAGGGTCGCCCGGCCCGAACGCAGGTTGCTGAGTGCCCGCTCATGGCGTCCCGCGGGTGAACCGTTCGATGCCGGCGGTCGAGGACTGGCCGACGGTGAGATTGACCCCCGGCAGGGGGATGACGTTTTGCGCCTGGCCGGAGCATCGAACGTCGACGGTGGCGGCGGTCCGGGTCTCGCTGACCGCCGGCGCCACGACCAGGCCGCCGGCGACGTCGGACAGGTAGGCCCGGGCGGCGCCCGCGCCGGCACCCGGCGGCGCGTGCAAGACCTTGCCGGCCCGTACCCCGGCCTCGGCCGCGGCCTGGCACATGCTGCGGGCCGAGAACCACATGCCGGCCTGGATCGCACCGAAGGTGAGGGTGATCACCAGCCCGAAAAGGATGGCCAGCTCAAGGCTCAGCGAGCCGCGATCACGCCGGCCGCCTTCGGTGCGCACCCGGCATCGCGGCACCGCCAGCAGGCGGCGCCGCGACACGGCCGGCGTGGGTTTCACCGTCTTGACGGTCAGTCCAGGCAGGTCCGGGTCAGCGGATCTGGGCGGAGTGGCTGGTGATGGCGTTGACGATGACCACGCCGAGGGTGATCGCGGCCGCGGACAGCACGGCGGTGACGATGGCCTGCTCGAGGCTAAGAGCGCCCCGGTCCCGGCGGTCACCGAGGCGCTGGTTCAGCCGCTGGTTGGTGCCGGCGGACAGCGAGCCGACTAGCAGCGCTGTCACGGCGACCGCCAGGGTCAGCTGGCCGGCGAGACGGTGGACGCGGTTCTTCATGGGTTCCTTCTTTCATCCGGTGGTGCAGGGTGGAATGGGTTGGTCGAACAGGTGTGGGCCGGGGTTAGCCGCCGATGAGGCGGACCGCGGCGGGATAGACCAGCAGCGCGGCGAAGCAGACGAACAGGCACACGGTGGGCACGGTGAGCCGTTCGGTGGCCAGGCCGGCTTGGGTTTGTTGGGCGGTGTTGTCGGCGTGCCGCATGCTGCGGGCTTCGGCCATCAGGGTGTCGAAGACGGCGGCCCCGTCCGCGGCGGTGGCCACGATGTCGGCGAGGTTGACCAGCTCGTCGACGCCAATCCGCCGGCCCAGGTCCCGGAGCGCATCCCACGGCTGATGGTTGTTCAGCTCGGCGCGCAGGACTTCGGTGTGGATCAGCCGGAACGGCCGGGCCCCGGAGACCCGGGAGGCTTCCTCGAGGGCTTCGGCGGGTGACCCGCGGGCTTTGCGTTCCAGGCCGACCAGGGCCAGGAACGCGGCCAGCGCGGCCCGGAACTCCGCCCGGGCCTTCTCGGCGTCTTCGGCGACCTGCCGGGACGGGTTGACCCAGGCCAGCACCGCCAACACCACACAGGCGACGGCGGGGATGGTGAACGGCAGCTGGATCCCGGCAACAGCCAGGATGGTCGCGAACAGGGCCGGGACGACGGCGCCGCCGGCGGCCCAGCCGAGCTTGGTGACCGCCAGCTCGGCCCGGTCGCGGCCGAGGATGGCCAGGTCCTCGTCGCTGGCGCCCAGGTGCCGGTCCGCGAACCCGGTCACCGAGGCGGGCAGCCAGGGCGGGCCGGTGGTGGCGGCGGCGTCTTGGACGCCTCGGCGGGCTGGTTGCGCGTTCAGCTGGGCCATCACCGTGGCCAGCCGCGGCGGCGCTGGCCGCAACGCCCGGACCAGCAACGCCAGCCCGGCCAGGACAGACATCCCGCCCAGGGCGATCAGCTGCAGCGGGTTCACCGGGACACCACCGGACCGTTCGCTGAGTCGGTCACGGGGGCGTCGAGGAGGTCCTGCAAGAACCGGGCGCCGACGACGGGCCGGGACAGCCGCTGGAACCAGGCCAGGGTGAACCCGAAGCCGGCCACGATGACACCGAGGGCCAGCTGGCCACCGAGGCTGCCGTAGGGGGCCATGTAGGTACGGGCGAAGATCGCCAGCAGCACCCAGAACCCGACGGTGACGGCGAGGATGCCGCGGACGTTGCTGATCGACTTGGTCTGCTCGGACAGGATCCCGCGGCGCATCCGGACCTCCTCGTCGACATCCAGGGACAGCGCGGACAGCACGTCGGCCAGGCCGATGCCGCCGTGCCGGGCCCGGACGATCAACGCCATCGCCACGTGGTCACCGACCGGGTCGGCGATCTCCTTGGCGAACTGCCGCAACG
>JAABUN010004956.1_pt1 | contig 17226 bp, 12 predicted proteins | sample 5559311 | NCBI WGS metagenome assembly JAABUN01 (sample SAMN10711877, study PRJNA513370) | rock metagenome | isolation source: Antarctica rocks | place: Antarctica: Victoria Land, Siegfried Peak sud
CCGCCCACATGCAGACCCGGCCGGCGCGAGGCGACCGGCCGGCGGTGGACCTGCGTCGCCTCGTGGCCGGCTTCTTGCGCATGGCCCCCGACATCGCCATCGTCGGCGAGGTCCGCGACCGTGAAGCGTTCGCTGAGAATGTAGCCCACGATTCAACGAGCACTGGCCTGGGTAAAGGGAAGCTCGACCGGCCGTCCATCGCACGGGACCGGTGCTTATGACCGGCGATACATGAACGCACTCCAGCGGCACCGGGCGTGCAGGGACAGAATGACAGCCGCTTCTCAGTAATCTCGTGCGCTCGAAGAGCGTGGGCACGGCCTCGGCGGCGGTGCGGCGGCGGTGGTCGGCGGCGGTGGCGGCGGGTGCTGCGCCTGGCTAACGACCCTCGGCGACAGCGGCAGGTCGGTCAGCCGGGGGCGGAGTCCTCGACTGGATCGGTGATGAAGCCCGCCATCTCAAGGTCCTCGACCAGGTCGTAGGCGAGCATCCTGCGAACAATCATCTGATCGCCGATCGCTTCCGTGATCAGGACACGCGCCTCCCGCTTCGACAGCTCGGCTGGTCGATCCTGCCAGGCTTCCAGCACGTCCATGTGCACGCAGATCGGCACGGGCGGCGATGGCTCCCGCTTCGCCTGAAGGTCCAGCCAGACTCTCCGGTAGATGACATCCTCCTCGGTGGGTGGGCCCCCCGACATCGTGAGCTGTGCCGGCGTCACGGTCCACCGCCAGCGCCACGGGCTCTTGGCCAACCGGCGCCGGCCAGCAACCCGAGCCGACGCTCGTACCCAAATCGGACGGCCAGCGGTCACGGCACGGCTATGGACCAGGTCCCAGGGAAACATGAACACGGTGACGTACTCGCCCGGCTCGATCCGAAGCTCGAAATCGGTGACCCCGCCAAACTCTCCGAGGGGTAAGGGCCGAGACACGTGGCCGGCCCTCTTGCGGCCGCTCCAGCCGGCCTGGGTATGAAGGCCGATGGAGTCGACCATGGTGGGCGATCGCCCGATGTTCGTCACCGTGATGCGTGCGAGCTCCAGCCTGCGCGGCGCCGTCCCCTGATCGTTGAGGTCTGCTGGCCAACCCAGCTTGGGTTGCTTCTCCCGGATCGTCCCGTAGTCGGTCATGATCATCGGCCCTAGGACGACCCTCACGCGAGGTCCTGATTGCCGGTGCATCGCCACGCCTGCCAGCAAGGCCACGGAGCTGACCGCCAGCGACCCGAACGACACCCAAAGTGCAGCTGTGGCGGTTGGATCGTGGGCAGCCACCACCAGCATCACCCCATCAACTCTACGGGCCGTGACCGCTTGCGACTGTCACTTGACGAGCGCCATGCGCCCCTTATCGACCACCGGCGTGGTGTCACCACTACCGAAGGCGCCGCAGCCAAGTCTGAGCCGCTACCGAGCTACCCTCAAGGTGCCGTTCCGAGGCGCCCGAACAACCTCTGACACTCCGCTAGTGCTGCGGCCGGCAACGTTTGCCCTGTCCCTGAACGTACTTCGGGGGCACTTCGCCGGCAGGCAGGCCGCCTGGACTTGTGGTCGCAGCAACCGGGGCTGGTCCAATGCCGGTGTGCGTCCCTCAGGACAAGGGACGGTGTACGGAGGCGTTGAATCGTGCTGCGATGCACCCGGTCTCAAAGTCGACTGCTGCACCATTGATGGTCGTCTGGATCCGGACGATGAGCTGACGGCGGTCATCACCGTCGGGAGCCTGGTGCATTGAAAGGTCCAGGGGCTTCCGGGGCTGCAAGGGACCGGCGTCAACCTCTGCGGCCGCTTCACCGGACGTCCTAAACCCAAGAACCCATGACGGACTTGCGACCAGCGTGCATCTGAAGGTGGTAACAGTCGGGCTGTCCTCGTGCGATGTCAGCCGAAGCTTGCCTGGCTTGTCTCGCCTGCCGGGAATGTAGACCGCTGTGACCTTAGGCGTAAGGGCATCACTGTGGGCGCCCTTCTGAGCTTCGAGTTGACCCGTAGTGGTCTCGGCGTACTTCCGTGTGTAGTAGGCGCTCGCCCCAGCTGCGACAAGGGCGAGGATTGAGATGATGAGCGCAGCAACTGCCATGCGCCGAAGCTAGGCGGCAGGACCGGTAGCACCAGACAGGGATGAGCGGTGCCGCATGACACCGGGTGAGGTAGCGGCGACTCGGCAGACCGGCGTGTCACCGATGACGGTGCAGGTTGGGGAACTCAAACACGATCGGTGCAATCTGAGTCACGGGCTCGAACCAGTCCATACTCTAGGGCTGTGACCAGCCGCATCGTTGTGCCCGACCACCTCTTGGGCGACACTCGCGACAACACATGGGGCGACATGTCCAACTACGTCGTGCACCTCACTAAGGACCCGACGGTTCTCGGCGCGATCCTCGGCACCGGTTGGATGAAAGCATCCGGACCCTTCGGCTACAGCCACTTCCGAAGCATCGCAGAGCTTCGGGCACGTCATCGGTCAGTGTGCTTCAGCGAAGTCCCGCTGGACGAGCTCGGGCGCCTGACCCGGCGCCGCGGCCACTACGGCATCGGCTTCACCAAAGGGTTCCTTCGTCTGAACCAGGGCGCGCGCGTTTGGTACGTGGACCAAGGCTCCGTGCAAGCTTCATCGCTCAACTCGCACCTTGGCCCTCTGGTGGCTGCGAAGGACTTCACCAACCCCATCTGGGAGCTGACGCCATTTATCGACCTGGTGATGCCCGGCATCTACGAGTGGGACTGGGAGCGTGAGTGGCGCGTTCGTGGCGATCTCCACTTCACGCTCGCAGACGTTGCCTTCGTGGTCACGCCCGAGGGTTTCGACGAGCTCCCGGCACTGGCGGGCTTGTACTTCCACCCAAAGCATGAGCTCGTCGTCGCAGCGTCTACGCAGCCACTTGAGGAGTACGTTGAGGGACTGGTTCAGCAGTTCTTCCAGCACTTCGAGAACCCAGTAGACAGCCTGCCAGTCGATGGCGGCGAGTACGTCTGGATCGTGACCCAGTGGGAGACCGAAGAAGCCGTCGATGAACTCTTCTTCGAAGTCCAAGACGACATCCGCGCCCACCTTGTCGGCTACCTCAACGAAGTCAGTTGGTCGTGGGTCCGGTCCGATGAGGTCGCGTCCATCTACGAGTAGACCCAGAGCACCTCTGCAGGGCCAGCATCGACCGACGGTTACGCGCGGCCCCAGCTGACGAAGTACCGGCTGCCGCCATCCGACAGGCGGACCTCGACGGCAACGACGTTCTCCGCTGGCCACACGCCCGAACGAGCGACGGCGCCCGTCACTTGGCCTTCGTTGGTCTGGGACTGATTTGGATCCTCAGCGGCGGCGGGGTCACCAACGCATCCAACGTGCAGATCGGCGGTCACTACCGCTGGCCCATGATCGGGCTGATCCTCGGATTGGCCCTGGATCTGCTCCAGTTCGTGTACTTGTCCCAGGCCTGGTGGTTGTTCGCTTGCGGCAAGGAATGGGCTCAGGCAATCGCTGACAATCCGAACTTCACCAAAAACCGCCGAATCAAGGTCTGGGTGAGGATGGTGGACGCACCCGACGGCGCGGCACCGTCGTGGCTGAACACACCGGCCGAATACTGCTTCGGCGCCAAGATTGCGGTGGTCACCGGCTCCTACATCTGGTTGCTGGTTGCACCCGCCCAACAGCTCCTCTGAGACCACGGACCACTGCCTTCCTGGTGGCTTCAGCAGGTAGCTGCCACGTCACCCTCAGCCACATCACCGGGTGAGACACCTAGCGGGCCTGGTCGGACCAGCAGTGCCCGCCTCTTCGCTCCGTTTATTTCGACCCGGGTGGTCGGCTTGTCCTTGTCGCCGAACGCAAGGAGCGGCTGGGCATCGTCGTCGACCGCCTCGGCGAGCAGGCGGGAGATGCGGTCGCGCCGACTGAACTCGGCCGAGGCGAACCATCCGAGGACGTTGCCAGTGGCCTGCGGGTCGAGCGCCACGACCGGCACCCCTTCATGACGAACGAACCATCCGATCTGGTCGCCACCGGCACGCCACATAGCATCCGGCTGGCGAATCCAGCCCCAGGTTTGCGCCGGCGAGCCAGTCGGGAAGGACCCGTCGGGCGTGGCGATGTGAGCTCGGCCGAGCGAGAGGACGCTGTGGATCATGTCGGCGGCTGCACGCGCCGGAGCCGAGCCGGACACGGCGCGGGCGGTCTCAGCGAGCATCCAGCCAGCAGCCGCAGCGAGCTTGCTCGCCATGGGGTCCGACTCCTCGGAAGTGATGACGCCCGACGCTTCGGCTAGGTCGAGCAGCATGGCGGCACCGAGCATGAGGTCCTTCAGCACCTGCAGCGTCCGGTCGTTCGCTTGCTGTTCTCGACTCGGAGGGAGGTAGCTGTCCTCGGCCTTCTCCGTTAGGACTTGGGCCTCGATCTCCCAGCGCTGGCGTAGGGCTTCGACGGCCTTCGCGGTGGGGAGACCGGTGGCCGGGTCGGTGTCCAGGCGGTCGAGCAGGCTGGCGAGCGCCCCGACCATCCAGCCGGTGGCACCGTTGACGACTGAGCAGTCGCGCGTCAGCCACGCCATGGTCTCGTAGATGGCCGGGGTGGTGTGGGTTACGGGCACGATAAGGAGGCGCTGCACCGTCGAGTTCGATGCGTCGGACTGGTTGGGCAGTTCCTCGCCGGTGAGCAACATCGTCCCGGCGAGCTGCGGAACGGCCATGGCCTTCAGGTCACGGGTCGAGCGCGAACGGACGGCACCGTCATAGGCGCCTCGGGCGATCGAGTCGACGGCGCGGTTCATGGCTTCCATGTCGCCACGACTGCCGGGGTGGAAGTCGTCGACGAGGGCGAGCATGTTGCGTGCCGAGGCGATCTTGACTTCGATGCCGGTGCTCGTGGAGTTCAGGGAGACGAACGGCTGGGCGGCGAAGGCCGCACCGAAGGCCGAAGTCCACAGGCGGGCGACGGTGGTTTTTCCCGACCCAGGTGATCCCACAAAATAGACAGTCCCCAGCGCCGGGGGGCCGGGGATCAGCGAACGAGCGATGACGGTGGCACCGAGGGCCAGGTAGCGCCGCAGCCCGTCGGCTTCGGCTTCCTCGCCGAGACCGAACATCTGCGAGGTTGGATTGGCTTTGGCCGCGTCGTCCATGATCCCGCCGAAGACCCAGGACCGCAGCCACTTGCCGAACGTCTCGGTGCTGGCTGCGAAGCCTGCGTCGTCGGTGCTGACTGGCAGGTCGGTGTAGCGCGCCATCGAGTCGAGATCATCGTCGATGCGCACGGTGTCACCGAGCGTCGGCGGGACGAGGGCGTGGCCTTCCAGCCCGCCGTCTTCGACGGCGATCGGGTCCCCACCGCCGATCCAGCCGAGGCGATGGATGTAGCGCCACCCGGTCCGCCCCGAATCGAGGGAGTCATCATCCTGGTGGAAGAACCATCCGGTCGTCGAGGTCGTCGTCGTCTCCCTGGTGACGCCGGCGGAGTGGGCCAAGATGGTGTTGGCGGCGATCAGCTCGTCGTGGCGTGTCGACGGGGGGATGATCGGCCGGGTCCGGGAATCACCGCCGAGCCATTTGCGGACCCTGTCAAAGTCCTCGTTCGCCACGTCAATGACCGCCCGCTGCGGACGGATCGACCCGTCAGCGAACAGCTTCATCCAGTCGATGCGGAGCACGTTGGTCGTCACTTCGGGGACCAGGACGTGATCGGTGATGCGACACCGCGAGATCACTTCGTCGAGCAGCACGACGGCGCCCATCTTCCGCTCGCGGATGAGCGTCGGCTTCGTCGACGTGCCGACGCGTTTCATCTCGAAGTTCCACAGGCACAGTTCGTCTTCGTCGACCTCGAAGATCGAATCGAAGTAGCTCGATTTCTTGTCTTCGATCTCGGGCGGGTCCATGCGGCAGTCGGTGAGCAGGTCGGCGAGCTTGTTGCCGGCAGCGAGCCAGTCGTCGACACCGGCCTTGCCCGGCTGGCCGTCGGGGCCGACCCCGCCTGGCACCCCGAGGTACACCACCTCGTCGACACCGGCGTCGGTGAGCAGCTCGCCCATGTGGACGAGGGACTTGGCGACGCCTTCATTCGATGCCCAGTCCGAGTCCCAGCACAGGTACACGGTGTCGCGTCCCTCGCACAGGTCCCGGATCGGCTCGGTGAGGCGACGCTTGCCGGTGGGGTCGAGCTCGTAGCCCATGGTTACAACGGTGAGAGCGACCGGGGTGATCGGGATGTCTTCGGCGAGCGCCGCGGTGAGCACGGCATCGGCCTTGCAGATGCCCTCGGTGAGCAAGATGGGGTCGGAGGTGTCGGTGGCCCCGTAGTGGCACAGCGGATGCACGTCAGCGGGCAGGTCACCCAGGTTCATGCCGCGCTTGACCTTGTACGGCAGCTCGAACTTCACCGGCTTCTCTTTGCCGGTCCGCTCGTCTCTGCTCATACGAGGGTTGTCAGGGCGGGCCTGGTGCGTTGACGGGGTCGGGTTCCCGGCGTGATAGAGGGGGATGACCATGACACCCTGCTTGGCGTCTCGGTCGATCTGTTGCTTGAGCCGTGCATCGTCTCCCCAGCCGAACGTCCTGAGGTTGTTCCTACCCGCGCCGTTGCGGGTCGTGACGGACAGATAGCCGCGCTTGGCCGCCACTTCGGGGGAAATGCCCCGGTCGGCGAGATACCGCCGGTGCGTTGTGACGAGGTTCTTTGGCCAGGTCGGGTCCTCCAGGTCGTTGGTGCAGTGCTCGTTGGGATCGGTGGACATGGGTGCCTCACATGGGTTCGGTCGTTCGCCGTCCTTGACCCTGTGGGGCGAGATCAGAAATGGTTGGGAGTCCCTCGGGCCGAGCAGGCCCACCGGTTCGAAGAGTGACCACTACTGGGCCTTTGGTTGAGGCGCCGTCTCGCACCACATCCCAGGTCGGAGACTGCCTGCGACCCGAGCCGCCCTGACGACGAGCGGTCCCACCGGTTCGTGGTCTTCACCGACGCCATAGGACAATCTCGGATAACCAACCCCGCAATCGGTTCGCCATCATCGAGATCGGCTATGGAGCGAGCCCCCAACGGTCACCGTCCTACACACCAGTCCCCCCCCCCTGCGGGGAGGAGGTGCGTGTCCAGACACCAAGTCTTGAGGCAGCGCAGGGGTGAACCAGTAGAGGTCCGGGACGGACGGGCACCCTTGGGCCGTTACCCGGAAAGGGTTCGCGGCCCCCATTTGCGCGACGACACTTCGCGACTGAGCGCCGATGTAGGGCGCGTGCTGCGCCGCGATTCGGTGCGTCTTCGGTCGCGTCATCTGACGGTTCGCGGAACCTCTCGCATGTTCAGTGGTATGGCTCCTCTTCCGATCCCCAGGATCAGTCCCATCCGCCTCGCCGACCTCGACTCCGTCGTGGTCGAGCCCTCGCACCGAGCCTCCGCACGGCTCGATCCCTTCTGGGACCCGCTCTGGAACGGCAACTCGGCCCTCTCATGGCTGACCCGCGCAGACGCCGAACGCGCCAGCGCCAGCGAGACCGTCGGCGCGTACGACGAGCGCACGAACCCCGCCACCCTGCTCAGGGGGCTGCTGGCGGGCAACCGGGATTTCATTGATTCGATAGCCGCATTGAGGATGTGGCGCAACGCCACCGAGGATCAGATAGCCGCCATCGCTGGATGGATCGACCCCTCTGCACCAGCCGCCGGCAAGCCAACCCGAAGGCGCCGCCCCGCCCGGCCCATGCGACACCTCTGGCGGGGCCGAGTGGTCGACGTCGGCAAGTTCATGCTTGCACCTGGCGCCAGCGCGGCGATGCCGTCCATCTACCGGGTCTCGACCGACCCTCCTGCCCGGAGGCTGTTCGACTCGCTGCCGCTGGCGGTCCAGCACTGCATCGCTGACGGCCAGCCATGGTCCTCGGGTCACCGACACGATCGGCACAACCTCATCGCCACCGAGCTCGCTCTGCGACTCGCCGAGCACTGTGAGGTCCTCGCAGTCGCCGGCGAGGACCAAGCCACCGCAGCCCGCCTCGACCGCTCCGGCATCACCGCCCGCCAGCGGCGCACCACCAACGCCGGTGACCTCCTCGCCATCCGGTTCGACGGTCTGCGCATCGTCTTCGAGGTCAGTTGCGGCAGCAGTCCCGCCCAAGTCCTGAAAAAGGTCGAGAAGTGGATAGAAGTCCTCAGCCGCTGCACCTACGACCACTCCGCCGTGATCGTCTGCTTCGTCGAGGCCGGCGCCCCCGACGGGTCCAACCGCCAGTCCGTCACTTCTATCGCCGACGCAATCCTCACGGCCCTCGCCCAGCAGCCCGGCGCAGCCGCTAACCGCCTTCGCGAACGCTTCGCCTTTGTCTCCTGGCCGTGGTGGTTCCCAGCCGCCGGGATGGTCGACCCGTCCTTCGCCACGCTTCGTGTGCTCCGACCCACCGGGCCATCGGCGGCACCCTGGGAGGAGACCCACCTCCTCGACATCTGCGACATCGGCTATTTCCCCATGGATGACCTACAGCAGGAACTCGACAAGTACACACCCCTAGGTGGCGTCCCCTACTGGCTCCGCTAGCCCACACACCCCACGTCATCCACGATGGGCAAGACGGCATCCCAACGAGGGACGGCTGCCCGAGGTTCCTGGCCACCTCTCAGCACCGGCGGGCCACGATCATGTTGTGAATCGCGTTCGCCTCTGCAGCATCGACCGACGTCGAGGGCGCTAGACCCCGCCCAGGGGTCCTCAGAGTTCGGGCGGCTCGTGGAGGGTGGCGTAGACGTCTCGTCCGTAGCTGGCTTGGAGGTCGGCGGCGAATCCCTTGTCATCGAGGATGGCCTTGAACAGATCAGCGTTGGTGTCCATGCGGGCCAGGACCACGGCCATGAACTTACGCTCGAACACCACCATGAAGTTCTCGAAGGTGTTGGCGTTGGCTTGGTCGGCGAGCTCGTGGTCATCCAACCAGTCACCCTTGAACTGTTCGAAGAGGAGGGCGTCGATGAGGCTGAGGGTGAGGCCGTGGGTCTCGTTGAGGCGGTCGATGATGGCCGAGAGACGTTCGGTCTCGGGGTCGCCGGTGCCGGTGGAGCCGCCGCCGGTGAAGGAGCTCAGCGCTTCGGTGGGGTTGTCGCCGATGGCGGCGTCGAACTCGCCACGGTGCTCGATGCGCAGGTGGGTGAGCTCCACCTCCGAGCCCAGGTCCATCGACGCGTCGCCGGGCCGGGGCGGCAGGTCCGAGGCCAGGGAGCGGGCGAACACGTACAGCTTCTCCAGCTCGGTGTCGGTCCAGGTCACGATCTGGGCCAGGAACGCATACGCCCGTACGTAGGCGTCGAGGTCGTGGCGGAACTGTTCCTGCTCGTCGTCATCGAGAGCCAGGAACCGCTGCCCCGGTTGGGCGAGCGCCTGGTAGAGGGCGCCGTTGCCTTTGCGGGCGTGGGGCGCGACGGTGGAGAACACCTCCCAGTAGTGGTCGACCTCCATGGTGGTGAACACCCCGGATGCCTGGAGCGTCCCCTGGTAGGTGTAGAGCACGTTGGCGTCGGTGGGTTCGGCCACGGTGGTGTCGAACCAAGGGCGGAACGCTTCGGTGATGGCCTCGGCGTCATTACGGAAATCGAGGACGAACGTGGAGCCCTTGCCCGGGTGCATTCGGTTGAGCCGCGACAGGGTCTGCACGGCGTTGACCCCTTCCAGCTTCTTGTCCACGTACATGGTGTGCAACAGCGGAGCGTCGAAACCGGTCTGGTACTTCTCTGCCACGATCAGCACCTGGTAGCCGTCCGCGTCGAAGCCCTTCTCGCCCTTGAACCGGACCGCCGTCTCACTCTCGGCGAACTCGTTCATCTTGGGCTCGGTCCACCCGTCCCCGCCCGGATCGTCAGGCTCGGTAACCCGTCCGGAGAAGGCCACCAGCGTGCGCACGTCGCCGATGTGCTCATCCTTGAGATAGGCGTCGATGGCCTGCTTGTACTGCACGGCGTGGAGTCGGCTGGCGGTGACCACCATGGCCTTGGCGTGGCCGTCGATCTGCTGGGCCACGTGGTCCCGGAAGTGGTCGACGATGACCTTGGCCCGCTGCGCCAGGTTGTGCGGGTGCAGCGAGATGGCCTTGGCGATCTGCGCCAACGCCTTGGCCTTGGGCACCTCGGGGTCGGACGTCTTGGCTGTCTGACGGACCCGCCAGTACACGTCGAAGGTGGTGTAGCTGCGCAGTACATCAAGTATGAACTGCTCCTCGATGGCCTGACGCATCGAGTAGATGTGAAACGGCCCCTTGAGCCCGGTGACGGGATCAGGTGTACCGAACAGCTCCACGGTGCGGGGCTTGGGCGTGGCGGTGAAGGCGAAGAACGACAGGTTCGGTTGCATGCCCCGAGCCGCCACCGCCTCGGCGATGCGGTCCTCGCCGGTGACCTCCACGCCGGCCTCCTCCTTTTCGGCCATGGCCAGGCGCTCCTCCGCCGACCGGGAGCCGAGAACGCCCTTCAGGTCGGTGGCCGCCGAGCCGGTCTGGCTGGAGTGGGCCTCGTCGACGATCACTGCGTAGTTCCGTTGCCCGGCGCTGAGGTCCTTGTCCACGTGGGAGAAGGTCTGCAACGTGCACAGCACGATCCGGGCCTCGGCCGAGGCCAGTACCTCGGTGAGCTTCTTGGACTTGGATGACTGCGAGTCGTCCACCCGTTGCACCACACCCACGGTCTGCTCGAACTGGGCCACGGTGGCCGACAGCTGATCATCCAGCACCCGCCGGTCGGTGATGACCGCCACCTTGTCGAACACCGCCTTGTCGTGCTCGTCGTGCAGCTTGGCCAGGCGATGGGCCAACCAGGCGATCGAGTTCGACTTGCCCGAGCCGGCCGAGTGCTGAGCCAGGTAACGGTGCCCGGACCCGTGGAGCCGGGCATGGGACTCCAAGGCCAGCACGCTGTCCCACTGGTGATACCGGGGGAAGATCACCGTGCCGGTGGGCTTGCCGTCCTCGCCGATGTCGGTGTGCACGAAGTTGCGGATCAGGTCCAGAAACGCATCGCGCTGCCACACCCACTCCCACAGGTACGCCGTCGAATGCCGACCGCCCTCGGGCGGCGGGTTCCCAGCTCGACCGTCGTGCCCCCGGTTGAACGGCAGGAACCGGGTATCGGCGCCAGCCAGCCGGGTGGTCATGAACGCCAGGTGTGGATCGACGGCAAAGTGCACCACCGCCCGCTTCGACAAGAACAGATCCTTCGGGTCCCGAGCCGAGGATCGGTACTGGGCCTTGGCATCGGCCACCGTCTGACCGGTCAGCGGGTTCTTCAGCTCGACGGTGGCCACGGCCAACCCGTTGACCCACAGCACCAGGTCCAACGTGTTGGTGTGCTTAGCCGAGTACCGCTGCTGCCGGGTGACGACGAGCCGGTTGGCCTCGTACTGATCCGTAAGCAGCGGCGTCATGGCGTGCGCCGGCTTGAACGCAGCCAGGAAGAATGAGCGCCCCCACCCCTTCACCCCCCGACGCAACACCTCGATCGTCCCTCGCGAGTCCACCTCCGAAGCCACCCGCTTCATCAGCTCCCGGCCAGCTCCACCGGCATCACCGAAATGGTCCACCAGGAGCCGCCACTCGTCTGACTGGGTCTCGACGACGAACGCCACCAACTCAGTCGGGCTGATCCCCACCGAGAGGTCCACCTCCTGCGCCACCCCCAACCGCCACCCCGACTCGGTGGTCAACACGTCCACGACTTCGTCCTCGAAGTGGAGTTCCTTCGCCTTCGCCATCACACGACCAACTCCCCCGACACTACGGCGGTGATTAGAGCTGACCGACGCTCCCGCAGGAGGTCGATCTGTTGGGTGAGGGTGTCGACGATTGCGTCGATCCGACCCAGCCGCTGCCACACCGCATCAACGACCTGCTGCTGTTCTTTCATCGGCGGCACCGGTATGCGTATCGACTCAATGTCCGGCATGTAGATCGTCTTGTGTGTTGAGCCCATCGCAAGACGGCCCAGCAGGTCCGAGCGCATAGCCCGAAGGCAGAGCAGCAGGAACTGCGGCAGAAGCCGTTCACCACAAGTCCAGGTGGCGAAGTCCTGGCTCGTCGCCATCGGCTCCGCCATGATCGCTGAGTAGCCCGCTGACGCTGTACGACAGAGCACGACGGTGCCAGCAGGGTGGACCTCGGCTGACGAGTTGGCGACACCGAGGTCCGAGATCTGCTCACGCGTCTCGGAAATCGTCTCGATCCGATCGGTTCGCATCTGCGAGACCTCACCTGTCGTGATCCATGGAATGGTCCGGTCGACCCACCACTCTGGGCGGCTCCGGCTGGGGGTGTGGCCACTGCCCAATCGGGCAAGCAACGTGAGCTTCGCCTCACCCCAGTTCGAGGGCAGGTCCGCCACCCACGGGAGTGACGATCCTCGACGGTCGTGGCCCGCCGTGACCAAGCCGGCAACGCCGGTGAACGTGACTTCACGTCGGGTGTCGAACAGCACGGCGTGCATCTGCTGCTTGGTGTCGATGAGGGCGTCGATGCGGGCCGTCTCCGCATCCAGGAAGTCGGCGATCCGCCGCTGCTGCACAGCGGGCGGCAGTAGTAGGGGGAGCCGCTTCAGGTCACCCCATGCGATATCGAACTGCGACGGTGGCATCCACTTCGAGATGCGAGTCAGTTCTTGAAGGTACGGCTGCGAGTGGAGGGCGTAGTCGAGGTAGCGCGGTTCTGCATCGTGTGGCCGACAGACGAAATAGGCGGGGCTCACGATCCCCTCGTTGCGGGCGTGACCGAAGCCGCCCTGCCAGGTGCGCAGCTTGTTGAAGACGATGTCTCCCGGTCGCACTGCCAAGTACTTGTCCAGGTCCGCGCCCAGCCGGTTGTGGTTGTCCTCGGCTCGGTCCGCACGCGGCACCACTCCGCCGTCGAGAAAGACGGAGAGCGGTTGCAGATCGGCCCGGCCGATGTCCTTTCGGCGTTCGCACGCCCCACCGAAGGGAATCCAACGCCAATGATCGGGGGCCTGGAGTGAAGCGAGTAGACCAATCACTCGGTCACCTCGGCCAGGAGAGCTTGGACCTTGGCTTCCAGGGCCTTGAGTTCGGCGTCGATCTCGGCCAGGGGCCGCGGTGGGGTGTAGCGGTAGAAGTGGCGGGTGAGGGGGATCTCGTAACCGATCTTGGTCTTGGTGTGGTCGACCCAGGCGTCGGGGACCCAGGGTTTCACCTCGGCGTCGACGTAGGCGTGCACCACCTTGCGGTGGTCGTTGTCGGCCAGGCGGGCAGCGGCGCCTTCGTCGGCCGCATCCCAGTTGGGGGTGCCGGCGGGGAGGGGGACGTTCTCCTGGTCGCGGCGGGCAGTGTCGGGCTTCGGGTTGCCCTTGCGGTCGGTCACCGGCTGGCCGTCGTCGTCCAGTAGCGGGCGTTCGACGGTGATGCGTTGGAAGCCGAAGCTCTCATTCGCCAGGAGCTTGGTGTGCTCGCCGTCGGCCACGTCGCCATGCAGGCGCACGATTTGGTCGATGTCGTCGGTGGTCAGGTACTTGCGCTTGTCACCCAGGCTCTTGGCCATCTTGGCCCAGCGGTCCCGGGCGTCGATGAGCTGCACCAGACCCCGACGCTCGGGACGCTTGCGATTGGTGACCAGCCAGACGTAGGTGGAGATGCCCGTGTTGTAGAAGAGCTGATCCGGCAAGGCCACCACGCTCTCCAGCCAGTCGTTCTCGATGATCCACCGGCGGATCTCGCTCTCGCCCGATCCAGCGGCACCGGTGAACAGCGGAGACCCGTTGAACACGATCGCCAGCCGCGACCCGCCCTCCTCGGGGCGCTTCATCTTCGAGATCATGTGTTGCAGGAACAGCAACGACCCGTCGTTGATGCGGGGCAGCCCGGCGCCAAAGCGGCCGGCGAAGCCCAGCTGGTCGTGCTCGGCCTTCACGTCGGCCTGCACCTTCTTCCACTCCACCCCGAAGGGTGGATTGGCCAGGAGGTAGTCGAAGCGCTGGCCGGTGAAGCGGTCACCGGGGCGCTCCTCGTCTGGGTTGGGCTTGGCCAGGGAGTTGCCGGGGCGGATGTTGCCCGACACCTGGCCCTTGATCATCAGGTCGGCCCGGCACATGGCGTAGGACTCGTCGTTCAGTTCCTGGCCGTAGCACTCCAGGTGGGCCCGAGGGTTCAGGTCGGCCAGGCGCTCCTGGGCCACGGCCAACATACCGCCGGTGCCACACGCCGGGTCGAACAGGGTCTTGATCACCGGCTTGTCACCCAGCAGGTCGTCGTCCTCGGTGAACAGCAGGTCGACCATGAGCCGGATCACCTCACGAGGGGTGAAGTGCTCTCCGGCGGTCTCGTTGCTTTGCTCGGAGAAGCGTCGGATCAGCTCCTCGTAGATCGAGCCCATCTCGTGGTTGTCGACCCGGTCCGGGTGCAGGTCCAGATCAGCGAATCGGGCCACCACCTGATACAGCAGCCCGCCCTTCTGGAGTCGGTCGATCTGCTCGCCCAGGCGGAACTTCTCCAACACCTCACTGGCGCCGGGCGAGAAGCACCGCAGGTACTCGCGCAGGTGCGTAGCCACGTGCTCGGGATCCGCGGTGAGCTGGTCGAAGCCGATGGGCGAGGTGTTGTAGAAGTCCCGGCCCGCCACCGCACACAGCGCCTGCTCGGGATCGTCGACCTTGCCCAACAGCTGCACCGCCCGGTCCCGCACGGCATCACGGGTGTCAGCCAGCACGCAGTCGAGCCGACGCACCACCACCAACGGCAGGATCACCCGCCCGTACTCGGACTGCTTGTAGTCACCCCGCAGCAGATCGGCCACCGACCAGATGAACCCCACCTTGTCGGTGAAGCTCCCACCCTCGCTCAACGTCACGCAGCGCCTCCCCGACGGTCGACCGCCGAGGCTAGGTGATTCAGGTTCGGTTCCTCGGCAGTTCAGCGGGTTGGGAGCGCAGATGATTGTGGCCGGGAGAGCGGTCGTGTGTCAGCCCGACGGTCTCGTCTCGACGGACATCAGGCGGGCCTGCCTGATGGACCAGCACGGTCCTGTCTCTCGTTCGCTGGTGCGTTATCCAAGAGCAAGACAGCGATGGAGGCCCCTTGGTTCACTATGCAGAGCAGACCTTCGACGCCTCCGTCGTCTGGGTCGAGAGGTCCGACGACGAGGTCGTGATGGTGCGTGCCGTCGCCCCCGGCGGGCAGGAGGTCCGGTTCGAGGCGCTCAACGGCTGTCACTACGTCGGGCAGCTCGTCGAGGTGACGGTCAGGCCGTGTTGACGGTGAGCCCAGGCGTGCCCTCACCACCCACGTAATAACCGAAACATCCCTTTACCGGTCAGTCCGAACGACCGGAACATCGGCCGTCAGGAACCCTCCCGTGGACCACCTCTCTCCCATTCCCGCGTCCCCATCGCTTGCCGTCACCGACGCCGAGCGCGAACGGGTCGAGCAGGCGATCCGGGCGCGCCGGGCGCCGTCCACGGTCGACGCCTACCGGCGACGATGGCGACGGTTCGTGGCCTGGTGCGATGAGCGGGAGGCCAGCCCGTTCCCCGCCGACGCCGGGCTCGTCGCCGTCTACGCCACCAGCCTGGCCGACGCCGGCAGAGCGATCAGCACCATCGAGGGGGCGCTGTCCGCGATCCGTCACCACCACGTCGAAGCCGGCGCAACAGACCCCACCAGTACGGCCGGGGTCGCAGCGGTACGGGCAGGCCTGCGACGAGAGCTCGGGGTCGCCCCCCGGCAACCAAGCCACCCTCTCACCCTCGACGAACTCCACCTCCTGCTCTCGCCGATGGACCCCGCTCGGTCGCTGCGGGATTGCCGCGACCGAGCGCTGATCCTGCTGGGCTTCGCCGGGGCGCTTCGTCGTTCCGAGGTCGCCTTCCTACACGTCGGCCACCTCGACTTCCGCCGCGACGGCATAGTCATCACCATCGCCAAGTCGAAGGGCGACCAGGAGGGACGAGGGCAGACGGTCGGCATCGCCCGGGGTCAGCACCATTCCACCGACCCGGTCGCAGCCGTTAGGTCCTGGCTAGACCGGACGGGGCGCGCCGCCGAATCCGAGGCGCCGCTGTTCTCGCCGATCGCCTGGAGTGATGCCCGACCCCTTCAGCGGCACCTCACAGGGCGCTCGGTGTGTCGGACCATCCAGGCCCGGGGTGAGGTCGTCGGTGTCTCCGGTCTGACCGGTCACTCACTGAGGTCAGGCCACGCCACGGTCGCCGCCGAGGCAGGAGCTGCTACTGACCGTCTCGCCCGGCAAATGCGACACCGCTCGCTTGAGTCGACGAAGCCATACATCCGGCCGGCGCAGATCCTGATCGACACCACGAGTTCCGCTTTGGGCCTCTAATGCCGTGTCAGGCAACGTGTGCCCTGTCCCCAAACGGCACTTTGAGGGCAGTGCCCCAGTCAGATACGACTGACGCTTGGGGCGTTTCCACAACGCCCGACCGCCCTACCTCTTGTGGGGCAAACGGCAATGACGAGTCATCGGAACTGGGCGGCTGCGGCCTCCACCCGGTCGCGGAATCGTTGCTGCTCGGCGGGGTCGCGGATGTGGAGGTTGTCGACACCCTTCAGCATGCCGACCGAGCCGTCGATCAGCTCGCGGAGGATGTCCGCGTGGCCGGCGTGACGCTGCGTGTCGGCAGTGACATGCACCAAGATGTGATGCAGCGTGACGGGAGCGTCGCCCCACCACCACACGTGCCCGACCGCATTCAAGGTGATCTCGCTGATCGTTGCGTCCGAAAAGTCCCAAGCGTCTCGGTAGCCGTCGACGATGTCCAGTCTGGACTCGTCGGGGGTGGCCCAGAACTCGGCGGCCGGCCCTGAATCGCCCGAGAACCGCGCCCCCGACGCGTCGCTGGATCGTCCGAACACCTCACCGAAGTACCCGAGGTGAGTGGCCGTGCTGTGTTTGACCAGGCCGAGCAAGTTTGTGCCCGTCGGAGTCAGCGGGCGTCGGATGTCGTACTCACTCAGCCCGTCGAGCTTCCAGACCAGCGTCTCGCGCGCACCGCGCAAGTAGCCGTGCAACTCTTCCTTCACATCCAAGCTCGCCATACCGTCCCCCAAGTGGTCAAGGCATGATTTTAGCTACTCGCCGGTGAGCGCCCGAGGATCCGTCGGTCGCACCGCGGGCGACCTCTCCCTATCTGCCATGATAAGAGCTGCCTGGTACAGTATCCGAAACGATTGAGGGCGGGGAGGTGAGAGATCATGAGTGTGATGACCGCAGAGGAGACCGAGGTGCGCCGCGCGAAGCGGACGTGGCCG
>JAABUN010004958.1_pt1 | contig 17225 bp, 15 predicted proteins | sample 5559311 | NCBI WGS metagenome assembly JAABUN01 (sample SAMN10711877, study PRJNA513370) | rock metagenome | isolation source: Antarctica rocks | place: Antarctica: Victoria Land, Siegfried Peak sud
AACTCTGGCTCACTGAGCCCCTTCTGGAACTGCTCCGAGTTGCGGGCCACGGATATCCTCCTGGAGACACTTAAATGTTCCCTATTTGTACACCGCTGCGGGCGGCTGAGGAAGCCGTGTAATCAGGTAATATTTAGTTGATTGAGCTAGTTGCAGAACGACGACGGTGCGCGAGTTTGTTCCACACAGTCTGACGGGGTGAGGCGCTTTATATACTCCGTCCACGAGAGAACCCGCAGACTCCGCACCTGAAAAGGCCGCTGATATCGAGACCGACTCGCCAGCCGTTTTTCGGGTTCTCACGCGGACAGAGTATATTTCTATCGGTTAAAGAAAGATCCTGGTTGCGACGGCGATCTGGTAGATCAGGCCCAGCAGGTCGGCGCCGATCTGGAACGACTTGGAATCCAGCCGCGGCAGCGCGATCAACTCGTCGCCCGGCCGGATCGCCTCGCCGGGGTCCAGCACCAGGTCGCCGCTCGGGCGCCGGATCATCATCGCGCTGGCGGCGCCCCGCGGCGTGTAGCCGCCGGCGGCCCGCACGAAATCCTCGAGCCGCATCTCGCCGCGCCACACCACGGCGCGCGGCGCCATGACCTCGCCCGCCACCAGCACGGTCTGCGAACGTTCGGGAATGACGATGACGTCGCCATCCTCCAGCCGCACCTGCGCGCAGCGGCCCTCGCGGTCGGAAACCACCACGCGGCCCTCCGGCGTGGTCCGCCGCGCCCGCTGGATGTAGGAAGAGACCAATTGCGCCTCGCTGGCACGGATGGCCGCCACGCCCGTGGTCGGGCTGACCGACAGGAAAAGCTGCCGCTCCAGCCGGTCCAGCGCCTCGTCGATCGACCGCCGCTGCTGCTGCGCCACCGACGGCCGCAGCAGGAACACCGACTGCGTGTCGGCCAGCACCGGGTCCACCGCCACGTGGTCCAGCGCCTGGCACAACTGCACGTCGCGGTCCGCCACCAGCACCGAGGGGCCGATCCGGCTGCCCTGCACGCTGACCCGGACGGTCCGCGCCGGGCTGTCGGTGATGAACGTCACGGTGTCCTGGTCGCCCAAGGTCAGCGCCGCCAGCTCCGGCAGCGTCGCGTAGCGCGAATAGGGCTGCCCGCCGCGCGTGCCCTTGATGACGGCGTTGGTCGCCGAAGGCAGCGGCCGGGCGTAGTCCACCAGCTCGCGCCCGGTCATCAGCCGGCCGGGCACCTCGAACAGGTAGTTGTTGCGCACCGCCCCATCGGCGCCGACCACCGCGCGCTGGCGGGCCACCACCAGCGGGTCGCCTTCCTGCAAGCGCACCTGCGGCAGGCTGCCCTCCAGCAGGAAGCGGTACAGGTCGATGTTGGCCACGATGCGCCCGCCGCGCGGCACCGTGATCTCGCGGTACGAGCCCCGGCCGGGATCGACGCCCCCGGCCCGCACCAGGAAGTCCAGCGTGGAATCCGCGGCCGAACCGGCGAAGCGGCCAGGCGTCCGGACGAAGCCGGTCACGAACACGCCGATCCGCTGCGTCGAAAGCAGCACGGCGTAGACCTGCACCTGGCTGGTATAGGTCTTCCGCACCTCGGCCTCGATCACCCGCTGCAGATCCCCGGCGCGGGTGCCGGCCACCCGCAGCGGCCCGATGCTCGGCAGGAACAGGAAGCCGCTGGGATCGACCACCCCCATCACCTCGGCCTCGATCGCCCCCCAGACGCGGACCGAGACACGGTCGCCCGGCACCACCACGTAGTTCGGGTTGGGCGCGTCGCTGACCGCGGCGGCTTCGCGGGTGAACAGCGTGGCGCCGAACACCGCGGTGACGCCGGCCGCGCGGCTGCCGTCGCCCAACGGGCCGGAGGCGACGGGACCGCCCTCCGCCTGCGTCTCGGTGCCGGTGCGCGACAGGGTGCGGTCCGTCCCGACCAGCCCCTGCAGCCCCTGCACGATGCGGGTGGCGGGCGAGGTCGGGTAGCTCGGGCTGCCGGGGATGGGCGCCGTGGGCTGCGCCTGCAACGCCTGCTGCGCCTGGAGGAACTGCATCGGCGTCTGGCCGAAGGCCGGGGCCGCCGCGGGCAACGCCGCCGCCAGGGCGAACGCGATCAGCCTATGCCGCATGTTCGCGCATCCCCGCCAGCAACAGCCAGGTCAGGCCGTAGCCGACCGAAAGACACAGGATCATGTAGGCCACGGTGAGCATCGCCTTCGGATAGCGCGGATATTCCGCGAGGTTGGGTTCCACCACGCGCAGCAGGAATATCTGCTGCCGCTGCGCATCGACGCGGGCCCGTTCCAGCGACCCGGTGGCGGAGGCGAACTGCGTCCGCGCCAGGTCCCGTTCCAGGCCCAGCCGCTCGAACTCGCCGACCTGCTGCGAGATGCTGGCCTCGGTGCTGCTCATGCGGGCGCGCTCGTCGACGACCTGCGCCGCCAGGCCCTCGATCCGGTTGCGCAGTTGCAGCACGCGCGGGTTGTCGCCGCGGGCGAAGCGCAGCGCCTCGGTCAGCTCGGCCCGCGACTGCGCCAGCCCGCCTTCCAGCTTGCCGATGTTCTCCAGCGTCAGCGCGGCCGAGCGCGCCGGGTCCACCGCGCGCTCCCGTTCGCGGAAGCCGGTCATGGCGAGCTGCGCCTCGGTGAGCCGCGCCTCGGACCGCGTCACTTCCTCCCGCGCCACCCGCAGCCCGTCCTCCTGTAGCTGCCGGTTCAGCCGGTTCACCAGGCTTTCGGACAGCAGCAGCGGGGCTTCCGTCAGTGCCTGTGAATCCTCGGCGCGGAAGCTTTTCACCCGCAGCGTGGTGATGCCGCTGGTGGTGTCGTATTCGGCGCCGATCATGCGCTTCAGGTAGTCGTGCAGCCGCTCGGCGGTGGGCGTCGCCCACCACAGCTTGGCCAGCGGGTCGGCTTCCGGCCGGCGGTAGATCGCCACCAGGTCGTGGCTTGACCGCAGCGCGGCGACCGCGTCGTGCGATTGCAGGTAGTCCCGCACCCCCATCGCGTCTTCCTGCGCCGGGCGGAAGCCGGCGGCCTGCATCATGTCGCCAAGCCCGCTGGTTGGCGCCGCCTGCCGGCCGCGGATCAGGAACCGCGCCTCGCTGTCGTATTGCGGGGCGGCGAAGCCGAATAGCCAGACCGCCGCCAGCAACGTCGGCAACAGCACCGTCAGCTTGAACGGATGGCGCCCGGCGAAGCGCCGCAGCCACGTCAGCGGCCCGGCCGGCGGCGGCATCGGCCCGGCCCAGCGGGACCGCTGCAGCGAGTCCATCCCGGCGTCCAGTCGTTGGTCCAGCATCGGTGCCCCCTCAGAGACCGCGCAGCGGCCGGGCCCGCGCAGGAATGCCCGAACGGGTCATCGGGTCCTTACCTGCGGGCCGGCGGCTGTCGGGCATTGTTCCGCGCATCCTCAGATGGCCTGGTAGGCGGCGATCGCGGCGTCGATGTCGGCGTAGCGGGTGAGCCGCCCGTCATCGAGCACGGCGCCCGTGGTGCAGAAGGCCCGGACCATCGCCGCCTGGTGCGAGACCAGCAGCACCGCGCTGCGCTCCTGCCGCTCGGCCAGCGCCAGGCGGCAGCGCTCGGCGAAGCGGGTGTCGCCGGCGGCGATCACCTCGTCGATCAGGTAGCAGTCCAAATCGACGGCGAGCGATAACGCGAAGCCGAGGCGCATCATCATGCCGGAGGAATAGGTCCGCACCGGCATCCGGTAGTATTCGCCGAGTTCGGCGAAGTCCTCGACGAACTCCAGCGTCGCGGCGACCGGCTTGTCGTAGATGCGCGCGATGAAGCGGGCGTTGTCGGCGCCGGTGATGCTGTAGTGCATCGCGCCCCCGAAGCCCAACGGCCACGAGACGCTCATGCGCCGCTCCACCTGGCCCTGGTTGGGGTGCTCCACGCCGGCGATCAGCCGCAGCAGCGTGGACTTGCCGGCGCCGTTGCGCCCGAGGATGCCGACCTTCTCGCCGCGCTCGAAGACGCAGTCGACGCCGCGCAGCACCGCGTGCTCGCCGATGTGGGTGCGGTAGCTCTTGTGGATGCCGTGCAGCCGGATCATGCGGCTACACCACCAGGTCGCGCCGGGCGAGGCGGAGCGCCGCCATCCCCAGCAGGTTCAGGCCGGCGATCCAGGCGAGCACGTAGCCGAGGTCGTAGCTGATCGGCACCAGCGTGCCGAAATGGCCTTCCCGCACCATCTCGAAGCAATGGACGGTCGGGACCCACAGCGCCGCGCGCTGCAGCTCGGTGGGCAACCAGAACACCATGAAGAAGGCGCCGGTGCCCGGCAGCGAGACGTAGGTGACGAGGTGGACCACCCGGTCGAACAACTCGGTGTAGACGCTGCCGGCGGCGATCAGCAGCGCCAGCCCGTGCGCCAGGCCCAGCATCAGCGTCATGCCGAGCACCAGCTTGGCCGGGTCGCGCGGCCATTCGTCGGCGACGAGCGCGAACAGCAGCAGGAAGCCCGCCATGGCGCCGAGCGTCGCCGCGCCCTCCAGCAGGTTGCGGGCCAGCAGGATGTCGAGCAGCGTGATGTTGCGGTGGTACAGCAGCGACTGGTTGGCGGTGATCGCCGAGGGCGCCCGGTTCACCACGCCGCGCAGCAGGTAGAAGGGGATGTAGCCGATCACCCAGAACACCGCGGTGTTCAGCCCGCCCGGCAAGCCCTGCCCGGCCAGGTGGTGGATCAGCCCGATCGCGCCGCCGAGCAGCGCCTGTTCGACGAACAGCCACAGGTAGCCGAGGTTGTCGCGGCCGAACCGGGTGCCGAGTTCGCGCAAGGTCAGCGCGCCGACGACGCGAAGCTGGACCCGCAGCCCGGCCAGCGCGCCGCCGGGCGCCGGTTGGGCGCGCAAGGGCCCGGCCAGCGGCGCCGCGCGGGTCATCGTGGCCCGAACCAGCTGCCGCGCAGCAGCGGGCGGGTGGCGACCCAGGTCTCGCCGTCCCGGCAGGCGAGGGCGGCGCGTTCCTCCAGGCCCGAGCCGACCAGCACTTCCCGGCATTCGCGGCCGCTGCCGGCCTGGTAGCTACGGAGCAGCCGCACCCGCGCGGGGCGGCCGCCGTCCGCCAGCACCACCTGGCCCTCGGCGCCCGGCGTGGCGGTGGCGGCGAAGGCGGCCACCGGGTCGGCCGCCTGCACCGCCGGGCCGCCGGTGCCGGCCGGCACGGTCGCGCCGCCGGATGCCGATCTGCCCGACAACGGACCGCCGGCGCAGCCGGACAGCAGCACGGCGACGGCCAGCACCGCCCATCCGGGCCCGGCGTTCCGCAGCGCCGGCGGCCGTCGTTCCGGCTCGGTCGTACCGTGGTGCGGACCATCGTTGGAGTGGAATATCATGAACAATCTATCCCCCACACCTCTCTAGCAAAAAGCGAGACATCGGCAAGCAAGTTTCCGATGGCAGGCGAACTGCGGCGTCCCCTATAGCTCCCGCACCATGAACGAACCCTTGCGGCGGCATCCCACCGCACCGTCCCTGCCACGGGCCTGGTCCCGTGCCGAGGTGCGATGACCGGGTTCGCCGGGACCCTGGACCAGCCCGTGTCCGCCGCCGCACGGCCAGCCGCCGCCGGGCACCGGGAACCGCTGGCCGTGACCGTCGCGCAGCGCCGGGCGATCCCGCATCTGCACGCCTTCTTCCCTGATTATGCCTTGACGGCGCCCGGCGACGCACCGGCCGGAACCCGACGGCTGGCGGTTGAGGCGCCGGCGCAGCGCGGCCCTGCCGTGTTCGCGGCCGAAGCCATCTGGCGTGCCCCGGCCTTCGGCCGCCGCCGCGCGCCGGTCGCGCTGGTGCTGGGCCGCACCCCGGACCCATTGGCCGAGGCGGTTGCCCGACCTGGCCTGGATGGGGCCACCCCGGACCTGACCGTCCTGGCCGTGGCACAATGCTGTTCACTCAAGAGGATCAAGCCGCTACCAGAATTTTCCAAAAAGCCGAATTTTCAATGTGTTGAGGCCATCCATGAAGCTTAGGTGAACACAATTCTGCCCTAAGTGAACGGTGTTGGGCCGTGGCACGGCGATTGATGGCGGCGCTGCGGGACGCCAGGGTCGGCGGCACGCCCGGCCTGGCGGACCCCGGCCCGGCCGGCCTCGGCCTGCCGCCGGGCGAGTTCGTGGTGGTGCTCGACCCCTGCCGGCCGGCCCTGACCGTGGCGGCGCGGGCCATGCTGGCGGCGGCCCGCGCCACCGCCGCCGGCCGGCCGCTGCTGCTGGCGGCAAGCCCCGAGGCACCCCTCGGCGCCCGACCGGTGCTCGAGGGCGCCCGCACCCTTCCGGGCCGCCTGGCGCCCTGGACGCTGCTCGACCTCGCGCATTCGGTGCACGGGTTGGCCGACCCGGTCGGGTTGCTGGCCCTGGCGGCGGGGGTCGAAAGCCGCTGCCATGCCGGCGGAGGGTGGAACGGCCGCGACCCGGCGGCGGCCTTTGCCGGGTTGATCGCCGCCACACGCTGCGCCGACCTCTTCCTCGCCCGGCCATGGAGCCTGGAACAGGCCATCCGCCAGCTCGCCGACTGGCGGGTGGCCGAGGCCGCCAACCGCCGGATCGCCGCCTGCACCGGCATCGAGTGGTTCAAGCACCGCCGCATCCGCGCCGCGCTCGCCGGTGCCGATGGCCCGCCGTCGGTCTTCGCCCGCGGCTCGGCCGCCCTCCGCGCGGCGGCACAGGGTGGCGGCGCGGTGGCGGTGTGGTCGGCGGCGATGCCGGCCAGCCTCCCGGCCCGCGCCGCCGCCGCCGGGGTGCCGCTCGTGCAGGTGGAGGACGGCTTCATCCGCTCCGCCGGCCTCGGCGTGCTGCTGGCGCCGGCGGCCTCGCTGGTGCTGGACGGCAGCGGCATCCACTACGACCCGCATGGCGAAAGCGACCTGGAACGCCTGCTGGCCCACACCGAGTTCAGCCCGGCGCTGCTGGCCCGCGCGGCGCGGCTGCGCCAGGCGCTGGTCGCCGGCGGCGTCACCAAATACAACCTGACCGGGCCTGGCCTCGGCGGCGCCCCGCCGGTGGTGGCCGCGCCGCCCGGCCGCCGCGTCCTGCTGGTGCCGGGGCAGGTGGAGGACGACGCCGCCCTCCGCCGCGGCGGCGGCGCCATCCGCGGCAACCTCGGGCTGCTGCGGGCGGTGCGGCAGGCCAACCCGGACGCCTGGCTGGTCTACAAGCCGCATCCGGACGTGGAGGCCGGGATGCGCGCCGGCGCCGTCCCGCCGGCCCTGGCCGCCGCGCTGGCCGATCAGGTGCTGCACCGGGCGCCGATCGCCGACGTCTACCGCCAGGTGCGGGAGGTCCACGTGATGTCATCGCTGGCCGGGTTCGAGGCGCTGCTGCGCGGCCTCCGCGTGGTCACCTACGGCCAGCCCTTCTATGCCGGCTGGGGCCTGACCGAGGACCACGACCCACCCCCCCGGCGCGGCCGGCGCCTGACGCTGGACGCCCTGGTCGCCGCTGCGCTGATCCTGCACCCCCGCTGCATCGACCCGGCGACCGGGCTGCCCTGCCCGCCAGAGGTGCTGCTCCACCGGCTGGCCGGCCTGGCCGCGCCGCCTCCGCCATGGGCACCGGCGGCGCTGCGCGGGGCGGTCGGCCGGGCCTCGCGCTTCCTGGCCGGCTGGTGGGCGGCGCGGTGAGGCAGCCCCGCCGGTTCGCCAGGCGCCTGCCCGACCCACGCCACATCGTCATCAGCGGCGCCTCGCGCGGCCTCGGCGCGGCGCTGGCGCGGCGGCTGGCGGCGCCCGGCGTCACGCTCGGCCTGCTGGCCCGCGGCGCCGGGCCGCTGGCGGCGGTCGCCGCGGACTGCGCGGCGCGCGGCGCAACGGTGCGGCAGGCGGCGCTCGACGTGCGCGAAGCGGCCGGGCTGGCGGCCCTGCTGCGCGACTGGGACGCGGCGCAATCGGTCGATTGCGTCGTCGCCAATGCCGGCACCTCGGGCGGCACCGCGCCGGACGGCACGCCGGAGGACCAGGCGACCACCACGGCGCAGGTCGCGGTGTACCTGCTCGGCGCCATCAACCTGGTGCAGCCGCTGCTGCCCGCGATGCTGGCGCGGGGCCACGGGCGGGTGGTGCTGGTCGGCTCGCTGGCCGGCTTCCGCGGGCTGCCGGACACCCCCGGCTACTGCGCCGCCAAGGCCGGCCTCTGGGCCTGGGGCGAGGCGCTGCGGGCGGCGCACGGGCCGGCGGGCCTCAGCGTGACGGTGGCGGCGCCGGGCTTCTTCGCCTCGGCGATGGGCGCCCGCTACCACGGCGCCCGGCCGTTCGAGATCACCGGCGAGGCCGCCGCCGCGCGGCTGCACCGGGCGATGCTGCGGGGCCAGGGGCGGCTGGTGTTTCCCTGGGCGCTGGGCCTGGCGCTCCGGCTGGCGGCGCTGCTGCCGGCGCCGCTGGCGGACTGGGCGGTGCGGCGGCACCGCGCCCGCATCGCGCCCGCGCCATAGCGCCGCCCGCCCATCTCGGGGCGCGCCTCAGGGCGCCCGCATCGCGCGCCCGCCAGGGCATCACGGCCGCGCCGGCACCCCGCCCGTGCCGACGGGCCGTGCCGACGGGCCGTGCCGACGGGCCGTGCCGACGGGATCGTGGCCCGGAGCATGGCCGCTTCAACCTGGCGCGATCCTGTCCTAGGCTGGGCTGCCGGAGCAGGACGCAGCCGGCATCGCCCGGCGCCCGCCGCGCGCCCGCGCCGGAGCACCCCTTGGCCGACCCCGCTGCAAGCCGCCCACCCCTTGGCCGCCCGCCTTTCGGTCGCCTGCCCCCCAACGGACCGGCCCCCGGCCGCCCGACTCTCGGCCAACCGCCCCCCCGCCGGCCCCGCAGCCGGCTTTCGGCGCAGGCCCACCTCATCCTGCTGGTGGCGGCGCTGCTGGTGCCTCTGGTCGCCTTCGCCGGCCTGCTCGCGCTGCGCGTCGCCGCCGCCGAGCAGACCCGGCTGGAGCAGGAAACCCTGGCGCGGGCGCGGGCCATCGCCACCGACATCGACCGCGACCTGACCGGCCTGCAGGCGACGCTGCAGACGCTGGCCACCACCGACGTCCTGGACGAACGCGACTTCGAGCGGTTCCAGCGGCGCGCCCAGGAGGTCGGCGGCTTCCTCGGCGTCGAGGTCGTGCTGGGCGATCTCGACGGCCAGCAGATCGTCAACACCCGGCAGCCCTGGGGCACCGCCCTGCCGCGCACCCCCCTGGCGACCGACCGCCAGGTGCGTGAAACCCGGCTGCCGGCGGTGTCCAACCTGTTCCTGGACGCGATCGACCACCGGCCGCTGTATGCGCTGACCGCGCCGGTGCTCCACGCGGGGACCGCAGCAGTGTCCCCGGAGGGGACCGCGCCGGCGTCCCAGGCGGGCGGCGAGGTCGACTACCTGCTCTCGTTCAACATCCCGGCCGGCCGGCTGCGGCCAATCATCGCGCAGCCGCCGGACTCCGACTGGGTGGTCGGCGTCGGCGACCGCGCGGGGGTATACTTGGCGCGCTCCGCCCGGCACGCCGAGTTCGCCGGCCGGCCTGGGCTGCCGGGCTTCCTCGCCGCCGCCACCGGGCAGGAGGGCGTCTTCCAGGGCGTCGGCGCCAACGGCGTGCCGGTCCTGGCGGGCTACGCGCGGTCGAGCATCGCCGGCTGGCTGGTCGCCGCCAACATCCCGCGCGCGGTGGTGGCGGCGCCGGTGCGGCGCTCGCTGCAGGCGATGGCGGCGCTGGGCGCCCTGGCGCTGGCGCTGTCGCTGGCGCTGGCCTTCAGCTTCGGGCGGCGCTTCACCGAATCCCTGCACGCGCTGGTCGGCCGGGCAGCAGCGCTGGCGCAGGGCGAGCCGGTGGCGCCGCTAGCCAGCCCGCTGCGCGAGGCCGACGAGGTCGGCGCCGCGCTGGCCGCCGCGGCGACCGAACTCGCCGCGCGGAAGACCGCACGCGACATGGCGGCGGCGGCGCTGCGGCAGAGCGAGGCGCGGCAGCGCCTAGTGCTGCAATCCGCCACCGACTACGCCATCGTCACCTGCGGCCTGGACGGCCGCATCACCGGCTGGAGCGCCGGGGCGCAGAACGTGCTGGGCTGGGAGCCGGCCGAGGCCATCGGCCTGCACATGCGGATCGTCTTCATCCCGGAGGACCAGGCGTCCGGCCGGGCGGAGGCCGAGATGCGCCTGGCGCTGGCCGAGGGCCGCGGCGGCGACGATGGCTGGCGCGTTCGCAAGGACGGCACGCGCTTCTGGGCCAGCGGTGAAATCCAGCCGCTGCGCGACGAGGCCGGGCGCGCCATCGGCTTCCTCAAGATCCACCGCGACCGCACCCGCGAGCGCGCGGCGTCGCTGGCGCTGCAGGCGTTGAATGACACCCTGGAGGAGCGCGTCGCCGCCCGCACCGCCGAACTCCGCGAGGCCAACAGCCGGCTGGTCGCCGAGATGACCCGGCGCGAGGACAGCGAGGGCCAGCTCCGCCAGATGCAGAAGATGGAGGCGGTGGGGCAGCTCACCGGGGGCATCGCGCACGACTTTAACAACATGCTGGCGGTGGTGATCGGCAGCCTCAGCCTGCTGCGGCGGCGCCTCGCGCGCGGCGACCGCGACATCGGCCGCTTCGTCGACGCGGCGACCGAGGGGGCGACGCGGGCGGCCACACTGACCCAGCGGATGCTGGCCTTCTCGCGGCAGCAGCCGCTGGCGCCGGAGCCGCTGGATGCCAACGCGCTGGTCTCCGGCATGGCGGAATTGCTGCACCGCTCGCTCGGCGAGGAGGTGCGGCTGGAGACCGTGCTGGCCGACGATCCGTGGCGCACCCATGCCGACCGCAGCCAGTTGGAGAACGCCGTCCTGAACCTCGCGGTCAACGGCCGCGACGCCATGGAGGGCGGCGGGCGGCTGACCATCGAGACCGCGAACCGCGAGTTGGACGCGGCCTATGCGGCCGGCGACCCCGGCCTCGTTGCCGGCCCGTACGTGATGATCGCGGTCACCGACACCGGCGCCGGCATGACGCCCGCGGTGGCCGCCAAGGCGTTCGAGCCGTTCTTCACCACCAAGCCGGTCGGCCGCGGCACCGGGCTTGGCCTCAGCCAGGTGTACGGCTTCGTCAAGCAGTCGGGCGGCTACCTCGAGATCCAGTCCGCGCCTGGGCAGGGCACCACCGTGAAGGTCTACCTGCCGCGGTTCCTGGGCGGGGCGGAGGCTGCCGGACGGCGCGCGGTTACGGTGCCGCAGGACCTGCCGCTCGGCCGGCGCCAGGAGGTCATCCTGGTGGTGGAGGACGAGGAGCGGGTGCGCCAGTTCACCGTCGAGGCGCTGACCGAGCTGGGCTACACCGTGGTGCACGCCGAGAACGCCACCGCGGCGCTGCGGCAACTGGACGGCTGCCCGGAGATCGGGCTGCTGTTCACCGACATCGTCATGCCCGACGTGAACGGCCGCAAGCTGGCGGACGAGGCGGTGCGGCGGAAGCCTGGCCTCAAGGTCCTGTACACCACGGGCTACACGCGGGACGCGGTGGTGGACAACGGCGTGCTCGATGCCGGGGTGAACCTCATCGCCAAGCCGTTCACGCTGGAGCAGGTGGCGATGCGGGTGCGGACGGTGTTGGAGACGCCGCTGGGGTAGACAGGAACCGGGGCCGGGGGAGCCGGGCTGGCTCCCCCAGTCCAGGTCAGCCGCCACGGCGGGATGGCTGACCGGCCAGCATCGTCGTGGCCGGGACGATCTCGTGGTAGACCACCTCGGTGTTGTTGCCGCCGCCGACCAGCTCGGCCACGTAGCGCGGCGCCTGGGCATCGACCCGCGGGCCATAGGCGATCCGCAGGTTGTCGGCGCCGCCGGTGATGGTGGCCGCGCCGCCGCCGACCACGTTGCGGCTTGGCTCGGCGTAGACGACCTGGGTATTCTCGCCGCCGCCGACCAGGCGCGGACCGAGATCCTGCGCCTGGGCGACACCGAAGGTGCCGAGGGCGATCGCGGAAGCGAAAAGGGCGTTGCGGATCATGGGAAATCTCCTTCAGGACACCGGGGATGCCGGCATCACGCGGAGTTAGATAGCGAGGCATTAGATCGTGCACGATAGATATATTGTCATGGCAGCCCCGCAGGCATTTCATGCGCGATTTAGTCGTGGAAGATCCAAATCTCCTGATATATTACAGTCGTCGATGGAGGCGCGTGCCATGACCGAGACCCGGCCAGTTGAGTCCAACCCTGCCGGGGCCCGGCTGGCCCTCGACGAGCTCCTTTGCTTCGCCATCCATTCGGCGGCGCAGGCGGTCGGCCGCGCCAACAAGCCGATGCTGGACAAGGTCGGCCTGACCTATCCGCAATTCCTGGTCATGATCGTACTGTGGGCGGAGGACAACCGCACGGTCGGCGCGATCGGCGAAAAGCTGTTTCTCGAATCCAGCACGCTGACGCCGCTGCTCAAGCGGCTGGAGGCGGCGGGCTTCGTCCGGCGGGATCGCTGCACCCAGGATGAGCGGCAGGTGCGGGTCCGCCTGACAAGCCAGGGCCAGGCGCTGCAGGAGACGCTGCGCGATCACCGGCCGGAGTGGCTGGAGCGGGTCTTCGGCACCGATGTCGCGGAGGCCAGGGCGCTCAAGCACCGCATGATGGCGCTGCGCGACCGGCTGCTGCGGGAGTCCGGCTGAACGGCGCCAGGGGCCGGTTTCCCCAGGTTGCGGAAACCGGCCGGATTGCCAAGGCTACGCCTTACAACGTTGGCGCCTTCATGTGCCACGGCGCGGCGCGCTCATACGCAGCGGCGGCGCGGAACAGCAGCGCCTCGGCGAAGGCCGGCGCCACCAGTTGCAGGCCGAGCGGCAGGCCCTCGGCGCGGCTGATGCCGCACATCAGGCCGAGCGCCGGGTGGCCGGTCACGTTGAAGGGTGTGCGGGCCTGGCGCGGGTAGGTGCGCTCGACCGCGTCCGCGTCGTCGATCCGGCAGGCGGGGTCCATGGAGCTGGCGCAGAGCAGCAGGTCGACGCTGCCAAAGGCGGCCTCGACCGCGGCGACCAGTTGGGTGCGGCGGCGCTGCGCCTGCACGTAGTCAGCGCCCGAGACGAACATCCCGGGCAGCAGCCGGCGGCGGGTGAGCGCCGCGTAGTGGCCGGGGCGCTGCCGCAGCCATGCTTCGTGGATGGCGGCGGCCTCGGCGCCGAGAATGGCGCGGTTGACGGCGGCGAACTCGCCGAGCGGCGGCAGCGTGACGGCGCGCACCACGGCGCCCTCGGCGGCAAGCAGCCGGGCGGCTTCCTCCAGGGCGGCCGTGACCTCGGCGGCGGCGGGGCTGTCGGCCTCGTGGAAGTGGCGGACGAAGCCGATGGTCAGGCCGGCGAGGCCGCGGTGGAGGTCGCGGGTGTAGTCCTCGGTGGGGCGGAGCGCGCTGCTGGGGTCGAGCGGGTCCGGGCCGGCCAGCACGCCGAGCAGCATCGCGCTGTCGCGCACGGTGCGGGTGAGGGGGCCGACGTGGTCCAGCGTGAAGGCCAGCGGGAAGACCCCACGGCGGGAAACCAGGCCGTAGGTCGGCTTCAGGCCGACCAGCCCGCAATGCGCGGCGGGGTGGCGGATGCTGCCGCCAGTGTCGGTGCCGAGCGCGGCGGGCAGCATCCGAGCCGCCACTGCAGCGCCGGAGCCGGAGGAGGAGCCGCCGGGGTGGTGCGCCAGGTTCCACGGGTTGCGGGCCGGCGGGAAGGGCAGGTCGAAGGCCGGGCCGCCGATGGCGAATTCATGGGTGGCGAGCTTGCCGGGGAAGATCGCGCCGGCGTCGCGCAGGCGGCCCACCACGGCGGCGTCCTGCAGGGCGACGTGGTCGAGCCGCAGCTTCGAGTGGCAGGTGGTGGGCTGGCCGGCGAGGTCGATGATGTCCTTCAGGCCGATCGGGATGCCGTGCAGCGCGGAGCGCGGGCCGCAGCGGGCGATCTCGGCTTCCGCGGCGCGGGCGGCGGCCATGGCGTCGTCGGCCAGCAGGCGGATGAAGGCGTTGACGCGCGGTTCGACGGCGGCGACGCGGGCGAGGCAGTCGGCCAGCAATTCCACCGGGGAAAGCCGCCGCGCGGCGATCAGCGCGGCGGCCTCGGCCAGGGTCATGGCGTGCGGCGCGGTCGCTGTCGCGTCGGCGGCCGGGCGGGCTGCCGGGGCCGCGTGGGCGGAGGCCGTTGCGGAAGCGGCACTGGTTGCGGCTGCGGTTGCCCCGCCGGTCGCCGTGGCTGCCAGGCTGCCGGTCGATGGGTCCGCCGGCGCGGTGCGGATTCTGGGCGACGGCGCGCGCCAAGCCGGGGTCGGCTCCGCCGCCGGGTCGACCGGGCGGGCGAAGCCGGTGCGGAGGCCTGCCGCGTTGGCGATCGCGGCATCGACGTCGGCGCGGTGATCGGCCCAGGCGCGGGCCAGGCCGGCGGCCGCGGCGCGTTGTTCGTTGTCCGGCATGGTGGTCTTTCCCCGGCATTCGGCTCCCTGATCCTTGCCGAAAAAAGGCGGGGGCGGAACCCGTGGGGCTCCGCCCCCGGAGGTGGCGCCATCCCCTGCCACATCGGACAGCCAGGCCGGCACGTTCGGGAGAAACAAGGACCGAGGAAAGGGTCCCGCCAAGCACCATGGCCCCGAAGGGTTGACGCTTCCTTTCCGGCACGCGGCTTTTTCGCGCGGCCGGTCGCCGGTATGCAGTCGGGCAGGCGGCCGGCCCGCCGCCCCGGAGGAGCCATGCCGCCCGAACCGCCAACGACCCATCCCGGCCTGCCGCTTCGGGGCCTGAAGGTGGTGGAGCTCGGCCACTACATCGCGGGGCCGTTCGCGACGCGGCTGCTGGCCGACCTCGGCGCCGAGGTGGTCAAGGTGGAGCCGCCCGAGGGCGACCCGATCCGCGGCTGGGGCGCGCAGCAGGACGGCAACGCGGTGTGGTTCAGCGTGCATGGGCGGAACAAGCTGTCGGTGACGCTCGACCTGAAATCGCCCGCGGGGAAGGCCCGCCTGCTGCGGCTGGCCGGGCGGGCGGATGCGCTGGTGGAGAATTTCCGCCCCGGCCAGTTGGAACGGTATGGCCTTGGCCCCGAGGCGCTGCACGTGGCGAACCCGCGGCTGGTGGTGGCGCGGATCAGCGGCTACGGCCAGGACGGGCCGTACCGCGACAAGCCGGCCTTCGGGGCGATCGGCGAGGCGATGGGCGGCCTGCGGCACCTGACGGCCAATCCTGGGCAGACCGCGCTGCCGCCGCCGCGCTGCGGGGTTTCGATCAGCGACGACCTGGCGGGGATGTACGCGGCGATGGCGGTGGCGGCGGCCTGCTGGGGACGCGACCGGCCCGGCGGCGACGGCCGCGGCCGGGTGATCGACGTGGACCTGGTGTCCTCGGTGTTCAGCCTGATGGAGGGGATGCTGCCGGAATACGGGCTGTTCGGCCGCGTCCGGCAGCCGCAGGGCGCGGCGATCCAGACGGCGGCGCCGACCAACACCTACCCGTGCGCGGATGGCCGCTGGCTGTGCGTCGCCGGCAATTCGGACCTGATCTTCCGCCGGCTGATGGCGGCGATCGGCCGGGCGGAGCTGGCGGCCGATGCGCGATTCGTCACCAATGGGCTGCGCTGCGAGAACGTGGCGCCGCTGGACGCGGCGATCGGCGCCTGGACCGCCACGCTGCCCGCGGCCGAGGCCGAGCGGGTGCTGGAGGCGGCGGACGTGCCGTGCTCGCGGCTGTACGACATCCGCGACTGCGCCACCGACCCGCACTTCCTGGCGCGCGACCTGGTGATGCAGGTGGCGGACCCGCTGCTGGGGACGGTGCTGCACCCGGCGGCGCCGTTCCGGATCGACGGCGTCAGCCCGCGCGAGATGGTGCGCTGGACCGGACCGGCCGCGGGAGCGCACAACGCCCACGTGTTTTCCGAATTGCTGGGCGAGGAGGCCGCATCATGACCGAATGGGTGGAGTTGTCCGAGGTGGCGCCGCGGGACGGGCTGCAATCCATCGCGGCCTTCGTGCCGACCGAGACCAAGATCGCCATCGTCCGCGCCTGCTGGGAAGCCGGCCTGCGGCGGATGGAGGTGGGCAGCTTCGTCTCGCCCCGCGCCATCCCGCAGATGGCCGACACCGGCGCGGTGCTGCAGGCGGCGAAGCAGTTGGAGGGGCTGGAATGCACCGTGCTGGTGCCGAACCGCCGCGGCTTCGACCTGGCGATGGCGGCGGGGGCGGACCGGCTCGGGCTGTTCATGTCGGTGACCGAAGGCCACAACCAGGCCAACCTCAACCGCTCGCGCGAGGCCAGCTTCAGTGACTTGGCGGCGATCGTGCGGGAGGCGCCGGCGGGCATCCGCATCCGCTTCAACCTGTCCTGCACGTTCCACTGCCCGTTCGAGGGGGTGGTGCCGGAACGCGACGCGCTGGACCTGATCGAGCAGGTGGTGGCGCTGGACCCCGAGATGGAGATCGCGCTGGCCGACACCACCGGCAACGCCGCGCCCGATCAGGTGCGCCGGGTCTTCGCGGCGGCGCACCACGCCTGGGGCAAGCGCTTCGCCTTCCACGGCCACGACACCTATGGGATGGGGATCGCCAACGTGACGGCGGCGTGGGAGGCGGGGGTCCGCATCTTCGACGCTGCCTCGGGCGGGATCGGCGGCTGCCCGTTCGCGCCGGGCGCCACCGGCAACGTGGCGATGGAGGACCTGGCCTGGCTGTTCGGCCGCATGGGGGTGGAAACCGGGACCGACTGGCCGAAGCTGCTGGCCGCCGCCGACCTCGCCGCCGCGGCGCCGGGCGCGACGCCGGGCGGTGCGATGCGGCGGGTGCCGGCAGCTCGGGCGGCTTGAACCACCCGATCACCCCGGATGGCCGCTACTTCGTGGTGCGCGGCCGGCTGTGGCGCATGGCGGACCCGGCGCTGCCGCCGGAGCGCCGCGCCGCCCTGACGCGGGAGCTGATGGCGGCGCGGCGGGCGGTGGGTGCCGCGCTGCGGGCGGAGGACGCCGTCGCGCTTGGGGCCGCGCGGGCGGCGGTGGATGCGGCGAAGCGGGCGCTCGGCGAGCGTGGGCCGGCGTGGTGGACGGACGGGGCGCCTGACGTGAACCGCCACCTGGTCCGCAACACGCTCTACGCCGGTTGGCACGCGGCGCTGCGCGGAGATGCGGATCAGTCAGGCAGGCGGGGGAAGCTGTCGCGGCAGTGCCGCGACCCCCCAAACCCCCGAGCTAGTTGCAGAACGACGACGGTGCGCGAGTTTGTTCCACACAGTCTGACGGGGTGAGGCGCTTTATACGTCGATCGTGCAAGATGCGCTGGCGAACCCGCACCACACCGCTCAGGCCGCGAT
>JAABUN010004959.1_pt1 | contig 17225 bp, 20 predicted proteins | sample 5559311 | NCBI WGS metagenome assembly JAABUN01 (sample SAMN10711877, study PRJNA513370) | rock metagenome | isolation source: Antarctica rocks | place: Antarctica: Victoria Land, Siegfried Peak sud
GCCAATAATCACACAATTATTATCCCACGTTCAATGCTATCCACATAGTGTGGGTAATATTCATCCGCTTTAAATTACTTCTACCCCTTAACAGTATTGTATTGTAGAGTTTAAAAACAGACACTAATTACATGTTTTAAGAATTTACCCTGTTTATTAAATCAGCCACAACGCCGGTCCAACCTGTCTGGTGCGATGCGCCAACGCCGCGGCAATTATCACCATGGAAATATTCATAAAACAAAACCAGGTCTTTGAAATGCGGATCATTTTGGTATTGAGAAATAGTATCGTGAACCAAACGCTTCCCTTTTTCATCTTTTTTGAAAATAGAAATCAGCCTTTCAGCCAATTGAGTACCAATCATGGATAACGAAATAATATTATCGGAACCAGCCGGGAAGGCTACCTTACATTGCCCCCTGTAATAATCGCAGTATTTTTTTAATGATAATACCAGCAGGTAATTCATTGGCATCCAAATAGGCCCCCTCCAGTTAGAGTTACCGCCAAATAAAGATGAGGTGGATTCACCGGGCTGATAGTTTAGTCCGAACTCTTGCCCCCTTATATCTATTTTATAAGGAGTTTCGTGAATTTTTGAAAGAGAGCGTATGCCACCGGGCGACAAAAATTCTTTTTCGTCCAATAAGGCGCCCATCATTCTTTCTAACCTTTTACGTGGCACTAATGACAATAGTATATCGTCATTTTCCTTGAGGTCCTCAATTACAAGGTATTGATCATTTTTCTGTCTGTAGCGGCGGAACCATTTCAGCCTTTGGTAAAAATCGGGAGTTTTTTCCAGCATTTCTTTTTTAATAACAAGGATACCAAACAATGAAATCAGGCCAACAAGAGATCTCACTTTAACAGGGATATAGCTGCCATCAGGCATGGAAAGCACATCATAGAAAAAGCCCTGTTCTTCATCCCAGGATCCTGTCCAGTCCTCGCCAATCCGGTTTAGCGAATCGGCGATATAAACAAAGTGTTCAAAAAATTTGGTAGCCACATCTTCATAAGCATTATTGTACTGTGTAAGTTCCAGCGCTATTTCAAGCATATTTAAACTATATAAGGCCATCCAGGCGGTGCCATCCGCCTGTTCAAGCACCCCGCCTCCGGGCAACGCACTGCTCCTGTCAAAAACTCCAATATTATCCAATCCTAAAAAGCCACCTTCAAAAACATTATTGCCTTTATGATCTTTACGATTTACCCACCAGGTAAAATTGAGTAATAATTTATGCAATACTTTTTCTAAGAATTTATAATCAGCCACGCCTGTTTTTTGCCGATCTATATTAAAAACCTGGATACAGCTCCATGCATGAACGGGGGGGTTCACATCGCTAAAAGCCCATTCGTAAGCCGGTATTTGCCCTTTTGGATTCATGTACCATTCTCTTAATAATAATATGAGTTGTTCTTTGGCAAACTCTGCATCTAACATGGCAAGTGGCACACAATGAAAAGCAAGATCCCAGGCGGCATACCAGGGATACTCCCATTTGTCGGGCATAGAGATAATGTCATCATGGTTTAGCGTACGCCATTCGTGATTACGTCCTTTTTTCCTGTTTTTTGGCGGAGGCGGTTGTCCCGGATCGCCTTCAAGCCATTGTGGAATATCTATATTAAAATATTGTTTGCTCCACAACATTCCTGCAAACGCCTGGCGCTGGATATTCCTTTCGTCTTCATCTTTTGCTTTGGAAATCCCTTTGTAAAAATCATTTGTTTCAAGAATACGCTGAACAAAGATTTCTTCAAAAAAATGATTGAATGGCGTTTCTAAAACTTCTTTGGTCAAACGTAATTGTATGGTTATTGATGATTGCGCTTTTACTTCAAATTTGTACAACGGAGAAAATTTAGTTCCACTTTTTTTCTCTTCAAAAATTACATAACTGTTATGAATAACCGCAGTGTGAAAGGTGTCTTTTACAAAAGGAGAAACATTAGGTTGTCCGTAAAGTTTTTCTATATTGGTTTCATTTTCGGTGAATAAATTTATTGCAGGTTTGTCAAAATAAAAGTGATAGTTACCCAAAGAATGATGGTGTGCTTTTACCTGGCCCCAATCATTATTATTAGCAGCTTCTTCAATAATAGGTTTGTTTTTGGTGATGCCAAAACTCCATAAATTCCGGAACCATAAGGTAGGTAAGACAGTAACCGGTGCATTTTTCATTGCACGGTTATGAATGGTGATTTTTATACAAATATCTTCCTCGTTATTTTTTGCATATTCTGTAATAACATCAAAGTATTTATTATCATCAAAAATTCCTGTATCCAATAATTCATATTCGGGTTCATCTTTTGTCCGGTTCCTATTGGTATTGATTAAATCATTATATGGATATTCATTTTGCGGATATTTATATAAATGCTTCATGTAAGAATGGGAAGGGTTATTATCAAGATAGTAGTACAACTCTTTCACATCTTCTCCATGATTACTCTCGGTGCCGGTAAGACCGAACAGCCGTTCTTTTAATATTGGATCTTTTTCATTCCATAACGCTATTGCAAAACATAGTTGCTGTGCATTATCTGAAATTCCTGCGATACCATCTTCGCCCCAACGATACACTCTGGATCGGGCATGGTCATGTGTAAAATAATTCCAGGCATCTCCACTTTCACTGTAATCTTCCCGTACCGTTCCCCATTGTCGTTCACTCAGGTAAGGGCCCCATTTCAACCAATCTTTTTTTCCGGAATAATTTTCTTCAAGACGCAGTTCTTCTAATGTAGAATTATTATCTTTCATTGCTATAAATTATTATTATAATTTTCTCTTATCGCAATGCATACCAAACAAAAATTTATTTTATCTTTCTTCGAGTTTAAGCCTCAGGGTTTCCAGGGAGTTTCTAAATTCTTTTGATACCCTATTTTTCATAAATATGGAAAACATCATTTTGCTGAAAAACTTATTTCGTACCAGGAACTGTATTTTGACTATGCATTTTTTTGAAGAAACCTCTTCTACCGAAAATTGTTTTGCGAAATTATTTTTATCTGTATTTAATTCCCTGATGCTATAATCGTTTCTACGGTGTTCGTAATTGTGCGACTTGAAACGTAAAACACTATTATCCCTGATAATACAATTGTGTACAGTACCAAGCTGATTTATCTTTTCTCCTGACACTATTTGAATACTTTTAATTCCATCCATCCACTGTGTTCTTTTGGAGAGATTGGTTATATAAGTGAATACTTCTGTAGCAGGTGCTTCTATTGGTTTACTTACGCTTAATGCTGAAATGAAATGAGTGGGTAAATCATTGGTTCCATTACCAACTGGCTCTATTTCTTGCAGCCATAAATCAATTGGTATGTATTTGTAATTAATAAGAACATCATCAAATTCTTCGCTATAATGTGTGGTCGCCAATTGTTTACTTTTTAAGTAATCATCATTGAAAATCGTGAACAGCGATTCCGTAAAGAGCAGGTAACTGTTCTCAGGTATTTTATTTTTAAGTAGCCTGTGCAGGATGATTATTTCTTTGCCCATTAGCTTGAAATGTTCACCTATGCGAAAACTGCTGGCTATTCCTTTGTGAATAATAAATTTTAAAGTAAGGTTGCCGGCCGTTCTGCAGGCACCACATTGGCAAATTCTTTGACTTTCATATTTGAGTAAATGCCCGTGAAATTTTTTAAAGATGTTTTTCGATTGCTGAATAATTTCATGAACCCCGGGAGTTTTGCCAAACCGGTAAAAGAAAACAGCATCTCCTTCAATTTCCATCAGTTCCAGATTTATTTCATTGGCATTAATTATTATTTCTAAAAGTTCGCGAATAATATGGGTGCTATGCTCAATCTCCGTTTCATTTACAAATTTTGAAAAGCCGCTGATATCCGGCATAAAAAGAAAAGCTTCCTGTTGAGTTGAGACTGTCATAATTAAATTTATTAAACATTGCTGATCGGTTTATTTACTGCAGTACTTTTCAATTGTTTGGGTTTGTTTCCTATATCATGATCACGGAATAAACCATGGTACAGATAAAAATTTAACAGCGATTTTTACCAGCCAACATAATCTGGTGGTTTTATGCCGTTCAACCTTAAGTAAACAATCAATTGCCCCACATGGTGAGTTTGATGGTCATGCATGAGAATAAGGATCTGCCTGCGGGACATTGCCCCTGCAAAAAAGGGAACCTTTTCATCCAACTGTTTTGAAGACAACCTGTAATGAACTACTAAAGCTGAATCATATGAAATACTTAGAATTTTTATGATTTGCTGTTTAGTTAAATGAGCCGCACTGCTTGTATCATTAAGTTCAGTGCCGAAAAGGTATGCTGAGGATAGCCAGTTCATGTTTTTGGCAATGTGTACAAATTGTTCGCCAAAGCTCATTTCTGAAGAAACTGGTTTGAAATCATATTTTTCTTCAGGCATCAGTTCCGCTATTTTTAATGTATAGTTTTTGGCATTCTTCCATTTTACTGCTAATTGATTCAGCAAACTATCATCTCTTTGTGCGTTGCCAAAAAAGGGCAATACCGTTACTGCTACCAGGAAACAAAAGGCACTTTGTCCAATTTTACTAATATTATTTTTTAGTTCGTAATATATGCAACTCAAATGATTTAGAGTTTCCGGGAACAAATTTAAATGTATGGATGTAAGCTCAGTTTTTTAAAGTCATAAATAAATTATTTAACGATTCGGCATATAAGGGATGGGCAAAAACCATATCTGCAATTACCTGGGAAGTTATTCCTCCTAACATTGCCATTTGTAAAACCGACATGATTTCCCCGCCTTCAGGGCCAACAATTGCCGCTCCCAATATTTCACCACTATCAGCATCTACCACTGCTTTCATCATACCTCGGGTGTCTCCCGTTTCGATGGCGCGTGCTACATGCGTCATCGGAAGCTTGGCTACTTTTATTTTAAGTCCTTTCTTCCTGGCTTCCTGTTCTGTAATTCCTATTCTTCCTAATTGTGGATCGGTGAACATGGTATAGGGAACCATCCTGTTTTCTGTACTTTCATTTTTACTTTTCAACAGGTTATTGTATAAAATAATATAGTCGTTATAAGCAATATGGGTAAATTCCGGTCCGCCTTTTACATCGCCCATCGCATAGATATCTTTAGCAGACGTTTCCAGTTTTTCATTTACTATTATTTGGCCTCGTTCATTTACGGTAACACCTGTTAACTTGAGGTTTAGATCTTTGGTATTAGGCGTTCGTCCTGCTGAAACCAGGATATGCGAGCATTGCACTGTCCTTTCTTCTTTATTCATCTTTATTTTGACTACAATCGATCCATTCTCTTTTTTTACTTTTATAACTTCTGCATTCGTAAGAACGTCTATTTCTTCTTCCTGTAAAAACTTAAGTACTTCCCCTGCAATGTCTTCATCCTCCCTCGGGAGTAACCGGTTGTTATGTTCAAGAATAGTCACCCTGCTGCCAAAGCGACGATACATTTGCCCAAATTCCAACCCTATATAGCCTCCGCCGATAATCAGTAAGTGTTCGGGTACCTGCTGTAACTTCAGTAACGATGTAGATGTATAATAACCTGTTTCATTCAATCCTTCTATGTCTGGAATGGAAGGGTGAGAGCCAGTATCAATAAAAATTTTATCCGCAGTAATTTCTTCTTCTCCTCCTTTGCTGAGAACAACCTTCATTTTCCTTTCACCTGTAAAAGAAGCTAAGCCAAAAATCAGTTCCAGGTTTTCTGTTTTCTCCAGTCCGTTTTGTGATCCGTTTCTAAAACTTTCCACCACTTTATCCTTCCTTGAATGGATAACGTTAATATCTACACGAAATCCTTTAGTAAGTATGCCATACTTCGCCGACCCGTTAACAGTGTATGCTGTTTTTGCAGAAGCGATCATTGTTTTGGTTGGTGTACAGCCAACATTCACGCAAGTGCCACCTACTTTATCTTTTTCAACCAGGGCAGTTTTCCAGCCGTTTTTGGCCAACTTTTGGGCCAAAGGTGTGCCCCCTTGTCCAGAGCCAATTATCAAGGCATCAAAATGTTTCATCTGTTATGGAGCGTTTAATTATTATTATTTCTTGGCGGTTAGTTTATTCAATACCAGCGAACCAATTTTTTTCCCCTGATCGTAAGCATCTTTCATTGATTGGCGGTAATGTATGCCTCCATATAAGCGACTAAGAGAAACTTCATAAGCTGCATCGTCAACTTTTTTAAAGTTCCGGTCTGGCCACCCCCAACTTCTTTCTGATGAATCTTTAAACGTAGTATTTTTATAAATATCAGTAAGAATTGTAGCAGCTGCTGCTGAGATGGTAGAGTGTGCACTATTATATTCAGGAAATGGCGGTGTTTGCAAATAAGGTTGCCAGTTTACATCAATATATCTTTTAATGTAGGTTTCAGGCCGCAAAACATCAAACTTATATTTAGTAAACCAGCAACAAATAAATGCATCATATATTCCTATGCTAACTCCTGTATAAGCATATACTGTTTTGTAAAAATCTGCATTATTATTTTTAGAGATATTTCCTACAATCTCCATCCAGTGACCTACGGGAGTCATAGCTTTGGTAGCAAACATCATATGGCCGGCTACATGCAGTTTAAAAGAATTACAATCCCAAAAATTGGCAATCCATTTTTGAGTAGAATCAAGATTGGTTCCAATGTTCATTACATCTTTCGCCATTTTATAAAAAAGGCTTGATGAATCTTTACTAAAAGGAGGAAGACCCGGAGGAGGAAACATATTTGCTGAATCCATAACAAGACATCTCATGGTATTCCATAATGGCTCAATAGCATCAAAATAACCCGGAGGTGTTGGTGACCAGTGTCCTTCTTTGCCTGTAACAGTAAATCTTGTTCCTCGTGTTTGCGCATAATTGTCTTTTTTACTCCACGAGATAACTGAGTCAGCAACCTGATTTCCATATTGAACTGAATTATTAAATAATCCTTCAGGCATTCCTGAATCCTGGGCAAATGTTTTAACTGAATCAATAAGATGCTGCATTGTATCATGCGAAAAAGTAAGCTCATCACCTACCTTCATAAAGGCTATTAAAGAAGCAAAAGGATAATCAATTTTAGCATTCTTTGGTAAAGCAGGAATATTATTTAAATCCTTTACTTTTCCTGATAATGAAGTAAAATGCTTTCCTTCCTGTGCAAGTACTTCAAAAGCTGCAATATTAGAATAAGCAAAAATTCTTGATGCAACGGGTGGTGTAAAAATGTCGTAGATTATCACATAATTAAGCTCATGCATTACTGCTTCATACAAAAAAGGATTATGGAATACTTTTACATAATCATAATGTTTTTGACGGCATGTCATCTGGGTTAGACATAATGATAACAGTATAACGAAATACAGTATCTTTTTCATTAACAAGCGTTGTTTATTTGGCTTTAATTGTACTTGAGTCAGGATCTTTGTTTACTTGTTTTTTTATTTCGGAGTTAAAACTATCTATCCTTATAAGTTCACCCACGCTATCATTTTGAATATTTACATGCTTTTTAATTTGCTGTAATTGCTCTTTTTGTTTATCAGCATTATTACATGAAAAGACAAAGATTAAAAGCGATATTAATATTTTATGCATGGATAATTTCTCATGTACTTTAGAACTAATAAGTCTATTTATGCAAATTTAAATAATTGTTACTAAAGTTTTCTTAACATTGATCTATTATCCTAAATAATAAAAATTATTGCCAGGATTTCAACACTATTACGACTAAAAAATTTATGACTAAAAGTAAATATGACATTATAGTAATTGGATGTGGCTCAGGTGGGCTAAGTGTGGGTCTTTTTATGAATAAAGCTGGCTTTAAAGTATTAATGGTTGAAAAAACAGACGAACATATCGGAGGAGAATGTTTAAATGATGGTTGCGTTCCAAGCAAGGCTTTAATTCATGTATCAAGAATTACACATCATGCACAGGAAGCCGGAAATTTTGGTGTAACTCAAACAGGAAAAATAGATATACAAAAAGCAATTAAATATGTGTATGAGAAACAAAATATAATACGGGTGCATGAAAATGCAACATGGATGCGGGAGCAAGGCATAGATGTAGAATTGGGAGAGGCCAATTTTACAGCCAAAAACGAAATTGAAGTTGACGGAAAAAGATTCCAGGGAAAAAAAATTATAATTGCTACAGGCTCTAAGCCGAGGAAACTAAAGGTGCCGGGGACCACTATTGGCATTATAAACAAAGATTAGAAGTTGTTTATTCATTAAAGTAAAAGGTTTAGATATTGTAAATTTTTTTGAGAAATTCCAGGTATCTCTGCATAAGACATGGTTTGTCTGCTATGTTTCCAAACTTTGCCAGGTCTTTTGAATGGTAATAATGTTCGCTCATATTTTTAATCTTAATGGTAACAATAATGCCACAAAAACTGTGGCATTATTACAATTGAGATATTGATTAATGATTACATTTTTTCTTTCATTTCCATTTTCATTTTCATCTTTGCTTTCATAATTTTTTCGAGAAGTTCTTTACTGACTGCGTTTTTGTCGACAAAACCTGTGCCTCCTTTAGGTACGGTAAACTGGAAAGATTTCATGTAGGGAGATGTCTTTTTTTCCAGAACAAATTCTTTAATTGCGTTTGCATAAAACTCCCTCGCAGCCTGTACTGTTTTTTTACCGGTGATAACATCGTTGGCAAGATTTAAAGCCAGGAAATTTGCTCCTTCTAAATCACATTTAGCCGATATTTCACCGTCAGTTCTATGCACACTCACACTGCCATCATATTCTGCCAGATCACTAAATTTATTTGCCGGAACTTTATAATCAATTACCTGTTCCATTACGTCGGTGTGATCTACAGGGAATATATGCTTGGTTTCCACGTCATAGATAGTGGTTTTTTTCCAGGGACCATTATTGTACCAAACCAGCATGTGAGGTGTAGTTTCATTTGGCTTACCATATTTATCCATCATATCCTTTGCTGCCATTTGTGATGCTTCGGGCCAGCTTTTTAAATCCGGCATCATCATTTTATCCATCGGCATTTTGTCTTTTTCCATTGGCATCTTGTCCATTGACATTTTATTTTTATCCGCAGGCATTGTGGTATCCTGCGCATTAACCTGTTGGGATAAAAGCGCTGTAAATGCTATTACTACAGACAGCATCATTTTTTTACGTTTCATTTTTAATTTTTTTAATTTTTTATACTTTGAATTACTAATAGTTGATAGCCAATTCCCATGCCACATGACAATCTGCAATAAATGTTTTATAAATACTATTGGGATATAAACTGGTTTAGCACTTTACATTTTCTTATACATTGGACAGTCAGGACCGCAAACATGCCCTTTCTGACCATGAGAGATCAGTGCTACTTTGCCATGAATACAAGAGATAAGCAAGGTTGTAATTTTTCGGAAGGGTATTTTAAAGTTGTCAACTATTTTTCAAAGTATTTACTGAATCTCTTCCTGTATGCGTTTGTTCAGGAACAAAACATTGACCATGACATCCCCTGTTCAATATCCCCTGGATTATGAAAATACTTCCGAATAAAGCCGGCATCCATTCTTTATAATAAATAGCTACTCCCATAAAAAATAATCCAACTGATATTCTAAGCCAGCGATTAAAAACAGCTACAGTTTTATTAGTCATAATCACAATTTATTGTTTTATAAATTTTCCAGTTTTCACTTCTCCCTGCTCATTCAAAACCTGCAACCAATAATAACCTGGAGGTAAACCACTCGTCTGCAAACTATAATAAGATAGCCCTTTAGGAACCTGAAGTTTTATCGTTTTTACACTTACCCCACTTTGATTTATAATCGTAGCATAAAAAGTTTTATTATCTGCACTTGATAAAGTGAAATTTGCAGATGAAGTAACAATTGTTGGATAGATAGAAATTAGGTCAAATCCCTTTTCTTTAAGATATACACGTCTTACCGCAGAATTATAAAACTTACCATCTATATTACCAACATTAATCCTGTAAAAAACATTGCCCTGATTAGTACTTGAACTGTCGGTAAAGTCAAAAGGTTGCTGACAACGAAGCCTATCTGCCGTAAAAGAACTTATTGTAGTGAACTCTTTACCGTTAGCCGATTTTTGAATCTGGAAGTTTGCATATTGCAAAAAGCAAACTGTTTTCCAATGCAGCTTTGTAATATTATTAGAAACACTTATATCAAAAGATGAGAGCCGTACTGTGTAATATGAACTGTCGCTCTGGGCTGAAGCTATTTGGCTTGCTATTATTAAAACAGATATAGCTAATACTTTTTTCATACACTAAATTTGGGTAGAATAAACTAGTTTCTTTTATGATTAGGTTTTATGGTTCTTGCTACTTCCATTTTAAAAAGGATACATTATAGCTGGATGAGTTTAGTTGTGATTATCGCTTCCAGCTCTTCGGTATTCTCAACAGCAGCTATAGCATTAAATTTTTTTTCAATTAACTCATCAATTAACCGGCTTTGCTTCAAATAATTTCTACAACCTGAACACATGGCGGTGTGCATGTGCAGTTGCATTGTTTTTAATAAACCTAACGGAACATTTTCTTTCATTTCCATAAGCTCTGTTGCCTTTACACAAGACAACATCATTGCATTCATTATATTCATACAAACTTTTTAAGCATGAGAAGTTCGGGTATAATTTTCTGATTGTACTGCATAAGCAGGAACTACTAATGCCACTAAAATGCCATACACCAGATGACCAATTAATGAACCTAGCATCATTAACATCATATTATCCTGCGGCATTGGCATTGGCATCATCTTTCCGATTATAAACAGCATTACCTGGGCAAAGATAAAAACGGCAAATCCGAACAAGCTGCCTTTTAAAAATTTACTATTAATATGCACTTTTGGATTAAACCAGTACACATACGCAGCAGCAAAAATAACTCCTATCATAAAGTGCATCAGATAGCCAACCATTATTGGTACTCCCATCATACCTGAAAGCATTTCTGCCGGGTTCATTTTAGGGAAGCCCATCATTGGTGCTAAGAATGTAAAGCCTGTCATTACAGCTGTGGCTACCATGCCTGCAACAAGGAATTGTGCAATTTTACTTTTCATAATAAATAATTTTATTTGATGATTAGTCGCATTGTCAGGTAATTCCTGACAAACTATTTTTTGCATTAACGTTTAAACCATTTAAGCTCCAAACAGTTTCTTAGCTGAAGTTTTGCCCGGTGGATGATCTGCCAGAAGTTGGAAGTGGTGATTTCTAATTCAGCGCAGATGATATTGCTATTATGCTCCTCCAAAAATTTCAACTGCACTGCGGACGACCATTTTTGAGGAAGTTTTTCAAAGCAATTATGTAATGCTTTTGAAAATTCAGGATTGTCCAATAATTCTTTTTCATCGCCCCAGTTCGTTGGTCTGTATTCCGGTTTCCAGCGATGATCTTCATCAAAAAAGGTATCAATGAAATCAGAGCCAAGCTCAATATTCTGTTTATATTTTGAACGATAATAATCGGCAATCTTATATTTGAGTATCGAAAAGAGCCATGTTTTCACATTGCTTTTGCCTTTATAATTTTCATAGGATTGATAAGCAGAAAGAAAAGTATCCTGTACTAAATCTTCTGCAACTTCTTTTTGGGGCACTTTGGCAATGGCATAACTATATAAATCTTTAGTGTATGTTTTAACCAAGGAGATTATATCGCTATTATTGACAATCATAGTTTATTATCTGATAGCATTATCAAATGACTGTGTAGAATTTTTTTCTTTTTACAATACCAATTGCATAATTGCAATTCCATTCTGTCTATAAATGTCTCAATTTACACCCCAGATGATAATGCTTCAATTTGAAACATTATTATTTCATAAGTTTTTTGTTTTTATTAGCAGCAATTATAGTTACCAATAGGGCTGCTGCTCCTAATACAGCACAAATTACAAAGCCCCACTGCAAACCTAATGCCTGTGAAATTGCCCCCATCAGCAAAGGACCTATCATATCACCTAATTCTTTAAAAGAGCCTGCCACACCCATTGTTGCACCCATTTCGTTTTCTTTTGCCAATTTGCTTACCAAGGCATCAGAATTTGTCCATATAACACCAATGCCTATGCCAGCTAGAATACAAGTGATAATTAATAATGTGCCTGTTACAAAAGGTATGGCTGCAGTTGAAATAACCGATAGTAACATTCCTAAACGCAGTATTAAAATCTGGTTATATTTATCAGCCAACCAACCGGCAACAGGCTGCACTAATAAATAAGAAACAGTTGTTACTGAAAGTAACAAGCCTGTATTGAAAGGATTATAACCTAATTGGTGAATGCGAACGGGTAAGAAGCCAAAGAGTATGCCCACAAAAAACATATTGATAACAATGATTAAAAACCAAGGTGCCAACGTTTTATTTTTAAAAACCACAAATAGTGATTTGAAAGAAAAATTATCATCGTCATCATCAAAAGCTGCACTGCCCTTTTGCTTATCGGCGGGTAATGTAAAGGCAAGCAACAAAGCGATAAAACCAATTCCTGCACAAGCATAGAAGATACCTCCAAAATTTGACTTCATTACAATTGCACCACCAATGACAGGACTAACAACATAGCCTAATCCTTTTATTGCATTGTAAATACCAAAGGCTTTGCCTTTATTGTCTTTGTATAATGTACCCACCATTGCAAGCGATACGGCGGAAAGTGCTGCACCACCTAACCCTTGTAAAAAGCGGACAACTATTAATAATTTTGGTGGAACGAAAGGATATAACAACGATGCAAGAATAAAAATAATGATGCCGAGGTAAAGTGCTTTCTTCATTCCCTTTTTATCTGCCAAGCCGCCAAACACAGGTTTAGCAACAATCTCCGCAAAGTCATAAATGGCAATCAGTAACCCTATCATGGTTAAACCGATGCCGACTTTCTCTGCATAGAAGGGAAGATTTACCGCCACTATATGAGCACCAAATGAGGTGGCAAAGCCAAGAAATCCAAGCACAAAAGCCCACTTCAAAGATGTTTTCATCCTTCTTACTATTTTAAAATTTCAATTTTAGTTATTGGATGAATTTCTGGCCAGCCGTTATGTGTATCAATAACTAAGCTGCCTGTTACTTTTACATGCTCACCCAATTTTGGAATTTGTATTTTATTGATATAGCCATTGCAGGTATTACCAACTTTTGCTAACGTAACCTTATTTGCACAAACTGCTTCTATAACAAGGTCGCCCTGTTTTTTCTTTGTGTTCTTTTTAGTGAGCAAACCTTCCTGACCGTTATCGAGTTTTAAAAGCATGTGCTGGTCACCGTCTTCATCTGCACTGCTTTCTTCTATCACACCTGTAACGGTTTTGCATATATCGGTTACTTGTAATCTTTCCCGATTATAAACGTATTTCCAAAGTGAAGTATCGCAATCAATAGCTGTATTATTGTCCTGTACATTTTGCGTCTGGTCTGTTGAAGTTGTTTGTTCTTCCTTATCTTTTTTCTTATGCTTTTTTTCTTTTTTTTCTTCACAAGAAGAAAAACTGATTATCAATACAAGGCTCATTATTGCAGGAAAGAGAATTGACTTTATCATATTTAAGAGTTTAGGGTGTGTTTGTTACAATTGAGATGGTAAACGAGTTATAATTAAGGCTAACAGGCAAGACCCTGAAAGCTTTTGATATCGCCTCCTGCTTTTACACATTGATTGCTATTCTTGCAGAACCTTTTTTTAATGGACGTACCTGCCATTGGTTAAGACAAAGCCCTTCTGAAAATATGAGCACTATTCCTCCATCCTGCAATATCTGGTTGCACCGTTCAAATGCTGTATCATTTAACGCTAAATATTCTTTTCCTTCTCTTAGCGGTAAATGGGGATGGCTTTTAGAGCTGTAAGAATTTTTTTTGCTATAGGATTTTTAAAGGCATCTCCCCGGGCTAAAAAGTGTACCGGACTTTTAACAAAGCGCCTAATAATACTGCGTCAAAAAAAGAATTGGGATGATTGCAGGCTAATAGTAAAGGACCTTTTTCATTAAGTTCGTTCCTGTTACTAATAACAATTTTACGACAAAAAAATAACAGCCCTAACCTTACCCAAGATTTTATAAAATAATACAACTTATCAATTTAAACAGTAAGGTAGGGAAATCAACTCATCATATCTCTTTAAGTCAGCAGCATCTGCATTTAATTTGAGGCAGTGAATGATAAGAGCAACAGGCAGTGGGTTGCCGAAGGGCCTGACAGTAAAACCATCTGCTAGAAACCGGAAATTACGATTTCGCATTTCCGGCAGATTATAACAGGCTAATTTCAGGTAAGGAGATGGTTAGAATTAAAGAGGAATAGAATAATATTTAAAGATATTTGTCAGGTATTGATGGGTGTTACGACTAATTGAAATAGAGCGTCAAATAACAGCATACGAACTGCTCCTTAAATTTTTTATATGAACTTAATGAATGCTATAATGTTGTCTTGTGTAAAGGCAACAGAGCTAATGGACATGAAGGAGTTTGAAAGACTAAGTTTTATAAACAATCTGCAATTGAAGATACATACATCCATGTGTTCAGGTTGCAGAGATTATATGAAGCAGAGTAAACTGATTAACGAATTGCTAAATAAAAGCCGGAGTACATCCGTTATTGTTGAAAATACTAAAGAGCTGGAAGAGCCAAACACTACAAAACTCACCCGGCTTTAATGTATCCTCGTAAAACGAAAGTAGAATGCCTAAAAGTGACACAGCCATTGTAATGAAGTCCTGGGTCGAAGCATTTTCTGGTAAAATGTATTTGTGGACTTTATATAAAACAAACAGTAAGGAAACCGCTGAAGACTTGGTGCAGGATACTTTTTTAGCTGCTTTTCAATCTATCGAAAAGTTTGAAGGTAGAAGTGAACCAAAAACCTGGTTATTCAGCATTCTTAATAACAGAATTGCTGAACATTTTAGAAAAGCTTATCGCAACCCCACCATTAATGAAAGTGATAGAAGTGTTGATACAGAAGTATCTTTATTTGACACTTTCTTCGATAGCGATGGTAATTGGAAAAAAGAACAGCGGCCCACGGCAATGTGTAAGATTTGTGCTGACATTTGCGATGCTTGTGCAGATGAGTGCAGTAAGCATGAGAACAGCCACTGCAAAGAATGTGCAGAGGCTTGCAGAAGATGTGCAGAGGAATGCCGGAGAATGGTAGCTTAAATCGCTCTCGCAGGTAGCATAGAAAAGCCACAGATGATTTTCCTATCTGTGTTCATAGGTGTTATCTGTGAGCAAAAAAATGTTGATGCAACAACTCTTTAAAGCAAAAGATTTTTTAATATCAAAAGGTATTGACAAACCGGCAATCGGAATTGTATTAGGTACAGGTATGCACCGGCTTCTGAATTTGATACATGTTAAGCAAACTATACCTTATTCAGCAATACCAGGATTTCCTGTTTCTACCGTTGAGTTTCATAAGGGTAATCTTATTTACGGAACTATAGGGGATAAAGAGATTCTTGTCATGCAGGGACGACTTCATTTCTATGAAGGTTATTCTATGCAGCAAATTGTATTTCCTATAAGAGTGATGAAACTATTAGGAGTACAATATCTTTTTTTATCAAATGCTGCGGGAGGAATCCATCCTGATTTTAGAAAAGGTGATCTCGTATTAGTAGATGATCATATTAATTTACAAACCGGCAATCCCTTAACCGGAAAAAGCTTTGATGAATTAGGCTCACGTTTTCCCGATATGAGCGAACCTTATGATCCTCCGCTAAAAGAACTTTTGTAACAAAAAGCAAATGAATTAAACATTAAGCTGAAGAAAGGTGTGTATGCATCTGTTAATGGTCCAAATCTTGAAACCAAAGCAGAATATCGCTATCTAAAAATTATTGGCGCAGATATGGTTGGCATGTCAACTGTCCCTGAAGTAATTGCTGCCAACCATATGCGGCTTCCTTGTGCTGCCATTTCGGTTATTGCTGATGTATGCAATCAGGATAACCTATAGCCGGTGAATATTTAGGAAATAATTGCAGTAGCAGGAAAGGCAGATGAAAAGCTATCGGGTCTATTATGTGAAACGATAAAAGAATTAAAATGAAACAGGCGCTTTTGATTTTTTCGAAGAATTTAATATACGGAAAAGTAAAAACAAGACTTGCAGCTACTGTAGGTAATGATGTAGCCTTATCTGTTTATCTTCATCTTTTAAACCATACAGTTGCTGTTACCAATTATCTTCCTGTTGATAAAATCGTTTTTTATTCAGACTATATTGAAGAGCAGGATGTCTGGGATTATAAAGTTTACAAAAAGCAATTGCAGTCAGGAAATGATTTAGGCAAAAGAATGCAAAATGCCTTTGCTTATGCATTTACTCAAGGATATGAAAAGGCAGTTATCATTGGTAATGATTGCCTCGAAATTAACCCGGCAATTATTATGAATTCCTTTGTCTATTTAAATAACGATGATATAGTAACAGGTCCTGCAAAGGATGGAGGTTATTATTTATTGGAGATGAAAAAGCTGCATTCTCAATATTTGAAAATATAAGCTGGAGTACAAAGGAAGTCTTAAATCAAACAATAGCTATTTGCGAAAGCCTTAAACTTTCACTGCATCTGCTACCCGAGCTATCTGATATAGATGATGAAGATGATTTTAAAAAAGTGCAGGAACAATTGTTATTAATAAAAGAAGGTGAAGTATGATTAGTGTTATCATTCCAACATATAATGAGGAGGCACATATAAAAGCTACTGTTCAACGACTATGGGAATACGATCAAACCAATTTGATTAAAGAAATAATTATAGCGGATGGTGGAAGCACAGATGATACAGTTACGATAGCAAGAGCTGAAGGTGTAAAAGTAATAGTTAGTCCTAAAAAAGGAAGGGCAGCCCAAATGAATTATGGCGCACAGCATGCCACAAGTGAAATACTTTATTTCCTTCATGCAGATACATTGCCCCCTAAAGGTTTTACTTATGATATTGTAAGCGCAATTAATGCCGGATATAGTGCCGGTTGCTACATGCTATCCTTTGACTACGATCATTGGTTTTTAAAAGCAAACTGCTGGTTCACTCGCTTCGATGTAGATACCATTCGTTTTGGTGACCAAAGCTTATTTGTAACGAAAGAAAAGTTTTTGGAGGTTGGAGGTTTTTGTGAAAAAC
>JAABUN010004960.1_pt1 | contig 17215 bp, 12 predicted proteins | sample 5559311 | NCBI WGS metagenome assembly JAABUN01 (sample SAMN10711877, study PRJNA513370) | rock metagenome | isolation source: Antarctica rocks | place: Antarctica: Victoria Land, Siegfried Peak sud
CGTCAATCACCACGTAGGCCGTTACAATGAAGTCGCTGTCCATGCGCCCCTCCCCTCGCGAATCCGGTGCCTCAGCAACACCATTCTCGACGGGAGCCGCATGGGCGGCAACTAGCAATCAGGGTAAATGGAACCACATCGACACGATGGGGCCGCACCGACCGCAAGAGTATTCGGGATGGATCAGCGGGGCGGCGTGCGGAGTATAGCGCGGAATGGCGTGGTCGGTGCAGCGCCCCGCGTGGCACCGATCGTCCCGCTCGTCGGGTCCGATCGAGCAGACCTCGCACATCCTCGCGCCCGCCGCCTCGCCCGCGCCGCCCCCGCGCCATCCTGCAAACCTGAAATGCAAGAACAAACCTACTTTGCAGCAACACTATTTCCTTATTGGGATACCTGAAAAAACCTTTGCGCGCACTTGGGACGACCCTATCGGTAGACCTACTTTCCGTCTCTATCCGCCTCGCTCTGACCGCGTTCGCCACCGCCTGCAACCGCGCGCCCTGCGTCGGGTTCGGGTTGGGGCGACACCGCCTGGAGGGGTAGCGTGAAAGAGAAGGTCGCGCCCGCGCCGGGGACACTCTCGACCCAGAGCCGCCCGCCGAGCCGCTCGATGATCTGACGGCTGATCGGGAGTCCGAGGCCGGTCCCTTGTGGCTTCGCGGTCAACGTATCGCCGCCCTGACGGAACTTCTCGAAGATCGCCGCCTGCTGCGCCAGCGGGATACCGGGGCCACTATCGCGCACCTCCACACGCGCCTCGCGCCCGGCGATGCAGAGTCGCACGACGATCCGTCCGACCCCCTCGCGGTCGGAGAACTTGGCCGCGTTGGCGAGGAGATTCAAGAGTACCTGCACGACCCGATCGTGGTCGGCGATAACGGGCGGGACGTGTGCCGGGATGTCGATCGCGATCCGCGCATGATGTTCCTCGAAGAGACTGCCCGTCGCCGCCACCGCTTCCTCGATCGTCGCGCGCAGATCGACCGTCGTGATTCGCCATGCGGCGTTGCCCGACTCGATCTTGGCCAGGTCGAGCACCTGATTGATTAAGCGTGTCAGCCGCTCGCTTTCCTTGATGATGATTTGCAGGTAGCGCTCGCGCTGCTCGGCGGCCAGGTCGGGGTTATCGTGGAGGATTTCGGAAAATGCGCGAATCGAGGTTAATGGTGTGCGCAACTCGTGGGTTACCGTGGCGATGAAGTCGTCTTTCAGGCGGTCGAGTTCGCGGAGTTGCTCGTTGGCGGCGCGCAATCCCGTCGTCGCCTCCTCCAGCTCGCGCGATTTCTGCTCGAGCTGTCGGCTGTAGGCGATCGTTTGCGATGCCTCATCGAGGATGTGCAGCACCTCGTCGAAGCCTGGCGGCTCCTCCTCGACCGTGGAGGCGATCAGCACGCGGGCTGAGGCCACGCCGATGGTGCCGGCCAGCGTGGTCTCGGCCCACTGGACCAGTTCGGCGTCGCCGCGCAACCGACCGGGCGAGGCGAACCCGTGCGCGCGCGCATAGGCCGAGAACGCCTCGTCCGCCCGTTCGGTGCCCAGGAAGCGGGCGAGCAAATGGCGCAATTCGCCGGTCTCGGCAACCCCGCGCCAGCCGCGCAACCCGGCATCCGGCGTCTCCTGGAAGGCATCGACGAACCGGGCCACCTGACGTCGCTCGTCCGCGTCTTGCTCGCCCCAGAGCGAAACGCCGACGTAGCCGCCGACATTGGCGAGCATACTCCAGAAGAGGGCATGGGCGTTCGGCTCAAGGCCGCTCAGGCCGAAAAGGGCCTGCGGGCGCAGCAGCGTCACGCCGAGCGGCCCCTGATCGAGGAAGGCACGCGGCCACCAGCCCGATTGCACGAAAGAAGGGCAGAGCAGCGTGTAGGCCCAGACGGCGAAGCCCGCGCCGAGGCCGCAGAGCGCCCCACGCCGCGTCCCCCCTTTCCAGAAGATGCCGCCCAGGAGGGCCGGGGCGAACTGGGCCACCGCCGCGAAAGAGACCAAGCCGATCGAGACGAGCGCGTAGACCTCGCCGGCGAGCCGAAAATAGAGATAGCCGAGGAGCAGCACGGCGACGATCGCCCCGCGACGGATGAGCAGCAACAAGCCGGTGAGATCGCGTTGCTCATCGAGGCGCGCACGCCCCAAACGGAGCAGCGCGGGCAGGACCAGCGAATTGGCGATCATGGTGCTGAGCGCGATCGTCTCGGCGATCACCATCCCGGTCGCGGCGGAGAGGCCGCCGAGGAAGACCAGGAGCGCCAGGCCCTGTTGCCCCGCGACCATCGGGAGCGTCAGGACGAAGGTGTCCGGATCGACCGTGTCGCCGAACCGCAGCAACCCGCCGAGGGCGATCGGGAGGACGAACAGATTGATCGCGAGCAGGTAGAGCGGGAAGAGCCAGGTGGCGCGACGCAAATGCTGCTCGTCGACGTTCTCCACCACCGCGAGTTGGAACTGGCGCGGCAAGCAGAGGACCGCCAGCATCGAGACGATGGTGAGCGCCGTCCAACTTCCCCAGCCCTCGGGGCCACGGATCGTCAGCATCGCGGCGAGTTCGGGCAAGCCCTGCGCGCGGGCGACGAGGTCCCCGAAGCCGTCGTACAGCCCGAAAGTGACGAACAGCCCGACGGCCAGGAAGGCGACGAGCTTGAAGATCGACTCGAAGGCGATCGCCGCCACCATCCCCTCGTGCCGCTCGGTGGCATCGAGGTGCCTGGTGCCGAAGACGATGGTGAACGCGGCGAGTAGCAACGCGACATAAAAGGCCGTATCGGTCGCCAGCGCGATCTCGCCCGATGGGGCGCGCGTGGCGATGTCGGGATAATGGAGCAGGACGGTGATACTGGTCGAAACGGCTTTCAGTTGGAGCGCGATGTAGGGCACCACGCCCAGGGTGGCGATGATGGTCACGAGCCCGCCGATGGCCGCGCTTTTCCCGTACCGCGCGGCGAGAAAGTCGGCGATCGAGGTGATGCGGTTGGCCTTGCTGATGCGGACGATCTTGCGCAGGATGAGCCAGGAGAGCGCGGCCATCAGGGTCGGACCGAGATAGATCGTCAGGAACTCCGCGCCCCGGCTTGCCGCGCGACCCACGCTGCCGTAAAAGGTCCAAGAGGTGCAGTAGACCGCCAGTGAGAGGGCGTAGACCGAGGGGCGGCTGATGACGCTGCGCCCGCTATCCGCCCGGCGATCGGCCCACGAGGCGAGCGCGAAGAGGCCGCCCAGATAGACGAAGGCGCTGAGGAGGATCACCCAACCCTGGAGCATCGCTCGCCCTGCTTCGAGACTAGCGGCCCCGCTCCGCGATCAGGGCGAGCAGCGCGATCAGCCCACCCCAAGCGACGAAGAGATAGGCGTAAAGGAGGGGAATCCCCGCGACGGTATGCAGGCTGTTGAAGATCGACAGGAGCGGATAGTTGAGCAACAGGGTCGCGAGGATCGCCAGGGCGATCAGCCGCTGCGCGCGCCTGCCCCGCCTCATCAACTCCTCCGCGTGCGATCCCACGCCCGGACCATGGCCGGGTCGGCGCTAGGTGCGCAACGTGTCTGCCTGTGGCTGGTGGCCCCTGCTGCCGGGCGGTTCTTCGGCTACGCAGCATGAACGGTGGAGTATAGCAGCGTCATATGGATCTCGCCGCCCGGTATTGAGCGCAGGGTGCGGTTCAAACGTTTGCGCGGGGGGGTGCGGCGCGGTGGCAGGCGGTTGAGGCCCCGCTGCGCTCTGCCACCACCGCGCCTCGGGGTGCGGCGGCACCACGAAACCCGCCTGCGCGGGTTAGGACCGTCGCCGGGGCATCGCCTCCTCACCCATGAAGATGGGGTTCGTCGCCCGCAGGCCCCGAGGTGCGGTTTCAACCGCCCGCCACACTGGTGACGCCACGCGCCTCCGCCGCGCAAAACGTTGAACTTCATCCAGAAGCGCGGTATGCACGGCGCTGTATGTTTACGCGCCAGCAACGTTCGTTAACCGATCTGGCAACGTCGCTGTGCTATCGTGCCGCTACACGACGCGGTCCGCCGGATGTGCCCCGATCCCTGGGGCATGACCAAGGCGCACCTTCTTGTGAGCCGCTGGGGGGCGGCGTGGCGAGGATGCGCGACCCCATAGCCTACACAGGGGAAGGACCGCTCGCGACTTCACCGCTCGCACACTGTTGTGCCCGAAGACACACCGTTGTGGCCATCGGCGCGCCCGAGAGGATCGGAGGCGTTCTTGTCGTCAGTCGTCGTCGCTGTAGGAGGGGTGCATGTCCGGGCAGGCACAATCATTATCCCCGTTGAACTCGAAAGAGCGCCTTGGCGAGACCAGCATCTTCCAGGTCATCGGGGCATCCGCCGTCGGCACGATGATCGAGTGGTACGACTTCTACATCTTCGGCAGCCTGGCGACGGTGATCGCGACGCAATTCTTTCCGAAGAACAATCCCACCGCCGCGCTGCTCTCGACGCTGGCAGCCTTCGCGGCTGGTTTCGCCGCCCGGCCTTTCGGCGCGCTCTTCTTCGGGCGCATCGGCGACCTCGTCGGTCGCAAGTACGCCTTCCTGGTCACGCTGCTGATCATGGGTGGCGCGACATTCCTGATCGGCGTGCTGCCCGGCTACGAGACCATCGGGATCGCCGCGCCGATCATCCTGGTCACGATTCGCATCTTCCAGGGCCTGGCGCTCGGCGGCGAATACGGCGGCGCGGCAACCTACGTGGCGGAACACGTACCCGATAAGCGGCGCGGCTTCTACACCAGCTTCATCCAGACAACCGCCACGCTTGGCCTCTTCCTGTCACTGATCGTGATCCTCGCGGTGCGCGAACTGGTCTTCCGGGACAACATCGCCGCCTGGAACTCCTGGGGCTGGCGTATCCCGTTCCTGCTGTCGATCTTCCTGGTGGCGGTCTCGCTCTTCATCCGTCTGCGGCTGCGCGAGTCGCCCCTCTTCACCCAGTTGAAGGATTCCGGCCAGTCTTCCAAAGCGCCGGTGACCGATAGCCTGGGCAGCAAGAGCAAGTGGCAGACGATCCTGCTGGTCCTCTGGGGCGCGGCGGCGGGGCAGGCGGTGGTTTGGTACACCGGCCAATTCTACGCACTCTCGTGGCTCCAGGGCGCGAAGACGGCCAACGTCTCTTTCGTGGACGCCAATGTCATCATGGCGGTGGCGCTGGCGCTCGGGACCCCCTTCTTCATCGTCTTCGGTTCGCTCTCCGACCGGATCGGGCGGAAGCCGATCATGATGGTCGGGAATTTCCTCGGCGCGCTGCTGACCTTCCCGCTGTTCCGGCTGATGTACCACTTCTCGCCGCTGAACAACAATTACAACCCTGTCCTGATCACGCTCTGCGTCTTCACGCTCGTGCTGCTGGTGACGATGGTCTACGGCCCCATCGCCGCCTTCCTCGTCGAGTCCTTCCCGTCGCGGGTCCGCTACACCTCGGTCTCGTTGCCGTACCATATCGGTAACGGCTATTTCGGCGGATTCCTGCCCCTGATCGCCACGGCGGTCGTCGCGGCGGCGCAGACGCGCCCCGATCTGGCGGACGTCGCCCGCTACATGGGCCTGATCTTCCCGATCACCGTCGCGACGATCACCTGCGTCGTCGGCACACTCTTGCTGCGCGAGACGAAGGATAATTCGATGGATCTGCAGGAGAGTAATCAGATCGGGTACAGCCCGGTCATCTTCGGCGGTCTCGTCGGCTTGAGCGCGATCACCCTGATCCTGGCGGATCAATTGCTGCTGCCGCAACTCGACGCGACAAACACGTCCAGCCTCAAGATCCAGACGTTCTTCCGGGTGCTGGCGATCATCGTGCTGGTGGTGAGTGTCGCCTTCGGCCTCACGCGCCGTCGGCGCGATGTCCCCGGACTCGCGGAGATGGGCGACGACTAATCCGCCTGCGGCCACGGGCCCACCTCGCGACAGCCCGGCGGAGAGGAGTGACCCGGCCCCGGCGCGCAACTGCGCGCCGGGGCCGGGTCGTCGCGCCGGGCGTCGTCGAGGTTCGGCGCGTTGTTCGCCGGGAACGCTTCGGCTATAGTCCAGCAGCGTGTCGACCATGGTGTCGGAAGGGCGCATGGGGCAGCCGGATGAAGATCCTGGTCGTGGACGACGATCCGCACATCCTGGAGGCGTTGACGGTCAGCCTGCAATTGCAGTGGCCCGACAGCGACATCATCGCCGTGGGCGATGGCGAGGCCGGGCTGGCGGCATTCCACGCGCACGATCTCGACGTCGTGGTACTCGATGTGATGATGCCCCGCCTGAATGGGTTCGATGTCTTGCGCGCCATCCGTCGGACTTCCGCTATCCCGGTGATTATCCTCACCGCGCGCGACGAGGATTTCGCCGAGGTGCGCGGCCTGGAACTCGGGGCGGACGACTATCTGGTCAAGCCCTTCAGCCCGCTCGTGCTCTTGGCGCGGGTTCGGGCCGTCCTGCGGCGGGCGGAACAGGGGACCGGCGGGCGTGCGGCGCACGACTTCAGCGCCGCCGGGCTGACAATCGATCTCGATAGTCATGCGGTGACCCTGGATGGCGCCCCGGTCAAGCTCACCCCGGTAGAATTTAAACTCCTGGCCCATTTTGCCCGGAATGTCGGTCGCCTCCTGCCCCACCAGGCGCTGCTCGATGCCGTCTGGGGCGCGGATTACCTCGCCACGACCGATTATCTGAAAGTTTTCATCAGCCGCCTGCGAGCCAAGCTCGAACCGCCCGGCTCTCCCCATTTCATCGAAACGGAGCGGGGCCTCGGGTATCGCTTCGTTCGACCGACGCAAGGGGCGCGCGCGCCGCGCCCCGAAGCCTGAGGCGCGCGATCGCGGCGTCAGAGTAGCCGATACTCCCCAGCCTCTATCCCCCTATTCTCCCATACCCGGCGCAAGTGTCCGCCGCTACACTGGATACGGTGGCGGCGGATGTGTTCGCTTGGCCGATAGCTCGCGCGAGCATCGTCGAGTATCGCGTCGTTCTCCGCGAAAGCCATCCGCGAAAGCCATCCGGGAAAGGAGACCGCCGACTGCCCCCACCTCGCGCGCACAGGCGACAGGCGGGAGCCCTATGGCGAACGTGATGACAGCACAGCATGACCCGCTGATCGGGATGAAACTGGGGCGCTTCCAGATCGAAGCGCTGTTGGGGCGCGGGCCGTCTGCGGCGGTGTACCGGGCGATCGACTCGGTCGTCGGCCGCCCGGTGGCGATCAAGGTCCTCGACCGTGCCGCGCAGCGCGATCCGGTGACCGTGGCCGCCTTCCTCCGCGACGCGGAGACGCTGGCACGGCTCAGTCACCCCCAAATCCTCGCGATTTACGAGGCCGCCGAGCGCGATAGCCTCGTCTACATCGCGCGCCAGTACACTGATGGCGGCACGTTGCGTGGCCTGTTGCATGAGGTCGGCACGTTGTCGGTCCCGGAAGCGCTCGCGCTTCTGCGTCCGATCGCGACCGCGCTCGACTATGCCCATCGTCAGGGTTTCGTCCACGGCAACCTGCGTCCGGCGAATATCCTGCGGACGACCGACAATCAGATTTTCCTCACCGATTTCGTCGTACCGGGCAAGGAACGGGCGACCGGCAGCGCCGCAACAACGGTGATCAGCGCGATCGACGCGCCGGAATACGCCTCCCCCGAGCAGGTGCGCGACATCTGGGGCGCTCCCAGCAGCGACCTCTACGTCCTCGGCATCATCATCTACGAGGCGTTGACCGGTCGCCCGCCCTTCCAGATCGGCCAGACGGGCGAGAACGCCCGGAACGTCCTGACCCGCCACCTCCAGTCCGCGCCGCCCGCGCCGACGAGCTTGAATCCGCTGCTTGGCCCGGCGGTGGAGGCGGTCCTGCTGCGCGCCCTGGCGAAACGCCCCGAAGATCGCTACGCGACCGGTGGGGCGCTCCACTATGCCTTCAATGAAGCGTATGAGCAGGACAGCGCCACTCCCCGCGCGCAGCCCATTATCGTCGGTAAGGAGCGCGTGCCCGCCGGTGAGGCGGGGCGCACGCCGAAGACGGGGGTGCCCGAGACGTCGCCACCGCGCGCGCGCGAGGTGGCACCCGCCCCGCCTGGCGTGCCGCCGCGAGCCGCTGCGGGCGCACTCGCCGCCGCCGCGCCCCTTGCCGCCGCGCCCGTCGTCGCCCCTGTGGCGGTGCCGGCGCAGGAACGGCAGGCCACGGAGGCTGTGCCTGTCGCGCCGCTCCCCGCGAAGACCATGGTGATGGAGCGCGAGCCGCAGTCGACGACGATTGTGGCGGGGCGGGGCACCGCCGCCCGCCCGCCCGCCGCGCCGCTCCCGGCGGTGTCGCCGATGACCGGCGCGGTCGGGACGCGCAACCCGAGGGTTCCCGCGCCGCGCCGCGCCGCGCCGTCCTGGATCGCCGTGATCGCCAGGGTGTTGCTGCTCGCGGTCGCCGTGGTCGGGGGGGTCTTCTTCTCCAGTCGTAGCGGCACCGGGGCGACCGGCGATCCGGGCGCCTCCCCGGTGGTCGCCACCCCGCCCCTGGCGGTCGCCGCCGCCCCTGCGCCGACGGTGGCGGCGGCGACCACGCCGCCGCCGCCGCCCACCCTCGGCGTCGCGTCAACCCCGCCCACGCCGCTCGTCGGGGCGGCGGGCACACCGGCCACGTCGCCGACCGCGCCGCTCGTGGCACCCGCCACCCTGGCCTTGCGTCGCCAGGAACTCATCCTGTTCTCCTCGCAGCGCGGGGGCGGGGCGGTTGGTGGGCAGATCTACGCGATGGACCCGGACGGCAAGGGCGTCCGGCAGGTGACCCGGCAGCCCGGCACCGCTTGGGGGCCGCGCATCGCCCCGGATGGGCGCTCCTTCTCGCTGGCGGTCGCGCCTGTCGGCCAGGGTGAGCGCACCGCCGTGGCCGGTGGCTTGGAGGGCAAGGGGAAGCACGATCTCGCCCTCTTCAATACCGCCGACGCGACCGCGATCGCCCTGAGCGCCACCGCGACCTGGAACAGCGGCTGGTCGTGGTCGCCGGACGGGAAAGCCCTCGCCTTCAGCAGTAATCGCGACGGCAACTGGGAACTCTATCTCCTGGCCTTCCCCGGCGGCGCGATCGTGCGCCTGACCACGAACGCGGCACAGGATGCCTGGCCCGCCTGGACGCCTGATGGCAAGAAGATCGTCTTCATGTCCACGCGGGAAGGGTACGAACAACTCTACATCATGGACGCCGATGGGAAGAATGTCGCGCGCTTGAATCCCTCGGAAACCTCGGATACCCTGCCGGTCGTCTCCCCCGACGGGAAGAAAGTCGCCTATGTGGCGCAGGAGTCGGATCTGTCGGAGTCGCAAGTGTTCGTGATGGACATCGACGGCGGGAACGCCACGCGCCTGACCAGCGCCGGGACCTATAACGGGCAGCCGACCTGGTCGCCCGATAGCGCGCGCCTCGCCTTCGTCTCGAATCGTGAGGGAGTCAAGCACATCTACACCATGCGCGCCGACGGGAGCGCGCAGGTCGCGCTGACCAGCGGCGCGGGCGAGGATGCCACGCCGGAATGGGGCTTCCTCACCCTGGCCCCGGCGGCGCTGACGGGCGAGCTGGCGAACCTGCCTCCGGTTATCGGCTCGACCGGCCTCGCCTCGGCGCTGTGGACGCGCCGTCGCCGGGGGGAGCGGTGCTGACCTATCATCTGCTCGCGCGTGAGGAGTACGACCCGGCGGCGGCGTATCTCCCCGCCGCCTTCGCGCGCGACGGCTTCATTCACACGACCAAGGCGCTGGCGCTCGTCCACGACGCGGCGAATCGCTACTATCGCGGCGATCCCCGCCCCTATCTCCTCCTGACGATCGACCTCGACCTCGCGACCGTGCCATGGCGCTACGACGCGGCCGGCGCCGAGTACCCCCATCTGTACGGCCCGCTCAATCGCGCCGCCATCCGCGCCGTTCGCCCGATGCCGCGCGCCGCAGATGGCACGTTCCTCCCGGTGACAACCGGGTAACGCCTTCGGCGTGGCACTGGCTCGCGGGGTGTGGTGCGGTGTTCCGCGCGGCGAAAGTCTACGGCGATGACGATGAGATAGTCGGCGGTTGAGGTCCGCCACCCCGGCCCAACCTCCCGCGCACGATGTCGAGAACCGCGCACCCCTCGCCCCCACCCCTTTGCGCCGCTGGCGTATTTTTGCTACACTGCGTTCGAAATACCTGTCGGCGCAGGCGGCACGCTGCTTTTCGACGCCATTTGTGGTTCTCGACCGACGTGGTTAATCTCTCCGCCTCACGGAACACAATGGGCAGCGTCGCGAATGCGTTGAGGTCTCAATTCGTGGTCTCCGACCGAGAACAAGAGGCCCTGGCCGAGAGAAAGAAGGAGCCTATGCCATCCCGTCGCGAAGAATTTGATCGTGTCTCAATTTACTTCGACATGTCCAATCTGTATTTCGCCGCCAAGGACATGGGTATCCGCATCGACTACGCGCGGCTGCTCGAGTTCCTGGTCGGCGAGCGCCGCTTGCAGCGGGCCTACGCCTACCTCGGCGTCGCGCCCGACGATGAGAACAGCCATAGCTTCATCACCTGGCTCAGTCGCAATGGGTTCAGGGTGCGCACGAAGCTGCTCCGTCGTTATGAGGACGGGACCACCAAGGCGAATCTCGACATGGAATTGGCGATCGATCTGCTCACGCAGGCTCCCCACATCGACGTGGCGATCATCGTCAGTGGCGATGGCGATTTCGTCAGCCTGGTCGATGCGGCGCAACGCGCGGGACTGCGTGTGGAAGTCGCGGCGACCCCCCGCCAGACCTCGACCGATCTGATCGATGTGGCCGATCGCTTCATCGACCTGGAAGCGAATGCGCGCACCTACGCCCGCGCGGAATTGCCGCCGCGACCGTATGGCACCAACTCGCTCGGGCGTGGCCCGACGCGGCCCTTCGAGCAGAATCGGCCCGGCTTCGGCCCCGGCCCGAACAACGCGCCGGGCGGCGAGAATCGCCAGTTCCCGCCCCGCGATCCGCAAGCGGAAGTCGGCGAAGCGACCGGACCGCGCAACTTCGAGCCCCAGCGCCCCTATCAGGCACCGGGGGCGACGCCCGCTCCCGCGCCGCCCGTCGATGACGATGACGACGAGCCGCAGCCGCCGACGAGCGACCCGCGGCTCCTGCGGCGCACGCCACCGCAGCGGTAGGCATTCCGTTTCGCTGTCGCCTGTAGGCGGCGATTCCTTCCCCTCTCCCGCCGCAATGGGAGCGGGGTGCCGCCCGAGGGCGGCAGCGGCGGGGCCGGGGTGGCGGGCACTCCCCCAAGCAAGAAAGCCATGCAAGAGGGGCGGTGCCATGGCACCGCCCCCCGTCATGTTCGTGCGATTATATCGCGCTATGCGGTCTGCTCGTATTCGAGGATGCGGTCGTTCACGGTCATCAGCAGCGGGCGGGTCCGATTCCTGATGACGTTCGCATCGACCACGCACTTGCGGACCCCTTCGAGCGAGGGGATATCGTACATGATCTCCAGCAGCACTTCCTCGATCGCCGTGCGCAGCCCGCGCGCGCCGGTCTTGCGCTCGATCGCCGCCTCCGCCGCCGCTTCCAGCGCCTCCGGTGTGAAGACCAATTCGACATTATCGATCGCGAAGAGTTTCTGGAATTGGCGCACGACAGCGTTCTTCGGCTCGGTGAGGATCCGGATCAGGTCGCCGCGAGTGAGTTCGTCGAGCGCGACATGGATCGGCAGGCGACCGATGAATTCGGGGATGAGTCCGAATTTCAGCAGATCGTCGTGATCGACATGGTGCAGCAGATTCTCGGTCGGTGCCTGCGTGTCGTGCGCCCCCTCGGCGATGCTGCTGAAGCCCAGACGCGACTTCTTGCCGATCCGCTTCTCGATAATCTTGTCCAGCCCCTCGAAGGCCCCGCCGACGATGAACAGGATGTTGCGGGTGTCGATCTGGATATATTCCTGATGGGGGTGCTTGCGCCCGCTCTGCGGGGGCACGTTGGCGACCGTCCCCTCGATGATCTTCAGGAGCGCCTGCTGGACCCCCTCGCCCGAGACATCCCGCGTGATCGAGGGATTGTCGCTCTTGCGGGCGATCTTATCGATCTCATCGATGAAGATAATCCCGGTTTCGGCGCGGGTCACGTCGCCGGCGGCCTGGATCAGCCGCAGCAGGATATTCTCCACGTCCTCGCCGACGTAACCCGCCTCGGTCAGGGCGGTGGCATCGGCGATCGAGAAGGGGACATCGATCAGCTTCGCGAGGGTCTGGGCCAGCAGGGTTTTCCCGGAGCCGGTCGGGCCAAGCAAGAGGATATTGCTCTTTTGCAGCTCGATCTCGTCCTCATCCACCCCGGCGGCGATCCGCTTGTAATGGTTGTAGACCGCGACCGAGAGGAACTTTTTCGCCTGATCCTGGCCGACCACATACTGGTTCAACTGCTCGTACAATTTCTTCGGCGTGGGGATGCGCGTGAAGGTCCGCTCCGGCCGCGTGGCGGGCGTCTCCTCCTCGTCGATAATCTCGCGGCACAGCTCGACACATTCGTCGCAGATGTAGACCGAACCCGGCCCGGCGATCAGCCGCCGAACCTCTTCCTGGCCTTTCCCGCAGAACGAGCAGCGATACTGCACCCGCCCGCCTCGCGTCCCCGACATGATCCCTCCGAAAAGCTCAACTTCTACACGACATGCGACGGGAGCCCCCTGACGCGGACTCCCGTCGCACTATCCTTTAGCGTGTGGCCGTCGTCAGTTGCAGCGGCTGCACCACCTCGTCGATGATGCCGTAGTCTTTCGCCTCGTCCGACGTCAGGTAGTAATCGCGCTCGGTATCCCTGCGAATACGTTCGAGGGTCTGACCGGTGTGCAGCGCGTTGATCTCCAGCAGCGTGTTGACGATCCGCAGCGTCTCGCGGGCCTGGATCTCCACGTCGGGGATGGCCCCGCGGAAGCCGGTGGAGCCCTGGTGGATCAGCACGCGCGAGTGGGGCAGGGCGAAGCGCTTGCCCTTGGTCCCGGCCATCAGGATGACCGAGGCCATCGAGGCGGCCATGCCGACGCAGAAGGTGGCGATGTCGCACTTGATGTACTGCATGGTGTCGTAGATCGCCAGCCCCGAGTAGACCTCGCCGCCGGGGCTGTTGATGTAGATGCTGATCTCCTTGGAAGGGTCCTCCCCGGCCAGGAAGATCAGTTGCGCCACGATCACGTTGGCGACCTGATCGTCGATCGGCGTGCCCAGGAAGATGATCCGGTCCTTGAGCAGCCGCGAGTAGACATCATAGGTGCGTTCGCCCCGATTGGTCGTCTCGGTGACGTAGGGGATGATGCCCTGTGTCTTGGGGATAAAGAGCTCAGACATGGCGCGTCCTTTCTATGGCTTCCGCTCGGTATCAGGCCCGGCCTGTCGTCGGGCGCAACGACAGGCCCTGACCTTGATCATACCACCGTGGTGGCACCGACGCTGTTATTCGGCCTTCGGTACTTCATCCCCGGTCGGGGTCGCCGCAGTCGCCGCGATCTCCTCGGCCTCATCAAGGGCGACCGTGCGCTCCTGCGCGGCCTCGTCCGCCATCTTCTCGGCGCTGTCATCCGGTGTCGGCCCTGTGGTCTCATCCGTCGCCGTGTCTGCGGCCTCGCCCGTCGCTGCCTCCGCAGGCTCGTCGACGCTGGCGGCCAGCAGCACAGCTTCCTCTTCGGGTTCTTCCGGCGGGTCGGCGGCACCACGGCCTTCGGTGGCGATCGCGATGACCCGGTCCATCAGCATCCGCTCGAAGACCTGCGACTCCAGCATGTTGCGAACATAGTTACTGGAATAGAACTGGCGCATCTGCGCGCTGGCTTCCGTTGTCCCGACCATCCGCTCGATCTCGGCGTCGATGTCCTGCGCGCTGACCGAGACTCCCTCACGGGTGGCAAGCTCACGCAGCATCAGCGAGTTGCGCAGGCGCTTGGTCGCCTCCGGTCGCAGCTCCTCGCGCAACTGCTCCAGCGTCTTGTCCTCGATGCGCAGGTGCGCTTCGAGGGTCTGATTGTGATCCTGGCCGAGATGGTTGCGGAAGGTCTCGACGTCCGTATCGACCTGCTTATCGATCATGACCGAGGGGAGTTCGAGTGTCGCCAGCCCGCCCAGCGCCTCGATCGCCTCGTTGCTGACCTCGGTACGCGCCTGCTGATGCTCGACGCGCAGGAGATCGCGGCGCACATCGGCCCGCAACGCGTCGAGGGTCGCCAGCTTGCCGTCGCCGACCTGCTGCGCGAATTCGTCATCGAGCGGCAACAGGTGCTGCTCCTCGATCTTCTTCACGCCGAGGCTGTAGATCATCGTCTTGCCGCGCATCCCGGCTTCCACGCCTTCGGTGTCCTCGGCGAAGGTGATCTCGACCGTTCTGGCGTCGCCGCCCGTCGTCCCGAGCAGCGCGTCTTGCAACTCCTTGAAGAGATTGTCTTTGCCCAGCACGTAGACGCTGTCGACCAACGGCTCGCGATAGGGCTCCTCGCTGCCCGCCTCGCGCACCGTGACATCGACGGTGACCCTGTCACCCTCCTGCGCCGGGCGCGGCTCGCTCGGCTCCTCCCACGGACTCTGATTCCCTTGCAGGCGGGCGAGGGTTTCCTCGATCTGCTCGTCGTTGACCGCGACCGGGCGCGGCTCGACGCGCACACCCTGATAATCGCCGAGGTCGATGGTCGGGTAGACCTGCACCGTCACTTTGAACGCGAGCGGCTCGGTCTGGTAAATCTCGACATCCGGCTCGCCGACCGGATTGAGATCCTGCTGCTTGAGCGCGTCCTGGTACAGCGGATCGAGGAGATCGCGATCGGCCTGCTCGATCAGCATCTCGCGACCAAGCATCCGCTCGATCACCGCACGCGGGGCCTTGCCCGGTCGGAAGCCCGGCAGACGGACCTCATTGACCACCTTGCGATAGGCACGCTGGAGCGCCTTCTCGAATTCTTGCTCATCGATACTGATATCGAGCAAGACCTGACTCTCGGGGAGCCGTTCAACTGCGACGTTCACGAACCCTTCACCTCGTCCCTGCGCCCACAATACGGAGTACCGCAGCGTTCAAAAAAGGCCGACCGCTGCCTCGCGAGCGAACCCGCGCGACGAATACCGATCGAACCGCCAACAGTCACGCGTCACTCCGGTCAGTATAGCACAGCCCGTAAACGGCCCATATCCGGCATTGCGGCGGTCCAAACACCCTGGCGCTCACCGCTGCATCGTCCGTGTGACCCTGCGACCCCCATGGCGCGGGCCACAGCCGCACCGCCACAGGCATCTCGGGAGTGTACGTCGCGAACGTTCGCGGTGTCAAGGCGCTTTCCGTCTGTCCGATGTGTTCGATCCACCACTTGCCGCACCGACCGCAGTGTGCGCGCCTGTGCCGCGCCGAGTATGCGTCGGGGCGCTGGCGATCGGGGCGGGATGGCGGTGGAGTTGCGGTGGAGCGGCCTCACGCTTCGCCGATCGATTGCAGCGCGGCGACGATGCGCTCCTCCACGCTGGACGAGCTGCCTCGCGGGAGGCGCGCGACGGCGGTGTGCGCCTCGGCGACGGTGTAGCCGAGCGCCTGCAACGCCTCGATCACCTCGCCATCGACCGAACCCACGACCACCCCGTCAGCGCCGCCCTCGATACCGGCGAGTTTGCCGCGCAGATCGAGGATGATCCGCGCGGCGGTTTTCTTGCCGATGCCCGGCAGGCGGCTGAGGAACGCGACATCCTCGGTGGAGATCGCGTTCAGTAGCGGCTCGGGCCGGGTCGCCCCCAGGATATTCGCCGCGACGCGCGGGCCGATGCCGGTCACGGTCAGCAGCACATTGAACAGGGCCAGCTCTTCGGTCGTCCCGAAGCCGTAGAGGGCGAGTTGATCCTCGCGAACGTACAGATAGGTATGCAGTCGCAGCTCCGTCCCCAGCTCGCCCGCGTCCGCGATCGTCGCCCCCGACGTATGCACTTGCAGGACCAGCGGCCCGATGTCGATCAACAGGCTCTCGCCCATCCGCCCGACCAAGCGTCCTTTGATTGCGGCGATCACGGCGTCTCCTGGGGCGATATGGGGCAGATGTTCGCGACTCTCGCGAACGAGGGTGGCACGTTGACTCGCCTAATGGTGGCTGCCGACCCGCCCGTTCTCCCGATAGCGCGAGGCGACCGGCCCCGATTGCCCCTGATATTTCGAGTTGAGGTCCGGATGGCCGTAGGGGCGTTCGGCGGCGGCGTCCATCTGCATGAACGAGAGCTGGCCGATCCGCATACCGGGCCAGAGTTTGATCGGCAAGGGCGCGACGTTGCTCAGCTCCAGGGTGATTTGCCCGTTCGTCCAGCCGGCGTCGACGAAGCCGGCGGTTGCGTGGATGAGCAAGCCGAGGCGACCGAGCGACGATTTCCCCTCGACCCGCGCCACGACGTCGTTCGGCAGGGTCAGGCGTTCCAATGTCGTACCGAGGACGAATTCGCCGGGGTGCAGGATGAATGGACGATCATCGCCCACCGTCATCGGCTCCATCAGCGTGTCGTCCAACTCGCGCGGGTCGATATACTCGCTGGTATGCCGTCGGAAGGCCAGGAAGGCGCTCCCGAGTCGGATGTCGACCGAGGCTGGCTGGATCTGGCTATCTTCCAGTGGCGTGATGACGAGGCGCTGTTCGGCCAGCAAACGCCGTATTGTCCCGTCGGAAAGAATCATTCCGTCCTCCCGCGTGCATAGAATCACCGTGAGTGGAGTGTAGCACGATGTACGTACGGCCACAACACGCAGTATCCTTGCGCCGGGGAAATCCCGAGCACGTCCTATCCCTCGTGCCTCCTGAACGTGGAGCGCCGCTTATCTCCTCGAGAGGCGTTAATGCGTCGTTCCTCACTTGCGGTGCAGATACGCATCGTCGCTACCGGGCGCAATTCCGGCGTGTTGTCCAGTACGTACGCGCCCTCCTATGTGTACCATACTTCAGGAACGGCGCATTAATACTACAACGTGAGATTGGCGCTACGCCTGCATTTCTGATACGCTTGGTTGCCGATGACATCGCCCAAATTTGGCGTCAGTACTTGGCGCATCGGTGGCCGCCTCCGAAATGTCACGTTGTAGTATTAATCGGGGCGGGGTGAATCTCAAGCCCACTGTTTTCATCCCTGGGGCGTGTCCTAAGTGCTGCGTTTCAGGGATAGTTGTCGGGTTAGGCGGCGATCGGCTGCGGTAGTTGCGGCGGCAGGGGCTGTGGCGGCGGGCGTGCGGGCAGCGCGGCGAGGCGGGCCTCCAGGTGTTGGCGGGTGA
>JAABUN010004961.1_pt1 | contig 17213 bp, 16 predicted proteins | sample 5559311 | NCBI WGS metagenome assembly JAABUN01 (sample SAMN10711877, study PRJNA513370) | rock metagenome | isolation source: Antarctica rocks | place: Antarctica: Victoria Land, Siegfried Peak sud
GCCCAAGCAGCCCTCGCGCTGGTCATGCTCTCCTGCGGACCCATCACCCTGCGCCTACCCCACGAACCCGAGCCCAGATGACCCACACTCATGCCGGGAGAGCCCGATTTGGTCAACGCAGCGGACTACCTGCGCAACCATCACACGGCTCCCAGGATCCTGGTCGGGCACTCCCTCGGCGGCGCCGCCGTCCTCGCCGTCGCCGAACACATCCCCGAAGCGCGCGCCGTCGCCACCATCGGTGCACCCGCCGGCACCGAGCACCTCCTGCACCTGCTCGATGAGAGCCGCCACGAGATCAAGAAGACCGGCGAGGCCGGGATCTGCCTGGCCGCTCGCCCCTTCCGGATCCGCAAGCAGTTCCTCGAGGACATCTCCAACCAACCCCAGGTGGATCGGATCCGCCGGTTGGGCGCCGCCCTCCTGGTGATGCACTCGCCCTCCGACGAGACGGTGGGCGTCGACAACGCCCGCATCATCTTCGACGCCGCCCGCCACCCCAAGTCGTTCGTCTCCCTCGACGGCGCCGACCACCTGCTCACCCGAGCCGCCGACGCCCGCTTCGCTGCCTCGATGCTGGCGTCCTGGGCGAACAGATATCTCGACGAGGGCGCCGTGCCGTCCCCCGACTCACCGGACTCCTCGGCCACGGCCGGGATCGAGCAGGGGGTGGTCGTCGTGTCCGAGAACGGTCGAGGCCCGTACGGCCAACGCATCACGGCCGGCCGACACCAGCTGAACGCCGACGAACCAACTCCGGTCGGCCTCGACACCGGCCCCACGCCGTATGACCTGCTGCTCGCCGGACTCGGGGCCTGCACCTCGATGACCCTGCGCATGTACGCGACCCGCAAGCAGTGGCCCCTGGAGAGCGTCACCGTCACACTGCGCCACTCCCGGATCCACGCCAGAGACTGCGAGGACTGCGCGACCGAGTCCGGCCAGCTCGACCGCATCGATCGGGTCATCCAGCTGAGTGGCGCCCTGAACGGCGAACAGCGCCGGCGACTGATCGAGATCGCGGACCGATGCCCCGTGCACCGGACCCTGTGCTCCGAGAACAACGTGCGCACCACCCTGGCGTCGGACGACTCTCGCCCCGTGGTCGCCGAAGTCACGACGCCCGGGGCACCGGCATGACCTCGCTCCCGATCGGCGAGCACCCCCCTGCTGGCGCGGCGCACTGGTCCTCGGTGATGCCAAGGAGGGGCGTCATCGCGTCGGTGTTCCACCACCCACCTCCCGAACTCGAGGACGAGCCATGACCGAGACCAACCCGACCGCCACCAGCATCGAGGTGATGTGGCGGCCCGGCTGCCCCTTCTGCGGCTCCCTGCGTCGTGGCCTGAGACGCGCAGGTGTGGCTACGACCGAACACGACATCTGGTCCTCGGCAGACGCCGCGGCGCGGGTGCGGGAAGCCACCGGGGGCGACGAGACGGTGCCCACCGTCTTCGTGGGAGACCGGGCGCTGGTGAACCCCTCCGCGCGTCAGGTGGTCGACGCGATCAGGGCCGCCGATCCCGACTACCGGCCCGTTTCGACATCCGCGACTGGTCGAGCTGGGGGCGTCGGCGCAAGGAAGGTTCTCAGCGCCGGGCTCGTCTGGACGCTGGTGGTTGCGGTGGCGTGGTCCGTGCTCGTCGCATGGTGGCCCACGACCACCTGGCACCTCGCGCCGCTGATCTTGGCGGCGGCCTGGCCCTGGGTCGTTGGCCAGGACGCCTCAGCTCGTGATCCTTCGGCTCGGCGACGCATCATGCTCGCCGGTGGCGGCGGCCTCGGCGCTGCCCTGGCGCTGACAGGGGGCCTGTCTTTGGCCGGTCGCCTGGACGGACCTACCTGGACAGGATCGGGAACCCCTGTGGTCGAGGCGCTCATCCTTTCGGTGTGCGGTGCCGCGATCGCCACAGCCATGGGACTGCTGGGCACCGTGCGACGCGCGACCCGCGCCTCGGCACGACTGGGGACCAGCCTGGTCGCCACGTCGGACGACATCGTGACGGTCGAGGGCAACGCGTACTTTCCCGTGTGCAGCGTCCCCGAAGGGGTGCTGCAGCCCAGCAGGACCACTAGTGTCTGCCCCTGGAAGGGCGTCGCGAGCTACTACGACGTCCACGTCGACGGACACGTCGTCCCGGACGGAGCGTTCACCTACCGCCACCCGTCACCGCTGGCCCGTCGCATCAAGGGTCGGGTCGCCTTCTGGATGGGGATCGCGGTTGACACCAACCGGCTAGGAACAGACTGACCGGCACCTACAGGACCCGCCGACCAAACCAGGAGACCCACCGTGCTGCGGCTCTTGCCAGCATGCTCACGGGCGAGGAGTTGCAGCGGGGACAGTTTGCTTCCACACGGCCATCCGCAACTCACTTGACGGCCGGTTCCTCCTGGCCCGCGTCGTGGTGGCCGGCCAGGTACTTCACGACCTGGTAGGCGACCGCGACGACGGGGACGGCGATCACGGCGCCGGGGATCCCGAGCAGCAGGGCGCCGCAGGTGACGGCGGTCAGGATGGCCAGAGGGTGCAGGTTGACGGCCTTGCCCATGACCAACGGCTGGAGCAGGTTGCCCTCGATCTGCTGCACGGCAAGGACGACAATGAGCATGATCAACGCATCGGTGCCGCCGTTGGTGACCAGCGTCACCAAGACTGCGGCGGCGCCCGCCACGGTCGCCCCCAGCAGGGGCACGAAGGCCCCGAGGAATGTGAGCAGGGCCAGGGAGAGCCAGAGCGGGACGCCGAGAAGGAGCAGTGCCGCGCCGATGGAGGTGGCGTCGGCCAGTGCGATGACGACCGTGCCACGGACGTAGCCGGTCAGCGTCGACCATGCATGCTTCCCGGCGGCGTCGATGCGCGGGCGGCGGGCGGGCGGCGCCCACCGCAGGACCCATCGCCACATACCCGGGCCGTCCTTGAGCAGGAAGAAGACGGTGAAGATGGCTAGGACGATGGCTCCGAGCAGCCGCAGCGCGGTGGTCGCGCCGGCGAGGGCGCTGGGCATAGCTTGCTCGAGGTAGCCGACGATCGAGTTCCGCAGGCCCCCGACCTGCGCCGGGTCCAGCGACAGGGGGCCGGTGATCAGCCAGGTGCGTACGTCATCGATACCGGCGGTGACCGTCGTCCCGATGTCGTCTACCCGCTGGCTGGCCCGGCGGTAGAGCAGCAGCACCACACCGACCGGGAACCCCAGTAGCACGACGATGCTGGCCAGGGCAGCCAGTGCAGAGGGCAGGCCAAGGCGGCACAGCCGTGTGGCCAGTGGCGCGAGCAGGGCCGCGAGGAGCAAGGCGGCGGCGACGGAGAACGTGACCAGTGCCAGCCGCAGCACCACGATGACCGTGAACCACGCGAGAGCGCCCACGATGAGAGCCGCGCCGCTGTAGGCGACCGTGCGTCGGAGCCAGCGCGGGAGCAGAGGGTCCTCGGTGGATTCTGCGGCGGGTAGGGCCAAAGTCCCCGGTCCCGGTACGGACCGTCCGGATCGCCGTGTGAGTCTCATCCCGCCTCGATCTTCCGCCACGCCCGCACCCGCGGTGGGCGCGGATTGAACCTGACGCTGCCCGGTCCTGGGTGCCCGAGCGCACTGCGATACCTCGAAGCCTACGGTCAAGGTGATCGCTGAGGGACCATCCGCCCGCACCGCGACCAAGGTCCGGCACGCCAGCAAGGACTCCGCACTGCGCCACCCGTCGGCACGCTCGCCGACGAGTGACGCACTCCGCGCGGCGTGCGCGGATCCGGGAGACCGGCTCCGCGGCCGCGGTCAGGCGAGGCCTGCCTGCGCAGTCGGCGTCAGCGCACGTCGACTGTGTCCGACGGCGAGTCCTTGGACTTCGAGGAGCCCATCTTGACCCCCAGCATGCCTCCGACCATCGCGGCGACCAGGGACAGCACCAATCCCAGCACGGCCCAACCGGCACCGTTCCGGGCGGTGTCGACGGCCTCAGCCAACTGGACATCCGGGAGGTTCGCCTGCTGCAGGGAGCTAACATCGGCTACTGCGCCCGCCAGCGAGCCGAACAGCGCTCCGCCGCCGAGGAGAGTGAAGAAGATGATCCCCACTATTCCGAGCGCCCAGATCAGCAGGCCGTGGATCATGCCTTCCCTTGCTCCGGTCCAGATCGAGGTGCCACCCGCGACCATGCCCCCGACGAAGAAGGCGAAGAGCCCGATCAGCGCGCTGACCAGGCCGGCGGTGGTGCCCGGGTCGCCCTGGGCGAGGGTGAGCCAGCCGAGGGAGAAGAAGATGAGCTCCACCAGCAGGAACGTGGCCAACGCGACCAGGAGGCCGGACCACACCGCGCTCCACCTCACCGGGTCCCGCCGCTGGTCGCCGGCGGAGACGGTCAACTCCTCCCGCCGGTACGGCGGGCGGGTCTCGTCGATGGCGATCTCCGGCTCGCGCCTGACGCTGCTGGTGGCTGTGGGTGTCACTCCGGCCGCGTGCGCGCCGCTGTTGTCTGTGGTCATGTCGAACCTTCTTTCCCATTCCATTTTCGCGACCGTCAGCATTTGCTGATGGGGCCAGGCCGGTAGATCACGACCGGAACTGGACCAGTTTCCTTGATATCACTTGTCGTGCCTTTCGACCAGACGAAGGCATCATCTGTGCTCAGCTGCCTCCGCCAGGTGGTGTCTCTCGGCCTGTGCCGTCTTCTCCGGCCCGTGACACAGAGCGACCGGATGGGCACACTAGACTTGCAGCTTCGTCCGTGACGGCTACCCGGAAGGTGCTGATTGATACCGCTCCAGGCAACGCAGTCGGGTGCGCTTCCTAGGGACATGCCAGCGCGGCGTCGGACGGGGGCTCGGCCAGTCAACGACTGCGTGAGAGCGGTGCCGAGTAACCGCGCTGGAAGACCCCTGGGTACGAGTCGAGTCCCGCCGCCGAGGCAATCCGTTCCGGCGGGCTACCCCGCGCGCGGTGGTGGCCCCGTCGGGTGCAGCGGCTCAGCCGACGACGGTCAGGGCGTGAGGGAGCTTGTGCAGCACCTCGTGCCCGTCGTCGGTGACCAGAACCAGGTCCTCGATCATCACCGCACCGGTGTCCGCCGAGTACGCGGGGGTCTCCACGGCGAACACCATGCCGGGCTCGACCGGGCGGCTCTCGGTGCTGCTGAGGTACGGCGGCTCCTCGTGGAAGGTGTCGATGCCGACGGAGTGCCCGTAGTGGCCGCGGTTGAACTGCGGGTAGCCGCTCAGGTGGATGTGCGACTGGGCCGCCTCAAAGACAGATTTGATCGGGGCTCCCGGGCGGATCTGGGCCCGCGCCCGCTCGTGCGCCTCTTGCAGGACCGCGTAGAGCCGGCGCGCCGCGGGGCGGATCTCCTGGTAGCTGAAGGTCCGGCCGCCGTCGCTGCGGTAGCCGCTGAAGGTGACGCCGCAGTCGAACTTGATTAGGTCCCCGGGGCGTAGGCCGGTGCCGTGCTCGGAGTCGACCCCGATCTGCGTGCTGGCACCGACCGCCGGCAGCACCCAGTGGTCGCTGTAGCCGGCGTACCGGTCCGAGCTCATCGCCTTTTCGATGACGCCGAGCGCGTACCTGCGCCGGACGTCCAGTGCGGTCATGCCCAGCCGTGGCTCGCTCGACGCGAAGACCATTCCCGCCTCGGACAGCTCGGTGGCACGCCGCAGGGCCTCGATCTCGAAGTCGTACTTGACCGACCGGAGGTGGTACAAGTCCTCGGTCATGTCAACAAGCTGCGCCTGGGGAGCCAGACGCGACAAACGGCTCACGGTATCGTGCAGGACGTATCGCAAGTCCGTTCCGATCCGGGCCCGCAGCAGGCCACGGTCGCTCAGCGCGTCCCGCAGGATGTGGTCCTGCTCCGACTCGTCGAACTGGGCCGGCCGGGGCGACTCGGGTGAACCGCCGCCCGCCTGCAGGTCCGAGGCATTCCGCAACTCTACCCACACCCGGAAGCTGCGCACGTCGTCGATGGCGGAGATCCGCCGCGCCTGCTCGGCCTCGAAGTCACTGATGATGAAGGCAGGTTCCTGGGCAGGGTCAGCCGGGACCAAGACCATCACGGTTCCCAGCATCCTCCACCACTCCGAAAGGAAGAAGCTCTGAAAACCGGTGGTGTAAAAAACGTTGGAGGGCGTGTAGGCGAGGTAGGCGTCGACCTCGAGCTCCTGACAGCGACGCCTGACCGCGTCGAGGATCTCCGCACGGGCGGGACGGCGGCCAGTCACTGCGACTCCACCGTGGTGAGGATCTGCGGTACTCCCGACTCGTCGAACTGGACGACGTCGAACAGACCGACCTCGGGCTCTCCCACGCCTGTGAAGCTGAGCGGCCCGGAGACCCCGTTGTAGTCGATGTCCTCCCCGGCGGCCAGCAGCTCAGAGCATTCGGCGAAGGTGCTGCACGCCGTCCCGTCCCGCGTGACGGCCTGCATCTGGGCGGCGATGTCGCCGGGGGCGTCGCTCTGGGCAGCCACAGCGGCCAGGGCGGTCGTGATGACGCAGTCGTAGTGGTACGGCGCGAAGTTGGTGATCTGGACCTGGGGCTTGCTATCGCGGAGCCGCTGAAGGAAGTCGGGGTCGTTCTGGGACGACGCCTGCGTCGCCTTCATGCCCTCCAGCACACCGGGGTCGGACTCGCTGACGCTCTTGGCCAGTGTGCCCAGGGACATGCCGTCGGTACCGAAGACCTGCACGTCCTGGGGGCCGAGCCCGTTCTCGATCAGCGTCCGCAAGATCGTGGCACCCTCCTGGAAGGCGATGAGCACCACCGCGTCCGGCTTGGTCGCGGCGACCTCCGCGACCTCGGCGGAGAACGTGGTGGCGTTGGGGTCGTACGGCACGTTGGCCACCACCTCTGCCCCTTCCGCCTCGAGCCGCTCCACCAGCGACTGGGAGAGGCTCTGGCCGTAGTCGTCGTTGCGCACCATCACCGCAACGCGTGAGGCGCCCTCACCGATCACCGTCTGCGCCAAGACCGGGCCCTGCTTGATGTTGGCCGGGATGGTGCGGAAGTACATGCCGCGGTCGTCGTAGTCGGTGAACGTCTTGCTGGTGTTGGCGCCTGCGCACTGCAGCGCCCCTGCGCCCGTGATCTTGTCGATCACGGAGAGGGAGATGGCGGACGACACCGGGCCGATGATGGCGTCGACCCCCTCACCCAGGAGGCGGTCGACCGTCTGACCGGCGACCGTGGGGTCGCCCGCCTCGTCGCCCCCGAGCAGCGCCACCGGCTTCCCCAGTACCCCGCCGGCGGCGTTGACGTCCTCCGTCGCCAGCTGCGTGGCGGCGATGACACCCACGCCCAGACCAGACAGGGGACCTGTCTCCGACAGCACGTATCCGAACTTCAGGGTGCCGTCCCCAGGGCGTGACGACTGGGGGGAGGGTGCCGTGCCGCTCGTTGGGCTGCTGGTCTCGGGGCTGCTGGTGGTCTCGGGGCTGCTGGTGGTCTCAGGGCTGCTGGTCTCGGGGGCGGGCGACGCGGCGTCGGGGGCAACGTCGCCACCGTTCCCACCGCAGGCCGCCAGGACCAGCGCCAGTATCCCCATTGCGGCGGCTGACTTCAGTGCGCGTGTGCTCACGTGGACCTCCAGTGTGGGCGTCGGGTCGGCCGCGGAGTCGGACGCCGTGTCCACACCAGCGTCGCCCCGTCCCGCCCGGACGTCCAATACCGTTCCCGCGAGGCTGTGATAGCGGTTAGATATGACGGTGGATCTACGTCACTTGCGGTACTTCGTGGTCGTGGCCGAGGAGCTGCACTTCGGTCGGGCGGCGGCCAGGCTGCACATGGCGCAGCCGCCGTTGAGCCAGCAGATCCAGCGGCTGGAGCGGGAGCTGGGCGTTCAGCTGTTCGAGCGGAACCGCCGCAAGGTCGAGCTGACCAGAGCCGGCAAGATACTGCTGCTGGAGGCGCGGCGTGCAGTGGACCAAGCCGACAAGGTCCTGGAGGTTGCCAGGGATGTCCGGACGGGGCGTGCCGGCAGGGTACGAATCGGATTCGTCGGATCGGCCTTGTACGGGCCGCTGCCGCGCCTGCTGGAGGCTCTCCGCGGCCAGGCGCCTGACGTCCAGCTCTCCCTCCTGGAGATGGAGACCGGTACGCAGCTCAGCCGCCTGGTGGAGGACGAGCTGGACCTAGGCTTCATGCGGTCCCCGGTTCCTTACCCGGAGCTGGCCGTCCAGGAGATCTCCTCCGAGCAGCTCGTCGTGGCCCTTCCACTCCGGCACCCCCACCCGCATGGGGAGCCGGTGCGGATCGAGTCGCTGGCCGACGAACCCTTCGTGCTCTTCTCTGCTCAGCTGGGACGCGGGTTCTGGGACCTTGTGACGCGTACGTGCGGTGCGGCCGGGTTCGCTCCACGGGTCGTCTACGAGGCGGAGCACGTCCACACGATGCTGGGCATGGTGGCGTCCGGCCTCGGTGTCTCGCTGGTGCCCGAGTCAGTGCAACGCGTCCGGCTTGACGGCCTGCGCTACGAGCGCGTGGCGGGGGAGGCTCCGCGACTGCCGCTGGCCCTCGCCTGGGATCCCCGGCGAAGCTTCCCGGCGCTCGAGCACGTCATCGAGATCGTCACCGCTGAGTCTCGGTCCTGACCGCGCCGTCCTCGTCAATGGCGGCGCCGAGTCGACCGAGGTAGAGCTCAATCACCTGCGGGTCCGCGAGCAGCTCCTGACCGGTGCCGGTGATCGCGTTGCGCCCCTGGTCGAGGATGTACCCACGGTCGCACACCCGCAGACAGCGCCGGGCGTTCTGCTCGACGATCAGCACCGAGGTACCGGCCTCGTTGATCGCTTCGATCAGATGGAAGATCTCGCTCTGAGCCTTGGGTGACAAGCCGGCCGACGGCTCGTCCAGGCACAGCAGCCGGGGGCTGCCCATCAGCGCCCGGGCCATGGCCAGCATCTGCCTCTCCCCGCCCGACAACGAGCCGGCCCTGGCCTGCATGCGATTGGTCAGCTGCGGGAAGAGGTGCGCCAGCTCGTCCCACTGTCCCCGGAACTCCCCAGGTCGGATGAACGCGCCCATCCGGAGGTTGTCGGCGACCGAGAGACGGGTGAATACGTTGCTCAGCTGGGGCACGAAACCGACGCCTCGTCTCACGAGCTCATGGGACGGCTCGCCGGTGACGTCGCCGCCGTCGAAGAGGATCCGGCCGGCGCGGACGTCGGCCAGCCCGAAGATCGCCTTCAACAGAGTCGACTTGCCCGCGCCGTTCGGGCCGAAGATACCGACCAGCTCGCCGCGGTCCATGTGCAGCGAGACCTCGTCGAGGACATTCACCCCTGGCACGTACCCGGCGGTGATGCCGTCGGCGCGGATGATCTTCGCGGGGGCTGAGCCGCCCTGGTCCGACGACATCACGCTGCTGTGCCTCCCCGGTCGTCGTCCTCGTCCGCGCCCAGGTACGCGTCGATCACCGCACGGTCGCGCATCACCTCCGAAGGGCTGCCGACGGCCAGGACCTGACCGGTCGCCATGCAGACCACGTCGTCGCTGACGCCGGCCACCACGTCCATGTCGTGCTCGACGAACAGCAGGGTGGTGCCCTCGTCGCGGAGGTCGAGCATGTGCTGCAGCAGGGTCTCCACCAGGCGCGGGTTCACCCCGGCCATCGGCTCGTCCAGCAGAAGCATGCGCGGGCTGGCCATCAGCGCACGCGCCATTTCCAGCAGCTTGCGCTGACCACCTGACAGGACGCCAGCGTGCTCGTGGGTCATGTGCTGAAGGTTGAACCTGTCCAGCAGCTCACCGGCGCGGTCCCGGTTCAGCCGCTCCTGCCGCTTCCAGCCCCGACGTCCCAGCAGCGCGCCGGCCATGCTCTCGCCCGTCTGGCCGGGCGCGGCGAGCAGCATGTTCTCCTCCACGGTGAGGTCCGCCAGCGACTTGGCCAGCTGGAACGTGCGCACGAGGCCCTTGCGTGCGAGCCGGTGCGCCGGGGTGCCGGTGATGTCCGTGCCGGCGAAGGACCACGAGCCCGCGTCGGCCCGGTCAAAACCTGTGAGGATGTTGAAGAGGGTCGACTTGCCGGCACCGTTGGGGCCGATCAGGGCAGTGATGCGGCCCTCCCGCGCGTCGAACCTCTCGACGTCCACGGCGAGCAAACCGCCGAAACTGCGGCGGACGCCACGTGCGCTCAGGATAGGCTGATTCTGGCTCATACCCTGGCCTTTGGTCGGCGGGCGAACAGTCCGTCGGCCCGGAACGCCATGAAGAGGATCAGCGCGACTCCCACGATGATGAGGCGGACCGAGCCTACCTGGGACGACGACAGGAGGTCCTCGTCGATCAGTCCTGATGCGATGGCCCGCCGCAAGGCCGAGTCGCTGGTCGCGAGGATGAGCCAGAACAGGACAGCGCCGATCACCGGCCCGAGCACCCGACCGCTACCGCCCAACAAGAGCACGGCGAACACGTAGAAGGACAGCTCCGCCGTATACGTGTCGGGAGTAATGGACTGGGACGCCAAGGCCAGGACCATGCCGGCGGCGGCCGCCATCACCCCGCCCAGCATCAGCGCCTGAAGCTTGTAGGCGTAGGTGTTCTTGCCGAGTGCCCGCGCCACGTCCTCGTCGTTGCGGATGGCCCTCACCACCCTGCCCCAGGGGCTGCGGACGAGCACAGCCGTCAACGCGACGGCGGCGGCGGTCAAGCTCCAGCCGACGAGAGAGACCCAGAGCTGACCGGCGGACAGGGAGAACCGCCCGATCCCGTAACTGTCACCGTCGAACGGGTTCATCGCGTAGAACGACCTGGCGTACTGCTGCACGCCGAAGACTCCGTAGGTCAACGGTTCGGCGGAGCTCGTCCTGAACAGATGCCTCAGGATCTCGGCTGCGGCGATGGTCGCGATCGCCAGGTAGTCCCCGCGCAGGCGCAACGTGGGCAATCCCAGCACGAGCGCCAGGACTACGCCCATCACTAAGCCGATGATGACTCCGAGCCAGAGCGGGGCACCGAAGCGCGTGACGCTGACCGCCAAGCCGTACCCGCCCACCAGCATGAAGCCGGCTTGCCCGAAGTTCATCAGACCCGCGTACCCGAACTGCAGGTTCAGCCCTACGGCGACGAGAGCGAAGACGGCGGCCTGAGGGCCGATCGCGGCACGGAAAGCATCCGACAGGATCGCGACGAGCTCCATCAGCCGACCCTCTCCCGGCGCCCGAGCAAACCCTGGGGCCGCACCAGCAGCACGAGGATGAGGATGGCGAGCGCCCAGACGATCTGCAGCTCGGAGTCGAAGAATGCGGTGCTGAGCTGGGCGAGCAGACCGACAACCAGGCTGCCCAGGACGGCTCCGAAGGCAGTGCCCAGCCCGCCGAGGATGACACCGGCGAACATCAGGAGCAGCAGGTTCAGCCCCATGTTCCACGTCACCGCCTGGTTGAGGCCGTACAGGACGCCGCCGAGCGCGGCGAGGCCTCCCCCGATGACCCATACCGACAGGATGACCCGCTCGACGTCGATCCCGGTGCAGCCGGCGAGGTCGCGGTTGTCGGCGACGGAGCGGATGGCCGTTCCCAGGCGAGTCCGCGTCAGCAGCAGTCCCACCAGGGCGAGGGTGACCAGCGAGATGCCGAGGATGACGATGTCTCGCGGGGTCACGCTCACCGGGCCGAGCTGCAAGGTCCTCTGGAGGGTGTACTGCGCGTAGCGGCGAGGGTCACCGCCGAGGATTATTAGCAGAACCTGCCTGAGCACCAGGGCGAATCCGATCGTGGCGATGAACATCGACACGATGCTCACCCCCCGCTTCCGCATGGGCCGCCACATGAACCGGTGGCTCGCTCCCGCGAGAGCGGCGACGACCGGTATGGCAAGCAGTCCCGCCACGGCGATGTGCAGGCCGGCGGTGTTGAGCAGGTAGGCCACCACCGCACCGGCCGTCACCAACTCACCGTGCGCGAAGTTGATCAGCCCGGTGGTGCCGAAGATGAGTGACAGACCGATGGCCGTCATCCCGATGAGCGAGCCGAGGATGAGCCCATCCACGACCCGCTGCGCGAGCCTGGCGCCGAGGCTCGGCTCGGCGTCCTCGACGATGCCGATCGGGAACAGCACGTTGCGTGCTAGCCCGGCCGTGATGGAGACGTCGCGCGTGTCGCTGGTGCCCTCGCGCAGGCCGGTGCCCTCCGGCAGGGTGTCGGTGTCGATCCGGACGGCGTAGTCCCCGGGGGCGGGGACGCTGACGGCCCACTGGCCGTCGTCGTCGCTGGTGGCGCGGCCGAACTGGGTCCCCCCTTGTTCCACGAGGACGTCCACACCCTTCAGCGGCTCGCCTCCGGCGTCCACCAGCCTGCCCTTGACGCCGGGGTCCGTCGTCCCCGTCGCGCTGGCCGGTGCGGCGACGAGGGCGCAGGCCGCAACGGCGAGCAGGAGAGCCGGAAGCAACCACCAGCCCTTCGTAGGGGCCACGGCTGAACGCTGTATCACGAGGATCTCCGATCCGCAGCGGGCAAGGGAGCCAGTTCAGCGAGACTGCCCGGTGTGCCGTGAACGTGTCCAATACCCATTCGGGCCACGGTGATATCACCGGCGTCTCAGCCTCCCCCCTGTGCGCAGGCTACTGGTGAGCCTGTGTCAGCGCAGGGCGGCGTCTTGGTGCTGTAGGCGGTGCACGTGCCGGGACTCCTCGACGCGTTCCTAGGCCCACGCCGGATCAGTCAAGAGCTCAACTACTTCGTCGGCATGACCCCGGACTATGTCGATGACACCCTGCTGTTCCTGACCGACGAATGTTCCTGACCGACGAAGCCGGCGCCAACGCACCCACCTACGGCACATCCGGTGAAGGCAGCGCTCCCGTGCGGCCGGCCCGGTCACCCTTCGCACGCCCTCGTCCGTGAGTAGCCGCCTTCGTTGCCCGCAACCCGAGCATCGTGCGCCGGGTAGCCCTGAACGCGACGGAACCGGCCGTCGTCCAGGCGCAGCTGCCCACCAGGAACTCCTCCGCCGGATCAGGGCCATGATCGGGTTACGGCGGCACAACGCCTTCGTGACACCCCTGGAGAACACGGACCGACATCCTCGCTGCCGACGGCGAGCACGAGCGCGTGTCGTGTGGCTTCCGCAATTAGCAGTCCTACGAGCGGCGCATCATGCTGCACAACGCCGCGACCGCGGCGTGACGATTACCGTGCAGAGAGCCAGCCATCACGCTCAACCGCGAAGAGCCCGTCACACCGCCGGCCGCCAGCTGGATGAGGTCCTGGAGCAGTTGCGGTCGGGGGACACGCTGGGGGGGGTGGCGGCTGGACCCCCGCAAGATGTACGACGAGCGGGAGCTGACGGTCGAGCAGATCGGCAAGGTGCTGGTTTTGAACGGCACGTCGATCTACCGGGCACTGGGCACGACGACGCCGCCGGGACCCGCCGCGACCCGGCCGGTCAGGACCGAGCCGGTGGCGGTGAAGGCGTCGGGTGAGGACGCTGCAGCGACGCTGCCGATGCAGCGGACATCCGTCGGCGGGGCGCCGGCGGTGCTGCGGCCGCGGGGCCGGCCGCGCTGGTTCGTGGTGCAGGCCGACCCAGCGAACCGGAGCGCGGGCCGGTGGCGGTGCTCAGCGGCCACAGCAGCCAAAAGGCGGTGATGACGAGTTGGGCCCGGAGCCGGGCGGCGTCGGGCGCGGGGAGGGGTCGCTGCTGCAGGTCCGTGCCGCCGGGCAGATGATTTCCCGGCTGGGTGTGGGATCCCCCGGACAGGGCGGGGCGTCGTGCGCCCCGGGCCGCCACGAGCGCTGAGATCGCCCCCGCGTCCGCCACCTCCAGCGATGGCGTTGACGGCTGCGGTAGGTGCTCAACCACGTAGGCCGACCAGACGGGCGTGTCGCTTGGCCTGCGCATCAGTGGTCGGGCTGCGTCCGCACTTGCGACCCGACCGCGGGCGCGAGTGACGTCCCCCCACCGTCAAGGCGAGGCGCCCGCAGCACCGGCTGGGGCGTGGGACAGTCGAGCAGGAACCCCTGCACCGCCGGGCAGCGCATAAGCCGGAGAGCGCGCAGTTGCTTGGCGGTCTCGACCCCTTCGGCGATGACCTTGAGACCGAGCTGTGCGCAGAGCGCGATCAGGGAGGACACGACCGCGGCGTTGCGCCGGTGGTCTGGGAGGCCCCTGACGAAGGACTTGTCGATCTTCACGGCCTGGATCGGTAACTGCGTGAGATGGGTCAGGGAGGAGTAGCCGGTGCCGAAGTCGTCGAGGAGCAGGTGGACGCCGGTCTCGCGCAGCTGCGCGAGGGCGCTTCGGTGGTCGTCGTCCCCGGCCATCAGCGCGGACTCCGTCAGCTCGAGGGCGAGGCTGCCGCTGGCCAAGCCGCTGAGGCTCATGGACTTGGCGACGGTCTCAGGTAGCCGCGGGTCGTCGAGCTGGCGCGGGGAGACGTTCACCGACAGCCACAGCGGGTCACCACGACGCCCGGGGTCCTGCTGCCAGAGCGCCGCCTGGTCGCACGCAGTGCGGAGCACCCACTCCCCCAACGGCACGAGCAGACCGGTGCGCTCCGCCGTCGGGACGAACTCGTCGGGCAGCAGGAGGCCGCGGGAAGGGTGCTGCCAGCGCAACAACGCCTCGACGCCCAGCACGTGCAGGTCACCGGAATGACGGATCGGCTGGTACGTCAGCCGGAACTCCTGTCGTTCCAGCGCCGCCTGCAGCTCGGACTCGAGCTGGCGGCGGTGGCGGGTGTCGCGCTGCAGCCGCTCGTCGAAGACCTCGATCCGGCCGCGACCCTGATGCTTGGCCCGGTACAGCGCGGCGTCCGCTTCTCCCAAAAAGGCAGCGGCGTCCCGCGGGGAGGACGCGGGCCGACCGCTCCAGGTGATGCCGATGCTCGCACTCACGTTGAGCGACGAGCCGGCGACGTCGATGGGCCTGACGCAGGCCTCCTGCAGGCGGTGGGCCAGCCCGACCGCCGTGGACTCGTCGCAGACCTGGTCGCTCAGCAGCCCGAACTCGTCGCCTCCGAGCCGCGCGATCGTGTCCTCAGGCCGGACCAGAGCGTCGAAACGGCGGGCTGTGACGGCCAGCAGGTGGTCACCCGCAGCGTGCCCGTAGCTGTCGTTGATGCCCTTGAAGTCGTCGAGGTCGATGAGCATCACAGCGACGCTCGCAGCACGGGACGGGTCGCCCGCCGGCTGGCGGCGCGCTAGGGCGTGGTCGAGGCGGTCGAGGAACAACGCGCGGTTGGCCAAGCCGGTCAACGCGTCGTGCAGGGCCTGATGACCCAGCCGCTCGCGCTGCGAGACCTGCTCCCACGCCGTCGCGACCACGCTCGCCAGTGCGCTGGCCGCAGCGACGTCGTCGCGGCCGAACCGGCGCCGGTGACGCGAGTGCAGAGCCAGCACACCGAGCACCCGGTGGGCGCCACGCACCGGGACCGCCAGCCCGCTCACGACGCCGCGGGCAAGGAGCAGTGCCGGTGGGGCCACGCGCGGGTCGCTGCGCAGGTCTGCGGAGACGAACGGTTCGCCGGTCTCGACTACCCGCATCACGTAGGACCGGCCCGGCGCCAGCGGCAGCAGCGTGCCCGGCGGCAGGGGCGACGGACCGAACTCCTGCGCCACCCGCATCTGCCCGTCCGGCAGCCGCCGCACGGCGGTGCCGTAATCGGAGCCGACCACCTCGACCGCTACCCGTAGCGACTCCCGGAGCAGGTCGTCGGGCTGCGCTGCGCTCAACGCCCGGTGGCTGAGCTCGGCAACCGCTTCTGCCAAGGCCACTCGACGACTCCAGGTGTCGACCAGCAGGCTGCTCGTCCCGCTGGAGGCCAGGACAGGAGCCGAGCGGGCAGGCGCCTTCTGACGCGAGCCGCTCCGGCCGTCGTCGAGGGGCACCTATGCCCCGCTGCCCGCCTGGGCAGCGGCGCAGTGGCGGTCACGAGCGGTCGAGGAGGTGAGCGGGGGGGTGAACGCCGTCGCCGCGACGATGGCCTCCGCGTTGGCCAGGGCGTTGGCCTCGATCGCGGCGGCCACGCGCTCTCGGGCGGCGTCGTCCGGCGCCGCCACCAGCTGCTCCGCCTGCCGCCACGCGGACTCCCGCCATTCCAGCAACGCCTGCATCAGCCCGGTGTACCCCACGCCGTACGGGGTCTTGACGCTGTCGATGTCGGGGTCGAAGCGAGCAGCCTCCTCGGCGACCAGCGGCTGAACCACCTGGTTGAGCATGACGTTGATCCTGTCGTGGTCGGGCTTCCGGCTGCTGCCGTCAGGCGCCACCAGGCCAACCGCGGCGAGGACGAACGGCAGGTCGCGGTTCACGTGCGCGTTCATGCCTAGTAGCAGGTCGCCGCTGCCGCTGACCCGGCGCGTGGCAGCCGCCTCCAGCGTTACCCGCCACGCGGGCGGGACGCGCTCCAGCCGCCCGGCGGTCCAGTCGTCGTACGCGGAGAAGTACAGGGCTGCGAACGCGATGTCCTCGTGGTTCACGAACGACGGGTCGTCGTAGAAGCCGGGCGTCTGCGCCGTCGCGAGATAGGTCTCGGTGGTGCGCAGGTAGGCCAAGGAGAATACCGCCGCATGCGTGCATTCCGCCGCCAGGGGGGCGAAGCGCCGCTCCATCTCCCGGATTGCCTTCTTTACACAGCTAGGCCGACCTGCGATGCAGTCGTCGGAACTGCTTGGCTCGTACTGCGTCGCGATGGGCGGCAGAGCCGCGGTCCACCCCACGAAGGGCGGGTCGTCCGCTACAGCGGGAGCCGGAAGCGAGCACAGCGCCAGCACAACCGGAAGCCCCGTAAGCAGCCCGATCCTGCGACGCCTAGGCTTGGGCACGATGGTCCCCTCCCTGCCTAACACGGTGGCCTGGCGACGCGTACGTTGACCACATCCAACCATGACCGATCTCACACCAGAATAACAGTAGCTCGCCAGCCCGCCAAGCAGTACGAAGTACGCGTCCGGGCGGCGGCCAGCGAGCACAAGGCGATGAGTTGTGACCGGCTGGCGGCGGCCGAGGAACGGCTGGAGGCCGGGTTGGAGTTCACCCGCTTCGGAGGACACCTGATCTTGGGCGGTAGCGCCTGAGGAAGGGGTCCTGATGGGCCGTCCGAGCAAGTACCCGGCGGAGTTCCGGGAGCAAGCGGTCGAACTGGTGTAGGCCGGTGGCAAGACGGTCGCGGAGGTCGTCATCGCAGGTCAGAGCGTTGGGCCGGCACCGGGACTCGAACCCGGAACCCCCTGTTTACAAGACAGGTGCGCTACCAATTGCGCCATGCCGGCAAGGCGAACAGCCCGCCCAGTCTAG
>JAABUN010004962.1_pt1 | contig 17212 bp, 19 predicted proteins | sample 5559311 | NCBI WGS metagenome assembly JAABUN01 (sample SAMN10711877, study PRJNA513370) | rock metagenome | isolation source: Antarctica rocks | place: Antarctica: Victoria Land, Siegfried Peak sud
ACGAGCGGCACGAACCTATGCTCAGTTAGACCAAGCCATTACCGATGCTCTCGCTGCCGTGACAACTAAGGACATAATGGGCTGGTTTACCCACTGCTGTTGCTATGTTTCACCCAATTGAGAACTGTTGTATCTACTTGTGCAATGCTTACCCCAAATGTGATGCCAAGGTGGGCTGCCATCCCAGAACTATTATTGCGCTGGGGACTTTAGCGAATAAGGAGTTACGGAGATGGCGTATTTTGGCTCATCAAAAGTTCGATCCACTGTGGCAGTCGGGTGTTTTCTCTAACCGCCAAGCTGCCTACAAGTGGCTATCGAAGGCTATGAGATTGCCTTTGGGAAAACCCATGTGGCAATGTTTGATATCCGGCAGTGTCAAAGGGCGATCTCGCTTATTGAGGTTTTTACCAGAAGTCGGCGGTACGCAAATCAAAAAATAACAACCCACTGCTGAGGCAAAATATGTTGTACAAACCAATCGCCATAACCCCCCGTGATGGATTCGACTTGCTTGCTGTCTGGGAAAAAGATGGTAGGAAATGGCATTTGTGGCAACTGGCGCGTCCTCAGAGTGCGATCGCTTTAGCACGAGAGAATCCTCATACGAGATTGGTGTTTCCAACAAGAATTAGCCCGAACAAACTGCATAAAAACAGTCGCCGCAAAAATGTCAACTAATTACAGAAACTCAGAGGACTTGCTAAATGAATAAAAAATACCACTGTAAGAATTGCAGTTATTTCTTTGGTAAAGAGGAAATACATTGTGCTGTTCACCCTTGTGGGAAAGAATCAGAATATTGCAAAGACTGGCGAAAGGAGACTGTAATGCAGAAATTAGTAGAAATTGCTAAATCCCGTTCTATAAACTTTTCTTCCAAGGAAACTTATACTGTTTTATTGGGCATAGTTAGTGCAAGCTTGTTAGGATATGCTTTGTATCAAACTGTCCCAGCAGCTATCGAGGGTTACGAAAATTACAATAGATATACAAAAGAATGCGAAATCTTTTTGCAAAGAGCAGGAAATGCTGGCACAACTGCTGTAGCTCAAGAACAGTTGGCAAAAGCAGTTAGTTGGTTAGAAGCACACAACTCAACCCAAACTTTTGAATATAAAGACTTAAAAAATAACTTGGATTATTTAAAAGAACAGCCAAGAAATATATTAACACCTACAGCCATTAAAGATTCACTTGTTTACAGCATCGATAGCATCCAAAAAAAAGAACTGGAAAAGCGATTTAACAGTAGTTCTGGCTTGCAGTTGATTATTACTTTAATAATGATTATTCTTACATCTTTAATGATGCTTTTTCTTTCAGATGTAATTTAGTCCCATAGCATCATAGCTTGGACATTAAGCTATGATGCAAGCTCACTGTCCAAATTGTGATGTTATCAAAAACAAAATTGCCATTAATAGCGTTTGTATGTATATTAATTTCAGCATTTTAGGTTCGCTATTAGAACAATGAACTTTATCAAACAGCACTCAAACTATGAAAAACCTAAATTTCTATAGAATGGTCGCGCAATTTTTTGAAGTTCAAACTTGCTTCAAAGAGGGGTTAGCAAGGCGAGGGTTAGGCGCAGTCATTATCGAACGAGGATAGAAGTTTGACCATAATATCTTCGATTGTTGGCATCGAAGACCAATTTATAGAACCATCAACCAGTTAGAGCGCTATAGAAACATACCTGTAGTAATAATAAGCGTTGATAATATTGATTCAACGGGTAAAAATTTACTGCAATTAATAAATGAGTATGGAAGAAATCACGTTATCTTAGCAGAGATGAATTATGATTTTTTTTGGTTTGGGTCACAGAAAAATCAAAATTGGAGATTTCTACAGGTTGTAGTCAAGTCTTGGGAGCAACTGGAAAGCGATGAGGTGATTGATATGTATAAAATATTAGGAGAGCTTTAAGTTTATCTAAGAAAAAATTAAAGTTACGCCCTATTTTTTAAACTTTGTTGAACAGGAAAAATTATGACAATAAATAACCCAAGCAACAATTCAAAAAGCATGATGGCATTTCTAAAAGAAATAGCAGCTACCGTTAGTAGCGAAGAAAAGGAACCAAAAGAACGACTATATTTAGAGATATGCGAAATCTCTGAGGCTGGATACTGTGCAGGCTGGGTTATGGATATAGAGTTTTACCTGTGGAAGATAATCTTAGATGGTTCAGAGATAGAGTTTGGCGTTAAGACAATTAGCGAACAAGAAATTGCTAATTTGCGAATTTTAGCAAAGCAAAGCGGCGGTTAGTGGCATTGCTCTGATGAGGAGAAAAAAGCAGTTTTTATAACTTTAGATAAGTGGCAGGAAATTTACAGACAGTTTTTGGAAAAGCAATCGAGTCAGTAATAGTTAAGCTACTGGGAAAAAAATTAACCTTGTAATTAAATAAGTTTATCGGTGTCTATTTTTAATCATTAATAATTGTTTTATAATATTATTAATGATTAGAACCTTGACTTATAAATCGGTTTATTATACTATTAAGTTACTTTAGAGTTGAACTTACAAAAGGCTTTCAGAGCATAGTTATTAATCCAAAGCTTTTCGATAAGAAATAACTGCTAACGCAGGAAGTAGGTGAAGACAAAAAGTACGGCAATCTCTCCACGCCGAGCTAATAGCTTAACTAAATATGATGATAACAAATCAAGGATTTTTTCTACTTAAATCAAGATTTACTAAAGTTGTACAACAAGAAATTCTAGCAGCAGCTAGAACAGTTGTGAAGCAAGCGCCATTGTTTCGACCGACGATGCCAAGTGGTCAATCTTTTAATTATTCAATGACCAATTGTGGCGACTTGGGCTGGGTGGCGGATAGACATGGATACCGCTATCAGCAAATTCATCCAGAGACTTTTAAAGTATTTCCAGCGATGCCGCAGGTGATTCGTGAACTAGCAATAACTTTAGCAAAAGAAACAGGCAACAATAATTTTCATCCCCAGTCCTGTTTAATTAATCTTTATAACAAAGGTGAAAAACTAGGATTACATCAAGACAATACTGAGAACAATTTATCTGCACCAATAATTTCAATAAGCTTAGGTGATACGGGAATCTTTGTTTTAGGCGGACTCCTCCGTACTGATGAAACCAAACAGTATATTGTCCAGAGCGGTGATATAATTGTGATGAGTGGTGAAAGCCGAAACTTCTTTCATTCCTTCAAAGGTATTGTTCCCAATACTAACAATCTACTGAAAAATGGCGGCAGGTTAAACTTGACGATCAGACAGGTTAACTGAAGTTTATCTATTACTAATAATTGTTACGTCTACCTTTTATTAGTAATAGATAACTTGACTTATAAATTAGCTTGTTTTATTATTAAGCCAGTTAAGTATTGAACTTGTAAAAAAGCTTTTAAAGCGCAGTTCTTGCTACAAAACTTTTCGATAAAAAATAATTGCTAACGCAGGAAAGACACGAAAGAAAAGCTCCAATTGCAAAGGTATTGGGAATAGCCCAAAAAGTAAATGGGCGCGACCAAAAGCTTAATTTTTTGCGTAGCCAAATAAAAGCTAAGTTACAGCAAGCTAAATCCGAGATTGTGCAGTCGGTAACTCTTGAGCTACTGGCTTGCTAAGTATTTCTACGAGGGATGTTGCTAGAGTAACATCCCTGTAATTTCAAGTAAACTTTTGCAAAAAATAATTTATGAATTTGCACCAAGCCTTCAAGATATTTATGTCCTATTTCGCCGTTGAGCGATATAGAATAACCACTCAAAAAGTAGAGGAAATTGAATTTTCTGAGAACCTAGATAAACTATTGGGGGTCGAAAAAGATTGCAAACCAGGAGAAATATATTACTTCACCGTTCACGGCTTTCGGAGCCTAGACTCGAAGCGCTGCAACTTGAATCAGTTTGTTATTACCAAAAAAGGGCAGGGTTTTTCAAAAGCACGAGATTTGCCATACATTTACCGGGAAAAGACTACATGGTTCCCGCCTCAGCTAATTGTTTTTAATCCAAGTGAGGAAGCCACTGTCGCAGGTTACGCTGCTGCAATAAGACTACCGTACAATATTGCTGGTCTTGGTCATGATTATCCTCAAGGAACGCTGGTGGTTTCCTTAACAATGGAGAACGAAGAAGTAGCCATAGGTTACGCTAACGCACTTAGGCTACCCATTGATCGTAGAAGTGTTTATGTTGAGGAATTGGAAATGCCAGACAACAATTCACTACCCCTTGACCAAAGTGACATCTATATCCAGCGTATAGATATGCTTGATACGGAGTATGCGGCAATGCTTGTGGATTTCCAAAGGTTTTAAAATGCGGAGTTTATTTTTGTTTTTGCCTGCAATAGCTATCCCTCTAATGTGTCTACAACTATCCTCCGGGCAACCGTCCTCTACTGCAACAGTTAATACTCCTCAGAAACCTCTGCCGCCACTCACCCTACTGCCGCAGAATACCCCAGTCGCCCCTATAGCTATGGCTTCTCATCCGTTAACCTCAGTGAAAAAGCAGCCTCAAAAAATAATCGTACACAAGCATCCACCAAAAGCTAAACCTGAAAGCTCGAACAAAAAAGCAAATATCCGCCCATCCACTGCCCCAGCTATCGAAATTAGGGTTAAAGTTGCCCAAGGCAATAATCTGGCGATTGCATCCTCAACAAAGGCAAATATTATTGATGGCAACGGGCAAGTTTTAGAGCAGCTTCCCCCATCTGAAGCGTTCCAAGTGAGCGCTAGTAACTCAACTATCCTATTTAAAGATTGGCAAATGCCTTCAGTGATGTGGCTCGAACCGACTAGAGGAGGAGCAGTATTTGTAGGCAATCACTGGTATAGAGGTAAATTACTACTAATAGCCCAAGGAGATAAGCTAATTGCAGTTAACTACGTCGATTTAGAACAATACCTAGCAAGTGTTGTCGGCAGCGAGATGAGCGCCGCCGCACCAATTGAAGCTCTCAAGGCACAGGCGATCGCCGCACGGTCTTATGCCTTGGTGCATACATTCCGCCCTGCAAGCAGTTGGTACGACTTAGGCAGCGTTATGTGGAATATGTAAAATATCTTAATCATATGCAAAATTTTCACTGATTGTAAAATCTACTTTGCTTACATATTCATTTGAATGCACATTATTGTACGTTAGTAAAAGAGTTCCCACAAGCAATAGAATAAGAAGCATAAATCGCTTATCTCAAAACTTGACCAGCGTCTAGCTTTGTTTATTTTTACAAACTGTATCGGTTGCTTATTTCGTGTTTTTTATAATTTATAAATACCTTTTGAATCTATAGAATTCATTTGACATTTTTTACTAAGATGAAGTAAGGTCATCAAGTAACGGCTCAGACGTGTTGATAAGGTTATTAAATTAGCAGTCCAAACTCATAACGGTTGATAAATAACCCGTAATCGGTTTGTTCATTAATCGCTATGAGTTTGATCTAAAGATTTAATCCCTGACTCATATCTTGCACCTATTGGTAGCTAAACCAGACTGTCACCTGCCTGGCGCACTTTCAATTAAAGGTAGTGCTGTTAATCACTTACTCCGCCTAATGAACTGTTTTTGACAGATTCCGTCGAACTTACGTTTATATAACAAGTTTAGTAACTAGTAGGATACCATCTGCTGCCCTTAAAATAATGTACCCTTTTGTGAAAGTAGGAGTAGATGTTGGGACTTCTTTCTGAGATGGTCGTCGATGATTTCTCCGCTTAAAAGTCCCAGAAATTTCTATTACCCGAACCGGAGTATTAAAAAGTTGATCGTCTTCTTCTATAGGCTCTAATAGTTGTTGCCGAGCTTCTTTATAGCTCATTAAACTAACCTTAATGACTTTTGGGTTAGTTGCTTTAAAGTCAATTACTGCTAATTTGAGTGCTTTCTCTGCTGCAACTTGTTCACCGATATCAGCCGCCGGGTTGGCTGGAGGTGGAAACCCTGGTAACGGATCGGTGTTTACAGGAGGTAATTGGCGTTTAGCATCTTCAGGATTTGGTGCTGGTCTTATAGGAAGAGAATTCATAAGAATAGGTTGAGAACCTGACTGGCTGTTTTGGGCTTCGGCTTGCCTCTCACATGAAGATGTAAGAAATCCAATTGCTAATAAAGCGATAGTTGAAATTAGTATCTTCATAATATCAATTCTTTCATGAGATTGTTAACAACATTTATGGCATTTTGGTTTCAGCAGAAAATGGTCGGTTTACCCAATAAATGCTAGCGGGAGGGTCATTATACAAACTAGGGTTGGAGCAGCCCTGCCATGTAAAATTACTGAGTGTGGCATACTGCAACCCATATACAGGAGCTCTAGGGCTGTAGTTTCTGTCACTGGTACTTTCTAAACCAGCCTCTGTACCGCTATAACTTGGTCCTCCTATATTGGCAGCCTCCCCTATTTTCACACCTCCAAAATAGAAATTCCAGTATTTAGTGCTGCGGTTCCACGCTATTTCGAGTTCCTTGTAACTGCCAATTGCTACATAGCCCTTAACAATATATGTAGCCGATGTTGGGGTATAGCTAGCCCAGTAGTAAGCAGTATCTTCGCTCCTAGCAGGTTCTTTATCATAGCCAACTTCGACCCATGCACCTGTACCAGTTCCGAGCCAAAGCGGATGAGCAACAAATCCACCAACAGAAGCATCAGCAGGGTCTATAAGAGTGTTTACGACTGATTGAGAAACTTTTGCTGCCGCCAAACCTTGATAGTTTCCACACTCACTATTGGCATACCATCGCGGGTCATTAGGGTTTGCACTAATTTGAGCTAATGCGCTTAAGTTTGGTGTACTGAAACTTATGCCAAAGCTTAAAATTGATGCACTAGCAACGAGAGTTTGTGTAATACGTTTAGAGTTCAGTTTTAGCATGAAAACCTTTCAACTTCTGTTTTTGTGTCAGGGATGTATTCAATGAGTTTACATACTGAAATAAGAATTTTTTACTTAGACCTCTCTCAGTTAACTTTGAAAACAAGCGGGATTGAATTACTAAACTTTTCATATCTAAATTTAGCTATTATCTACAAGTAAGTCTTCAGTAAAAATACGTAAACGAAAACAGTTAGTAGAAATAAGTAAGTAAAAACCTGTAGAAACGTAAGTTTTATGAGATGGGAATCAAATTAAAGCCCCGCCACTAAATTCACCATAAAGTTGATAACAATGATTTGAATTTTTCTACTAATTAACTGACAACTTGCACTACACTGGTTGTAAATCGTCAGCTGAACTTGCGAATAATTGAGGACGCTTTTCTTCAATCAAGTAACGGGTAACAGCAGTACGAAATTCCTCAATCCCACTGTCCGTAATCAATTACTCAATTAGTGGCATTTCATAATTATTTAAAATGCGCTCGTAGTTTTGATTTGGCGTTTCATAGCCTCGTACATCAATCCGAAACGTAGAAGGTAGTTTACCCGCTAACGCGCAATATTGCATTAAAGCATTAACAAATTGTGGCGTTTGTTCTTGTCCATCTGCACCTTTAACACTCTCTGCAAAAATAGAATCTAAACCAAAGCGATCGCTCTTATTTGTATATTGTTTGACCTGACTCCCATAAAACCCTAGCAAACCACTGGTTTTGTAGACTCTAGTAGTATTTTGAAATTCAGAATTAATCAACTTATCTAATCTTTGCTTTAACTCCGGTTTAAACTTAAACCAAGTTTCATCAATTCGGTTAAATATATAAAAAAGGCGATCGCGTATTCCGATATTAGAGTTAGTTTTTTCGATTAATTCTGTCTCCTCCTTCGTCATATCTCCTGCAGATGCAGGTTTTAGTACGCAAACAACGGCGGATGTATCGGGATGTTCTATTTTACGATAAGCGAGTTCTGCATCCCTTTGTACGGGTGCATCAATTCCAGGTGTATCAATAATTACGTTGCCATCTGCTAATAATGGATGGTTGCAATAATAATCAATCCGTTTTAAAACAGCGCTATTACTACCACGACGCGCATAACCTGCGGCTTCTTTAAGCGTTGAAAAGTTGAATTGTTCCATCGAATAAGTAGCGTTATTTAAAGAATGAATGCGACCGCGGTTTGCATCAAATCCTTCCAATAAAAGTAACAAAGCCTTAGCTTGTTTTGCGCGTTCCGACTTACTCTCACCGCCTTCTTTTTGAATAATTGCCACGCATCCTTGACGCAACAAATCAACTATGTCACCTTGATTAATGTTACTCGGTGGTGTCAATCCCAATTTTTGTCATAATGCTACCGCTTGTTCTCTAATTTCCACTTCACTTAAAAAAGTCAAAATAACTTTTTCTTGTTCGGCTTCAGTATAAAAAATGTAGCATTCTGTACCCGTAGCGTGTCCTTCGGCGCTGTATAATGGTTCTCCTTCTAGCAACTCACATCTTGCATCAGCTAAGTGAACCCTTTAAAACTGCTTGCTGACCCAACTAGGTCATATAAATTAAAGGATTTGAACCAGAAGGGTTAAACGCCTAGCACGTAAAACAATATGCTTCTCCAAATCTATTGAAATACACGATCTAGTAATTGGGTTATTTATCAACCGTTATGAGTTTGGACTGCTAATTTGATAACCTTATCAACACGTCTGAGCCGTTACCGATGTGTTTGAGTGAACTTAGTCAAGTTGATTTACAGCTTGTGTGAATTGCTTCATGATTCAATTTGTTTAGGAGTTAGTCCTGTGGGCGTTGGTAAATCAGCTAATTTATCACATAACTTCTGTATTGCTTCTAGTCCGTCTTCAACAGCTGCACGTTCATCTTCAGTTAGTGGTATTGTTTGTAACATGTGTTGTAGATTTACTTTTGATTCCAACATCTGTGCTTTAGAAGAATTTTTGGGAACGTAGAAGCTACACTTAGCACAAGCCATTCGATGAGGACACTGGTCAAAGAAGTCGTAGCTACAGTACCCATGTCCTAGATCGTAGAATTTCCAAGGCTCCCCATCAGTAGCTGCGCCACTTTTAATAACATCTTGGTCAATTAGCACTTCTATGGTTCGTAGATTTTGCTTAAAGTAGTCAGCATCAATGTAAGATTTAGCTAACTTGGTTGACGAAATCTTGGTATAGCTCAAAGTCGAAGATACAGAGCGATGACCAAGCCATTCTCTTAACTCATCCAATGTCATCGGATCTTTGGCGTTGTAAAGCTGTGAAGCAATAGTGGAACGCGCTCTGTGACTTGTAATTTTGCCACGAGCATCTTGACCTGGAACACCCGCCTTAGATGTGAGCATGGGAATAATAGTCTTATTGAGGTATGCACCACCAACACGCTCTCCACGGCAACTAAAAAGATAATGAACCTTTTCTCCAGTCTTCTTATCAATAACAGTAGGCTGATTGGGGCGGATCTGTTCCCACGCAACAATTGCTTCCCCAACAATTCGATCTATAGGTTTGCTAAAAGCAGAACCTGTCTTATTAACTGGAATTTGTAAATAACATATTGCACTCTTCGGCCCTGTATCGTTGGTTTGTAGAATACTTACTTCATTTTCCTGCCAACGGATACAACCTAATTGTAATCGGTAAATTTCGTCAGAGCGAAGACCGCAAAAAAGCCAGACAAGTGTAATTGCATGAACCATCTCCAAAGGATACTTATAGTAGCCAGAGCTTTCCTTTTTCCCCGGTACAGTTTTATGAAGGTCTTGGATAGTTAAATTTAATCCGGCTGAAAGTAATTTTCCCCACACATCATTCATGATTATACGTGGGTTTGGTTTAACGAGTGCAGATACTGCACGAGGTGTTGCCAAAGCTCTGAGTGGATTAAAGCGATTTAGTATCCATTCCCATTCTTGACAATCACGAAAGAATGTCCGAATGCCATATAGATATGAATCTTTAGACCTTGCAGATAGTGGCTCACCAATTCTTTTAGCAAATGCAGAATTTGACTTTTGTGAAAATTCACCAATTACCATACGGTTTACCATAGCCACATACTCAGCAGCTAGTTCACGAGTCCACTGCTCTGGTGTAACTATATTAGGATGCTGTTTAGCAAGCCACCGTCCTGGAACAAGTAAACTATAAAAAATTCCTCGACGAGTTTTAGGTGGGTAGGTAGACGTATCATACCAACGTTGACACCAGTGTAACCACTCTACTGAAATATTCTCTAATGCTCCATTAGAGCCAAGAAATTTACCTTGTATTCTTAATTTAGTAAGCGGTTTGCTCAAGATACCAAGCCCTACCAGTCCTTGAGATAAACCAACAAAGTTATCATTGGAGGCTACTTGAGAAGATTGCTTACGTACTGCATCGAGTTTTTCATAGGTTAAATCTTCAAGGCAAGGACTACGATTAGCTAGTAATACTTTATTAATTACAGAACGAAGCTGTAAGGTTTCTCCAACGTATCCTAGTTGTTTCAAGCTGTTACTAACTTGATTTAAAGCCATAACTGCACGTCCAGGTTGAAAAATTTTGGTAGCGAGTAATGACCAACTAAGCTCCCTAAATATGTAAATATCTGAAAGATTGCACAGCAGATAACTAACAGCAAACAGAAACTGTCTATGATTAACATCCGTAAGTGCTTGGTGGTGATGCTGCCGATATGCTGCAACGTCAACTCCTATAATTTCAATCCACTCCTCACGTTTCCAAGCCCAGAAAGACGTGCCGCGACGATACATTTCCCGTAAAAATAACCCCACACTGCTATGACGGTTGATTTTTGCCTTACCACCTACAAAGTCTATAACGTCATTGAGAGGTTGAAAAAGTTTATGAAGAATTTTATAAGTTTGTGGATTCCATCCATGATGACCCTTTCCTGACTTGCTATAGGATATCCAATTATCGATTTCTTCCCACTCATCACTAGACAAGCAAGGATTTCGCTCATAGGATTCAATATTTAATGGCCAACACCAAGGAGTATCTGCCGTATTCTGAGTACGTGCTTGTTTCCTTATTTGAAGGCTACTATTAGAACGTAAGGGACTGTCAAAAATTCCTAGGCTCACTAAGGCATGAGATATTTGAATGAATGGATTCTGCTTGAATCTATTGACAAATTGTTGACTTATTGTTTCTAATCTTGCTTTACTTAAATCCCCTGGGTAGGGACTACGGTTAGCTATTAGTAGTCTGCATATTGCGGAACGGTAAGCTTTAACTCTAGTTGGTGAATAATCTAGTTTCTTAAGTTCATCAACAATACATTTGATAGCAGTATCAATAAGTGGTTGTCCAAATGCTTTACCTGCTAATGAATACCAAGACAATCCTTTAATAACGTGAAATTGTTGAAAATCGCAGAGTAGATAACTAATGACAACCATGCACTGTCTGGAGGTATGTTCTGTGTTACCACGCTTTCTAAATTCATTAGGTTCGATGCCGATGCTCTCAATCCATTCTTGTTGTGTCCATGCCCAAAATGAAGTATCACGATGATGCATATCCTTGATAAACACACTCAACGTGCCTGTGTAGCTGTTTTTGGATTCAACACCTGCAACCTCTATAACGTCCTTGATAGGACGGAACAGCCGATGAAGAGCTTCATAGGTATGAGATGTCCATCCGTGATAGCCTTTTCCTAGCTGGCTGCGGTGTACCCAATTGTCAAGTTCATCTCGTTCCTCGACAGACAAAGAATGACTGCGGTCATATAACTCAGTGTTTAGAGGACAGCACCACAGATTATTTACTGTACTTTGAGTAGGTATTGAAGTTTTCATTTAAGTACCGTCGCTATCATAGAGATTCTCCAACTATGAATAGCAGCCATACCACGTTCTAACTTCTCGGCTAAATCTCGTCCACTAAGATGAATATATAGCTGTGTTGAAGAAATACTTTTGTGTCCCGCAAATGCAGCTATTTGATGAATATCCCAGTGATTACGAGCTAAGTCTGTTAAACAGAGATGTCGAAGTGTATGAGTTGTGAACTGTTCCACACCAGAACGTTCAGCAATTTTCTTGACTACTTTAGACCATGTCCAGATGGAGATTGGTTGGGCATAGTTACGACGAGATTCCGAAAGAAATAAATTACCTCGCTCATGGCTTAAATTACGTCTATGTTTCAAGTAGGCAGAATAGAGTACGCTAGTTGCTTCAGAATAGGGTACAACTCGTCCCAGATGATTTTTTGTAATTTCAGCACGGATGGTCAATGTGCGATGACAAGGATCAATATCATTGATTCTCAGGGAGCATAATTCTTCGCGTCTTAAAGCAGCATCATAAGAGAATGCAAGCATTACACGATTTCTAAGTGGTTCGCCCTTCATTGCCTCTAAAATTGATTGCCATTGTTCACCAGTCGGAATCCAAGGTAGCTTAGTATATCGTGGAATAAGACCCCGCTCTCTTTGTCCTCCGAAGGTTTTACCTGGTGTATACTTTCCTCGTCCAACTGGATTATTTGAGCGCAGCCCTTCTTCCATCAAATAGTCATAGTAAAGGCGGACTGCTGTAAGTTTTTGTTGTAGCGTTGCATTTGCAAGACCGTAAACTGGATTGCCAGAGTATTTACTATTTATATAACGAGGATTCGGTCGTGTCGTAAGATCTCGAACATATTTGGCAATGTGTTCTTTTGTTGCAATATCAGGAATAACATTACAGTTATTAGAAAAAGAAAGAAAATCTTCTAAAGCTCTTCCATATGCTTCTATAGTATTCGGAGCAAGGCATAAGTTAGCTTGAATTTGTAACCACGTTTTTGCACGTGAAACCTGAGCAAGAGATGGATAACGATTCCAGTTGATATCAGTCATATTAATAATGTAAACAAAGTGAAAGCAAGTCTAATCCTCGCTTATGGTTTATCTACGCTAATTATATTCCACGTAACTTCCGATGAGCGCCATCAGGTGTACAAAGGGATTTTAACCGAGTACAATACCACGCACCAGGCTGTTGCAGAGACAGTCGGAGAAATCCTTACTTATCAGGGGGGTGTAGTTGAATCGCTTTATGGGGCAACGCAGGCGATTATGGATAAAGCACATAAGGGAGAGGGGATGAGCCAGACGGGGGCGTATGCTTATGCCAATCAGGGGTATGATTATCAGCAAATCTTGGGGGTGTATTATCCTAGGGTGGCGATTGCTAGATTGGAGTCAAAGCGGTAATTTTCTTATTTCCAAGTAGCTGCTTGGAAATAAAAGGTAAAATTAAGAATAAAGTTTAATCAGTAAAGATAATTAGAGTTTAGAACAATTAACTAGGAGCGTAATAAATATGACAACCGCTACAGTTCTTTTAAAGAGTGGGGAAGAAATACAGGTTTCTATAGAAGAACTCGAAGATTATCTTCATAGCAATGCTGCAAATATCCAAACTCGCCATGTACGGAGGCGAGGAAAACGTAGGGAGCAAGAAACAACATCCCAAACAGTTTTCGTTAACAATAAATAATGACTGTAACGCTAGGAAAATTTGCTTCATACTCTCCATTTTCCAATTGTTCTTGGCTTTTGGCAAAAAACACAGCACAACCTTGAAAAATTCTATAGCTTGTCCTTGGATCGTCTTTAGCACTGAGTATGTACTCGTGTTCCTTCCCTAATTCGGCATAAACATATATTCCTTGCTTGCCTTGTCGCTGACCGTCAACCCAAGAGTCAGAGTAGGCAGCTTGTCAGTCGAGTTGTTGAAACTTTTATTCTTAAAATCATTATCTTATACCTGGGGTGTGTAGAGGTGTCCCCTTGCCTTATATGCTAAAGATAACATAATTCTTGCATAAAGTCAATAAGATTGCAAATATATATGCTTAAGTGTTAATATGTTATGGAAAACAGAAATTTAATCGCTAATGCCTAATCCACATCCAAAAACTGAACAGTTAGCACTTGGACGAGGGAAACGCCCTAAGTTAGATAATTTTCCCGTAGCAATGAGAATGTCTGAGTCAACACGAACAACGCTGGAGAAAATAGCACTTCAGTATGGGTGCAAGTATGCTGACAAGCCTTAGATTGCTGGATTACTAGCCAAGATTGCAGAGGGTGAGTTACTGATTGTTCCTGCCCCTCCTGGTTCACACTAAATAAACGGGTGATAATGGAGTCGTTAACTGAGTTTAGTGTAGATTATACTTCCGAGCTTTCACCCGCCGAGCAGTGGTTCGAGTGTCTTGCTCACGGTTTGAGATTGTTAGCTCCTCCCATACATAGGCAAAATCTCCCTCTCTCACGCTTTTAGCAATAGTTTCTTTAATCGCATTAGCATTGAGCAACCGACGGAAGCTAGGAGATGAAAAAAAGGCATCGCGGATAGCTTTGGTACTCCACTCTTTGAAGGCAGGCGACCAGTTGCGAGATAAAAAGCGGGGAGCAATACTATCTTGAATATCGTCCTCCATCTTGAGCCGATTAATAATAATTGCCGTCATCGACTTTGAGGCATCCGCACTACTAGACGTAACCCTAAAATATATATAAAGTGCTTAACTATACCAATCAATCTGTAAGTATTTGACATTTTACAAGTTTAATATTTAAACTCACCCCAAGGTAGAGGTTAGCGATTAAAAGGGGATCACCATTAAGAGTAGATGTAATTAGCTCGTATTTTCTAGCTTTAGACACAAGCGAACTACCTACACTGTAAAACAAAAAATAAGTAAGCTAACACAGCAAGGGATCACTAATGCTTAAACGGAATATGGTAACTGCCGTGCTTATGGTAGCTGGAGTATTTGCCTCTTTAGAGTACACATCTGTAGCTCAACAAAACCAACCCGTGGCTCCAAGAAATCAGTCAACAATAACACCATTAGATCGGCAGTTTATTATTGATGCAGCCCAGGGGGGAATGGCGGAAGTTAGCCTTGGTCAAATGGCAACGCAGCGAGCAACTAGCAACGCGGTGAAGCAGTATGGGCAGCGGATGGTTCGGGAACACACCCAAGCAAATAAGGAACTAATGGGGTTAGCGTCCCAAAAGGGAGTCACCCCGCCGAAAGATATGGGTTCCAAATATAAAGCAGCGATGGATCGACTGTCGCAGCTTCCCAAGACAAGTTTCGATCAAGCATACATGAACGAGGCAGGAATTAATGGTCATCTTGAAAGTCAGGCAGTGTACCAGCGCCAAGCTCAGCTTGGTCAGGATCGGGATTTGAAAGCTTTTGCTGCCAAAACTCTGCCGATAGTGGTGAATCACTTGCAAATGACTCGCAATATGCTCAGTAGCACTGGCGCAGTGAATCAGAGTCGCTAGAGTGGCACTCGCTGAAATAGACCGTAGAGTTTGCATTCTAGATGTGGAAACACAACTAGGTGCTTAAGCAACGTTAAATAGTTTTGCATTAATGCACTTCAAAAAACAAAACATTGCCAAACCAAGGGATAGTAACTGCTAATAGTGGTAGGGGTTCTGAGGTTTGGAAATTTACTTGAGGGATTCCTGTATCGTTAGTTAGCGTTTTCCTCCTAAATTTTCGGTAATCATTTTACCCTCAACTTCTAGCCAAGTATTGGGTGGGTAAACTTGACAACTTGCAGTAAGTTTAACGGGTAATCCCACAGGATAAGCATCAGCGGCGCAGCAGGTAATCACAAACCGAGACAGTAACAGATATTCTGGCGGTAGTTCAGGTGAGTGAAGCACAAATTTTTGTAGCTTGAGTTTTTGCCCTGCGTATGGATCTAGCTCAGGATAAACATTAAGCGTCCGTACCCAGTCTAAGAGCGATCGCTCTTCTATCCGACCGGAAGAGCGAAATGCTTGGGGTTGTGTTCGCGCGTTGCCCCGAAAAAATCAGTCACGCCCCGTTGGAGGGCAGTAGTCGGGGACAACAATCATTAAAACAGAAAACCGTAATAAGCCTGTAATGCTTACAAATAAAGCTATTTAGAGATTAGAGTCAGGCAGGGTATGATTAGCTTTTGCTCCATTCCTACCATGTACATACATGATAAAACTATGTATATACATGGCTTGTTGCCATTTTTTGTTCCATTACTTGTCGCGCTCCAATGTGAAGGAAATTGAATTTCAGCACCGTTTGCTCGACTGCCGCTTGACATTTGATTGTTTTTGATGCTTCCTTGAGAGCTTAGTAGGACACTTCGCGGCGCTCTTGAAATAGTTTTCCACTCAGGTTTAATGGAGCTTCAGTAGCTAACCAAATTGCTGTATCTGCACCTTGTTCAGGCGTTCGAGGCGCACCGCCACCGCCCATATCAGTTTTGACCCAACCTGGATTGAGCGCATTGACAACAATTCCTTTAGTTTGCAACGCTTTTGCCAGCATGATGGTTACGCCATTCAACGTTAGTTTTGATAAGGAATAAGTCGGAGCATCTGCTGAAAGACCAGACAGTTGACCATAGCCACTGGAAGTATTGATCACCCGCGCTGCTACGGATTTCATCAGTAGTGGCAGGAATGCTTGAGTGACGCGAACCGCACCAAACGCATTAACATTCATTGTTTGATTAAGTAATTCCCGTGAAACTGTGAGAATATTAACTCTTTGATCGGGATAAATACCTGCGTTATTGATTAAGACATCGAGTGAATCAATTTCCTGACTTAAGTTCTTGGCGGCTGAATCGATGCTATTGTCATCGCTAACGTCTAATTCCAAGGAACGAATATTTGACGACTGTAACTGCGCGATTGCAGCTTTGGCTTTGTCCTGCGATCGCGCTGCTAGAATTACATCAAATCCCTTAGCCAGTAAACCTTGGCAAATTGCAAATCCAATGCCTTTGTTACCTCCCGTTACAAGGGCGCGTTTTCCTTGAAATGATACGTTCATAACTGCTCCTTTAGAAATTAGTTTAGTAATCAAACTCTACTTTATGCCTGTTAGCCTAATTGCGCCAAGTCATCGGCTTGTGTCCGGTAATTGCTTCAAAATTGTCAGACATAACATCAGCACAAGGGATGTACAGAGCCGGAAAGTAACAAAAGAGAGTATTGCTAGTTCTAGATTTGCTTGTAGCAGCAGCGCCCCATTGCCTGCGGTTGGCTCGTAAACGGTTGTCTCTCTGTTAATCTGGGCTAGTGTTCCCGCCAGGTAAGCAATGGGAATAGGGGTACTATAAGCTTGCTGGAGAATGCTTGTGCTGGTACGAGTATTTGGTAGTGCCAAACATGTAAGGATAAGTGTAAAGAGTATGTAGAGAGAGTTGTATGAGTGAGGAGAAGCTAAACTGTCCAAAATGCAGGTCAGAGAGAATAGTAAAAAATGGACTCATCCACAAC